>Ga0070741_10016254_pt1 | contig 12453 bp, 12 predicted proteins | sample Coa_R1_4_FD_66440 | JGI IMG/M metagenome (GOLD analysis project Ga0070741, IMG submission 66440) | Surface soil microbial communities from Centralia Pennsylvania, which are recovering from an underground coalmine fire - Coalmine... | ecosystem: Environmental > Terrestrial > Soil > Unclassified ...
GTCGCGAGGACCCGAAGACGCTCGGCGAGGTCGTCACCCGCCGAGCCGAGTAGCTCGTCGACCGTCCACGGCATGCGATAGCCCCAGTTCGGCGCGCCGACGGTCGCCGGGACGTTGATCCGCTCCCGGCCGCCGTACGCGTCCGGCAGCGGCAGCACGACGAGCTCCGACGCCGCCGCGTAGAGACCATCGAGCAGCGCCGCATGCACCGCCGGCGTGAACTCGGCGCGCGCCTCCGCGAGCGACCGGAAGACGGGGACTGCGGCCAGCGCGCGGCGGCCGCCGTCGTCGAGCTCGGTCTCCCACCAGGTCGCGAGCGCCGACGTGTCGTGCGTTCCGGGCGTCGCGACCGAGCGCGACGGGTACGCGGCGGGATCGCGGAACACGCCATCGTCCTTTTCCCAGCGGAGCACGCGGTACCCGGGGATCGCGAGACGGGTCAGCGACTCGCGGACGAACGGCGGCACGACGCCGAGGTCCTCGCCGATGAGCTCCGCTGGCGCCGCGCTCTCCCCTGCGGTCGTCAGCAAGCGCTCGCCGAGCGCGAGCTGGGCCGCCTCGTCCTCGGGGACGAACCGTCGCGGCCCTTCGCGCTCGATCACGTACTGACGATAGAAGCCGACGACGTGATCGATGCGGAACGCGTCGAAGAGCGCCGCCGCGCGCGCGGCCCGCGCGCGCAGCCACGCGAAGCCGGCAGATCCCATCGCGTCCCAGTCGTAGACGGGGAGCCCCCACTCCTGTCCGCCCGGGTCGAAGTCGTCGGGCGGCGCACCGAGCGAGGCGTCGAGCCGGAACTCGCGCTGGCGCGACCAGACGTCCGCGCTGTTCGTCGACACGACGAACGGCAGGTCGCCCTTCAGCCGGACGCCGACGGCGGCGACCTCCCGACGCGCGGCCTCCCACTGCCCGGCCGCGAGCCACTGGACGTACTCGTGGTAGAGCCGCTCGCGGGCGAGCCGGGTCCCGCGCTCCGCGAGCGCCGTCGGCTCGCGGTCCCGGAGACGCGGCTCCCACGCCGTCCACACGGGACCGTCGTGCTCCTGACACGCGCGGAAGAGCGAGTAGTCGTCGAGCCAGTGTCGCTCCTCCTCGCGGAAGGCGCCGAAAACCCGCGCGCGCGTCGAACCCGTCGCCCACTCCCGGCGCATGAAGTGGTCGAACGCGCGCTCCAGTGCCGACCGCTTCACCGCCCGCACGCGGTCGTAGTCGATGTCGCCGGGCTCCGTCGCGACGTCGATCGCTGCACCCGCCGCGACCACGTCCTCGACGTCCGCGAGGCCGAGGTAGATCGAGTCGATCGCGAACGCGCTGAGCGCCGCGTAGGGGCTCCGCTCGCCGAGCGACATCTCCATGATGGGCAGGATCTGGAGCCACCGGTGTCCGGCGCGCGCGAGCCAGCGGCACAAGGGCGCCAGCATCGGGATATCGCCGATGCCCGAGTCCCGCGCCGCGCGGATGGAGAACAGCGGAAGCAGGATCCCGGCGCTGCGCGCCGGGACGTCACCGACCCGGCTCACGCCCCGCGCAGGCCCCGTGCGATCGCGCGCTCGCGAGCGAGGTCGGTGATGCGCCGCATCCGGTTCGCATAGCACGCGCTCCCGGGCGCCCCAAGCGTGCGCGCCCGACGCGCGCCGTGGTAAGCACGCCGCCGATGCGCCTCCGCGGACGTGTCGCCATCGTGACCGAGTGCGGTCGCGGGGAGACGTACGGCGTCGTCTGGGCGCGCGCGCTCGCGCGCGAGGGCGCGGCCGTCGTGGTCGCGGATCCGGAGCGCGAACGCGCCGTCGGTGTCGCAGACGAGCTGTCGGCGAGCGGCGCCGCGGCGGCCGGAACGGTCGTCGACGTCCGCCGGCGGGAGAGCTGCGAGGCGCTGGTCGGGTTCGCCGCGGAGCGCTTCGGCGGCGTCGACGTGCTCGTGAACACGCATCACCTCTGGCACGACCTCCGCCGCGACGATGCCTCCGACGAGTACCTGCACGAGGTCCTCGACTACAACGCCGTCAGCATCGTGCGCACCGCGCGCGCCGTCCTGCCGGCGATGCGGGCGCGCGGCGCCGGGCGGATCGTCTCGCTGTCGTCGATCGGCGCGTGGCAGGTGGGCGGCCGGCTCGCCGCGGAGCTCGATCGGACCGGGGAGCTGCCGAGCGTCGCGTATCCGGCGTCGAAGGTGCTGGAGAACGGCCTCACGCGCTTCCTCGCCCAGGCGGTCGGGCAGTACGGCATCACCGTCAACGCGATCGCGCCCGGCATGATCGCGTCGCCGGCGACGATGGAGAGGCTCTCGGCCGCCGAGCGGGACGCGTTCGTCGCGCGGACGGCGCTCCGCCGGCTCCTCGCCGTCGAGGACACCGCCGGCGCGCTCCTCTACCTCGTCTCCGACGATGCGGCGCACATGACCGGGCAGGTCCTCGTCGTGGACGGCGGGCTCGTCATGCTCGGCTGACGCGAACGCGGGCGCGCCGGGTCGGGGCACGGGTCGCGGAGCGCGGGGTCCCCTCGCTCGCCTTCGCTTCGGCCGCGAGGCCGACGCGGCCACGGACAAACGATACGGGCGCGGCCTCAGAGGCGGCGCTCGAGGGGACCCCGCGCTCCGCGACCCGTACGCGTCGGCGCGGCGCGTTCCCGCAGCGTCTGCCCGACGGAAGCGCCGCTAGACGACGTGCACGGAGTGGCTTTTGATGGCGAGCCAGACGGGGGTGCCGACGCGGAGTTCCATCGCGCGGACGGCGGCGGGTGTCAGGCGGACTAGCCAGGGGCGCGGGCCTCGGCCGACGGCGCAGCGCAGGGTCACGTCGACGCCGGTGCGCTCGACGGACTCGATCCGCGCCTCGAAGACGTTCCGGGCGGAGAGCGCGGCCGGATGCTCGGTCGCCACTACGATGTCCTCGGCACGGATCGCGAGCGTCACGATGTTGCCGACCGCACGCGCGACGAGCGGGATCGAGATGGTGAGGCCGCCGCCGACGTCGACGCGCGTGACGCCGCCCGCATCGTCGTGCGCGGCGACGCGTCCTCGAAGCAGGTTTTCGAGCCCGCGCTCCGCATCGCGGACGAGCCCTTCCGTCGACAGCAGGTCGAGCGGCGCACCGAGCGCGTCCACCTGCCCCTCGCGCAGGAGCAGCACCTCGCCGGCGAGCGCCAGCGCTTCGCCGACGTTGTGGGTCACGTACAGGATCGGGACGTTCCACTCGTCGCGGACCCGCATGAGATACGGAAGCACGCGCTCGCGCAGCCCGACGTCGAGCGCGGCGAGCGGCTCGTCGAGGAGCAGGACCCGCGGGTCGCTCGCGAGCGCGCGCGCGAGGGCGACGCGCTGCCGCTCGCCGCCGGAGAGCGACACGGGAGAGCGCCCGAGAAGGGCCCGGAGCCCGAGGATCTCGATCGCCGTCTCGACCCGCTCGCGTCGGGCGCGCGCCCCGAACGCGACGTTCCCGCCGGCGGTGAGGTGCGGGAAGAGACCGGCGTCCTGGGGCACGTACCCGACGCGGCGGCGTTCCGGCGGCAGTCGCACGCGGCGGGACGTGTCGAGGAGCACCGCACCGTCGACCGCGATGCGACCGCGGGCGTTCGGGCGAAGGCCCGCGAGCGTCTCCAGGAGCGAGGTCTTTCCCGAGCCCGACGGGCCCATGATCGCCGTGAATGCCGACGACAGGGTGCCGTTCACGCGGAGCACGAAGGCGGCGAGCGGGACGTCGACCGCGAGCTCGATCACGCGATCGACCGGCGCGTCCGCCGCCGCGACACCCACTCCGTCGTCCAGAGCGCGGCGAACGCGAGCGTCACGGTCACGGCGACCAGCACCATCGCGCGGTCCTCGTGGCCCGTCTGTGTGTCGTGGAAGATCGCGAGCGCGAGGGTCTGCGTCTTCCCGGGGATGTTGCCCGCAACCATCACCGTCGCGCCGAACTCGCCGAGCGCGCGCGAGAACGCGAGCACCGTCCCGGCGAGGACGCCGCGCCACGCGAGGGGCAGCGTCACGCGGAAGAATGCGCCGAGCGGACCACATCCGAGCGTGCGCGCGATCCCGACGAGGCGCGGATCGACCTCCTCGAACGCCGTCCGCGCCGAGCGCACGAGCAGCGGGAACGCCATGACCATCGTCGCGACGAGGACGGCCTTCCACGTGAAGACGACGTCGATCCCGCGCGCCGCGAGCCACGCGCCGAGGGTGTTCCGCCGCGAGAGTATCTGGAGCAGCACGATGCCGACCGCCGTCGGCGGCAGGACGAGCGGGAGGGAGACGAGCGTCTCGACGACGCCCTTGCCCGGTCCGCGGTAGCGCGCGAGGGCGAACCCGACGCCGACACCGATCGGGAGGAGGAGCAGCGTCGCGAGGGTCGCGATGCGGATCGTGAAGAGCACGATCCCCCACTCCTCGCGCGTCGGCACGGTCACTTCCCGACGAGGACGAGGAACCCGTAGCGCTCGTAGACCTTCACCGCCTCGGGTCCGGTGAGGTAGCGCACGAGCGCCGGGGTTCCCTTCTTTTTCGAGGCGGCGATCGGCGCGACGGGATACACGATCCGGGGGACGGCGTCGCGCGGCACCTCGAACGCGACCCGCACACGCGATGACGTCGCCGCGTCGGTCCGGTAGACGATGCCGGCATCGGCATGCTCGCCCTCGACCGCCGCGAGCGCGGCGCGGACGTCCACCGCCGGGACGACGGCGTCGCGGATCCGATCCCAGACGCCGGCCGACTGGAGGTACGTCCGCGCGTAGACCCCGGCGGGCACCGCCTCGGGGTCGGCGAGCGCGATGTGGTGGAATGCCACCAGGTCGGCGGCGGTCTTCGGTGGCGCAGCGGATGCCTTCGGAACGATCACGGCGAGGACGTTCGAGAGGACGTCCACCCGGTCGGCGTGCGCGACGAGCCCCGCGCGCTCGACCTCGTCCATGCGGGCGGTGTCGGCGGAGAAGAAGACGTCCGCGGGCGCGCCGGCGACGATCTGGCGGGAGAGGTCGCTCGAAGCGCCGAAGTTGAAGACGACGTGGTCGCCGCCGGCGGCCTCGTAGAGCCGACCGACGTCCTTCAACGCATCCGTGAGGCTCGCCGCCGCGAACACCAGGAGCTCCTCGGACGCCGTCCACGACGTCGTCGGAACGGCGAGGAAGAGCCCGAGGATCAGCGCAGCGATCGTTCGCATCAACCCCCTTCGGCACGCGCGACGAGCGGCTGTACGCCGGGGCGGCCGACCCGGTCAACGGCGGCGCTCGTAGCTCGCCATGACCTCGGCGACGCGGAGCACGCGGTGGCGCATCGCGCGGAAGACGTCGACCTTCGTCGCGCCGGGCTCGAGCCCGAGCGGCGCACTCAGCGCGTAGACGCGGAACCAATAATGATGGACCTTTCCCGGCCCCGGGCACGGGCCGCTGTAGCCGAGCCGGCCGAACTCGTTGACACCCTGCCGCGCCCCGTTCGGCAGCCGCGCGCCGCTGGGGATACCCTGCCGCAGCGCCGTCGTGTCGGCGGGAAGATCGTAGAGGACCCAGATCGCCCACGAGCCGGCGGGGACGTCGGGATCCTCGGCGACGACCGCGAAGCTCTTCGTACCCGGCGGGCTGCCGGTCCACCGGAGCGGCGGCGACAGGTCGGCGCGGTCGCAGGTGTACTTCTTCCGGATCGGGGTACCGTGACCGAACGCCGGGCTCGAGATCGTGAACCGCGTGTCCGCCGCGACCGACGACGCCATCGACGCGACGAGCGCCGCCGCCGCGACGTACTTTCGGTTGACGGCCACGTGCGCCGCCGCTGTACCAGACCCGTTTCACCGGACAAAGCCGACGCGCGCCGCGGTCGCCACGCGTCACAGTCCGCGCCATCCGCGTGGTGCACGGCGGACGGCTACTGATGCCGCGGAGGGACGATCAGGCCGGCGCCGGCGAGCTCGTCACAGAGCATAAGGATGTCGTCGACGTTCGCCCCGAGGCCGCCAGCGATGCCCTGTGGCGTGTCTCCCGGGTGGTAGCCGAGCCACGCGAGCACGACGAGGTGCGCGGCGCTGAAGACCGCGAGCGCGAGGAACCAGTCGTGCCGGGCCGCCATAGGGCTTCCGCGAGGACCGATACGCTCGGACGCGCGCGGCCGTCAAGGAAGAACTGCATCATGGGCTCACTTCCGGCGTCCGAGCATGCCAGCACGCACGGCACAAGAGATGATGCGCGGCGGCGCGTGGCGCCACCCGGCGACGTGCATTGCGAGGTGCTGTGCGGTCGCGGATGCGTGCGCCTAGCGGTGCGTGATCTCGTCGATGATCGCGCGGGTCATGCAGCCGGAGGCCGTGAGCACCGCCCCGTCGGCGTGCATCGCTCGAAGAAGCGCCTTTCCCGCCGCATCGACGAACGTCACGCCGTCGAGCGCGACCTGGATCGAGGCGGCGTTCCCGGCGGCCGTGAGCGCCCGCCAATGGCGCGCCAGCTCGTCGACCCAAGGACCAGCGAGGCGTCCTTCGACGACCACCGTCGGCCCTTCCGTGCGCGTCGTGCTCGTGATCCGCAGCACGCTAGCGGAGCCCCATCGTCGTCATCGCTACGGAGCGTAGTCCCAGGCGCAGTAGTCGGGAGCGTACGACGGCGAGTCCGGATCGCAGTACGGCACGTAGCCGTACCAGGGATACGCGTAGGGATCGTACGAATAGTACGGATCGTAGACGTACGGGAAGACGAACACCTCCGGCCTGCCGCGTCCGTGATCGAACCGCCGGCCGTCGAAGCGCTCGCCGCCGCGAAACGGTCGAGCGCCGGGCACACTTGCGCCCGGATGAGCGCCGCCCGCGAATCCCCCGGCGCGCCCTTCACCGAGGGCCGCCGAGCTGGCGCCGATCCTCACCGCGAGCACGAACACGCCGGCGAGCAGAAAGACCGCCGACCAAACCGCTCGACATCTCACGGGGCCGGACATACTCCCACGAAACAGCAACGCTCGTGCCGACGACGCACGCGCTGCGCGGTTCCCGTGAGGGCTCGCCGATCTCGACGGCCTCTCGACCTCGTCCCACCCGAATGCCGACGCGCCACGACGACCCGTCGGCGCTTGCCGACATGTCGGCACGGCCTCAGCCGCCGGGACGGTCGATCCCGAGCTTCTGGAGCCGCGACTGCAGCGTGGTGCGCTTGAGACCCAGACGACTGGCCGCGCCCCTCGGACCGCCGAGCACCCAGTTCGTCTCCTGGAGCGCGCGCAGGATCGCTTCGCGCTCGGTCGCCTCGAGCGTCGCACCGGTCGCGGGGGCCGCGGCGCGATCCCGGAACTCCGACACGGGGATGCGCAGCGCCGACCCCGTGGTCAGGATCACCGCGCGCTCGATCGCGTTCTCCAGCTCGCGCACGTTCCCCGGCCACCCGTAGCGCGTGAGGGCGGTCATGGCGTCGGCGGGAATCGTGTCGATCCGCTTGTTCATGCGGCGCGCGAACTTCTGCACGAAGTACCGCACGAGGGACGGGATGTCCTCCGGCCGCTCGCGGAGCGACGGCAGCGTGATCGGGAAGACGTTCAGCCGGTAGTAGAGGTCGTTGCGGAACGTTCCGGCTGCGACCATCTGCTCGAGGTTCCGGTTCGTCGCGGCGACGACCCGGACGTCGACCCGTCGCGTCCGCGTGCTGCCGAGGCGCTCGAACTCGTGCTCCTGGAGGACGCGAAGGAGCTTCGGCTGGAGCTCGAGCGGAACGTCGCCGATCTCGTCGAGGAAGAGCGTCCCGCCGTCGGCGAGCTCGAACCGGCCGATCCGCTGCGCGATCGCACCCGTGAATGCGCCGCGCTCGTGGCCGAAGAGCTCGCTCTCGAGGAGACCCGTCGGAATCGCGGCGCAGTTGAGCTTCACGAAGGTGCCCTGCCGGCGGGCGCTGAGCTCGTGGATGGCGCGCGCGATCAGCTCCTTGCCGGTGCCGCTCTCGCCGCAGACGAGGACGGCGGAATCGGTCGGGGCGACCGTCTCGGCCTCGTGCAGGACGCGCCGGAGCGCCGGCGCCTGGCCGATGATCTCCTCGAAGTTGTACTGCGTCCGGATCTCGTCCTCGAGGTAGACCTTCTCGGCGGCGAGCTTCTCCTTCAGCTCGGCGATCTCCTGAAACGCGAGCGCGTTCTCGACCGAGAACCCGACCTGCGTCGCCACGCCCGCGAGCAGCTCGGCTTCGCATTCCGTGAACGGATCGCCGTCGAGCCGCGCGATGCTGAGCGTTCCGAGCCCGCGGTCGTGCACCGTCAGCGGGACGCTGCACATCGACTGGATGCCCTCCGCGAGCAGCATCCGGCCGGTGTCGGAGTCGAGCGCCGCGAGCTCCGACGCCCCGAAGAGCGCGCGTTTTCCGGTCGTGAACGCCCGGCCGGCGGGCGATCCGTCGACCGGCACCAGCGTGTGCTCCTTGATCACGCCCTTGCCGGTGGACTCGATCGCCCACATGTCGAACGCGTTCCGCTCCGGGTCGTAGACCGCGAGGCTCGTGTAGTCGTGCGCGACGACGCGCCGCAAGTGCTGCGAGATCGCCGTGAACAGCTCGCGCCGGTCGCGGTTCGAGACGAGCGCGTTGTTCACCTCGAGGAGCAGCTGCAGCCGATCGCGATCGCACGCGAGCTCCTCCTGCGCCCGCTGAGCCGCCTCATGGTGCAGCACGTTGTCGACGGCCAGCGCGACCTGGCTCGTGAGCTCCCGCAGGACGTCGACGTCCGTGGCGGAGAACGCATCCTCGTCCTGGCTCGCGAAGCTGAGCCCGCCGAGGCGACGGAGCGGTGTCGTGAGCGGCAGGATGCAGAGCGACCGCATCCCCTCCGCTTGCAAGATGCGGCGGACGTCCGGGAAGCGCGGCTCGGCGTCGATCTGCGGCACGACGAGCGGCTCCTGCGTCTGCCAGACGAGGCCCGCCGGGCTGTCGGAGACGGGGAGTTCGAGGACGCTCGTGGACGTCGGCGCGACGGAGACGATCGTGTGGAGCCGCATGGTGTCGCGCTCCGGGTCGTGGAGGACGATCGCGAGTCGGTCGAAGCGTGCGACGCCGCCGAGCACGCCGGCGAGATCGCTCAGCAGGCTCTTCAGATCCCGGTGCGCCGCCGTCGCGTGCGCGACGTCGAGTAGCATCCGATGGACGTCGCCCACCGCACACGCGCGATGGCCGGCCCGTGCGGCCATGGTCATCGACGCCCCCGGCGTTCTGGAGAGGTCCCGGACGGCATACCGCGCCGAGTACCTCTGTAGCGGGCCCTCGACGACGAAGCCAGAGCCCCCCGGCGGACGTGGGACGCTGCCGTGCACGGCCGCTACTGGACGGTGATCGTTGCCTTCGCCCCGATCGCGTCGTCCACGGCGCGTGGATCGCGACTCACCCGCGTCGTCACGAACGCGTATCGTCCGGGTACCAGTGAGCAGGCGCTTGCGAACTTTCCCGGGGGGATCGTCGCGGTCAGCCGGTGTCCCGGACCCCAGTCGAACAGCAGCCACGGCGCCTGGTCGGGCCGGGCGGTCGTGTGATCGATCGGGTAGCAGCGGATCTTGTCGATCTGCTCCCGCGGCTCCACGAAGACGAGCTTCATGAACTGGCCGGAGTCGTTCTCGAACTCGAGCACGTCGTCGGCGCTCATGGTGAGCGCCGAGGGACTGATCAGGTCGCCGTCGCGAACCACGATCGTGCGTCGCGCGCCACCCGGCCCGACGTCCCCGAAGGCGCCCGGGATCCCGGCGGCCACGGCGGCGGCGACGAGCACGAGGGCAGTCACGCCGCGCCGGATCGCGCGTGCCCGCATCTTGGTGAAGGTCTTCGACGACTGCATCTCAAACTCCCCTCTCCGCATGTCGGAACGGCCGCATGCTTCCTTCGATCCCCCGCAACTCGCGTGCCGCCCGGGGCGCGGGAGAAACGGTACGACTTCCGCCGACGTCGCGCCGGGGCGTGACGAGCTGCCGGCACGGTGCCGAATCGTCGGCAGGCGACGTCCGGACGTTCGAACCGGCCGCGATTCGAGCGACGCCGCATCCGTTGACCGGGGACGCCCCCGTACCGATACTTCGGGCCGCGTGACCGACGGGCACGATCCTGGATTCCGCGTCGAACGCGTCGAGCTGCAGGACGGCCGCGCCGAGCTGCGCTTCGCGGGGCAGCTCCGGTTCCGGCAATGCTTCGCCTCGTGGCAGAACGTCGAGCGGTTGGCCCGATCGCCGACGACGCACCTCGCGTTCGACCTGTCGGGAGTGGACACGCTCGACGGCGCGGCCACCGCGCTCCTCCTCGCGCTGCGCGACGACGTCGTCCGCACCGGCGCCGGCGCGGAGATCGTGGGCGCGCACGGCGGCGTCCGCGCGATGCTCGATCTGTACGGCTCCCATCCCCCGCGCCCGAGCCTCCACCCGCCGCCGGCGCCGATCGGCGTGCTCGACGAGATCGGCCGCGAGACCTTGGCGCTCCTCGGCGAGAGCCGCGGGCTCGATTTCGTCGGAGACGTCGTGCTGGCGACTGGGAAGGCGGTCCGCGCGCCGACCTCGATCAACTGGGCCGACGTCCCGAGGCTCGCTGAGCGCGCCGGTGCGGACAGCGTGCCGATCGTCCTCGTGATCAATTTCCTCGTCGGTCTCGTCACCGCGTTCCAGGCGGCGGTGCAGCTGAAGCAGTTCGGCGCGAACATCTTCGTTGCGGATCTCGTCGGGCTCTCGATCACGCGCGAGCTCGCGCCGCTCATGACGGCGATCATCGTCGCGGGCCGCTCCGGGGCCGCGTTCTCGGCGGAGCTTGGGACGATGCGCGTGTCGGAGGAGATCGACGCGCTCCGGACCCTCGGCCTCGACCCGTACGCCTTTCTCGTCCTCCCGCGCATCGTGACGCTCGCGATCGTGCTGCCGCTGCTCACGATCCTGGCCGACGTGATCGGCGTCCTCGGCGGTCTCCTGGTCGCGATGCTCGGCCTCGACATCACCGCCAACGCCTACCTGATCGAGACGCAGAAGGCCGTGGGCCTGTGGGACGTCTTCTCGGGATGCCTCAAGACGATCTTCTTCGGCGTCAACATCGCGCTGATCGCGTGCCAGCGGGGGCTCGCGACCCGCGGCGGGGCGGAAGGCGTCGGTCGCGCGACCACGTCCGCGGTGGTGACGAGCCTCTTCGCGATCGTGGTCGTCGACGCGATCTTCACGGTGATCTTCAATGCCTTCGGTCACTGAAGCCCCCGTGATCGAGGCCGAGCGCCTCGCGGTCGGCTACGGGGAGACCGCCGTGCTCGAGAACCTCGACTTCGCCGTCGCGCGCGGCGACGTGTTCGCGATCCTCGGCGGAAGCGGCAGCGGGAAGTCGACCCTGCTGCGCGCGTTGATCGGCCTCGCGGACCCACTCGACGGGACGATCCGGATCGCCGGGGCGCCGCCGTCCCGCGACGGGGCGCCGACGTTCGGCATGCTGTTCCAGTCCGGGGCACTGTTCGGGTCGATGACGCTGGCGGAGAACGTCGCGCTGCCGCTCCGCAAGTGGACGAACCTCGACGCGCCGGCGATCGACACGATCGTCCGCTCGAAGCTCCGCCTGGTCGGGCTCGAAGGCTTCGAGAACCATCTCCCCGCGGAGATCTCCGGCGGCATGAAGAAGCGCGCGGGGATCGCCCGGGCGCTCGCCCTCGATCCTCCCCTGCTCTTCCTCGACGAGCCGTCGGCCGGGCTCGACCCGGTGACGTCGGCGGAGCTCGACGACCTCATCGTGACGCTCAACACGAGCCTCGGCATGACCACGGTCCTCGTCACGCACGAGCTCCGGAGCATCTTCGCGATCGTCCGCCACTGCATCATGGTGGACGGACGGACGCGGAGCATCATCGCGCGCGGCGAGCCGGCGGCGCTGCGCGACGGGGCGACCGATCGACAGGTGCGCGCCTTCTTCGATCCGCGCTCGCGGGCGGCGTGACATGGCGACCACCGCAACGAACCATTGGAAGCTCGGGCTCTTCGTCCTCCTCGGGATCGGTGTAACGCTCGGCGCCGTGTTCTGGCTCGGCGCCCGCCGCTTCCGCCGCGAGTCGTTCCCGGCCGTCAGCTACTTCGACGAATCCGTGCAGGGGCTCGACGTCGGCTCGCCGGTCAAGTTCCGCGGCGTGACGGTCGGGACCGTCAGCGACATCACGATCGCGCCGGACCACCGCCACGTCCAGGTGACCGCCGAGATGTACGTCGACGCGCTCGTCCGGCTGGGCCTTCGGGACCGCGCGCCCAAGGAGGGCGAGGAGTTCACCGCGCCGAACTGGCGCGTCCAGCTCGCCTCCGCCGGGATCACCGGCGTGCGCTTCATCCAAACGGAGTTCTTCGATCCCGAGCGCTACCCGCCGCCGCGGCTGCCGTTCGCACCGCCGTGGAACTACGTGCCGTCGGTGCCATCGACGCTCAAGAACGTCGAGGAAGCGGCGATCGAGATCATGAACCGGCTGCCGACGCTGGCCGACCGCGCCAAGGACACCCTGACCGACGTGCGGAAGACGCTCGCGTCGTT
>Ga0070741_10016255_pt1 | contig 12453 bp, 11 predicted proteins | sample Coa_R1_4_FD_66440 | JGI IMG/M metagenome (GOLD analysis project Ga0070741, IMG submission 66440) | Surface soil microbial communities from Centralia Pennsylvania, which are recovering from an underground coalmine fire - Coalmine... | ecosystem: Environmental > Terrestrial > Soil > Unclassified ...
CCGCGGGCCTGACCGTGAGTGGGGTGCCCTGAGGCAAGCCGCTCGATAACGCCGGACGAAGCGCATTGCCCGGGGTCGAGCACAACCGGGATCACCCCTGCGCCGGCCGGTTTGCGGCGTAGGACGACGGAGAGCAGGACAGACGGCACGAGGGCCAGCGCGGTGATCGCGGAAAGCCCCCAGAACGCCCAGGCCGCGCATGGTGAAGATGGTTTCCACGAGCAGGAATGAGGGGTGCGCGCCCAACGCCACCAGCGGCAGCGTGGCCGCGAGGGTGACCAGCAGCCCGGCGACGCTGACCACGCCGCCGCCGAGGCGGTCGGTGAGCCGACCCGACAGCGGCATGGTCAAGGCCGCGCCGGCACCCTGGCCGATCAGCAGCAGGCCGGTGTAGACGGTGCTTTGACCGAGCTGGATCTCAAAGTACAGCGGGACGAGGACTAGGCCGCCGAACAGTGCGCCGCCGCCGAGGAAGCTGACGCTCAGCGCGGTGCTGAACGCCCGGTTAGCCCAGAGCCCGAGGTTCAGCAACGGTTGTGACGACCGCAGCGCCTTGAAGAGGCTGGGTCACTGGTACGCGAGCGTGACAGCGCCGACCGGCGTCGCTATTCCTTGCGCATCACGTCCGCGGGACGGGCGCAGCTCCGCCGGGCAGACCGCGTCATCGCCTCCAGCACCGACGAATTCTTGTCGGCTCTGAGCCCGGCGGAGGTCGAAACGCTCCGGACGCTCGCGCTGCGAGTCCTAGGCGGGCATCCGGTCCACACGGCTTGACGACCCCGGCAGCGCCGGGTGGCGCGCAGCTGGATCGCTGACAAAACCATTCCGCGCGATGCGGTGCCCGGGGCTAAGTTGCATAAATGCCTTCGATCGACGACATCGCGGCGGAGTACGTGGAGCGGGCCGCCGCCCTGGACCCGTGCTACGCCACCTACGCCGGGATCGCGGGGCACGACGACGAGCTCACGGATCTGAGTGCCGACGGGTTCGCCGAACGGGCAGGACTGGATCGCTCAACCCTCGCGGCTCTCGACGCGGCGCAGGCCCGGGAGCCGCGCGAGCGGGTCGCGCGGGATGCGATGCGGGAACGGCTGGCGCTGGCGGTGGAGTGCTACGACGCCGGGGGCACCACCAGCGAACTCAGCACCATCGACAGCTGGGTGCAGCGGGTGCGCGAGGTATTCGACCTGATGCCCACCGGCGGTGCGGAGGCCGCCGCCAGCATCGCCAAGCGGATGGCCGCGGTGCCGCGGGCGTACCGTCAGTTGTCCGCAACCTTGCTCGACGCGGCCAGGGATGGCCGCTGCGCGGCCAGGCGGCAGGTCGAGGAGGCCGCCAGGCAGTGCGCGGCTTGGGCTAAGCCGGGGGATTCCTTCTACAACGAACTGGCCGGCCGGTTGACCGGGATCCCGGACTCGCTGCGGGGGGAGCTGAGCGAGGCCGCGCGCGCGGCCACCGCCGCCACGGCCGAGCTAGCCGCCTTCCTCGAACGCGAGCTGATGCCGCTGGCCAGGGAGAAGGATGCCTGCGGGCCGGAGATCTACGCCCGGGCCTCGCGGTATTACCTCGGTGCCGACGTGGATCTGCGCGAGGCCTACGCCTGGAGCTGGGCGGAGATGGCCCGGCTGCGGGCCGAGATGGCGCGCGTCAGCAACCTGGTCCGGCCCGGGGCCACCGTCCGGGAGGCCGTCGCGATCCTGGACGAAGACCCGGCCCGGCGCGTCGACGGGACCGAGAACTTCCGTGCCTGGATGCAGGAACTGGCCGAGCGCACCATCGCGGAGCTGCACGGGACGCACTTCGACATCCCGCGGCCCGCGCACCGGATCGAGGCCGTGATCGCACCCACCAACGACGGAGGGATGTACTACACCGGGCCCTCCGATGACTGGTCCCGGCCCGGGCGGATGTGCTGGTCGGTGCCGGACGGCGTCGAGACGTTCGCCACCTGGAAGGAAGTCACGGTCGTCTACCACGAGGGCGTTCCCGGCCATCACCTGCAGATATCGCACGCCATGGCGGACAGGGAGAACCTGAACCGCTGGCAGCGCATGTCCTGGGTTTCCGGCCACGGCGAGGGCTGGGCGCTCTATGCCGAACGGCTCATGGGAGAGCTGGGATACCTCGACGACCCGGGAGCATATCTGGGGATGCTCGACAGCCAGCAACTGCTCACCGCCCAAGTCGCCCTGGACATCGGAGTGCATCTGGAACTGGATGTGCCAAGGGGCGCCGGCTGGCACGAGGGCGAACGCTGGAACGCCGGGATCGCCTGGGAGCTCCTGCGCGCCCACTCCAGCTGGGATGAACGGCAACTGCGTTCGGAGCTACGCCGCTGCCTCGGCCTGCCGGGTCAGGCCCCCTCTTACAAGCTTGGCGAACGGATCTGGCTACAGGCCAGGGAGGATGCCAGGGCGCGGGCCGGCGGAGCGTTCAGCCTCAAGGACTTTCACGCCAAGGCGCTCAGCCTGGGCGCTATGGGTCTTGACCCGTTGCGCGAGGCACTTGCCCGCGTCTGAGGACGTCAGTCTGCTTCGGGGAGGGTTCGGGGTAGTCCGAAGCGCGTCATGACGTTGGCAGTGAAGAAGGTGAGGACGGAGATGCGGTCGCCGGCGGTCGTGATGACCAGAAGGGCGTAGGCGCGGTAGACACTCGCGTGGGGGTCTGCCAGGTACAAGCCGAAGGCGGGCTGGCCGTTGGCGCCGGTGGGGACCACGCGGTAGGAGCGGCCGGGGGAGAAGGTAGCGCTGGCGAAGACGCGCTGCGCTGATTCGATGCCGCGGTATTCCAGCATGGCCGGGGGCATGGCGAGCCTCACGTCGGTGACGAGCAGTTCGATCAGCGCGTCCAGGTCGGCGCGTTCCAGAGCGTCGGTGAACCGGGCGACGAGCCGGTGTTCGGCGGCGGTGTCGGGCTGGCGTGCAGGTAGCCGGCTCCCGCCGCTGGCGGCGCCGCTGCCGACGCTGCTGGAGTCGGCGAGGTGGTTGTCGACGGTGGCCCGGGCGCGTTTGAGGGCGCTTTGTACCGACTCCTGGGTGGCATCGAGCATCTGGGCGACCTCGGCGGCGTGGTAGCCCAGGACGTCGCGAAGGACAAGCGCGGCGCGCTGGCGTGGCGGCAGCAGTTGCAGGGCGGTGATGAAGGCCAGCGAAATGGCCTCGGTGGTCTCGTAGCGCGCCTCCGGTCCGGGGCGCTGGTCGACGAGATGGTCGAGCAGGACGTCGGGGTAGGGTTCCAGCCAGGGCGGGCCGTCGCCGGCGCTGACGGGTTCGGGCAGAGTGACGCCGGTGGGCGGCGGGGCGATGGGGGAGCGTCGCCGGCCGGCGCGGAGCATGTCCAGGCACCGGTTGGTCGCGATCTTGTAGAGCCACGTCCGCAGCGAGGACCGCTGGCCGAACTCGCCCAGGTTACGCCAGGCGGACACGAGCGTCTCCTGGAGCGCGTCCTCGGCGTCCTCCAGTGACCCGAGGATGCGGTAGCAGTGCACCTGCAACTCGTGGGAGTGACCCTGGACCAGGTCGCGGAACGCGTTGTGGTCGCCGGCCCGAGCCCGGTCGATCAGGTCCGTCGTGTCCATCTCCATCGGCATTCATCCCCGCTTCTCTTCTTTCCGCCGGGCGCGTCCGGCTCCTCTGAAAGTACCGACGCCGCCAGGCCCGCGAATTGGGCGGTGTCCGCCCGCCCAATTCATCGGCGGTGCTGGCGTCTACCCGGTTGGCGGCCGCCCCAGTCCGGGGGCGCCCCGGATACAGAACAGGACCACAGATCAATGGCTAAGTATGTTTTCTCTTACCGTGTGCCCTCCGGCTACCAGCCCAACGCCGAGACGCCGGCCGAGTGGCGGGCCTGGTTCGCCGGAATGGGCCCGGCCCTGGTGGACGTCGGCCACGCGGTGACCGATTACGCCTCGCTCGGTGAGGTCGGGGGCAGCGGCTCCCGGATGGTCGGCCACTCGGTGGTGTCCGCCGAGGACATGGACTCCGCCCTGGCGCTGGCCAAGGACTGCCCGGCCCTGCGGGTCGGCGGCGGGGTCGAGGTCGGACCCGCGATGGAAACAGCGTGAGCGACGCCATGACCCCTGCGGCTGCGCCGCCGCAGGGGTCGTTCCTGGCGACCGGTCGCGGCCGGATCACGCTGGCGCTGCTGTGCCTGGCGACGTTCCTGGATGTCATGGACGGCGCGATCGTGAACGTCGCGCTGCCGACCATCCGGACACATCTGGGATTCTCGGTGCAGAACCTCCAGTGGGTGGTCAGCGGCTACCTGATCACCTATGGCGGGTTCCTGCTGCTGGGCGGCCGGGCCGCGGACCTGCTGGGGCGGCGGCGGCTGCTGATCGCCGGGACCGCGCTGTTCGCGGCCTCCTCGCTGGCCTGCGGGCTGGCCGTCAACCAGGGGCTGCTGGTCGGCGGCCGGCTCGCCCAGGGCTTCGGCGCGGCGATGATGTCCCCGGCCGCGCTGTCCATCCTGACCACCACCTTCCAGGGCTCCGACCGGCACAAGGCACTGGGCGCGTGGGCCGGGATCAGCGGGCTGGCCTCGGCGGTCGGGTTGCTCTTCGGCGGGCTGCTCACCCAGGGCTTCGGCTGGCGGTGGGTGTTCTTCGTGAACCTCCCGATGAGTGCGCTGGTGCTGTTCGGGGCGTTCCGGATCCTGAAGGCCGACCGCGGCCGGTCGGCGCCGGGCGGGTTCGACGCGGTCGGCGCGGTGCTGGTCACCGCCAGCATGCTGCTGCTGATCTTCACGTTGGTGAAGGCGCCGGACGAGGGCTGGGGTGCGGGCCGCACCATCGGCGGGCTGGCCGCCTCGGTGGTGCTGATGGCCGCGTTCGTGATCAATGAGCAGCGGCGCGCCCATCCCCTGGTCCCGTTGTCGATCTTCCGGATCAAGGGCCTGGCCGCGGCCGATGCGACCCAGGTCATCGCCTGGGCCGGGTTCTACTCGATGTTCTTCTTCGTGACTCTTTACATGCAGAACGTCCTGGGGTTTTCCCAGTTGCAATCCGGTCTCTCGTACGTGCCGGTGAGCGTCGGCATCGGCTTCGGCTCAACCGTGGCGACGAAGATGTTCATCAGGACCGGCACCCGTCCCATCATCGTCTCCGGTGCGCTGCTCGCCGCCGGCGGCATCTTGTGGCTGTCCCGCATCCCGGTGGAGGGCACCTATCTCGGCAACCTGCTCGCCCCGCTGGTGATCATGGGGGTCGGGTTGGGGCTGCTGTACGCCGGTGTGCAGACGGCCGCGAACGCGGGCGTACCGGAGGATCAGGCCGGATTGGCCGCGGCCCTGATCACCGCCTCTTTCCAGCTCGGGTCGGCGCTCGGCCTCGCGGTGTTCAGCGGGATCGCGGCCAGCCGTACCAACCACCTGCTGGCCGCCCGCACCCCGCCCCCGGAGGCACTCACCGCCGGATTCCAGCGGGCCCTGCTCGTCAGTGCCCTCTGCCTCGTGGCAGCCGGAGCCATCGCGCTGCGCGCAGCCAACACCCGCGGCGAACCCGCCGCCACACCAGAAGTCCAGCAAAACCTGGAACCCTCCTACGACCCCGCATGACACAACACGACCAATCCCGGGATGGCGGTCAACGCCATCCCGGGATTCAAGAACCGACATCTGGCCATATTTCGGGTGCGGCCGCGGGTCCGCCGGGCTATTGCGGACAGTAACGCATGGTCCTGTGCCGGCCGCCGGGTCTGGCCGCGCGCCGCCTGTGCCTGGAGTGCAGTGTGCGACTACCGGGACAGGAGCGCACCGGCAGTCCCGTCAGCAACGTGGACGTTTACCCCTTCGTGGAGGATCGACCCCCGCACGCGAGGGCCGCGCTACCACAAAGGGGAAAACCACCACGCTATCGAGGCCCATCGAGCCAGCCGCTGACCCGCCGGGCAGCCAGTGAGCCGGGCAAGCCCCGCCCGCAATGATTTTCAATCGGCTCCGGAGTCCGGGCCGAGGTAGGTCCACTGCCTGTCCTGCCGGACGAACATGCTCGTCTCCGCGAGGACACCGCGCCGCTCGTGCCGGACATACATGGCGCGGAACCGCACCGTGCCGGTGGCGTCGAACAGGCCGCCGTCGCGCGTTTCCAGGATGGCGAGCCGGACCCACCGCAGTGCCGGGTCGAGGCTGAGCGTCCGGGGACGGCCAGACGAGTGCCAGGTGCGCAGGAGGTAGCGGGTGTCCCCCACGGCGAATGCGCTGTAGCGAGCGCGCATCAGCGACTCAGCGGTTGGCGCCGGCGCGCCTGCGTGGATCCGCCCGCAGCACGACTCGAAGTCGTCTCCGAGTCCGCAGGGGCAGGCGAGTCCTTCCACGCCGGCATTCTCGCAAAGGACACCGCGGTTCGCAGGAGCCCGGGGCGCGCAGCCGATCTCAAATTAACTAGTAAGAATCTTTACAGAAAGCCTTGACTTTTCCGGCGCTACAGGCATAAAAAAGTGACACAAATCACCGGTTTAGCTCATGCGAGGCCGCAGAACGCATCAGCTCCTCTTACCCCAGGAGGAACCTTGCAGGTCGGAAGACGGATTCTGCGCACCTCTCTCATCGCCGGCTCGGCGCTCGGGCTGACAGCCGGCGGCTCGGTCCTCGCGCTGGCCGCCGGGCCCGCCGCGCAGGCAGCCACCACGTGCGCGGCGGCGTGGAGTTCCAGTGCTGTCTACACCGCCGGCAACCAAGCCAGCGAGAACGGCATCAATTACACCGCCAACTGGTGGACTCAGGGCAACGACCCGGCCACCAACAACGGCGGGCCCGGCTCGGGACAGCCGTGGACGTCCAACGGCTCCTGCACGGGCGGCGGCGGCGGTGGCGGTGGCGGCGGAGGAGGCGGCGGGGGTGGTGGCGGAGGCGGCACGGGCGGGCCGAGCGGCCTGCTCTTCAGCCCCTATAAGGACGTCACCATCAACATGAACTGGAACACCTACCAGATGCAGTCGGCCGTGGAAGGGTCCGCCATCCCGGTAGTCGGCTCGGGCAGCCTGATGTCGCAGTACGTGCCGAAGCTGCCCGCGATCACGCTCGCGTTCGCCACCGGATCCTGCGGCAGCGAGAACTGGGGCGGTGCCCCGGCTGCCAACTGGGCCGCCGAGAACGTGCCGCAACTCCAGGCCGCGGGCCTGAATTACGTCGTCTCGACCGGCGGCGAGGCGGGGACCTTCACCTGCGGCTCGGCGTCCGGCATGGAATCGTTCATCGCTCGCTATGCCAGCCCGCACATGGTCGGCGTCGACTTCGACATCGAGGGCGGGCAGAGCCAGTCCGACATCCAGAATCTGGTCAACTCGGCGGCGGGAGCGCAGTCGCAGTATCCGAACCTCCAGTTCTCGTTCACGCTCGCCACGCTGGGCGCATCCGATGGCAGCTTCGGCGGCGTGAACTCGCTCGGCAACGAGGTCGTCCGGGCGGTGCTCGGCTCCAGCCTGAAGAACTACGTCATCAACCTGATGACGATGGACTTCGGCAGCGCGTCCAGCAGCGTCTGCGTCGTTGTCTCCGGCAGCTGCGAGATGGCGCAGTCGGCGATCCAGGCGGTGAAGAACCTCGAGCACACCTACGGAATCGCGGCGAGCAAGATCGCCGTCACCCCGATGATCGGCATGAACGACAACACCAGCGAGACCTTCACGATCGCTGACGTGGACACGCTGACGTCATACGTGAAGAGCAACGGCCTGGCCGGGGTGCACTTCTGGTCGCTGGACCGGGACACCCCCTGCTCCGACACGTTTGCGTCGCCCACCTGCAACTCGCTTTCCAGCACGACACCACTGGAGTACACCGACAGGTTCCTGAGCGACGGAGCCTGACGAACATCCCAGGGCGGGCCGCGCAGGGGTTACCTTGCGCGGCCCGCCTGCGGACGGGTGTAGGTTCTGTGACGGGGTGATGCAGCATGACCGGCTTTCAGGTGGTGCCCATCGGGTGGGTGGAGTCAACGCTGACCGACCGGGCGCAGGCACCGCGGCAAGGGGACGAGGGCGCGCCCGCCGCCTGGCTGATCTTCGAGCCCGAAGTCGCCTACGGGCTGCGCGACCTCGCACCGGGCGCCGAGGTCATCGTGCTGACCTGGCTGGACCGGGCGGACCGTGGCGTGCTGGTCACCCGGCCGCGTAATGATCCCGCGCGCCCGCCCACCGGAGTCTTCAGCACCCGGTCCCCGGACCGGCCAAACCCGATCGGGCTGCACCGGGTGCGGATCCTCGAGGCGGAGGGATTGCGGATCCTGGTCCGGCCCCTTGAGGCACTGGATAAGACACCGGTCATCGACGTGAAGCCGGTTCTGGACTCAGCCGCCGAACGGTAACCGGCTGTTGCGCGTGCCACTGTTCAACCGGCGGGCATCTTCTATGTGACCTGCGGGGTCCACCCCATGATGAACCTCACGGTCGCTCAGCGCTGTGATGTAGCGGCCGATCGGCAGGAAATCGCGAACCGCAGCCTGCTCTGCGGGAACAAGCACCACAGGACGTTCGGTGTAAAAATGGTTTCCAGGCGCAGGCGAGCAACCTGACGGCACAGGTGCGCATTCAGTAAACATGACGTTCAGCAGTGAGACCTTCGAGGTCACCAGAAGCGTCGGCGCGGCCGCGGATGTGGGCGGTGAACTCACGGCGCTGTTCCACGGGCATCACCTCGATCTGGTCCGGCTGGCCACCATGCTCACCGGGGACCGGACCACGGCGGAGGACGTGGTTCAGGACGCCTTCGAGCGGGTGCACGTGGCCAGGCACCGACTCGCCGACCGCGGCGGCGTCGGCGTGTCTTACCTCAGGACCGTGGTGATCAACGGCTGCCGCGCCGTGCACCGAAGAAGGAAGGTCGCCCGCCGGCATGAGGCGGAGGCGCACCTCGATGCCGGGCAGTTGTCCGCCGAGCAGGAAGTCATCTGCGCCGAGCGGCACCGGGAGGTAGCCGCCGCGCTCGCCAGGCTGCCGCGCCGGCGGCGCGAGGTACTGGTGCTCCGCTACTACCTGGAGCTGTCCGAGGCGGAGATCGCCGAAACGCTGAACATCAGTACCGGCACCGTCAAGTCCAGCGCGGCCCGCGGTCTGGCCGCGCTGGCGAAGACCCTCAGGGAGGGGCAATGACCAGGACAGAAGAGCGACTGAGGGACTATTTCAGCGCAACGGCGGACTCGGTGCGCGCTGATAACACCGCACCGCTGGCGCCGCCGCGGCCTGCCAAGCGCCAGCGGCGCGGTTACCGGCACCGAGGCTTGTCCGGGAACCGGGGATGGCACGCGTGGGGCGCGCCGCTCGTCGCGGGGGTCAGCGTGCTGGCCGTGGTGGCGCTAGCCGTGACGCTGGCCGGGCTGACCGCCGGGCACAGGTCCACCATGGCGCCGGCCAGCGGAGCGACGACGGGCCAGCCGCAGTACTACGCGGAGATCGACGGGAGCGACACCGGCGGGTCGGTGGTGATCCTGTCCACGTCCTCCGGCGCGGTGATCGCCAACGTGGACAAGTCAACGTTGCTGGAGAACGCGGCTCTTCCGGCTCAGCCCATCGGAATGCTTTCCGCGGTGGCGGCGGCGCCCGACGACCGCACGTTCTACGCCGAGATGTTCGTGGCGCACAACCAAGCCTGGATCTTCAAGTTCAGCGTCAGCGGCGCGGGTTCGGTAACGGGGATAACCAGGATCCCGGGCGGTATCGTGCAGGGCGCGTATAGCAGCGGGGTTCCCCGCCTGGTGGTCTCGCCAGATGGCGAAAGGCTCGCGCTCACCACCACCAGCCCCACCGCACTCAGTGCCATTCTCAGCGGTAAGGGCCACATCGATGCTGTTCAGGACGAGATCGTCGTCATCGACCTGCGGGCCGGCACTCAGCGCACCTGGGCGGACGGGCTATACGCGACCGACAGCTTTTTCACCATACAAAGCTTGTCGTGGAACGATAGCGGCCGGTCGCTGCTCTTCGTTCCGGGCTGGTATTCGGTCACCGGCGGTTCTCCGTACCGGCCGTTTTTCATCGGCAACAACGGCTCCTCGCAGGTGCGCCTGCTCGATATCAGCAGTGGCAGTGGCACGAGCCTGGCTGACAGCAAGGTGCTGCTCAGCGCCCAGGACCCCATGCAGCAGGTCGTCTCGGACCAGGACGGGAACCTTGACGTTCTGAAAGTGTCTGGCCCCGGGGCCAGCCAGGCGCAGCCGGTAACCGTGACCGTCGAGCAGTTCTCGGCCACCACCGGCGCGCCGGAGCGGGTGCTGTACCAGCATGCTTACCGGGGCACCCGTTACAGCGACCATCTCGTAGGCGTTTACCTCGAGGCGGACCCGTCCGGGAGCTACCTGCTCTTCGGCCTGGAATTCAATGTCAGCACCGTCGCCAATGAGGTCTGGTGGCTTGACCAGGGTTCCTTGCGTCCGCTGACGGTCGGTAAAGACGACGCGGTGATCCTGCCCGACGCCTGGTGAGGTCCAGCGCGTTACCCGCATGGGGCATGCCCCGCTCGCTCTCACCGGTGTTCTTCGGCGCCCCCGCCTGTTCGATGGAGTGGACGCGTCCAGGGTCGCGCTGGAGCCGGTCCGGTCGGAGCCGTCGTCGCGGGTGACGCACCTGACCTTCGCCGTGCACCCGCGGTAGCCACGCGCGGCGCTGTCGCGGTAGGCGGCGCTGTCGCGGTAGCGGCGCTGTCGCGGTGGGGGGCGAGCCGGCCGGTAGTGTCGTCCGCGTGGATCTGGACGACATCGCCGCTCGGCTCGGGGTCCCCGTGACGGACATCGAGCGCGTCCACCGGCTTGCCGGTGACTGGCCGTCGGCTCCACTGCCCGCCAAGGCCGACGCGCCCGCGATCCTCGGCCGGCTCGCGGTACGGCCGGACGACGCCGCCGAGATCATGGCGGGCTGGCCAGATCCCGGCTCTCCGGCATGGATCCCCGAGCTGCGCTGGCTGCTCGACCGCGCGATCGCCTTGGTCCGCGCCGATCTCGGGGGCCACGACTGGCTCTCGCCCGGTCCGGAGCTACCACGCGAACGAGGCCCCGCCTGGCGCCATCTGTATGTCTACGCGTACCTGGCCCTGACCGGCGTCGTCACCGGATACCACCGCGACCACGGCATCACCGACGCCGTATCGTGGCGGACACTCGCGGACCTGGGCCGCAACCTCGCAATCGACAGGCGGATGCACCGCCAGGGCTGGCCGGTCATGCAGAGCTGGCTGACGCTGCACGCCCGTGGCGGCATCTACGAGCTCGGCCGTCTGCAGCATCAGCGCGGCGCCACTGCCATCAGCCTGCACATCCCCGAGTCGGGCCCGCTGACCCCAGAAGCGGTCGCGGCTTCGCTCGACGAGGCCCGCGCGTTCTTCCCGCACCACTTTCCCGGCGAGCACTACACAGCGTTCTCCTGCGGCTCGTGGCTGCTCGACCCTCAGCTGCTGGAATACCTGCCCGAGGACTCCAACATCGTCCGGTTCCAGCAAAGATTCGAGCTGGAGCCCTACGCGGAGCCGGAAGGGCTGAACGCCGACGTCGAGGTGCAGCGGTTCGTGTTCCGTACCCTGAGCACGCCGCTCGACCAGCTGCCGCGCCGCACCGTGCTGCAACGCGCGGTCGTCGACCACCTGATGGCCGGCCGCCACTGGTACTGGCGCCGCGGCCGCATTCCTCTCAGCTAGCACCCTTTGGCGCGCAGATCGAACACGACAAGCCAGGTACGCGCTGGTCAGCACTATGATCTCGATCCGAGTCAGCCTCGACCCTGCCTGGAACCCGGTGCTGAAGTTCCACCTAAGCGGGCTCGTACCGCTCGCCGAGGGACCTGGCGACCTCAGCCATGAATGGCGGTGAACACGAGCCCATCTCTTTGACCATGGCAAAGTTGTCAAAGAGCCATAGCGGACCCGCTTCCGCCGTCTCGCCGGGAGACAGCGGCTCGCCGAAGACGGCTATGGCTCCGGCGTCGCTGATCCAGGCAGTCTGACCGCGGTCGTCGGCAACCTGCCAGCCCTCAAAGATCAGCCGGCTCCCGCCGCCGTAGATGCGAATCTCCCGGGCCGTTGTCCCTTCACGGCTGACCACGACGCGCTCGTACTCGTGGTGGACCTTGCTGTCGTCGCCCATCCTGGGAACTCCCTTCCCTTGCGGCCGTCATCTCGCAGATAGATGGGCTGACACATCCGGCCGCAAGCCGGACGCGGAGCCACTCCAGGCATCCTGCCCGGCCCGCCGCGGTCAATAACCCCGATCGGCTTGCGCGGCCAGCACGGCGGTCCGCGGCATCAGCTCGCCGCAGCGATTCCCCGATGCTGGTCTCGGCGAACACGCGGTGCACTGCCGCCTCGGCCCAGCCCTCGGCACCTCAGACCCAGCCCGCCACGCGCACTGATCTCACTCGACCCGGCGTACCTGTTAACCAAGCGTAGAGATGGAATATTCGAATGAGTGAGCGATCTATGTGCCCTATGAGGTATATAGTTCATGATCACGAAGGGTTTTGTGGCCTAGAGGAT
>Ga0070741_10016256_pt1 | contig 12452 bp, 9 predicted proteins | sample Coa_R1_4_FD_66440 | JGI IMG/M metagenome (GOLD analysis project Ga0070741, IMG submission 66440) | Surface soil microbial communities from Centralia Pennsylvania, which are recovering from an underground coalmine fire - Coalmine... | ecosystem: Environmental > Terrestrial > Soil > Unclassified ...
TTCGTCGCCTTTGGTTTCGTCGTTGCGTAAGCCGGCAGGACAATGATCGTTCGGCAGTTCATCAGTTGGGTCAGGACCGCTTCCGCCGGCGAACGGGCGGAAGCCACGCGGGCTTTGGCGCGCGCCTGGCTGCTCTCCGATCTCTCCCCCGACGACCGTGCCGCCGCCGAAGGCGCGCTGTTGATGCTGCTCGACGATGCCTCGCCGCTGGTTCGCCAGGCGATGGCTGAGGTATTCGCGCGCAGCGCCGAGGCGCCGGCCGCGATCGTGCAGGCGCTGTCGGCCGATCAGCCCTCCGTTGCGCTTCCCGTGCTCGAACATTCGCCGCTCTTGATCGACGCCGACCTCGTCGACATCGTCGCGACAGGCAATTGCGAGATGCAATGCGCGATCGCGCGCCGTGTCGGCCTGCCGGCGTCGGTTTGTGCGGCCATCGCCGAAGTCGGCTCTGCCGCCGCCGCGCTCGAATTGATCGAAAATCCCTACGCCGCGCTTGCGCCGTTCTCCTGGGATCGCATCGTCGAACGTCACGGCCATCTCGCCGCGATCCGCGAATCCATGCTGGTGCTGGAAGATCTGCCCTCCGCGACGCGCGCGGCGCTGGTGGCAAAGCTCTCCGAGACGCTGGCGCAATTCGTGGTCGCCAGGAACTGGCTGAGCGAGGAGCGCGCCGGCCGCATCGCGGGCGAAGCGCGCGACCGCTCCACCCTGAATATTGCCGCGCGCTCGCGGGGCGAGGACATGCAGGGGCTGGTGAAGCATCTGCGCGTGACCGGCCAGCTCACGGCGGGCCTGATCCTGCGCGCGCTGCTGTCGGGTAATCTGGAGCTGTTCAGCTACGCGCTGGCCGAGCTGTCCGACCTGCCGCTGTCGCGCGTCGCCTCGCTGCTGCACGATCGCGGCGCGACCGGGCTGCATGCGCTGCTCAAGCGCGCCGGCCTGCCGGAATCGACCTTCGCCGCCTTCCGCGTCGCGCTCGAGGTCTGTCACGAGGTCGGCTTTGCCGACAGCATGGGCACCGTCGCGCGGCTGCGCCGCAAGATGGTCGAGCGGGTGCTGACCGCCTGCGAATCCGATTCGGAGGCGACCGAGGCGCTGCTGATCCTGCTCAGGCGTTTCGCGACGGAATCGGCGCGCGAGGAAGCGCGCATGTTCTGCGACGAGCTGGTCGCGGAAGGCTCAGTGGCGCCGCTGCATCACGAGGCGATCGCGGCGTAATTACACCGTCATTGCGAGCGAACCGGCGTAGCCCGGAAGAGCGCAGCGATATCCGGGGTTTCATCCGGTCAGCTGATCCCGCGTGTCGCTTGCGCTCACGCGGGCTACGCAATCAATCCCCCGGCACGATGCTCGGCGCCATGACAGCTTCCAGATGCTCGGGCCGGTCGCGATTGACGTGCATGAGATATTCGTCGGCAACCTTGCGCAGCCGCCGGCTGAGTTCGCCGGCGACCGTGAGCGTATCGAGCCTGGTGTGATCGCGCACGATCGCCTGGATCGCGTTGACGTGGTGCGTGATCAATTCGGCCGGCACCTTCTCCAGCTTGGGCGCATGCTCGATGATGCGGCACAGGCTCTCGGCGGTGACCGCGGCGGCAGGGAAGCCGAAAGTCGCGGCGTCGCCCTTGATGTCATGGGCGGCGCGGAACAGCTCGCCATTGGCGTCCTCGCCAAAGCCATCCTTGAGGATCGCGGCGTGCGCGGCCACGAGGCGATCGGCCTCCGCCAGCATCCAGTCCTTGAACTCGCCGGAAAGTTCGGCCAGCGCCTTCTCGGCGCGCGCGACGGGATCGTCGGCATCCTTCTCGTCGACGCGGCGCAGCACCTTGCGCAGCGGGTTGGGCTGCGTGATGACGTGATGGGTCGCGAAGGTCTTGACATCGATATCGGACGCCTTCGGTCTTGCCATGCTTGTTCCTCAGATCGACGAGCGCGCCTTGTCGAGCAGCGAGGGCTGCTGCAGCACCTCGACCTCGCCGCCGACGCGGCGCTCGGGGCCGATATAGGCGTTGTTGGTGTTGCGCCGGCGATCCGGACCGAAATAGGTCTTGGTCTTGATGAACGGACGCGGATTGGCGACCACGTTCAGGATGCGCTGGTAAAGGCCCTTGGCCGAGATCGGCTTGGCAAGGAATTCGGTGACGCCGGCATCGCGCGCATAGGTGACGCGGCGCTTCTCGGAATGGCCGGTCAGCATGATGATCGGCGCAAACGGATTGCCCTTGGATTCCGGCTGCCGGATCATCTGCGCGAGCTCGAGCCCGTCGAAGATCGGCATCGCCCAGTCGGTGATGACGATGTCGGGGACGTAGTGGGTATACATTTCGAGCGCGGTCGCGCCGTCCTCGGCCTCATAGGCTTCGCGCGCGCCGAACGAATGCAGCAGCGTGCGCAGGATGCGCCGCATGTGCGGATTGTCGTCGCAGATGAGGAAGCGCAGCTTGTTGAAGTCGATGCGGAACATGGTCGGCCCGAAGGGTATACCCCGCGTTAACCATAACGGGCCTTGGGTTAACGAAGTGTTGCGAAACGAGCCGGTTAATACCCGAATTGCTCGCGCAGGATGCGCTCCTCGAGGCTGTGGCCCGGATCGAACAGCATCCGCATCGAGATGGTCTTGTCCGAGAGCACCTCGACCCGGCGCACATCGCGCGCCTCATCGTGATCGGCGACCGCCGCCACCGGGCGCTTGTCGCCCTCCAACACCTCGATCACCACGAAGGCGGCGTCCGGCAGCAGGGCGCCGCGCCAGCGCCGCGGGCGGAAGGCGCTGATCGGGGTCAGCGCGAGCAGGGCGGCGTTGATCGGCAGGATGGGTCCTTGCGCCGACAGATTGTAGGCGGTGGATCCCGCCGGCGTCGCCACCAGGATGCCGTCGGCGATCAATTCCGGCATGCGCTCATGTTCGTCGACCAGGATGCGCAACCGCGCGGCCTGATGGGTCTGCCGGAACAGCGCGACCTCGTTGATGGCGTGGTGGATGTGGACCTTGTCGTGCACGTCGGTCGCACGCATCAGGAGCGGATGGATCACCGACTCGCGCGCTGCCGCCAGCCGCGCCTTCAAATCGTGCGTCGAGTACTCGTTCATCAGGAAGCCGACCGTGCCGCGATGCATGCCGTAGATCGGCTTGCCCGTGCGCATGTGCCGATGCAGCGTCTGCAGCATCAGGCCGTCGCCGCCGAGCGCGACCACGACATCGGCTTCCGCCGGCGCGCAATTGCCGTAGAGCGCGGTGAGCTGGGCCAGCGCCTGCTGCGCCTCGACGCCAGCGCTCGCGACGAAGCCGATCCGGTCATATCGCTGCGATGGGCTCATGGGTACGCGCACTCGCGGGATGGATTGGGCCGAGGTCGTCTATACGACCGCTGGCGTGCTTGTCGAGGCAAGGCAACACGGTTTTGCCGCTCAAAGCAAACGGGCGGCCATCGGGCCGCCCGTCATGATTAATGCCGTCCGGTTCGCTCAGTACTTGGCGACGACGACATTCGGACCGAACTTGTAGGACACGCCGGCGAGGGCAGTGACGGTTTGCACGTGAATGCTCGTCGTTACGTCGTCGCCGGTGCCCGCGAAGAACGTCGGCTTGTAGTTGCCGAAGTCGGCATAGCGGGCCTCGACCTTTCCAATCCAATTGCCGGCCAAATTGGCTTCGATGCCGAGGCCAGCGGTCCAGCCGGTGCGTACACTGGAGAACGATTGGCTCCGGGGTGCGAAACAATACGAGTCGATAGACCCGTCACACGACGCCGATGCCGTGACCTGCTGGAAGGCGATACCGCCGGTGCCGTAGAACAATACGGTGGGCGTCACGACCATGCCAAGCTTGCCACGGAAAGTGGCGTCCCAGCCCATTTTCGTGCCGGCAGAGTCGACCCCTTGAGCCTCAAGGCCAACAACAGAGCTGATTCCGTTGCCATACGTTCCCGGAATGCCTCCGACTCGCATACGGCTATTGCCGTTACCGACATCGCCTTCAACACCGGCCACCCACTTCGGAGAGAACTGGTAGTTATAGCCGGCGTAGAGACGGGCTTGCAGGTTCGAGCTGAACATGTTCTCCGGTGATGTCGTCGGGTCCGGAGGGACAATACCGGTGCCGTCGTTCTGGCCGGTCGTCATCCAGTTCGCGGTGGATAGGCGATCCGCAATCGCTCCACCGACATAGACGCCCGTCCAGTTGAACGGCGCGACCGGCGGGGCCTTTGTCGGCATCGCGGAAGCAACTACAACGGTGTCTTCTTTGCCGATGTGATAGTTCAACCCGATCTTTACCTGGTTGTAGTCCTGTCGAAGGCGAAGTCTGGTCGTGTCAGACATCACGACATCGTAGGTTCCGAAATTGATATAATCATATTCGGCCTTGGCGGACCAAGCATTCGTCAGAGCCAGTTCGAAGCCGAGACCAGCGGTCCAGCCGAACTGATGAATGGTCGAAATCACGTCCTGAACGCCAGGGTTGCCCGTGACGAATGAACTGCCCGGAGCATTCGCCGGCGTACAGAAGAAGTTGAAGCCCGGATCGCCATTGCAGGAGATGTCAGCCTTGTTGTTGGCCCAGGCACCGCCGGCCTTGCCGTAAAGCATGACGCGATCCCAAGTGTAGCCAAACTTGGCAGTAGCAGTCGCCATCCACCTCGTGTCGTTGTTGCAGTTCATTTCGGAGGGGAAGCCAAGATTGTTCGCGTTACTCACGCAGGAAACGCCGCCCTTGGCATTGGTTGCAGCCAGATCGCCCTCGATGCCGAGGACATAGGGACCGAACTGCTTGTTGAAGCCGGCGGTCGCGCCAGCCAGCGCGCCTGCCGTACGCGAGGTAGCGCCCATGCCGATCTGCGGGAAGAACCAGTCTGAAGTACCCCAGGTGGCGCCGGTGAAAGCACCTAAGTAAAGGCCTGTCCAATCATAGGCGGCAGCTGCCATTCTCGGCTGAGCCTTGAATACGCCCGGCAGGATGGGCCCTTTGGCGGGATCGAAATTATAGCGAAGGCCCGCGTTGAAGCCGAGCGCCTCGATGTTCGAACCTTCTTTGTAGTCGATGCGCACATAGCCCAGCAAAGGCGACCCGGACACCTGAGCTGCCACGCCGGCACTGTATTGGCCGTATGTTCCGACCCGCGTCGAGCTCAATGCGCCGTTGGTCGAATAGTCGACGCCGTTCGGCGGGTATGGCGATGCGGCATAGGTTGCTGTGTTATTGCCGGCGAATTCGTGCCAGATGCTCACGGTGGCGAATGGCTGCCAAGTGATGTTGCCGCCATTGATTGTTGTGCCAACGCGAGCTCCCAGTCGACCGAGGACGCTGACATTGTCGCCGAATTGGACGGAGCCAGGAGACAGGAATAGATTGCTGTTTGAATTGCCAAAGCCCTCCGACAAATTCAGCGGGTCAATCTTGACTCTTGAATAGATGCCGCTGGCGGAAGGCTCGAAGAACCAGTCGTGGCCAAGATCAAAACGATAGCCGGCGGACGCAGCAACTGTATGGCCGATACCGTCGAGCCGCTGGTTGCTGAGAGCCGCGTTCGGCGCAAACAGGTTCATCTGGTAAAAGTCGGTGCGGCCAATTATGTCAGCGAAGAAGCGCCCTTGCGTGTAGGCCGCATAGACCCCCGCAAACGGAACCTGAAAATTCCCGGTAAAATTCGATCCAGCAAGATCCTGCGCATTGGCTTCCGCGTAACCGCCAGTGACGCCGACGTGGACGGTGCCGCCGGATCCGCCAATGTTCAGCCGGGCAATATCTTGCCCCAGCTGGAAACCGCCGTAATTCACCCGGACGTCCGAAGCGCAGGTGACCGATCCGTTGGTCGCGGGCGTACCAAAGCCCGGAGAGGCGCCGATGGTTCCGGTGAAAGTGCCGGACGATCGTTCGTCCACTCGACCGCCGATCATGCGGCCCCAAATTCCGCCTGATGTCTCGTCCGGTGTGGGATTGGGAAGACCTGCGACGAAGGCATTGCCTTGGGACAGGAATGCCGTGTTCATCGTCCCGATAACCGTGCTGACGGAATTAGCGACGCCAACCACTCCGCCAATGATTTGGCTTTGGCCAGCCGCTAACCCGCCGACGATTCCAGTCGTTGGGAACGTGGTAGTGCAGCCCGGTGCCGTGGTTCCCGTCGGGATGGCCTGAGCAAAAGCTTGGCCGGGACCTAAAAGCGTACTGCCGACGGCCAGGGCCACGAGAACGCCAGCTCCCGAAGCAATGCGCGCTGATTCAGCAAATCTCTTCATGACAATTCCCCAAGTCCCCAACAAAAGGGCATTTCGCCAGCAAACTAGAATGCCACGCTTGGAGTCGACAAGCTCGCAAGGGCGGTTGAAGGCTTATTCACGGCAGTATTCAGGACAGTGTGTCGATGGAGCAACATACTGTGCTCCTCGCTACCGCCCCGGCCGATCCGACGGTAGTCTAGTCGTCCGAAGTGAGGCTTCTCACAGTCGGCTTTCGTCTATGAGCCTACGGGGAGGCGCTTTCAGTTGCTGAGTGGAGCACGCGAGGGGGTACTTACCCGCCTTCCGCGCGGGCGTGCCCGCTCATCCCGCCTGAGAGCCTCGCCGGTGTCGGTGCGCGACAGCATGTCCCGCGCCCGAGCGAGGTAACCGTGCTCCAAACAAATCGGGAAAGCGGCCGCCGGGCGCGGTGTTCCGATTGATTAGGAGCCACCAAAATTGTAGCTTTCAATGTGCGCTACATCATATTGGATACGAACCGGTTTTGGTGAGGTCGGACTCGCAAGAGGGGGATTTCGAGCCAGCACCGAATAACAGTTATGGGCAACCGCTTTTTCGCCATAGCGATGTTGGTTGGGATCACCGTCCTTTCGATGGTTTGTTCCACTGATGACGCTTGGGCGCAAAGGAAAGAAAAGCGCATGGCGCTGGTTGTCGGGAATTCCAACTACGCCAATGTGCCCAAATTACCCAATCCGCAGCGCGACGCCATCTCCGTCGGCCAGATGCTGCGCGATGCCGGCTTCGATTCCGTCGATGTGCTCGTCAATGCCAGCAATCTCGAGTTCAAGAGGGCGATCCGTAAATTCGAGCTCGCGGTCAACCAGGCCGATATCGCCGTCATCTACTATGCCGGACACGGTCTCGAGATTGGCGGCAAGAACTTCCTGATTCCAATCGATGCCAAATTGGCAAGCGATCTCGATGCGGACGATGAGGCAATCACGCTCGACCGTCTGGTGGCATCAGCCGATGGTGCCAGCAAGCTGCGCATCATCATCCTCGACGCTTGCCGCGATAATCCCTTTCCGAGCCTGATGCGGCGAGACAGGAGGAATGGTCAGGGTTCGGTATCTTCAGGTCTCGGCAAGACCGAGCCGACCACCACGGACACGTTGATTGCTTACGCGGCAAAGGCCGGTTCGACTGCGGAAGACGGCGACGGTCAGCACAGCCCATTTACGTTGGCGCTTCTGAAGTCGCTAACAGTGCCAGGTCTCGACATCCGGCTCGCTTTTGGCCGGGTTCGCGACGAGGTAATGCGAGCCACCGGCTCACGTCAGGAGCCCTTCGTCTACGGATCTTTGGGTGGTGGCAATATCGCGCTTGTACCGGCTCCGATGACGCAGGAAACCTCTGAAGCCGACGTCAAGGGCGACTACGAACTGGTTGCGAAGATCGGCACTCTGCGGGCCTGGGAAGTATTTCTCAACACCCACAAGACTGGCTTCTATGCCGATCTTGCGCGCGCCCAGGTCGCAAGTTTGACCGAACCTCAGTCGGGAACGATCGTTCGGTCCGGCACCCCTTCCGCGGGGACGGGCAGCCCCGGCGCCTCCAGTAACCTTCCTGGGGGCAACTCCACTGTCGCGATGTTGCCGCCGCCGCCGCCGTCTGGTGGCCGCGAATCCTCGAACGAAGAGGCGTTGGAGTGGAACAGGATCAAGGATTCTTCGGATCCTGCGGCTTTTGAAAGGTTCATTCAGAAATATCCACGGGCGCCGCTCTCCGATGTGGCGCAGAAGCGGTTGGACATCCTGAAGCAGGCGCAGCGGGAGCGTGAAGCTGCGCAAAAGGCGGCGGAAGACGCTCGCATCCAGGCAGAGCAGAAGAAAGCGGCCGAGACAGCGGCGCGGCAGCGGGAAGAGCAGGAGCGGCTCGCCCGTGAGGCGGAGGCGGCGCAGAAGGCCAAGGCGGCGGAGGCCGAGCGCAAGGCCGCGGAAGCGAGGCAAAAGGCCGAACAAGCCGAGCGGGACAGAGCGGCCGCGGAGGCTGCTGCCGCGCGCGCGGCGGCTGAAAAGCAGGCGAGAGACGCCGAGGAAGCCAGGAAGAAGGCGGAGTTGGCTGCACGAGAGGCGGCTTGCAAGAACGAGCAGGGCAAGCTTGACGGAATCCTCGCCAAGGGAAGCGCCGGCACGGGCATGGACGACCTGAGGACGTTTGCTGCGACCGCCACCTGCGAGAGGCTGGGCGCGCGCATTGCCGCCGCGCTCGATCGATTCAAGGCCGACGAAGCCAAGCGCGCCCGCGAGGCGGCGCAGAAGGCTGCCGACGCCGCGCTGACAGCCCAGAAAAAGCAGGAAGAAGACGCGCGTCGTGCGCAGGCTGACGAGGCGGAGCGGCAAGCGAAAGCGGCCGAGGCTCAGCGCCAGGCGGACCAGGCCGCGCGTAACAAGGCTGCTGCTGACGCCGCGGCGGCACGTGCGGCTGCCGAGAAACAGGCAAAGGACGATGAACGCCGCGCCAAGGCTGCTGAAGCGGATCAGAAGGCAAAGGCTGCCGAAGCAGAACGCCTTGCGAACGAGGAGAAGCGCAAGGCCGACCTGGCCGCGAAGGAAGCGACATGCCAGGCCGAACAGGTGAAGCTCGGCCAGATCGTTGCGAAGGGTAGCGAAGGCACTGGTATGGATGATCTGACCGCATTCGCACATACCGTGACCTGCGAACGCCTCGGTTCGCAAGTCGTCGCAGCTTTCGACAAGTTCAAGGCGGATATCGCCGCCCGGACCGCGTCGGCGCCAAATTCGCCTCAGCTGATCCTCGCGGCGCAGACGCAACTCGTTCGCCTGGGCTGCCAGTTGCCGGCCAAGCCGGACGGCACGATGAACGATGCAACCAAGTCGGCGCTCACACGCTTCCTGACCCTGCAGGGTAAGCCGTCGACCGATCTTGTCGTGACCACAGCGCTGGTGACCGATCTGAACAACCAGACCGCTCGTGTCTGCCCGCTCGAATGCAAGTCCAATCAAGTCGCCCGGGGCGATCAATGCGTGAGTGTTGAGAAACCCGCGCCGGCAGTCACCTCGCGCCGCAAGGACAATGACAACGAAACGGCGCGGCCGAAGCGGCAACCGGAGCCTCGCCAGGCGGAAAGAAAGCCGGCGCCCCCCGAGCCGCGCGCCCGCGCACAGGCTTATGCTCGGCCTTCTGGCGGCGGCGGTGGCGGTGGTGGCGGCGGTGCTATGATCGGGGTAGGCTTCTGATCTAAGTCAGCTACAAAAGCGATTTTTCTCTGTTATAGGAAAGTCCAGTCTTTATCGAAAGGACAAAACTGATGGCCAGGTTTGGATATTGCCTTCTGCGAATCGCGGCTGCGGCTGCGCTTGCCGGAGCAGGTTTGGCGCCGGCCTTTGCCGAGGAGTCGGTCGACTCGACTCCTCAAGTGACATCGGCTCCTCAGGTAACATCGGCTCCTCAGGTGACAGAGGAACACGCAGCGGTTTCAGCACCGGCCGCCGTCCCGTCCAGCCCCATGAATTCCCGAGCCGAAGTGCGCGCTCTCCCGGCACCGAAAGCCAAGCTGGCGGCACCGGCTCCCGCGCCTGCGCGTCCGGTCGTGTTTGCGCAGCGCGAGCGATGCTGGTTCCTCTGCGGACACGAGATGGTGTTGATGCTTGGCGTCGCGTACTGAAGTCGTCGCTGGGGTTGATTTTTTGTTGGACGCCTTGCTGTTTGTGTGACCGAAATCACATCGTGCGGCGCTGCGATCCAGCAGATTCAGGGTTGAGATTTTCCCGAGGTCGGGTTGATCAAGGCAGCCAGCGAGAAGCAATCATGAAGAAGTATATCATTGTGAGCATCACCGCCCTGATGCTTGCCGCAGGGATGTCTGCGGCTCCTGTGAGCGCAAAGCCGATGTGTTCGATATCATTCCCGCTGATGCTGGGTGTAGGGTATTGATTGACCGTCGCGACGCTGCCATCGACCCCCGCCGAGGCAGCGTTTCCGTCTGCTCAATAAGCCGCACCGAGCATTACCGGCGATCCTGCCCGGTCTTGGACCTTGCCCAATTGCGATGAAGCATGCGCCTGACGCTGGCCGGCAGAGTTCCGTACCCGCGCCTGGCTGTATTGGTTGTTCGAGGTCACGCAGCCCGACAGCAGGCTCATCAGTACTACCAAAAGCAGGGGTCTGATCATGGGGCGCTCGCGCTTTGGGGACGCTTCCAATTGCCCTCGTCATGGTTAATGTGAGGTAAAGGCCGACCGGACTTGGGGCGTCTCCAAGCGTGAACGGCGGTTCGGGACGCTTGAAATTTCCTTACTGTGGCATTTTTTCAATAGTGCCGGCTCGTGAATCCCGCCAGTATTGTGGCGGAACCACGAGTACAGGAATTGAAAACAATGAAAATATTTCCAGCGGCTATTGCACTCGCAATCGCGTCAACGGCTACGGCATTCGCCGCGGATTTGCCGATGAAAGCGGCTCCGGCTCCTGTCATGGCCGTGAATTGGACGGGGTTCTATGGCGGTATTAACCTCGGCTACGGCATCAGCAACGATGATCCGGGCCGTGAATCCGTTCTCAGCGGTGCTGGGTTCCCGATCATTGGCGCAGGTCGACCCCTCTACGGCGGGTCCAACAGTTTTCATAATCCCCTCGACGGTATCAACGGCGGTGGGCAGGTCGGCTATAACTGGCAGGCGGCACCGAACTGGGTGTTCGGCGTTGAGGCCGATATCCAGGGTAGCGACCTCAAGGGGACCAACAATTGTATCCTCGCCTGCGGCGTCCAGTTCGTGACGACGACCCCTCCGAATTTTCTTGCGAATTTCCCGGTGGTCTTCTCCAGCGATGCCTATACGCAGAAAATCGACTGGTTCGGGACGTTGCGCGCTCGGGCAGGATATGCATCTGGTCTTTGGCTGGTCTACGCGACGGGCGGTTTCGCCTATGGCGACGTCAAGCGTTCCGGCACGACCGTCGGAAGCACCATCAGCGTCAATTCGGGCAACATCATCAACCAGTTTGCCGGATCGTATAGCGTCAGCTCGACGAAAACCGGCTGGACGGTCGGCGGCGGCGTGGAAAGCAAGTTTGGTTACAATTCGCCGTGGTCGATCAAGGCTGAATATCTTTACATCGATCTCGGCAGCAACTCCGATACGTTTAACACGATCTACACTCAAGCCGGAGGCGGCGCCGTAGTGGGCAGGGTGGCCGGCGTGCGGACTGACTACAGCTTGAACCGCGAGCACATCGTGCGCGTCGGCGTGAACTATTCGTTCAATACGCCGGTCGTTGCGAAATACTGAGCAACTCTGCCGTTCGTGATCGAGGGCCCCAGCGCTCCTGGGGCCTTCTTATTTTTATTGGAACGCTGCTTGCCGCTGTCGGCCAAGGCGGCCATCGACACACCGCGTGAAATCGTGCGGATGGTGTGTTCGGCTGTCGTACCGTTCCAAAGCTCCTACGCCGGGAGAGCCATACCAGTGGCGGTTTTGCCGCCGCTTCGGCGAGTCCCGCTTGTCCGGCATCCGCTGACGCCTCACAACGAAGCGTATACGACGGGAAGATGCGGCCGCCGGAGCAACTGTGCTGCCTCTCACAGTTGAATCAAATGCCATCGTCTACGGTGATGGTCATTCAACTTCGGAGGGGATCATGACCGCACTCGAAATTGCCGCCGCTATCGTAGGCGTGAGCCTGCTCACCGCGTACTTGGCTATGGGGCACATTGCTGAGCTGGCCTTTGTCATTTATGCGGGCCTCTTTGCCTGATGGGGGAGGCAGGATGTAAATGTGCAGATAAGCAGAAATGCCCTGATACTTTCCTGTTGGCCCGCCGCTTGCAGCAATGTGGAACCGCTTCGCCGCTGTTGCGAACCGCGTCAGGCTGTCGCAATTTCCTGCCGAAACAAATGGCGGGAGACATCGATGACGTTTGCTTTGGCGGTCTGGCGCCGGATCGGGTTCGCATTGGCGCTGGGCGCCGCGTGCGCGATCGGCAGCGCGCGTGCCGAGGATGCGCCGGCGACGCCGCAACCATCCGCTTCGCCGTCGCCGCAAACGCCGGCTGGGCCGGCCGGACAGAAAGCTGGCGGCGGTAATCGCGCCGGCAATCCGCCGGCTTCGCATGCGGTGGTCGAACAGCACAAATTGCCGCCGGATTCGACGACCAGGCAGACGCTCGAACTGCCCGGGCGAACGCTGAACTTCACCGCCACCGCCGGCTCGATCCGCCTGTTCGACGACAAGGGCGAGGCGCAGGCCGA
>Ga0070741_10016257_pt1 | contig 12451 bp, 9 predicted proteins | sample Coa_R1_4_FD_66440 | JGI IMG/M metagenome (GOLD analysis project Ga0070741, IMG submission 66440) | Surface soil microbial communities from Centralia Pennsylvania, which are recovering from an underground coalmine fire - Coalmine... | ecosystem: Environmental > Terrestrial > Soil > Unclassified ...
CCACAAGGGGAACCTCGGGGGTGGGGTTCACGCCGCTGAAGTCGAGCATCTCGGCCAGGTTGCCGGCGGCCGCGTCGCGCACATTGAGGGGTCGCAGGTCCCAGCGCCACTCCACCAGCTTGAGGATCGATGCGTGGTTGTACACGTTGTGACCGATGGTCCCGGGCGCGGCGAAGGGCGACACCACGTAGGCGGGCACACGGAAGCCCGAGGTGTTGTGTTCCTCGGTCGGCGTGGGCGTGAAGGCGTCGGGGAACGACTTGGGCACCACGTGGTCGAAGAACCCGCCCCACTCGTCGTAGGTGACGACGAGCACCGTGCTCGACCACACCGGGCTGAGCATCAGGGCGTTCACGATGTTGGAGATCAGGGCCTGGCCCCGGCGGATGTCGGCGTGGGGGTGGTCGTCGTTGGAGCCGCCCTGGTCCTCGCCCAGGAAGAAGGGATCGATGTACGAGTACGACGGGAGCGAGCCCGCGGCGGCGTCGGCGAAGAAGTGGCCGATGCTGCGGGCGATGTTGACGTACTTGGTCCCCCACAGGGCCAGGAACGGGAGGTCCGAGAAGTAGTAGTTGGCCGACACGCCGGCCGTGGCCAGGCTGTCCCAGATGGTCGGCAGGGTCGAGGTGGTGGAGGTGTTCGAGATCCGGTCGGTGGCCGCCGCGTGGCTGTAGAAGCGGTTGGGGTACGTGGGGCCGAGGATGGACGAGAAGTAGTTGTCGGCGATGGCGAAGCCGTCCACCAACGCGGCGTTGGTGGGCACCTGGTCACGGGTGTAGTAGCCCAGGGCGTAGTCGTCGTTGCTGCCCTTGCGGAAGCCGTCGACCTTGCCGCCGTCGTACTGCGTGCGCCCACCGTCATACGAGTGGTCGGGGTCGTTGTAGCCGCAGCCCGCCCAGTCGTTCAGGCGGTGGGTGTCGTGCAGCAGGCCGGCACCGTCGGCGTAGGACAGGCCCGCCTGCCGGCCGTTGGCGCCCGGCACCCAACCGAGGTAGTGGTCGAACGAGCGGTTCTCCATGCACAGCACGACGATGTGCTCGATCGGGCTCCGCAGCCCGTTGGCGGCCAAGGGCGTGGCGTGCTCCGGGCGCGGCCTGGGCCACGAGCGGCTGGCGGCACCGACGGCCCGCGTCAGCCCGCCGCTGGCGGCCAGGGCGCCGGCCGCGCCGGCGGCGGTGAGGAACTGGCGGCGGCTGAGCGTCATGTCGCCCGCCGGGATGGCGTGAACAGGTCGCTCATGGAGTGCTCCTTCGGGGAGGCCGCGTTGTTGAGGTGCTCGGTGATGCCGAAGGCGTCCTCGATCGTCCGCAGCAACGAGTGGTGGTCGTAGAAGCTGTCGGTGGCGTGGCCGACCCTGGCCAGGGATGAGAGCATCAGGAGCCCGACGCGCCCGCCGCCATCCGTCCCGATGCCGGACACGCCTGACGCGCAGCACCCTGACGTGTCGCTGTTGCTGGCTTCGTCGAAGGTGATGAAGAGGGCGCCGCCGTCCTTGTAGGCGGCCGAGTCGAGGATGAGCGGCACGTTGGCCTGCAGCCACTGGTCGGCGGACACGAGCCCGCCGGGCTGGCCCGCCTTGTCACCCTTGCAGGGGGCGTCGTGGCCGTCGTCGCACGTGTCCGGCGTGATGAACACGAAGTTGGGGACGGCGTCTCGCGTGTGGCTGCGCAACAGCGGGGGCAGGGCCGAGTAGTCCACCACGTGGTCGTCGCACCGCTTCTGGTCGTCGACGACGGGCGGGTAGTACACGAACGGGTTGTGGCGGGTGGCGTAGCCCACCGAGTTGGGGTCCTGGAGGTCGGTGAGGGCCGGGTGCTTGCAGGGCGTGCCCATGCTCTCCATGTAGGCGCCCCACGTGAGGCCCTTCTCCTCCAGCTGGTCGACGATGCTGCGCCCGCCGTCCACCCGGGCCTTCTCCGACCCGTAGCACATGGCCCAGTTCTGGCAGTCGGACTGGAACACGGGTGTGGGCGGCTGCCCGCTGGTCATGGCGATGTAGTTGTCGGCGCTCAGGTGGCTGACGCCGTAGTAGCGGTCGGCGAAGGCGCCCCGGCGGACGAGGGAGTTCAGGTAGGTCGCCGGGCTGTCGGGGCCCCACGAGGTGGCGAAGTCCTCGTTCTCCAGCACGATGACGAACACGTGCTTGAGGGCGGGCACGTGTTCGGTCGTGGAGGCTCGGGCGGTAGAGGGCACGAGCACCATCGCGGCGAGGGCGACGGGCAGGGCCAGCCGGGAGAGCAGGCGATGCACGTTGGGTGATTCCACCTGGCAGCCCGCGGGTCCTGCACTCGCGGTGCAAACGAGCGGTGAACGTCAGGCGAACTCGGCGGCCAGGGCGGTGGCCGCTTCGGGATCGCCCACGGTCACCGTGCGGGCGTCGGGCAGGCAACGCTTGATCATCCCGGTGAGGACGTTGCCGGGCCCCGCCTCCACGAACACGTCGGCGCCCAGCGCGGCCATGGCGTCGATCGACGCGTTCCAGAGCACGGGCGATACCACGTGGCGGCGCAGCAGGCCGTCGATCACGGCCGGATCCTGGGTGGGCTGGCCGGTGAGGTTGGGCACCAGCGGGAAGCGCGGCGGTTGGAGATCCATGCGCTCGACGGCCTCGGCCACGGGTCCCACGGCCGCCTCCATGAGGGGCGAGTGGAAGGCGCCCGCCACCGGGATGCGCATGCCTCGCGCCTTGCGATCCTTGGCGATGGCGGCCGCCCGCTCGATGGCAGCCTCGGTGCCCGACAGCACGGTCTGCTTGGGGCTGTTCTCGTTGGCGACCACCAGCGCCTCGCCCTCGGCCGCGGCGACCACGATGTCGGCTGCCTCGGCCGCGGTGATGCCCATCACCGCCAGCATGGCGCCGGGTTGCTGGGCGCAGGCCTCCTGCATGGCCGTGGCCCGGATGCGCACGGCGTCGAGGGCGGCGGCCAGCGTGGTGGCGCTGGTGGCCACCAGGGCCGCGAACTCCCCCAGGCTGTGGCCGGCGGCGGCGACGGGCATGAGGCCGGCCGTTTCCAGCACTCGGAACGCAGCCACGTCGGCCGTGAACACGGCCAACTGGGTGATGTCCGTGCGCTCCAGGGCACCGGGTTCGTGGCAGCGGGCGGCCAGGTCGAAGCCCAGCACCTCGCTGGCTTCGGTGACGACGGCCGCGGACGCCGGATGGCCCAACCACGGGTCGAGCATCTCGGGGAACTGCGAACCCTGGCCGGGGAAGACGACGGCGACACCCATAGGCCGACGGACATTACCGATAGTGTCCGCGGGTGCTCGACCTGCCGGCCGACGAGGTGCACGTCTGGCTGGCCGAGGCGTCCAGCGCCCATCGGGTCGAATTCCTACTGAACGGCGCTGAACTGGCCCGGGCAGCCCGGTTGCGCATGCCCGCCAGCCGGGACGCGTACGTGGCCGCCCACGGCCTGGTGCGGGTCGCCGTGGGTCGGTATCTCGGCGCCGACCCGGCCTCGCTGTCGTTCGACGAGGCCGAGGGAGGCAAGCCCCGGCTCGCCGGTGCGGGCGACGGCGGCGCGCCCTCGATCCGGTTCAACCTTTCGCACGCGGTGGGGCTGGCGGCGGTGGCCGTCGCCCTCGGCCGCGAGGTGGGCGTCGACGTCGAGAAGCTGCGGGCCGTGCACGGGGCCGAGGCGGTGGCCCGGCGGATCATGACGCCGGCCGAGTTCGACCGCCACGCGTCCTTGCCCGCGGGGGAGCGCGACGTCGACCTGCTGCGGGTGTGGGCCCGCAAGGAGGCGTTGGTCAAGGCATCGGGTGCGGGCGTGCGGGCCCCGCTGGCCGAGCTCGCCTCCGAGCCCGAGGCGGGCAGCCGGTGGTCGGTCGTCGACCTCGACGTGCCCGGGTACGCCGGCGCCGTGGCGGCCGAGGGCCCTCCCTGGCGGGCTGTGGTCCATCTAGCGTGATCCGCCATGGGTACCGTCATCGCCATCCACCGCTACCCGGTGAAGTCCATGCAGGGGGAGGCGTTGGACGCAGCCGACATCGACTCGCGGGGCATCGCTGGCGATCGCCGGTGGGCCGTGGTCGACCAAGCCACGGGCAAGGTGCTGTCGGCCAAGCGGGACGGCCGGCTGCTCGAGGCCCGGGCCTGCACCACGCCGGCCAGTGTCACCATCACCCTGCCCAGTGGCACCACCCTGGCGGTTGCTGACCCCGAGATCCACGACGCCCTGTCGTCCTGGCTGGGCCGGCCCGTGCGGCTCGAACCGGCCACGGCCGAGGGTGCCGGCCGGGTCTACGAGATGCAGGTGAGCGCCGAGGACCCCGAGTCGCCCGTGGTCGAGATCCCCTGCCCGCCGGGCACCTTCTTCGACCTGGCCGCCGTCCACGTCCTGACCACGGCCAGCCTGCGAGCCATGACGGCGCTCTACCCCGACGGAGCGTGGGTGGCCGGCCGCTTCCGCCCCACGCTGCTCGTCGAGGCCGACGGTGACGGGTTCGTGGAGGACGAGTGGGTGGGCCGGGAGGTCCAGGCGGGGACGGTGGGGCTCATGCCGTTCATGCCTACCGTGCGTTGCGTGGTGCCCACCCGCCCCCACGCCGGGCTGCCCGCGGACCTGGGCCTGGTGAAGGCGGTCAACCGCCACCACGGCGCCGCCCTCGGCGTGTACGCGGCCGTGTCGGCACCCGGCTCCGTGCAGGTGGGCCACGCCGTCACCTGACGACCTGAGAATCTCTGGCGAGGGCCGTACCCCTTTGCTCACCGTCGGCGTTTGCACGCATGAACGAAGACAAACGACCGAAAGGGTGTGAAAGGCAATGGACGCAGTCGCCGTAGGAGGCTTGGCAGGGATCGCACTGCTGCCGCTGGCCGTGCTGGCGTTCGAGCTTGCCTTCCGGGCATCGGCCAAGGCCGAGTTCGGTACCCCGACCGCAGGCGAGAGTGCCGGCCAATCTCCCCGGCCCACTCCCGTGATCGAGCTTTCCGATCGCTCTGCGGGGACGGTCCTCGGCCGCCGTTTCGAGCAGGTCCGGCCGGACCTGCCGGTGCGGGCGGCGTAACCGGGGACAGACGAGGGCGGCGGGGCCTCCGGGCCCCGCCGTCGTCGCGTCCGGGTGGTTTTTCACGGCACGCCGGGCGGTATGGTCGCCAGGGTGCGTGTCGCACTCCTCAGCCGTGAGTTCCCGCCCCACGTGTACGGCGGTGCCGGCGTGCACGTCGAGTACCTGGCCCGGGAGCTGGCCCGGCTCGTCGAGCTGACCGTCCACCACTTCGGTCCCGACGGTCCCACCGACGGACCCACTGGCGGGCCCGGTGACGGACCCGGCGCCAGACCCGGCGTCGTCGGCCACGAGCCCTGGGAGCGCCTGGCCGGTCGTCATCCCTACACCCCGGCCCTCGAAGCCATGTCCGTCGACCTGGCCATGGCCGCCGCCAGCGCCGGGGCCGACCTGGTGCACAGCCACACCTGGTACGCCAACCTGGGCGGGCACCTGGCCAAGCTGGTGCACGGCATTCCCCACGTGGCCACCGTGCACAGCCTGGAGCCGCAGCGCCCGTGGAAGGCCGAGCAGTTGGGCGGGGGGTACGCCCTGTCGTCGTTCTGCGAGCGCACCGGGCTGGAGGGGGCCGACGCCGTCGTGGCCGTGTCCGACGCCGTGGCCCACGACGTGCGCCGCTGCTACCCGGACATCGACCCGGCCCGGGTGCACGTCATCCACAACGGCGTCGACCCGGACGACTACCGCCCCGAGCACGACACCCGTGTGCTGGAGCGCTACGGCATCGACCCCGAGCGCCCGGTGGTGCTGTTCGTGGGCCGGATCACCCGCCAGAAGGGGATCGAGCACCTGTTGCACGCCGCCCCGTTCCTGGCCCGCGGGGTGCAGCTGGTCCTGCGGGCCGGGTCACCGGACACCGAGCAGATCGCCGCCGAGGTGGCCCAGGGTGTGGCCGACGCTCGCGCCGCCGGGCACGAGGTGGTGCTCGTCCAGGACAACCTGGCCCGGGAGGAGCTCATCCACCTGATCGGCGCGGCCACCGTCTTCTGCTGCCCATCGGTGTACGAACCCTTCGGGCTGGTGAACGTGGAGGCCATGGCGTGCGGTGTGCCGGTGGTGGCGTCGGCCGTCGGGGGGATCCCCGAAGTCGTGGACGATGGTGTCACCGGCCTGCTCGTGCCCGTCGAGCTGGTGCACGAGGGCACGGGGACGCCCGAGCCCCGGGTGCCGGCCGAGTTCGCCCGGAACCTGGCCGCCGCCCTCAACCAGCTGGTCACCGACCCGGCGCTGGCCCGGAAATATGGCGAGGCCGGGCGCCAGCGGGTGGTGGAACGGTTCAGCTGGCGAGGGGTGGCCGAGCGCACCGTGGCCCTCTACCAGGCCCTCACGGGATGAAACGGGCAGGCCAGGGCGAATGTGCATTGGTTTTAGCGCCGGAGTGCTGTTACCGTTTCCAAGTCTCACCGATTCCGCTCGGCTGGCGCAGCGCGCCCCTCGGCTCGGACCTGGTATGCGTTCCCGGTCCGGTTTGGTGTGATTTCTTCGACAAGAGGTGATGGTGGATGAACCGGCGCGTTGACCACGATGAGGAAGATCTGGTCCGGCTCTACCTGCGCGACATCGGTCGCCACGAGCTGCTGACCAAGGACGACGAGGCCCGCCTGGGCCGTGCCATCGAGGCTGCTCAGGCTGCCCGGGTCGAACTGCAGGCGCCCAAGGTGTCCCCTTCCGCTCGGGCCAAGCTGCGGCGCACGGTCCGGGAGGGCGAGGACGCGGCGCAGACGTTCGTGAACGCCAACCTGCGCCTGGTGGTCTCGATCGCCAAGCGCTACCAGGCGTCCGGCCTGCCCCTGCTCGACCTGGTGCAGGAGGGCAACCTGGGCCTGGTCCACGCCGTGGAGAAGTTCGACTACCGCAAGGGCTTCAAGTTCTCCACGTACGCCACGTGGTGGATCCGCCAGGCCATCGCCCGCGGCATCGCCAACAACGGGCGCACCATCCGGCTGCCCGTCCACGCCGGCGACATGCTGCGCCAGCTGCAGCAGGCCCGTTCCCGCTTGGAGCTGGAGCTGGGCCGCAAGCCCACCACGGTCGACCTGGCCGAGGACCTGGGCCTTTCCGAGCAGCAGGTGATCGACATCCTGCGCCACGCGTCCGAGCCCATGAGCCTGTCCCAGCCCGTCTCGCCCGACGGCGACGACGAGTTCGGCGACTTCGTGGAGGACACGCTGGCCGTGTCGCCCCTCGAGGCCGCGGTGGACTCGGTGCTCTCGGACGAGCTGAACCGGCTCCTCAAGGTGCTCGACGAGCGGGAGCGGGAGATCCTGCGCCTCCGCTACGGCCTGGACCGCAGCGACCCCCGCACCCTGGATGAGGTGGGTGAGCGCTTCAACCTCACCCGCGAGCGCATCCGCCAGATCGAGGCCCGGGCCATGTCGAAGCTCCGGCACCCCTCGCTGGCCGACGACGCTCGCAGCCTCCTCATCGGCTAGCTCGCCTCAACGGCCAGCGCCCCTCAACGGCCAGCCCTCTCATCGGGGCTGGGCCCTCCGGCCCGGCCCCCGGTCAGGTGGCGGCCATGAAGGCCACCACCACCTCGGCCAGCCGCTCGCCCTGGTCCTCCTGGAGGAAGTGCCCCGCGCCCTCGATGGTGGTGTGGGGCTGGCCCTTGGCGCCCGGGATCTGCTCCTGCAGGTGACGGTCGGCGCCGCGCGTGATGGGGTCGCTGTCGGCGAAGGCGGTGAGGAAGGGCTTGTCCCAGCCGTGCAGGACCTCCCACGCCTTGCGGTTGGCGTCTGACGCCGGGTCGTCCGGGCGGGTGGGCACCAGCAATGGGAACTGGCGGGCGCCCTCCTTGTACGACTCGTCGGGGTAGGGCGCGTCGTAGGCGGCCACCACCTCGGGAGGCAGGTCGCTCACGCAGCCGCCGTTCACGATCCGGCCCACGGGCAGCTCGGGCACCTCCTGGGAGAACTTCTGCCAGGCCAGGAAGGCCTCGCCCGGGTCGCGCTCGCCCGTGGGCAGGAAGGTGTTGGCCGCCACCACCCGGTCGAACCGGTCGGGGTGCTCGGCCACCAGGCGCAGGCCACCCCAGTCCTGGCACACCAGGGTGATGTGGCGCAGGTCGAGGCCGTCCACGAGCGCGGCCCGCAGCCAGTCGACGTGGCGCTGGTACGTGTAGTCGGTGCGTTTGGCCGGCTTGTCGGAGCGGCCGAAGCCCACCAAGTCGGGCGCCACCGCCCGTTGCCCTGCGGCCGTGAGCACGGGGATCATCTTGCGATACAGGTAGCTCCACGACGGCTCGCCGTGCAGCAGGAGCACGGGCTGGCCGTCCGCCGGCCCCTCGTCCACGTAGTGGATGCGCAACTCGCCGCCCTCGCCGTCGGGCACCTGCACGTAGTGGGGCTCGAAGGCGTACCCGGGGAGACCGGTAAAGCGCTCGTCGGGGGTGCGGAGGGCGTCCATGGCCGCAGCCTAAACGGGCTGCGATCCGGGGAGCCGGCCGGGCGCGGGGGACGGGGGCCTAGGCCGAGGCGGTGAGCACGCGCTCCACCTCAGCCATGGCGCCCCGCAGGTCGGGCAGGCCGCGCTGGCGGGCCTCGCTCCCGGCCAGGAACACGAACGTGCAGCGGGCCACGGGCCGGCCCAGCGAGCGTTCCAGGGCCAGGGCGTAGGCGCCCCCCTGCCAGCGGTACCGGTCCAGGGCCCGGTCGATCTCGGCGTCGGAGCGCAGGGCGTCGGTCTTGTAGTCGACCACCACCAGGCCCTCGGGCGACTCGTACAGCAGGTCGACGAAGCCCTCCAGCAAGGTGTCGCCCACGGGCACACCCACGTACAGCTCTCGCCAGTGGCGGCTGCTCACGGCCTGGGCCACGGCCGAGCTGGCCAGAGCGGCCCGAGCCAGCCGCTCCACCTCCGCCGCCCGCTCGTCGACGTTCTCGGCGGCCGCCGCGGCCCGGGCCAGGGCGGTGACGTCCCGGCCGGTGGTGAGGTCGGCCGCCTGCAGTACGGCGTGCACGGCCCGCCCGATGGACGTGCCCGCCCGCCCCCGCCGCCCGCGCCCGTCCTCGTGGACGCCCGGCTCCATGTCCTCGATGCCGGCCAGCGTGGTGGCCGCCCGCACCGGCGCCCGCCGGAGCCGGGCGATGCGGTCCTCCCGCTCGGCGGACCACGCCCGGCGGACGGCGGCCGCGTCGGGCCGGGTGCGGGGCACGCTGCTCGCGACCTGGGCCCGCAGTGCGAACGGCGGATCCAGCCGGCGCACGAGGTGGGGTGCCGCCTCGCACAGCCGGGCCAGCTCGGCCGCGGCCGTGCGGTCCCCGGCCCGGTGGTGCAGGCTCACGACCAGGTGGTCGCGCGCCCGGGTGGCAGCCACGTACAGGAGGCGGAGCTGCTCGTGGCGCTCCATCTCCCGCTCCTGGTCTGCCAGGGCAGCGAACCCCGGTGTCCGGAAGCGGCTGGCCCGGGCCTGGGGCCGGCCCTCGTCGTCCCACAGCACCCGGGTGGGCGAGCCGCCGCCGTTGGCCCGGTTGAGGCCGGCCAGGATCACCACCGGGAACTCGAGGCCCTTGGCTCCGTGGACGGTGAGGATGCGCACGGCGTCATCGTCGGCCTCGGGCAGGGCGGACTCGCGCATCCGGGCGTCGTCGGCCGCCTGCTGCGTGGCCCACGTGACGAAGTCGCGCAGGGTGCGGCCGGCTGCCCCGCCGCCCCCGCCCCCAGCTCCGCCCCCGCCCTCGGACTCGAAGGCCCGGACCTGGTCCAGCACCCAGCGCAGGCGCCGCCAGTGGTCGCGAGGCCGGCGGTGGGCCAGCGCCAACTCGAACATGCGCAGGTCGCGCATGACCCGCTCGACCAGGGCCGAGGGCCGGTGCCACCAGCGGGCGTGGTGGAGCTCTCGCAGCGAGGCCAGGCCGGCGAGCACGGGGTGGTCGGGCGGCAGGGCTTCGGGTGGCTCGGCCTGGAGGTCCCAGCGGCCGCCGGCCTGGCGGTAGGCGAGCAGGTCGTCGTCGCCGCAGGCCAAGGTGGGCGAGCGCAGGGCGGCCACCACCGCGACCTGGTCGGCGGGATCGTCCACCGCCCGGAGGACGGCCAGGAGGTCGGCCACCTCCTGCGTGCCCCACACCAGCGATGCGCTCTCCACCCGGTATGGGACCTCAGCATCGTCGAGCGCGGCTTCCAGTTGGGGGAGGGACGTGCGGGTGGGGAGGAGGATGGCGATGTCGGCCAGGTGGGCGGCGTGCCCGGGCCGGCCGGGCTCGGCACCCACGACCCAGGCTTCGTTGATGATGCGGTTCACGGTGGCGGCGATCTCCTCGGCCTCCTTCTCCCGCACCGCCCCGATGGCGCCCGCCTGCTCGCCGCCCAGCAGGACCACCGGAGCCACGTCCTCGGCCAGCGCCGAACGGGCCGGTTCGAGCTCGTCGTACGGGGCCTGGGCACCGGCCGTGCCCGAGCCCATGAGCGCCTCGAAGACATGGTTGACCCAGGCCAACACGCCCGGCACCGACCGGAAGTTGCGGGTGAGCCGGACGGGCCCGCCGGCGCCGGCCAGCCGGTCCCGCACGTCGAGGAACAGCCCGATGTCGGCCCGGCGGAACCGGTAGATGGACTGCTTGGGGTCGCCCACGAAGAACAGGCGGCCTGGCGCGATGGGGACCTGGTGCCACGGCGTGCCCGGGGGTGTGTCCTCCGCCGCGGCCAGGAGCACGGCCAACTCGAGCTGCAGCGGGTCGGTGTCCTGGAACTCGTCGATGAGCAGGTGGGAGTAGCGGGTCCGCAGGGCGGCGCGCACCTGGGCGTCGGTCCGCACCAGATCGCGGGCCAGGACGAGCAGGTCGTGGAAGGTGAGGTGGCCGGCCCGAGCCCGCTCGCCGGCGCCGGCCAGGGTGAAGCGGACGAGGGCGCCGAGGAGGTGGCCGAGTACCTGCTGGCGCACGCCGTCGAGCAGGGCCAGGCGCTCGTCCTCGGCCACCTGGCAGGCGGCCCGCACGTCGTCGACGGGGGGAGCCCAGTTCTCCTGGCGGCCCTTGCCCGACGACAGGGTGGGCAGGTTGTCGACCAGGTGGAGAAACTCCACGTCGGTGCGGGCGCCGGCCAGCCGCGTGGCCACCCCGGGCAGGCGGGCGAGATGGCCAGCCAACAGGTCGTCGTCGGCCGTGCACTCGGGCAGGAAGGCGGCCGCCGTCTGGAGGGCGGTGATGAGGGCGCCCCGGTGGAGCGGGCCCGCGGGCGGTGCGGTGGTGGCCGGCCCGGTGGCGGCCAGGTCGAGGCGGTCGTGGTGGTCGGCCATGGCAAGGGCCAGCTCCTGGAGCCGGCGCAGGTCGAGCCCGGTGGCGAAGCCCCAGAGGAACGTGGTCTCGTAGGCGGGGTCGTCGAGGAGGGCGTCGAGGAACTCCGCCCAGCGCTCCTCGAAGGCCAGGGCGGCCTCGACCTCGTCGAGCACGTCGAAGCTGGGAGGCAGGCCCGCCTCCAGCGGGTGCTCGGCCAGGATGCGCTGGGCGAAGGCGTGCAGCGTGGAGATGGCGGCCTCGTCGACCTGGGCCACGGCGTCGGCCGGGACCCGCCCCTCGGCCGCCGCGGCCTGGAGCGCCGCCCTCGTGCGGTTCCTGAGCTCGGCCGCGGCCGCCTCGGTGAACGTGATGGCGGCGATGCGGCGCATCTCCGCCCCGGCCTCGACCAGGGCCACGATCCGGCCGACCAGCGCCGTGGTCTTGCCCGTGCCCGCCCCCGCCTCCACGAACAGGGTGCGGTCGAGCTGGTGGGCCACCGCCTGGCGGGCAGCGGCGTCGTCGTTCACTGTTCCCCCTCTGCCAGCTCGACGTAGCCGGCCAGCACCGGTGCTTCCCGCTTGCGCTCCCAGGCCCGGCCCCGGTCCTGGGCGCACAGGCTGTCGAAGTCGCACCAGCGGCAGTTGCGGTAGCTGCCCCGGTCGGCCGGGCCGGGCCGGGCGGGGAAGGCGCCGGCACCCACGCCGGCCACGATGGTGCCGACCACGGCCCGGAACCTGGCCAGCACCCGCTCGTCGACCTCGTACCCGATGGTCTCGAATCGGCCTCGCTCCGACGTGAACCAGTACCGGGCCGCGGCGGCTTCCTCACCGCCGCCGTCGCCGCCGTCGCCGCCGTACCGCTGGGCGGCGGCCAGGGCGTACAGGGGCAGTTGCAGCTTGCGGCCCCGGTCGACGGGGTCGGCGGGCAGGTTCCGGCGCAGGTCCTCGTAATCGGCCAGGCTGCCCGTCTTGTAGTCGGTGACGACCAGGCGCCCCCGCTCGTCGCGGTCGACCCGGTCCGCCGCGCCCCGGAACCGGACCTCGTGCCCGCCGTCCAGGGTGACGACCACGGGCTCCTCGCCCCCCATGCCGAAGGTGAGTTCGGCGGCGAGGGGGGTGAGGGTGTCGTCCTCGAAGAAGCGGCGCAGCTCGCGGCGGATGAGCTCCTGCTCGTACTGCCACGTGCGCTGCTTGCCGGTGAGGCCTCGGCGCTCCACGTCGGCGAAG
>Ga0070741_10016258_pt1 | contig 12450 bp, 18 predicted proteins | sample Coa_R1_4_FD_66440 | JGI IMG/M metagenome (GOLD analysis project Ga0070741, IMG submission 66440) | Surface soil microbial communities from Centralia Pennsylvania, which are recovering from an underground coalmine fire - Coalmine... | ecosystem: Environmental > Terrestrial > Soil > Unclassified ...
CGCGAGGAGCAGCTCGCCGACGTCGGCGAGCTCTGGCTGATCGACGCGGAGACCGGCCGGCACGTCCGGGTCGACACGCGGAGCGCGAGGCTTCGCGCCCGGTACGCCGAGGCCGCCGAGGCCGACCGGCGCGAGGTCGCGCTCGCGCTCCAGGCGATCGGCGTCCGCCACACCGTGCTGACGACCTCGGGCGACTGGCTGCGCGGCCTCGCCGCCTTCCTGCGGAGGGGCGGATGACCTTCGAGGCGCCGTGGGCGCTGCTGCTGCTGCTCGCGCTCCCGGCGCTCGCCGCCGCCTACGTCGCCCGCGACCGGAGGCGGTCGCGCGTCGCCGGACGCTGGACGACGCCGGCGCTCCTCCCCAACCTCGTCGACCGGGCTCCCGGACGCAGGCGGCACCTGCCCGTGGCGATCCTCGCCGTTGCGCTCGCGGCGCTGATCGTCGGCGTCGCCCGTCCACACGCGACGGTCAGCGTCCCCCGTGAAGAGGCGACCGTGCTGCTGGCGATCGACACCTCGCGCTCGATGGGGGCGACCGACATCACGCCCACCCGCCTCGCGGCCGCTCAGGCGGCCGCGAACCACTTCGTCGACCTCGTGCCCGAGAAGTTCCGGATCGGCGTGGTCTCGTTCTCGAGCAGGGCGCAGCTCGCGCTCGCGCCGACGGCCGACCGAGCGCTCGTCCACCAGGCGCTGGCGACGCTCAGCCCGAGGGAGGGGACGGCGATCGGCGACGCCGTCCGGCTGGCCGCACGCCTCGGCCTCCGGGAGCGGTCGAAGGACGGGAGCACGCCGCCGACGTCCGTGCTCCTGATCTCGGACGGGGCGCCCGACGGCGGCCGGACGACCCCGGCCGCGGCCGCCCGCGCCGCACGCCGGCTCAGGGTGCCCGTGTACACGATCTCGCTCGGGACGCCCGGCGGGACGGTCGAGCACCAGCTGCCGGGCGGATACGTCGAGACGATTCGCGTCCCGCCGAGCCCGGCGACGCTACAGATGCTCGCGCGGGCGACCGGCGGCAAGTTCTTCACCGCCGCGACCGACGAGGAGCTGAGGTCGGTCTACGACGGCCTCGGCTCGCGGCTGGGGCACACGAAGCGCTCGCGCGAGATCACCGACTTCTTCGCAGCGGGAGCCGCGGTGCTCTTGGTCGCGGGCGCAGGCCTCTCCGCCTACTGGTTCCGGAGGGTCGCGTGAGGGCCGCCCGGCTCGTCCTCGCCGGCGGCCTCGCGGCCGGAGCGCTGGTCGTGGCCGCTCCGGCGAGCGCGACGAACGAGTGCCGCGGGCTCAACCCCTGCGTCGCCGTCGCGGGCCCGTGGGTGGTCGTGCCGGCGAGGGGGGCGACCGCGCGCGCCGGCGCGAAGTACGAGCTCTCGTGCCCACGTGGGTGGGTGGTCGGCGGCACGGACGCGGAGCTCTCCGACCGCGCGATCGCGATCGCGTTCCTCGGCGCTCCCGGCAGCCCGGTCTCGCCCGGGATCACGACCGCGCGGACGATGCTGTTCCTCGGGACGTACGCGGGCGCCGCAGGCCGGGCGCCGACGTTCCGTCCACATATCGGCTGCGTCCCGACGAGCGGCGCCGGCCGGCGCACGCCGACCGGCGTGAGAGCCGTCTTCCCGCCGGGGACGCCGACGCTGCGACGGGTCGTCACCGCCCGGATCGCCGGCACGAGGCGGGTGGTCGCCGCCTGCCACGCGGACGAGCGTCTCGTCGACTGGTACGCGACGCGCGCGTTCGGGACGCCGGCGCCGCCGCCGGCCCCGCTCGTCGCCGGCCTGTCCGTGCGGGCGGCGGCCTCGGGAAGGGCCGCCGTCGCGGTCGCGCGTGCCGCCCGCGGGCAGGGGATCGTCCAGGTCGGCGCCGTCTGCGCAGGGGGCGGACGATGAGCCGGGAGTGGGTGCGTTGAGCTTCGGGCACCCGCTCCTCTTGCTGACGCTGCTGGCGGTGCCGGCGCTCGCCGCGATCTACCTCTACCTCGAGCGGCGGCCGCCCCGCTACGCGATGACGTTCACGAACGTCGACCTGCTGGTCGAGGTGACGCGCGGGCGGGCGATACGCCGCTACGTGCCGCCGGCGCTGGCCCTGCTGGCGGTCGCCGCCCTCTGCGTCGCCCTCGCGCGCCCGCACCGCAGCACGCTCGTTGCCTCGGACCAGGCGACGGTCGTGCTCGTCGTCGACGTGTCGGGCTCGATGCAGGCCCGCGACGTGAAGCCCACGCGCCTCGAAGCCGCGCAGGCGGCCGTCCGCAGGTTCCTCGACCAGGTCCCGCGCCAGGTGAAGGTGGCGCTGATCGCCTTCGCCGGCGATCCGCAGGTCGCCGCGCCGCCGACGACCGACCGTGCGCTCGTGCGCGAGGGTCTCGACACGCTCAACTTCTACGCCGGCTTCGGCGGCACCGCGATCGGCGACGCGCTCGCCGCCGCGGTCGACCTGGTCAAGCCGCCGCCACCGCGGGGTGCGCAGACGATCGCGTACACGACCGTCGCCGCCGAGCAGAAGAGCCCGGTCTCGATCCTCTTCCTCTCGGACGGCCACCAGACAAGGGGCCTGCTCCAGCCGCTCGAAGGCGCCCAGCGGGCGCGCGACGCCGGGATCCCGGTGTACACGATCGCGCTCGGGACGCCGAACGGGACGCTCGAGCGGAACTTCGGCTTCCCCGGCACGGCGGGAACCCGGATCATCCCGGTGCCGCCCGACCCCCTCACCCTGCGCGCGATCGCGGAGACGACCCACGGAAGGTTCTTCGAGGCGCGCACGGCGAAGGCGCTCGCGGCCGCTTACGACAACCTCGGCTCGGTCGTCGCCCGCGAGCCCGGCAAGACCGAGATCACCTACTGGCTCGCCGCGCTCGCGGCGATCCTGCTCGTCGCCGCCGGGATCCTCTCGGCGCTCGTCGCGCCGAGATTGCCCTGAGGCTTGGACAGCCTCGGCCTCCCGCCGGCGGTTCGGGCGTGCCTCTTCGACCTCGACGGGGTGCTCACGCAGACCGCGCTCGTCCACGCGGCGGCGTGGAAGAAGATGTTCGACGAGTTCCTGCGCGAGCGCGCCGCGGCGACTGGGACGCCGTTCGTCCCGTTCGATCCTCGAGCGGACTACGACGAGCACGTCGACGGAAAGCCGCGCTACGACGGCGTTCGCTCGTTCCTCGCCTCGCGGGGAATCGTCCTCCCCGAAGGCTCGCCGTCCGACCCGCCCGGCGCGGCGACGGTTCGCGCGCTCGGCGACCGTAAGAATGAGCTCGTGCAGGAGCTGCTCGAGCGGGACGGAGTCAAGGTCTACGAGGGGTCCGTGCGCTACGTGCGGGCCGCCCGCGACGCCGGGCTGCACCGAGCCGTCGTCTCGGCGAGCGCGAACACGAGGCGGGTGCTCGCGGCCGCCGGGATCGCCGACCTGTTCGAGGTCTGCGTCGACGCGGTCGTCGCCGAGCGCGAGCGCCTGCGGGGCAAGCCGGCGCCGGACACGTTTCTCGCCGCCGCGCGCGCGCTCGGGGTGACCCCGGCCGAGGCGGCGGTGTTCGAGGATGCCCTCGCCGGCGTCGCCGCCGGCCGCGCCGGCGACTTCGGCTTCGTCGTCGGCGTCGACCGGGTCGGCCAGGCGGAGGCGCTCCGCGCGCGCGGCGCCGACGTCGTCGTCTCGGATCTCTCCGAGCTCCTCCGGTGATCTCGCACGCCGCTTTCTCGATCGAGCCGTGGGCGGTGCGGGAGACCGACCTCGACCTCGACGTGCTCGCCCAGACCGAGTCGATCTTCGCGCTCGCGAACGGTCACATCGGCCTCCGCGCGAACCTGGACGAGGGCGAACCGTTCGGCCTCCCCGGGACGTACCTGAACTCGTTCTACGAGCTTCGCCCACTGCCGTACGCCGAGGCCGGCTACGGGTACCCGGAGTCGGGGCAGACGATCGTCAACGTCACGAACGGCAAGATCATCCGCCTGCTCGTCGACGACGAGCCGTTCGACGTCCGCTACGGGAAGCTGCTCGCGCACGAGCGGGAGCTCGACCTGCGGGCCGGCGTCCTCCGGCGCGTCGCCGAGTGGCGGTCGCCGGCGGGGGCGACCGTGCGCGTTCGGTCGACGCGGCTCGTCTCCTTCGTCCAGCGTGCGGCGGCCGCGATCCTGTACGAGGTCGAGCCGATCGGCGCCGCCCTGAGGGTCGTCGTCCAGTCCGAGCTCGTCGCGAACGAGGCGGGCGGCCCCGCGCAGGCGGACCCGCGCGCCGCCGCGGCGCTCGAGGCGCCGCTCCGGTCCGAGGACTCCTTCGACAACGGCGCCAGGGTCGTGCTCAGCCACTCGACGAAGCGGAGCAAGTTGCTGATGGCCGCCGGGATGGACCACCTCGTCGAGGGGCCGGACGGGACGGCGACGGCGGCGGAATGCGGGCCGGACGTCGGGCGGGTGACGGTGGCCTCGGCGCTTGAGCCCGGCCAATGCCTGCGCGTCGTCAAGTTCCTCGCCTACGGGTGGTCGAGCCAGCGCTCGCTTCCGGCGGTCCGCGATCAGGTCGTCGCTGCGCTGACGCAGGCGAGGCACACCGGGTGGCAGGGGCTCGTCGACGGGCAGCGTGCCTACCTCGACGCGTTCTGGGACTCTGCGGACATCGAACTCGAAGGCGACGCCGAGCTGCAGCAGGCGATCCGTTTCGCGCTCTTCCACACGCTCCAGGCCGGTGCGCGCGCCGAGCAGCGCGCGATCGCGGCGAAGGGGCTGACGGGACCGGGGTACGACGGGCACACGTTCTGGGACGCCGAGCGCTTCGTCCTCCCCGTCCTGACGTACACCGCGCCCGATGCAGCCGCCGACGCGCTCCGCTGGCGCCACCGGATCCTCGACCTCGCCCGCGAGCGTGCGCGCCAGCTCGGTCTCGCCGGCGCCGCCTTTCCGTGGCGGACGATTCGGGGGCAGGAGTGCTCGGCGTACTGGCCGGCGGGCACCGCCGCCTTCCACGTCAGCGGCGACATCGCCGACGCCGTCGCGCGCTACCAGGCGGCGACCGAGGACGAGGAGTTCGAGCGCGAGGTCGGGCTCGAGCTCCTGGTCGAGACCGCACGGCTCTGGCGCTCGCTCGGCCACCACGACGCGGCGGGCAGGTTTCGCATCGACGGCGTGACGGGCCCGGACGAGTACAGCGCGATCGCCGACAACAACGTCTACACCAACCTGCTCGCGCGACGGAACCTCCGGGCGGCAGCTGACGCCGTCGCGCGCCACCCGGGTCTCGCGGCCGAGCTCGGCGCCGATCTGGAGGAGGCGGCAAGCTGGCGCGACGCCGCCGACCAGATGGTCGTCCCCTACGACGAGGCGCTGGGAGTCCATCCGCAGTCGGAGAACTTCACCAGCCACCAGCTCTGGGACTTCGAGGGCACGACGCCGGAGCAGTATCCCCTCCTGCTCCACTTTCCTTACTTCGACCTCTACCGGAAGCAGGTCGTGAAGCAGGCCGACCTCGTGCTCGCCCTCCACTGGTGCGGAGACGCCTTCAGCGACGAGGAGAAGGCCCGCGACTTCGCGTACTACGAGGCCTTGACCGTGCGCGACTCGTCGCTCTCCGCCTGCACGCAGGCCGTGGTCGCCGCCGAGGTCGGCCACCTCGAGCTCGCGTACGACTACTTCGGCGAGGCCGCGCTCGTCGACCTGCGCGACATCGCGCAGAACACGCGCGACGGCGTGCACGTCGCGTCGCTCGCCGGCACCTGGCTCGTCGCCGTCGCCGGCTTCGGGGGCATGCGGGACTACGACGGCCGGCTCAGCTTCGCGCCCCGTCTGCCGAGCCGGCTCGCCCGGCTCGCCTTCCGGATGCGGTTCCGCGGCCGCTGCCTGCAGGTCGCGGTCGCCGGGGGCGACGCGACGTACGTGCTCCGCAGCGGCGAGCCGCTCGAGATCGCCCACCACGGCGAGGCGGTGACGGTGACCGCGTCCCCGCCGGTGACGCTTCCGATCCCGGCGGCACCCGTGCGCCCGGCGCCCCGCCAGCCGAACGGCCGCGCCCCGGTGCCGCGCGGTGCGGCGGCGCCGTAGCCCCGATGCGCCGCGCGGCACATGGCGGGCGCGGCTGGCCGCGGCTGAGACATCCCCGGGCACGAGCCGGCTGCGCCGGCTCGCACGAACGAACGGAAAGCGAAGCGGGCGAAGTGGGCCATGGAGCGTGCGGGTGGTGCTCGGTGATTCCCGCAAAGCACCGGACGAAAGCCCTGCTCTCTCCGGCCCCGCCTCCTTCGGCGCGGCCGGAGTGCCCATGCGGGATGTACACGGCATGGTGTTGTTGTCTGATTGAGAATCAGACAACAACACCATGGTCCGCGCGCATCCGCTTCGCGTACATCTTCCCTCAGTCCGGCGCGGCGTTCGCGCTCCACGCCCGCTTCCCCGACGCCAAGGGCACGGCGAAGGCCGCGTGGCTGGTATGGACGGGGCTGCTGCAGCCGGCGCCGTTCAGCGGCGGCTATTAGGTCGAGATCTCGTTCCGTTCGCCGGGGGAACCGCGCGTGCGCATTATCGAATCCCTCTCCATGCGGGAAGGCAAGTTGCCGCCGCTGGACTTCAGCGGCGGGACGCTCTGCCTGCACGAGCCGGGCGAATGGACGGACGGAATGTACATTGCCGACACCACGGTGCCGTGGACTGCGGAGTGGCTTGCGAACTACGAGATCCGGTTGGCGACCGGCGACTGACACGGAGGTGGCAAGTGGCCGCCGCGCCGCCGAGGCACCGCCGACCTTTCTTCGAGAAGCAGTCGCCCGCGGAAGCCGCGTAGGTAGGGATCGACAGGGAGTTGCTGATCCTCGGCCCTGCTCTTCGCAAGGGTAGGAGGTGGCCTCCATCGCCCGGGCATGAACTCAGTTGGCTTGCTCGCGAGTCAGCGCCCACTCCGGTTCGATGAACTTGAAGCTCGCTCCTTGCTGCCATGCCTCTAGTGCGGGATGCGGGTCACCGAAAAAGCGGACGACGTCGAGCAGTGCGAGTAGCGGTCGACCGTGCTCGGCGGTGATGCTGGCCGGGATGTCGAGGGCGCTCACCGGTTCGGTCAGGTACGGCGCTGCGACACGCGGCCCGAAGAGAACGACGTTCCGAGTACCCGGAAGGGCTGCGCTCGGAACCACGATTCCCGGAACTTGTTGCCGTAGCTGAGCTGCAAGGTCCTGACATGCGCCTCGGTCGTCCGCGACGAGCTCCTCTGCGTCGATCCCGAACTGATCGGCCGTTTCGAACTCGATCTCGGGAAGGTCGTCGAGAGGAACATTGAGCGCCCAGGTACGGGTCTGCACCGAGCGGACCTGTCCCGGTGTGCGCAGATCGGCGTTCCGCATCAGCTCGGCGAGCGGGCCGAGCGGGTGGAGCGCGAGATACTGCGTCGGTTCGTCCTCGTCGCCGCGGCTATAACGCGCCGGCTGACCAGCCGGCACCGTGCGCAACGGCGTCGCATAGGCAGCGAAGCGGTAACAGATCAACTCAGTGGAAGCTGGTTAGCTGGCTAGCTGGCTAGCTGGCTGCGCATCGCTCCCGCGATCGTCGCCAGCGTCGGTTCCTGGGCGGGATCGTCGAGGAGGTCGAGTGGCCGGCGCTGGTCGAGATCGCTGCGCGGCCAGCTGAACCAGTCGATCGTCGCGGCCGGCGTTAGGACGAAACGCAGCTGGTTCACCACGCGCGCGATCACCCGCACCTTGCGTGCGTCCTCGCCTTCGGGCTGCGCCGCCTCCGCTTCGGAGAGCCAGCGCTGCAGCTGGCGGGCGCTGACTCCGAGCAGGTCGGCGAGCGTCGACTGAGAGACCTCTGTGCGCATGGCCAGCCATTGGACTATCTGCTTCGGGGTGCGCTCGTCGCTGACAGGCTCACGCTCGGCAATTGCCGCCAGCGACTGGCGGATCGCCTCAAGGGCGATACGCAATTGATCACGCGCCGCAGGTAGATCCGGATCCTCGACCGCTCGCTGAGCACTCACGGCCGAGTGGAGGACGATCACCGCGTGATGAGGGTCGATGGCCTCCCAGCGCCGCAGGTTCGTCTGGTCGATGCCGGCCGCGAGCTCCCTGACCGCCTCGGCGATGTCGGCGGAGATGGTGCGTTCTTGCGCAAGCCGATCATTCAAGCGCTGAATCTCGCTGGCCGCCGCTTCCGGTTGGGAGAGATCCGCCATCGTCTCGAGCACAACGCTCATCTGATTCTTAGCCCGCTTTCAGGCAGCTCTCGTGTCTTGTCGCATAGATGTCGTAATAGTACGTCGCACACACGACTTGTCAAGACCCGATCACTGTCGGCTGTCCTACATCGCTGCAGCAGGGCCGCGGTGAAGCCGCAGCTGCGGGGGCTAGTGCGCCCGCACCACGGCGGCCTTAGTACGATTGCGTGACAAGCTAGCCACGGGTGTTCTTCGACCCGACGAGCGAGTACCAGATCCGCTCGAAAGCCCCAAGGCGGCGGATCCGCGTCCCGCGCCACTCGCCGGGATCGAGTCTCGAACCGTGATACTTGCTGACACAGATTTGTTCGTTTTCGCCGGAGGGGTCGTAGAAGTAGGTGGCGCTGCTAGCGAGTGTGTGCCCACGGTCGCAATACACCATGTACTTCGGACCGGTTGCATAAAGCCCGGCTAGGACTAACAGGAGAGCCAGCAGAGCGACCAGGCTAATTAGCGGCTTCGACATACGACCCCCCACGGCCTCCGTAGCTTCGTCGAGCTGGTGCGGAGACCACTGGCGCACGCAAACTCTCGTCGCCTACCGAGTGACTACCTCCGAGCGTCTGCGGCCTGCTGGTCATTTGCTCTTCCGGCGAAGGTGGCAGCTTGGTCCTTCGGGCCCTCAATCTGCGGACGATTGTAGGTCTTGACCTCGGCGATCAATTTTCCGATAGTCGAGACGTGAGTTACGTGACGGGCTTTCTCGGCGGTGTCGCCGTCGTGGTCGCGCTCCTGCTCGTTAACGGGGGCTACGTCTACAAGACCACCTGCCCGCTGGCCAGCGGTGGTTCGCAGTCGTCATGGACATATGGGATCAACGACATCATCCCGTACATCCGTAAGACCAGTCCGCCTTGCCGCTCGCACACCGGGACGCGGCTCGCGCTCAGCGGCATCGGCATCTGGCCTCTCGGGCACGGCACCAAGGCGGAGACGCTCACCACCGAAGATCAGAAGGCCGTCCGCTCGTTACAGGTCGCGACCGCCGAGATCACACGGGAGTACGCGAGGGAGAGACGGTTCACGGCTGCGCTCCGGCGAGAAGCCAGAGCGAAGGGCGTTACCCCGGCCATCCGCGCGAAGATCGCACGGGGCATGAGTGACACGATCGCCGCGCTCCAGGCGATCAAGGACAAGCTCGACCGCCCCATCCAGGCATCGGACGCCCAATTGATCGACGCGCGCACATCCCTCTCGACTTGGCTCGCCTACCAGCTCGCGATAGACAAGCTGTTCACATCCTCGTCGTCGTATCAGCAATGGGTTAAGCGAGCGAACGGGCTGTACGGAGCCAAGCTCGACGACGTCATCGCTCGGCTGCGCTACCTATCAGTGGTTATTCAGGCGCGGTTCCCGCAGGTCAACGACTGGAGCTTCCTCCCAGCGAAGTAAAGGCGCCACGAAGTTCGCCGTCACCCTCGCCCGGAGGGCGGGCTCTCCTACCGGGCCCCCGCGAGTTCAGCAGGGCCTCACATTCGTCACGACGAAGTTGCCGTACTGCGACAGCAGATGGAAGAGGCCACAGTGGTACTTCTCCCACGCGTGCGGTCCGACTTCGGTGTCCGGCCAAACGCAGTTGAAGTGCGTGAAGTACGGGGTGTTGAGCTTCCAATGGTCTACGGGTTTGCGCCCAAAGCATTCGGCGTCGAGGTGATGCCTTGCGTTGAAGAGGCGCGTCGCGTTCTTCGCTGTCGTAGTCCAGACGCCCGGATGTGCGCTGGCGGTGCTCCCCGCGAAGACGAGGGCGATTGCGCAGACGCCCGCAGCCAGTCTGCCCGTCTGGATGCGCATGCCACTCTGCATCGGCGGGTCAAGCCGCTGGCTTTAATGCGTTGCGCCACCTCGGCTGCCCTCGGTTCTAACCCTCGACCGCTTCGAGGTACTCGGGCGGGATCTCGTGCGTCTCGCCGTGCTCAGGCGAGTCCCGCGTCTGGATCGTCACCGAGTACGTGTGCCTGAAGTCTGTGACGATTCCGAGCGCTGCCTCCTCGATGTTCTCAAAGTCGCGCACCAGCCTCACGCGGTCTCCTCTCGCGAACGGCTCACCCGGCAGTGTCCGCTTCCACGAGCATTAGATGAACCACGGGCCGAGCACGGCCGCGGCAGTCCCGATCCCGTTGTGCCAGGTCTGCCAGATCCCGCCTGCGGTCTCCCAGAACCACTCGTAGGAGAGGATGAGCAAGACGCCGCCGACAAGCAGCTCCCATCCCGAACTCAGCCAGGCATCCCGCCACCCGCTCCGCATCACGACCCGATCGTGAGCGCAGGCCCGGACGCCGCTGACTTTCACGTGGGGCGGGCCAGCGGGTGGAGAAGCTCCCGCCGAGGGGGTCCGGCACTCGCGGCCTACCGGGGCAGACACGGCGTAACGATCCGTGGCGTCCCGCGGTGGAGCGGTGCGTCACGCGGAAACCCCGTGCCGGGTTTCCACGACGTTTCCAAAGCCGAGCATGCTGCAGGATTTGCAAGCGCGGTCCAAAAGAGAAACCCGCCGTTTCCAGCGGGTTTCCGAATGGAGCGTGCCGGGATCGAACCGGCGACCTCCGGCTTGCAAAGCCGGCGCTCTCCCAGCTGAGCTAACGCCCCTGGTCGACGGTCAGTGTAGAGGCGCGATCCGCCGGCTCGCGGCTAGGCGGCTCGCTCGAGCCGCTCTTCGGCCCGCGCGCGCTTGATGATCAGCTCGCGGTCGCCCCACCGCCGTTGCGCGCGGGCGGCCCGCTGCTCGTCCCAGAGCTCCGCGATGCGCTCCTCGAGCCGCTGGTGCTCGGCCGCGAGCGCGGCGTCGTGGCCGCGCGAGAGCTCGTGCATGACCTCGGCGCGGCGCTCGGTCAGCTCCTCGATCTCGATCCGGATGTCGTCAAGAGTTCTCATCTGCCCCTTCAAACGCCCCACCATCCGCGCCTATTCCTTTAGCGCCACGGGCCGATCAGAAACATCGCAACGACGGCCGCGCCGACGACCGCCGCGGCGATCGCGATCCCGAGCAGGACCGAGTCACCCATAGCCGAGCTCGTCCAGGCGGGTCTCGTCGATGCCGAAGTAGTGCGCCAGCTCGTGCAGGACCGTGATCCTGATCTCGCGCTCCAGCGCCTCCGGGTCGTGCCCGAAGTCCTCGACCAGCGGACGGCGGTAGATCGCGATCCGCGCCGGCAGGTACGGCGGCTCGTCGAACAGGCCGTAGAGCCCCGGCTCGTCCGGGTTCTCCTCCTCGACGACGACGGCGACGTTCTCGAGCCCGCGCGCGAGGTCGGCCGGCAACGAGTCGAGGGCGGCGCGGACGTGTTCCTCGAACTGGCTCACCGGTACCTGGCCAGCCGCGGCGCGCCGGGCGGCAGGGGGTCGCGGACCTTGAACAGGTGCACGGTCAGGAGGCCGAAGAGGAAGCCGCCGACGTGCGCGAAGAAGGCGACGCCGCCACCCGCCTCCGGGTGCACGATCGAGTAGCCGCCCTGCCAGAGCTGGAAGAAGATCCAGAAGCCGAGGAAGAGGACGGCCGGGACCTCGACGAAGAAGTAGAAGACGATCGTCAGCACGCTCGCGCCCGGCAGCAGCAGGAGGTACCCGCCGAGCACGGCCGAGATCGCGCCGCTGGCCCCGAGGTTCGGGATCGCCGTGTCGCCGGGCTGGCCCCAGTGGAAGGTCACCCACGTCTGCAGCGCCGTCGCCGCGAAGCCGCCGAGCAGGTAGAAGACCACGAACCGCACGCGCCCGAGCGCGTCCTCGACGTTGTTGCCGAAGATCCAGAGGAACAGCATGTTGCCGGCGATGTGCAGCCAGCTCCCGTGCATGAACATCGAGGTCAGCGCGGTCAGCTCCCAGCCGCCCTCGGGGTGGACGACGGGTGGGCAGCTGCTGTTCACCTCGCACGGGAAGAACGCCAGCTCGCGCACCGATCGGTCGAGGTTCGGCAGCTGGTAGAAGAGCCAGACCGCGGCGTTGATCGCGATCAGCGCGACGGTGACGACGGGGAAGGTCCTGGTCGGGACGTTGTCGCGCAGCGGCAGCATCGCTACTGGACGACGAGCGCGAGGAGCGCCTTCTCCGAGTGGAGGCGGTTCTCGGCCTCGTCCCAGGCAGCGCACTGCGGGCCGTAGAGGACGTCGGCGGTGATCTCCTCGCCGACGTGCGCCGGCAGGCAGTGGAGGACGATCGCGTCCGGAGCGGCGAGGGCGACGAGGTCGCCGTCGACGCGGAAGCCGGCGAAGTCCCGCCGCCGGCGCTCGGTCTCCGCCTCCTGGCCCATGCTCGTCCACGCGTCGGTGACGACGACGTTCGC
>Ga0070741_10016259_pt1 | contig 12450 bp, 5 predicted proteins | sample Coa_R1_4_FD_66440 | JGI IMG/M metagenome (GOLD analysis project Ga0070741, IMG submission 66440) | Surface soil microbial communities from Centralia Pennsylvania, which are recovering from an underground coalmine fire - Coalmine... | ecosystem: Environmental > Terrestrial > Soil > Unclassified ...
TGGAAGCGTAAGACACTCCCATCGTCCCAGTTCAGAGGGCACCTTTCACGTTGACACGCCCGGAATCACACCGATATGCCCGGTGGATCGAGGCTGAGGATGTTATCCGGTGGCGGGCGAAGCGGCGACGCGGCCTTCGCTACAGGAACTCCCTGGCCAGCGGCAATCGCGTCGGCTGCCTTCGTCATATAGAACTCAAGTACTTGATAATACTTCAAGTACCGTTCAGCGGGATCTCGTCCAGCGGAGTTGCCTGCTGCATTGTGACTTTGCACGCTAGTTGGCCCTGGCCAGCCGCTGGCCGATGGCCGGACTTACGTCGTGGCGCAATTTGGTCAATTGATCTGGGTGGGCTCTTGCGCCTGGTGTTTATCAGGTGGCCGTGGAGGGGTTGTTGTCGATGCCTGCTGCGATCTGGCCGGCGTAGGCGTCGAGGCGCTGCCGGAGGGGGAGGTAGTGGCCCCGGGTTCCGGCGGTGAGGTCGGGCCAGCGGAGGTTGATATAGAGCAGCCGGTCGCGGCCACCGGGGCGCTGGTTGCGGGGTGCGGCCGGGTCGGCCATCACCGCGGGGGCGAACAGGCGCTCGCCGCCGGTGATGCGGACCCACACCCAGGCTGAGGCGAGCATCCGCTTGCGGTCTCCCCAGTCGGTGCGGGGATCGCTGCTGGCTGGCAGGCCGCTGATCAGCTGGCTCCACCGGCTGGGGCTGATCACCCAGTTTCTGAGGGCGTGGCGGCGCCTGCCGTAGTCGATACGAGTGGTGGCGCTGTCGAGCATGCTGGCGAGCGCGTCAATGGCGGCGTCGAACTCGGCGAGCTGCCCGGCGGCTTGGAGGCGGTGGCGGACGTTGCTGGTGGCTTCTTTGGCTGCCAGGGCGGGGATGCCGAGCAGTTCGCCCAGCCGCGGGTAGCTGGCCGGTGTGCAGGTGCGGGCGAGGCGGACGGCGGCGGCGCGGCGCAGCATCTGCTGCGGGGCCAGCCCGGCGAACCGGGCGATGTGCTGGCCGTACCATTCGTCAGGAAGGTAGGCGGGGATGTGGGTGATGGTGTACCGGGCATCGGGCCGTGGCGGGGGGCGGAGGTAACGGGGGCTGCTGCGGGCGGTGGTCTGCGCGATGACGTGCCGGGCGCCGACGGCCGGGCCGGCGGCGGCGCGGAACGCTGGTGAGCAGTAGCCGTCTCCGGCCAGGAACCATTTGACCCACCGCTGGAGGAACAAGATCGCGGAGATGACGGCGGGGTCGGTGAGGTGGCTGAGGATCTGGCCGAGGGAGCCGGGGGTGGCGCCAGCGAGGATGTCACCGGCCAGGGTGAGCAGCGCCGCGCAGGCCGCCGGTCCGGCTGGCGGGGTGTCGTAGAAGCTGATCTGCCAGTCCGGGCGGCGGGTGCCGCGGGTGGCGTCGATCTGGCGGCGCACTTCCTCGGCGTGCTGGCTGATCAGCGTAGCTTGCCAGGGGCAGGCGAGGTCGCGGGCGGCGGGCCAGGAGGCGATGATCAGGCAGGCGAGGACGCGCAGGTCGTTGACGTACTGGCCGGGGCTGGCCGGCTCTCCGGCGCTGGTGGTAGCCGCCGGGCCGTGCGGGTCGAGCAGCCGCAGCAGGTGCTGCTGGAACCGGAGCATGTGGCCGAGCCAGTCCGGCGGGTCCGCAGGCGGGACGGGACCGGACTGGGTGAGCAGGTGCCCGCAGGGGCGCAGCTGCCGCCGCCCGTTGCGGGCGCACGGCCCGGCAGGCAGCGGATTCCGGCAGGCGGCCGGGTGCTGCGCGGCATGGGCGGGCAGCGGGATGACCGACACCTGCCCGCCGTGGGTGGCGCGTAGGTGGACTGGCTGGCCGCACGCCGGGCACGTGTCTTCCAGCAGCCGCTGGTGGGCCAGGCAGGCGAACACCGCCGGCAGCCGCCACAGCTTGTTCCACGCTCCGCCGAACCGCTGCTGGACGGGACTGGCCGGGTCGCCGGCCAGGCACTGGGGGCAGTACCGGGTGGAGCGGGACAGCACCCAGTTCTCCTTGATGAACAGCCCGCCCGGCTTCCGCTCCCGGCCCAGGTAGCTCAGGCCCAGCGGCGGGTACCGCCCGGCCAGGCCGGCCAGGGTCAGCGCCTTCACCTCGCCGGGGGTCAGCCTGGTCGCCTCGGCGAAGACGCAGGTGGTCGCATCGTCGAGGAAGAGCATGCGGCTGGCGGGGATCATGATGCAACGGCCGGGGACCAGCCCGCCGAGGGCGGCGATCTGCCCGGCCGGGACACCGAGCCGGAACGAGAGCCGCAGCAGGAACCCGGCCAGCGACTCATCCGGCAGCGGGTCCAGGCTGCGCGGCAGCACGACCGGCCGGGTCATCCCGGGCCCGCGGCGTGCTGGCCGTGGTCATCGAAGACGGTGCTGCGCGGCTTGCCAGCCCGGCGGGCAGGCCGACCCGGGATGGGCGGGACCTCCCCGGCCGCCGGATCCCGGCCGGCGGTGCTCACGGCGAGGTCGATCTCGTCCAGCAGCGAGGTGGTCAGGCGCTCCCGGCCGGTGGCGATGGCCGCGGCGCAGCCGTCTTCTATCAGCCGTTCCAGCAGGCCGACCACGCCGGTGGTGCGGCGGAACAGGTACTCCGGCATGACCCCGCTGGTCAGCATCCCGGGCCGGGCTTTGAGCAGCCGCAGCTGGGCTTCCAGCCCGGCCAGGTGGGCGACCCACGCGGTGATGCCGGCCGGGGTGCCGTACCGGAACGGGCCGAGCTCGGCCAGGTCGAACCGCCGCTGGGTCTGGGTGGCCAGCGCATCCCCCGACCCGCTGCGGCTGTGCGGGCGGGGCCGGCCTTCGGCCAGCAGCCCGGACCCGGGGATGTCCACCCCGATCAGCACGAGCGTGACATGCATGCTCATCAGCGACCGGATCAGGTCCAGGGCGTCCTGGTCGGCTTCACGGTGCATCCGCAGCCGGGTGATGTCGTCCAGGATCAGCACCCGGGTGCCGTGATCGTGCAGCGACTCGCGGACCGCCTGGACCAGCCGCGGCAGCGTCATCGTGGCATGCACCGGCCCGCCGTAGAAACCGAGGATGGCCTGGCAGATGCTCTTGGGGGTGGCGGTGACCGGGGTCTGCGCGTACGCGACCGGGACGTGCAGGTCCCGGGTACCGTCCACCGCCTCGGACTTGAGCTGGCCGTGCAGCGCCAGCCACTGGTCCTCGAACGCCGCCGCGACCTCGCAGGCGGTCTCGGTCTTGCCCTGGTACCCGCCGCCGCTGATCATCACCCCGGCCCGCGTGACCGGCTTGTGCTTGAGCGCGTTACCCGTGATCCGCGCGCCCACCAGCCGTGCCACGGCCGCGCTCATCGGGGTTTCCTGGAACGCCAGGCTGGCGTGCGTGGCGGCCCGGTGCAGGTCGTGCAGCTGACGGCTGCGCGGGCTCATCGACCGCCACCGGGCAAGGCTGATCACCGGGGCCGGGGTGAAGCTGTGCCGGGTCAGCCGCCACTGCGTCCAGCCCTGGAAGGTTTCCCGGTCCGCTGGCAGGCCGGGCAGCACGAACCCCGCCGTGGGCTCGGCGGGCAGCGCGGTCACGAGACGGTCCCGGCATCGTCGTCCCGGCCCTGATCAGCGCCGGTGCCCTCGGGCAGCGTGAGCAGGCTGCCGGAGCGCATCTGCTCGCCCAGCAGCGGCGGCGGGATGACCGGCTGCCCGGCGGTGGCCCGCTCGCGGCGCCGGCGCCGTTCGGCATCGACCGCGTCCGCGGTCTGCCGGACACGCTGCGGCCAGCCCGGCTCCCCCGTGCTGACGCCGGCGGCTCCGCTGGCCCGCGAGGCGGGACGGTCGGCGGCGGCTGCGGCGGCCTGGGCGGCTTCCCGGGCGTGCTGCAGGCGCTGGTTCCGGGACATCTGGCCTGGCCACTGATCCACCGGGACGTTCGCGCCGGCCAGCTCCAGCAGCACCGGCAACAGCTCGGTGTCCGATTTCGGCTTCAGCCCAGCCTGCCGCGCCGCACGCAGCAGCTGCTCCCGGCGGGCATCGCCGAAGGCGGGCACCTCCCCGTCCGGCGGCAGGCCGGTCCACCGCAGCGTGTGCCACCCGCCATCCGGGTCACGGAAAAACACATACCGCGGGTCGCGCTTGTCCCGGCGGACCTCCCACGTGCCCTTGTGCCGCCCGCCCCGCGAGGATGGCTGGCCACGGTAGGGGTCCAGGGCCGGACCGTCGTACCACAGCCCGCCGATCTTCACCCCGCGGCGGCCGTGGATCTTCACGAAGGAGGCGGGCAGCAGCTGGTAATACAAGCTGGCAGGCGGGATCTGCAGGCTGAACCCGCCCTGGGCCATCGCGGCGGCGAACAGGCTGTTCGGGCTGTGCTCGCCGCCCGGGTCCCATGCCGGGGCATACTCGCCGAGCTGCCGGTTCTGCCAGTACCGGACCACCCATGTCGCGATAAGGTGGTCCATTTCGGCCATGGTCAGCACCGCGTCGGCCTCGGGGTCCGCGCCCCGGTCGGCGACATCGACGCCCTGGTAGCCGGGCAGGAACTCGAACAGCAGGCTCTGGATGGCCCCGAACGCGCGTTCGACCGCATGCTTATCCACGGGACGCAGCACGCGAGCAGGGAGGATGTTCGCGCCGATCACGCGCTCCACCTCCACAAGGCTGTGGCTTTTATAGACAGCGCCGTGGTCAGTGGTGATCGTCTCGGGGGCGAAGAAGGGCAGGCTCGCGACCTTGTGCCCGGCGAACTCGGCGACCACCGCCGCCGGCACCCCGGGATAGGGCCACTCCATGTCCTTGCCCCAGCCCTCTCGCATCGGCAGCGGCATCATCACATCGCGCAGCAGCATCGCCACGTCCACCGACGTGTCCGAGACCAGCGTGAGCCGGAACGCCACCACCGAATGCGAGTAGGCATCCAAGGCCAGCGTGAGGTGCGCGGACACCGGCTCGCCGAACACGCTCTCGCGGACCTTGACCGGCAGCACGGTCGTGTCCAGCGCGACGACCTGGCCGGGCCGGTGCAGCACGATATGCCTGCCGGTCTGCGGCTGCCGCGCCGCCGACCGGGCATACCTGGGCCGGGACCCGCCCGGCCCGAACCAGTCCGCCCAGGTCCGCCACAATGTCCAGTACGACGGCACCGGTACCCCTGCGCCGTGCCGCTCGGCGACGTACTGGCGGATCAGCCGGTCCCGGGTCGCCATGCTGAGCTTCGACCGGTGCAGCGTCTCCTGGCGGACCGCGTAGATCGCCTCGCGGACCGGCTCGGTCACCGTGGGCCGGTTCCCGCTGTGGCGGACGGTCCGCCCGTCGATGCACCCGGCGATCCCTGACCGCCGGTAGGCGCCCGCCCAGCGGCGCAGTGTCCGCTCGCTGACCGCGTCCATGCCGGTGAGCCGCCGCAGCTGCTCCGGTCCCAGCGCCTGCAGCTCCGCTGTCTTCGCCGCCCGCCGCTGCGCGACCGTGGTGGCATCCGGGTCATACTCCGGCCGTGGCTCGCCGTCCAGCGCCCGCAGCGGGCTGCCGCTGCGGAACCCGGTCTCGGCCTCCAGCATGTGCGCCACCCGCAGATGCAGCTGCTCACGCTGGCCGTCCGTCAGGTCTTCCAGGCACGCCATCACCTCGCCCGCAGGACCGGTCCCCGCGGGGACAGGACGGAATCCCGGGTCGTTGACCAGTGCCCGGATCGTGGCCGGCCGGTGCTGGCCGTCCGCGCCGCGCAGCACCACCCGCCCGGACTGCGGCCAGCACTCCGCCACCGTCCATTCCGCGCCGTCCAGCATCAGCCGCGCCCCGGCCGACAGCTTCACCAGCCCGGCCATCACCGGCCCTCCCGTCCGGCCAGCCACACCACGGAATGGCCGGTCAGCGGCGCGGCCAGGTCGATGCCGAGCCGGCGGTGCCAGATCAGGTGCAGCGCGTGCGCCCGCGCCACCGTCGGGCACGACGTCGCGCCGGCCAGGTCATCGAAACCCAGCGGCCCGGTCCCGGCCGCAGCCAGCAGCTGCGGGATCAGCCCGAGCCGGTCGGCCATCGGGCGGCGCTGTGAGGACAGCATGTCCAGCGTGGCCATCACGTGCGGACGCCAGCCGCAGATCACCGCATACCGCCACCCGGCCGCCAGCGCCGCCTCAGCCGCAGCGGCGAACAGGACCCGGTCATCATCTTTGATCAGGCCCCGCGGCCGGACATCGACCAGCCACGCGCCGTCCTCAGCGACCGCGAGGAAGTCCGGGATGTGCTCCCGCCATCCGGCGGTGGTCTCCGCCCGCAGCCGGAACGGCTGCGACACCACGCTGGTCACCCCGCCCGCGAAATCCAGCGCCAGCAGGAACCGCTGCTCCTCCAGGCTCTCGAACCCATGATGACCGCCCGTGGAGATCAGGTACTGCAACCCGGGCCGGTGACGCTGACCAGTCCGCCATGTGAAATGACGCCACGGCCGGCAGCCCTCGGCAACGATGTGTCCCAGTTCGCTTACCGGCTGCTCGTTCACGGCACCGTCGCGACGCCAGCTGGCCTTCCACCGGTTCACCCAGCCTGGCGCGCATACCAATTCCTGCCGTGCCGCCTCCGGGACTTCGTAGACATCGGCGAGATCATCCACGGTGCACGACGGGGAGGAAATCCACCCTGTGCCAGCTAAACTGCCCGATACCGGCATGCAACATTCCTATTGCACATTGTCCTCGACCGTACGTAAGCCAGCGTTCTGGCTGGTCGCCCCGGCGTGTCGCCCGAGAGCCCGGCAGCAGATCACCGCGGCGGCCAGGCGCCGCGTTCTGTGACGCCCGGTGACCTCCACTTCGCAGGTGGGCCACAGGATCTAGTGACTCCTAATGAGCCCGGCCACGTGGCTCATAACCACGTTGAAGCCCAGATGGCCGCCTACCGCGCAGGCGGCAATACCTGGGCCCTATCTATTCGGCGCGAGACACTGCAGTCCGGGTACGCTTCGGAGCGGAGGGTGGCCAGTGCCGGATTCCCGCAAAGACCTCGTCGTGCTGGTTGCGCGCCTGATCCTTGCCGCCGCCGTGAGCGGGCCAGTTGGTGCCGGTCAGGTAGCTGGCGAAGCGGCAATACAACGGCTTGCCGCACGGCTCAACGGACCTGCCAAGAACGCTCATCAGGCCGCGCTGGACCAGGTCACCACCGGGCTTCGCGAATGGGCGAAAGCTGAGGCGATTCCCGCGCCGGTCCTGGAGGCGGGACTGTCGGCAGCGGCTGCGGCTCTGGCAGCCAGCGGCTTGCACGCGCGGCGCATCGTCGAGTTGAACATGGACCCGCGCCGGGTGTCGGCGGCAGTGCTCAACCAGAGCGCGAGATACCTCCGCGACCTGAGTGAGGCAGAAGAACAAGTATGCCGCCGTGCGGTGGGTGAGGCTTACCGCGTGCTGCTGAGCGACCAGAAGCTCTTGCCCGAACTCGACAGGGCATTCAAGCAGGCGGTGCTGCGCCGCTTTGATGAGGTAGCCGCGAGCGTGGCGGGCAACAATCCCCGCCCCGCCCTGGAACGCATCGAGACAGCTCTCCATGGTTCGCCCGGGTCATCGCACCCAGATGCGCACACCCTTATGCGGGCCTTGTCCGTTCCGGCCTATCAGCTGCCGGACCGGGCGCCGCCGAGCTTCCTGCTGCGCAGCGACTTTGAAGTGGTCCCGTTCGGCGGCAGAGAGGGTGAAACGGCAAGCTTCCTCAGCTGGGCCACCGCGGACGACGCGGTCAGCGTCCGGCTGTGCTTTGCCCCCGGAGGACAAGGCAAGACGCGGCTCGCGCAGCAACTGGTGACGCGGCTGGCGCGGGACGGCTGGGTCGCCGGCCGGTTGCGTCCGCGCTACCAGGAAGAACTGCTGGCACAACTGCTGCAGTGTCCCGCAGATACGTTCGTGGTCGTGGATTACGCTGAAACGCAGCTCGGGTGCCTGCAGGACATCATGGGGCTGCTGGCGCGACCGCGCGCTGATGGGTGCAGGCTGCGGTTGCTCCTCATGGCGCGCAGCGCCGGCGAATGGTGGGACGAACTGCAGCGCCGCGCTCCCGATCCAGTGGCTGCGCTGATGTATGACGCGGCACATGAACTACCGCCGCTCTTCAGCGAACCGGGGAGCCGCCTGTCAGCGTTCCGGGAGGCAATCGCGGCGTTCTGTGATGCGGGCGGCTATGAAAGCACGAGAATCGCCCCGCCGCCGGACCTAGAGCACGTCCGGTATGCCCGCGCGCTCACCCTGCACATGACCGCCTTGGCCATTTTGCTCGACCACCAGCAGGGATGGCCGGCCGGCAAGGACGCCGCCCGGCTGGACCCAGCCTCCCGGGTGCTCGCGCATGAACGTAACTACTGGGAAGACTCCGCCAGAGCGCGCAAGCTCCCGCATACGGGGCAACGGCTACTGGACGCCGTCATGACCGCCGCCACCTGCTGCGGCTCGGCCAGCCGGGATGAGGCACTGGACCTGCTCTCCGGATTGCCCGATCTCGCCGGTGAGCACCGCCGTGTGCTGGGCCAGTACGCGGACTGGGCGCACCAGCTTCATCCTGGGGACGGATGGCTCAACCCGCTGGAGCCTGACCTGCTCGGCGAGTACTTTGTCGCTCACACGCTGCAAGACCAGGACGATCTCGCTGCCGCCCTGGCGCGCTCGGCCAGCACCCCCGATCAGATGTGGCAGCTGGTCAGCGTCACGACCGGGGCCTCCGGCCGCTATGTCGGCATGCCGGAAGTGATCACCGGGATCCTTTCCGCCGGAAACGACAAGCTGTGGCTAACCGGAGCAATGGGAGCGGCCTACCTGCCAGATCCAAGTGTCCTGACCCGTCCGTTGCTTGCCGCCATCGGCGCGGTGACCGACTGGAGCTTTCTGTGGGCGGCCGCGCGGGAGATACCGTCCTCGCATCGCGTCAGCGATCTCAAGATCGGCGCAGCGCAGGAGGCACTTGCCCGCTACCGTTCCGCACCGCAACGTGACCCGGCAGTCGAGGCGGAGCTGACGGACCTCCTCAGCGCCGGCCTCTACTATGACGGCCAGCACGACGAAGTCGCCGACGTCCAGCGTGAGCTCATCAAGAAATACGCCAAGCTGGCCAAGCAGGATCCGCGACGCTACACCGCGCAGCTGGGCTTTGCCATGCTCAACTACGGCGAGCAACACCTGGCTCCCGAGGAAGCCCGCCAAGCGCATCGCCTGGCCGGCCAGGTTATCAACATGGCTGGCGTCGTCCCGGCTGACGAACGGCCCAGACTCCTCAGCCACGCCTACAGTCTCCGCTCGATGGCATTGAAGAGTCTCGGCCAGCCAGGGCAAGCCCTGAAGGCAGCCGAGCGAGCCGTGCGGGAAGCGCGCACAGCGGCCCAGTCATCAGAAATCGGCCAAGCGTGGCTGCCAATGGAGATCATGAACCTGGCGAACCGCCACAGCGAACTCGGCGACCATAAGCGCGCGCTCGAGACCATCCAGGAAACAGTCGACCTCCTGCGCGAGGCTGAAACGGGTGCCCCGGATCCTTTGTCGCCGAACATGGCCGAGGTCTTGCTCAACTACGCGCAATGCCTCAGCGATTGCCGATTGCTCCCAGAAGCATGTTCAGCGGTAGCCGAGGCAGCGCGAAGATTTCACCGGCTCACCGGCAGTCACGCCAAGTTCTATCCGAAGCTTGAACTGGTGACCAAACTGTGGTGGTCATACCTGCAAGCACGCGAAATCGACGATGAGCAGGTACAGGCCGGCTATGAACAGCTCATCGACCTGCTCAAGGAACTAGGCGAAACCGACCTGACGATGAGAATGGCACAGGCAAAGGTCATGTCCGACTATGCGGCCCGCCTGATCCGGGCCGGAGACACCCGCAGTGCCCTACCCTGGAAGACCGAAGCTGCACGGCTCCGCCGCAGGCTGCCGGACCTTATGGTAGGCCGTGACAGCGCGGGACGGCCTACCTACCTCGAATCCTAGGTGCAGGTATCCAGCAGCAGACAGAGCTTAAAACTGGTCGCAGAGAGCATAAATCATCCGCAAACCGGAACCTGCCAAAGCAAACCGGTAGCGAGCCAGGCATCCCTGGCCAGGAATCGTGCAAATCCGGACCGGCTGGCCAACTACCATGCTCAACAGCGCACCATGACACGCGCAGAGGCAATCTTCCCGATGCCGACTGACCAGGTCACCCAAGTCTGCGTGGCCAAGTAGCTTGCTCCGGAATGGCCAACTAACGTGCAAAGTCACATGCATACAGCTCGGCCGGACGTGTGTCATACCGCTGCTGCGGGAAGCGCATCTTCCTGGAATAGCTCGGAGGTCTCTGGCTTCCCAGCCGGTCCTCGGAATGCCACATGCGGAGCGATACTCCCGTTGCCTTGCCGAGCTTGAAGAGATAGGCGGTGCAGTAGTCAAGCAGTATTTGCTGCGCCTGAGCCGCATCAGGCGCCGCGAAGCCTGCAAGCTCAATCGCTACTGAGGGGACTTCCCGACTGTGAGGGCCGTAGAGCAGCCTCAGATCCTGGTTCGCAGCCACCAGTCTTATGCGCCGGGGATGAGAGCCGGCAGGCACCGTTTCCGCGACGGGGAACGCGCCGACTTCCGCGACGGGGAACGCGCCGACACTGGCGAGCACCCCAGCCACATCCCTGCCAAGGGGACTGTCAAGGGCAAATCGGCGGTTCACTTGCCGGGGAGCCAGTTCCCGCGCTACGGCAGCATGAAAACGGTCGTAGTCACCCATCAGACAGGCTGTGATGACCTGTTCACTTGGATACCAGACTGCGTGGCGGTCAGCGAGCAGGATCGCCGAGCTAATGATCCGGGTGAAGTCGTCCAGCTGGGTCGCTGACCGGAAGCGCACTCGCAATCGCCCGTTTCCGGTAAGCCCCGCGAAGATGACCCTCGCATCGTCTCGCGGAAGACCGCGCTTCCCGTTCCAGTCGATCCGGATATCAGTGCGGGCCTGGATAAGGCCACGAAGCTGATCGATTGCATCGTGGTAGGTGACCTGCGGTTCTTCGGGCCATTCCCAGTCCCAGTCGTCTTCCCATGGATTTTCGCCATAATCCGGTGCGTCTTCCACCCGCGCCTCCTGCTCAGGCAACAGCTGTCCGCCGTCATCCAATACAACACTGTCCGGCCCTCGGCGGGAATGAAACCCAGAGTCGTGGACGGTAGCCGGGCTGGCTCTTGCTGCGGTACCGACCTTGGGTTGACGGATCGCCTGGCACCTGGGGTGTCGCTCCAGGGGCGGATTTGTCACTCGATGAGCGGCTGGAGCAATTCGATGAGCGTGTATACAGCTTCGACGGCGGCGGCGCGGATGCAGTCCCATTGCTGGCCGGGGGGCTCTGTCGACGGGATGCTGAGCTGTTGCATGGCCTGGGCCCAGTTCGTCGCTTCGGTGTGCAGGCGGTCGTGTTCGGATGCGGTTGATGCTGGTGAGCTGCCCTATCGCGGCACGTGCTTGATCCTGGCGCGGGCTGGCAGGCAGATACTCAACGAAGCGGTCGCGAAAACCATTCAGCGAGCCGCCAGATGGCGGTCCGCCATCCACGGTACGTATGAACAGGTCGAGCACGGCGATCGTCGGCCCCTGGCCGGGTACGGTGAGCGCGCCTCGGTGCGCGGCGGCGTCGATGCCGTAGGCAGCCCCGCTGATCACCGTCCACCCGCGGGCGGCGAGCCCGCCGGCGAACTGCCCGGCGATGTGAGCGCCGTAACCGGTAGCAGCTCGCGAGCCGGCGATCGCGACCGACCTGGCACAGCAGGCACGCGGATCCGGGGCGCCGAGCGCCCACAGCGCGTACGGGCAGCGGTCCCCGAGGTCGTCCAGTGCGGCAGGCCAGTCCTGGTCGCCTGGGCACAGCAGGCGGATGCCGCGCCGCTGGTACTCGGCGAGGCGGGCTCTATCGGGGAGGCGGCCGAGCCGGGACCGCCAGACAGCCACGGCGCGCCGGAGGGCTGGACCGGGCAGGCCGAGGGCCTGGGCCATGCCGGCGGGTATCCCGCCGTCTTGGATGCGGCGCAGTACGTAGGCGGGGTCGGTGTCGCGGATCAGGCCGCCGAGGACGGGATCGGCGGGCTCGGCGAGGAATGTCAGCGCTGCCCGGGCGAGCCGCTGCTCGCCTCGGGCAGGTGTGGTCATCACGCGGCCTTCCCCGGATACAGAGGGCTGGCGGGATACCGGCCTGGGCGCAGACGGCGCCATGAGCGACAGCTCTGCCTGGCAGGAGCTCGCCCCGGCGACAGCCGCCTGTTCGCCTCCGCCGCGTTCGCCGAGGACCTGCTGGGCACGGTCCCACGTCAGGTCGTAGCGGCCGTTCCCGGCGACCCAGCTACCGCCCTGGTAGCCGGGGTCGTAGGCAACGGTCCACACGATGTAAGGCCGCTCGCCCATGTCCCGCGGCCGCACGCAGATCACATAGAACTGGCCGGGAAGTTGGCCTGGCCCGGCAGGCCTGGGCCGCCAGGCGATGACCGGCAGATGGTTCACCATCGCGGGCGGCTCG
>Ga0070741_10016260_pt1 | contig 12449 bp, 11 predicted proteins | sample Coa_R1_4_FD_66440 | JGI IMG/M metagenome (GOLD analysis project Ga0070741, IMG submission 66440) | Surface soil microbial communities from Centralia Pennsylvania, which are recovering from an underground coalmine fire - Coalmine... | ecosystem: Environmental > Terrestrial > Soil > Unclassified ...
GAACCGCAGGGCGACGTAGCCGCGGCTGGCGAACTCCTCGCACTGGATGATAGCGCCGCCGCCGTCCTTGGTGCCGCCGAAGCCGTGGAGGACCATGATGGCCGGGCGGCGCTCCCCGGGCTTGATGTCATCCGGGATATGGACGATCCCGGCGAGCTTCAGGCCATCCGAGACGAAGGTTACGGGCTCTTGCATGACCAGCCTCCTCTTGGCTACAGGATGGCCCAGTATAGCACCGGCTAGACGAGCGCTGCCAGCTCCCTGACGGCGTCTCCGGCCTGGCGGATCGCAGCGACCTCGCCGTCGGCAAGCGGCGGCTCGTAGACCTGCACAATGCCGGAGCGGCTGATCTTGATCGGCAGGCCGACGAAGGCATCGCGGATGCCGTACTCGCCCTGGGCGTAGATGCAGCAGGGAAGGACGCGGTTCTGATCAAGCAGAATGGCCTCGACCATCTGCACGGCCGCATGGGCCGGGGCATAGAAGGCACTGCCGGTCTTGAGCAGAGCGACGATCTCGGCGCCCCCGTTCTTCGTGCGCTGCACCACCGCCTCGATGCGCTCCCTGGGCAGCATCGAGGTCAGGGGGACGCCGCCGACAGTCGCGGTGCTGACGATCGGCACCATAGTCGCCTCAGTGTGGCCGCCCAGCACTACGGCATGGACGTCCTGTACGGAAGCGCCGGTCTCCCAGGCGATGAACGTGCGATAGCGGGTGCTGTCAAGCATGCCGCCCTGGCCGATGATGCGCTCTCGCGGCAGCTTCGTGGTCTGCAGCGTGACGTGGCACATGGCGTCCATCGGGTTGGCGAAGATCACGAGGATGGCGTCGGGAGAGTGCTCCACCACGCTCTTCGTGACCGACTCAACGATGCCGGCATTGGTCTTTATGAGGTCCTCTCGCGTCATGCCGGGCTTGCGCGGCACGCCGGACGTGACGATGACGACCTCCGAGTTCGCGGTGTCCTTCCAGTCGTTGCTGCCGGTGATGCTGCTGCTGGTCCCGACCAGTGGGGCCGATTCGGAGATGTCCAGCGCCTTGCCCTGAGGCAGGCCCTCGATGATGTCGAAGAGGACGGTATCGATGTAGCCGGTGCCCGCCAGGATCTGGGCCATGGTGCCGCCGGTCATGCCGGCGCCGACTACGGTTACCTTTCGGCGCATTCTTTCCTCCTATGCGTTCATGCGGGCGATGATGGCGTCGGCCACCTGAGAGGTGCCGACGGCCGTCGGGTCATCGCGATTCGGCTTCATGTCGTAAGTGAGGCTCTTGCCCTCGGCGATGACGCCCGCCAGGGCCTGCTCCAGGCGGTCGGCGGCGTCGGTCTCATTGAGGTGGCGCAGCATGAGCACGCCGGAGAGCATCATGGCGATGGGATTGACCTTGTTCTGGCCGGCGTACTTGGGCGCGCTGCCATGGGTCGGCTCGAAGACGGCCAGCTCATCCCCCAGGTTGGCCCCGGGTGCCACCCCCAGCCCGCCGATGAGGCCGGCGCAGAGGTCGGAGAGGACGTCGCCGTAGAGGTTGGGCAGAACGAGCACGTCGTAGAGCTCTGGCTTCTGCACCAGCTGCATCGACATGTTATCGACAAGCATCTCTTCGAACTCGATCTCCGAGTAGTCCTTGGAGACCTCCCGGGCGACGGCGAAGAAGAGGCCATCCGTGAACTTCATGATGTTGTCCTTGGCCACAGCCGTCACCTTGCGGCGGCCGTAGCGCCGGGCGTACTCAAAGGCGAAGCGCACGACACGCCGCGTCCCGAACTCCGATATGACCTTCAGGCTGAGGCCGGCGTCCTCGCGGATCGGCGGCAGGTTGTTATCCACGCAGATTTTGGAGATCTGCCGGATCGCCTGGCTGCCTTTCTCGAACTCGATGCCGGCGTAGAGGTCTTCGTGGTTCTCCCGTACCACGACCAGGTCGACGTCCTGGTAGCGAGTGCGCACGCCCGGGTAATATTTGCAGGGCCGCAGGCAAGCGTAAAGATCGAGCGCCTTGCGGATGGCGACGTTAACGCTACGGAAGCCACCGCCCCGGGGCGTCGTGATCGGGCCCTTGATCGCGACCTTATTGCGGCGGACGGACTCCAGGACGTCATCTGGGAGAACATTGCCGTACTTCTCGTGCGCGGCCAGGCCCGCCTCTTTGACCTCCCACTCGATGTCGACGCCCGTAGCTTCGATGACGCGGACAGTAGCCTCCGAGATTTCTGGGCCAGTGCCGTCGCCGGGGATGAGAGTTACCCTGTGTGCCATTGTCTGCCTACCTTCTGGGGCTAGTGATTATGGGCCTGGGGCCAGGCTCATAATAGCCGGATTTTGGCCTTGGTTACATGGAAAAGCAGGAACAAGACTCTTGTTCCTGCTTCCACGCTGGTTCGCTTTTTACGAGAAGCGCTGCAGGTATTCCGCCATATCGAATTCGTGCTTCTCCGCCTCAAAGGCGTGGGCCTGCTGCTCGTAGACGGGGCGCTCCTCCTCGTAGAAGAGGCCGATGTGGGTGTTGTCTTCCGTGAGCACCAAGTCGATCGCAGCCTGGAGGTTGTTGGTCTTCCAGTCCTCCGGCAGCAGCTCCACGCGCTGGTCATAGTAGTCGTAGGTGTTGAAGAACTCGGCGCAGGGGCTCTGCACGTGGATGAAGGAGAACCCGTTGTGCTCCATGCCCTTGCGGATTAGCGCCGCCAGGTCGTTCGGCTTGGCCGAGTAGCCACGGCCGACGAAGGTGGCGCCGTTGGCCAGGGCGAACAGCACCGGGTTCAAGGGCTTGGAGATCACGCCGTAGGGAGTGGACTTTGACTTGTGGCCGATGAGCGATGTCGGTGAGGACTGCGCCTTGGTCAGGCCATAGGTCTGGTTGTCCATCATGATGCAGGTGATATCGATGTTGCGGGCGGCCGCGTGCGGCATGTGGCCGGCGCCGATCGAGAGCAGGTCGCCATCGCCGCCGACGACCAGGACGTGCAAGTCAGGCCGCGAGAGCTTGAGGCCGGTGGCCATCGGCAGGGCGCGGCCATGCACGCCGTGGATGCCGTAGGTGCTCATGAAGTAGGGCGTGCGGCTGGAGCAGCCGATGCCGGAGACGACCACCGTCTCGAACTGCTTCCATTGCATGGCGGTGAGCGCCTTGTACATGGCGCTGAGCACGCCGTAGTCCCCGCAACCGGGGCACCAGATCGGCTTGTCGCCGCTCTTGTAGTCGGCGACGGTCAGGACATCAGGACCCGCCTTTCGCGCAACCTCCGCAGCAGATCCGTCAGGCATAACTAGCTACCTCCTCTATTTTCGCCATAATCTCGCCCGGGGTGAAGGGTAGGCCGCCGATCTTGTTGAGCCGCTCGGCCTTGATCCCCAGGGTGGCGGCCAGGTGATGATTAAGTTGTCCTTGATAGTTGACTTCAGCGACGACAACTCGTTTCACGGAGTTGATGAAATTCATGATCTGAGTTTCCGGCAGCGGGTTGAGGACGCGCGGGTGTAGCGCGGCCACCTTGTGGCCCTGCGCCCGCGCCCGGTCGACGGCTTCCTTGATGGAGCCCTCGGTTGCGCCCCAGCTGATGATGCCGAGATCGGCGTCAGGGTCGCCATAGCGGGGGCACCACTCCGGAGTGTCGATCTCCGCCCGGGCCAACGCCAGCTTGCGGAAGCGCTTGGCGGTCATCTCTTCGTGCAGCGTCGCTGAAAGCTGAGGATGGCCGCGCTCGTCGTGCTCCAGGCCGGCGGCCACGTAGGTGTGCAGGTCTTTGCCCGGCACGGCCACCGGAGAAACGCCGGACTCGGTCAACTTGTAGCGCAGGTAGTCAGCCGGCTCGACACCATTCGGCCGTATCCGCTCCTCCACGTGCAGAGACTCTATGTCCGGCCGCTCGACGGTTTCCGTCCGGTGCGAGAGCGATTGGTCGGAGAGCAGGATCGTCGGGCACTGGTACTTCTCGGCCAGGTTGAAGGCCAGTACGGCAACCCGGAAGCAGTCCTCAACGGAGCCGGGAGCCACCACGAAGCGTGGGAAGTCCCCGTGGCCCGCGTAGAGGGCGTGGAAGAGGTCGCTCTGTTCAAGCTTGGTCGGCATGCCGGTGCTGGGGCCGGATCGCTGAGCGTCGACGATGACAACCGGCGTCTCCGTCATGGAGGAGAGGCCCAGCAGCTCCACCATAAGAGAGATGCCGGGGCCGGACGTTGCCGTCATAGCCTTGGTGCCGCCGTAGGAGGCGCCGATCACGGAAGCGAGGGCCGCCATCTCGTCCTCGGCCTGTAGCGCTATGCCGCCCAGCTTGGGCAGCTCGCGCGCCATGGTCTCCAGGATGTCAGAGGCGGGCGTGATCGGATAGCCGGAGAAGTAGCGGCAGCCGGCGTGCAGTGCGCCGGCGGTGATGGCGTCGTTGCCGGTCATGATGAGCCGGGCAACGTTGTCGGCGGAGCCGAGCCAGTAGCCGTCTTCTTTCTTCAGCTGCTTTGTGTACTCGAAGCCGTAGCGCAGCGCCTCCAGGTTCTTTTCGACAAGCTCCGGGCGCCGCTTGTAACGCGCGGTGGCCATCGCCTCCAGGGATGAAAGCGGCAGGCCAAAGAGGCCTGCCAGCACACCCTGGATCAGCGTGTTGGTGCCTCGGACAAAGTCCAACTCCTGGCGGGCGATCTTCTGGAAGGGAACGCCGTAGAGCACGGCATTGTCATCTCTCGGGCTCACCAGGTCGGAGTCGTAGATGAGGACACCGCTCTCGTTGAGGTCGCCCCTGTGGATCTCGTAGGCCTCCTGGTCAAAGGCGATAAGCACGTCGCAGCCGTCGCCGATGGAGATAACGGGGCGGTTGCTGCTGATGCGCACCTGGTACCAGGCTTGGCCACCCTTCACCTCCGCCGGGTAAGTGCGGAAGGTGAAGGTGTAGAAGCCCAGACGTCCGGCGGTCTGCGTGAAGTTATCGCCGGTGGAGATGACACCACCGATAGCAGTATCACCGCCGATACGAATAATGAAGTCATCTCTGGGCATGCCGAATCAATCTCCGTTTCTTGGTTGAGAGTAAAGTTGGAAGTAAAAATGAGGGATGTCCGGTCTAGAAATGACCGGTGTCTGGTTGGCGGGGACCCCGGTTGGGGTGGCAGACCTATTCATATCCCTCGGAAGGCTGACTCTTAGTGTAGCACGTCGGCAGCCATGGTGTCCCACTACCGAAGCTTGCACGCGATTTCCTTTGCGGGCATATTAGAGCGACGGATGCCAACGAAAGGGAAGCCAAGATGACCATCAAAGCCTACGTGCTGGTAGGATGCGACCCCAACAAGACCAAGAGAGTTGTTAGCGCCCTCGATGGTGTCACCGGCGTGGTAGAGATCCACGAGGTCATGGGACCGTACGACATCGTTGCGGAGATCGAGGTGGAGAGCCTAACCGAGATTCCCGCTATCCTCGGCGATCATATCCGCCAGATAGACGGCGTCCAGAGCACGACCTCGCTGGTCAGTCTGCCCTAGCGGCAGGCTCAGGAGCGGGCGGCCCAGGGCGCGCCAGAGGGCTTGGGGTGCCGGCGCGCGGTGCCGGTGCGCTCCGCCGCCTGTATGACCGCCTTGGCGACGTTCGCCGCTACCCGCTTGTCGAAGACGCTGGGGATAATGTAGTCCTCGTTCAGCTCGCGTTTGCGCACGATATCGGCGATGGCGTAGGCGGCCTCGAGCTTCATCTCATCGTTGACGCGGCGGGCCCGCGCGTCCAGTAGCCCGCGGAACATCCCTGGGAAGCAAAGCACGTTGTTGATCTGGTTGGGATAGTCGGAGCGGCCGGTCGCGATGATGCGGGCGTAGGGCGCAGCCTCCTCCGGCATGACCTCTGGTGTCGGATTGGCGAGCGCGAAGATGATGGGGTCGCGCGCCATATCCTTAATCGCTTCTCCGGGCAGCAGGCCAGGACCGGACAGGCCGATGAAGACGTCGGCGCCGCGAACCGCCTCCACCAATGAGCCGCGCACGTTCTCCGGGTTGGCCTCATTGGCGAACCACTGCTTCCAGCGGTTCATCCCCTCTTTGCGGCCCCGATAAATGGCGCCGACGCGGTCGCAACCGACGATGTTGCGGACGCCCGCCAGCGTCAGCAGCTTGGCGGTCGCTGTGCCGCTAGCGCCGACGCCGCTGAAGACGACCCGCAGGTCCGCCATCTCCTTGCCGACGACCTTGAGCGCGTTGACCAGCGCCGCCAGCACGACAACCGCCGTCGCGTGTTGGTCGTCGTGGAAGACGGGGATGTCCAGCTCTTCGCGCAGCCGCTCTTCGATCTCGAAGCAGCGGGGAGCCGAGATGTCCTCCAGGTTAATCCCGCCGAAAGCCGGTGCGATGTACTTTACCGTGTTGACGATCTCATTGCTGTCAGTCGTGTCGAGACAAATCGGAATCGCGTCCACGCCGCCGAACTCCTTGAAGAGCATCGCCTTGCCCTCCATAACGGGCAGGGCCGCCGCCGGGCCGATATCGCCCAGGCCGAGCACGGCTGTCCCGTCCGTGACCACGGCGACGGTGTTGCCCTTGATGGTGAGGGAGAAGGCGGCCTGGGGGTCGTCGTGGATCGTGGTGCAGACCTCAGCGACGCCTGGCGTATAGACGATTGAGAGGTCGGCGCGGGTCTTGACCGGCTTCTTCGGGGTGATCTCGATCTTGCCGCCCAGGTGGGCCAGCATGATCGGGTCGGAGACGTGGATGACCTTGATGCCGCTGATCGTCTTCAGCGCTGTCGTGACCTGCTCCCCGTGCTGCCGGTTCAGCACCGCTACTGAGAGGTCGCGAGTGATGCTTGTCGGGCTGATCTCCGGCGTGTCGATGGCGCCGATGTTGCCGCCGGCCGCACCGATCGCGTCGGCAACCTTGGCGAGCATGCCCGGGGAGTTGCTGATGCGCACGCGGATGGTCATGACGTAGGAGCCGGTCTGGGCGCTTTCGCTGGTCTTTCTCATGTTCGTGCCTTCCGGACGGCATGGCCGTTTGCCGGGAGTTCCTCCAAATCCTTTCTCGATCCTAAAGCGGGAGATTGTCGTGTTTCTTCGGCTGGTTGTGGTCAGCCTTGTTGCGCAGCATGGCCAGTGCCCGGACGATGCGGGTCCGAGTCTCGGCCGGCTCGATAACGTCGTCGATGAAGCCGCGGGCGGCCGCGATATACGGATTGGCGAATTTCTCGCGATATTCCTCCGTCAGCTCACGCCGCTTGGCGTCGGGGTCAGCCGCAGCGGCGATCTCTCTGCGGGAAACGATGTCGACCGCGCCCTCCGGCCCCATAACGGCGATTTCGGCGGTCGGCCAGGCATAGTTGATATCGGTGCGCAGGTGCTTGGAACCCATCACAATGTAGGCGCCGCCGTAGGCCTTGCGGATGATGCAGGTAACCTTGGGGACGCTGGCCTCAGCATAAGCGTAAATGAGCTTGGCGCCGTGGGCAATGATACCGCCGTACTCCTGGTCAGCGCCCGGCAAGTAGCCGGGGACGTCGACCAGCGTGACGATGGGGATGTTAAAGGCGTCGCAGAAGCGCACAAAGCGTGAGCCTTTGCGCGCCGAGTCGATGTCCAGCACGCCGGCCAGGACCGTGGGGTTGTTGGCGACGATGCCCACGGTCTGGCCACCCATTCGGCCAAAGCCGACGACGATGTTCTGAGCCCAGCGCGCATGCACCTCCAGGAACTCGCAGTCCTGGTCGATGATGTTGGTGATGACCTCGTGCACATCGTAAGGCCGGCTGGGATCGATCGGCACGATGCTCGCCAGCTCGTCGCAGGAGCGGGCATCGTCATCGCTGGAGTCGGCGGAAGGCGCATCGTCCAGGGTGTTGCCCGGCAAATAGCCGATGAGCCGGCGCACCTCGGAGAGGCAGAGCTCCTCGTCCCCGTAAGCGAAGTGCGCGACGCCGCTCGAGCCGGCGTGCACGGCGGCGCCGCCGAGGTCCTCGTGGCTGATCTCCTCGCCGGTGACTGCGCGAATGACGTCTGGGCCGGTGATGTACATCTGACCGGTGCCCTCCACCATGAAGACAAAGTCCGTCAGCGCGGGAGAGTAGACAGCGCCGCCGGCGCAGGGCCCCATAATCACCGATACCTGGGGGATGACGCCGGAGGCCTGGACGTTGCGCAGAAAGATATCGCCGTAGCCTCTGAGCGACGTCACTCCGTCCTGGATGCGGGCGCCACCTGAGTCGTTGATGCCAATGATGGGAGCGCCAGTCTTCAGCGCCAGGTCCATCACCTTGCAGATCTTGGTGGAGACAGCCTCCGAAAGTGAGCCGCCGACCACGGTGAAGTCCTGCGAAAAGACATAGACCGGCCGTCCCTCTATGAGGCCGTAGCCCGTGACCACGGCCTCGGCGGGGTGTTCCTGGCCCTGGCCGCTGTCCGGAGGCCGCTGGGTCAGCAGGACGTCCAGCTCCTCGAAGGAGCCGTCGTCCAGCAACATCGCGATGCGCTCGCGCGCGGTCAGCTTGCCGCGCTGGTGCTGCGCATCGATGCGCTCCTGGCCGCCGCCCAGCCGGGCGACCTCCCTGCGCTTCTTCAGGTCTTGGAGCTTGTCCTGGCTGCGGCTATCCTTTATTGCCATCGTCCGAAGCGGGCCCGGGCTAGCGGAACCACTGGTTCCTCATTGTAATGACTGCCGGAGCGGGCCACAAACCGCGATCAGGGAATTTTTAGCTCCTGGCCGACCTGGAGATTGCTCGGGTTAATGTTGGGATTGGCCTTGAGGAGGTTGTCCAGGGTAACACCGCACTTCTGGGCGATGCTTGACGGGTTATCGCCGCTCTGCACCTTATAGGTGCTCCCACATGAGCCCCCGCTGCCCGGCGTGTTCGTGGCTGAAGGTTGCTGGCCCCCGCCGGGTGATATCGGCGCCAGCTGGCCGTCCTGCAGGTAAATGACGGCCGGCGGTGAGGCCCAGGGGGTGGCCGTGCCGACACGCTTCGGGTCGGTGAGCTCGCCACTGGGGCCCGCCGTCTTGCTGCCGCCGCCTCCGCAGGCCACCGTTAGAGCCAGGGCCGCCGGAACCAGCGCCAACGCCACCAACACGGGGACCGACCAGCGATGCCGCCTCATCAGGGGCATGCTAGCCCATCACTTAGGCCGTGACAAGGACGCCCACTAAGGCTGGCCAAGCGTGGCCCGGATTGCCGCAGTAGTTAGCTTTGCGGCTTGTTCCAGCTGCAGCGGCCGGACGAAGACGCTCACGTCTGAGTCCGTATGGAGACGGGGATCCTCGACGGCGGAGATCTGCAACACCCGGATGCCGACTGCCTGGAAGCTTGCCGCATCGCCGGCGGGAGCCTCGTTGAGGGCGCTCGTAAGGTCCGTCTCGTCTCGGGCCGAGCGAGCAAGTCCACTGTCGCCCGCCAGCAGCCAACTGTCGCCAACCCCGACAGTATCGAGGTCGATCACCGCCTTGAAGCTGGCCTTCTCGCTGGATGTGACCTGCTTGAGGAAGGCCTGGCTGCCCAGGAAGCCGGCTTCGCTGGCTCCGAAGAAGGCGAAGCAGATGTCGTCGAATGAGCGAGCGACGGCTAAGCTGCGCGCCAGTTCCAGAGCCGTTGCCACGCCGGAGGCGTTGTCGTCGGCGCCCGGCGCATTGGGAGCGCTGTCGTAGTGTGCGCTGACCAGGACGTCGCAGACGCCGAAGGCGGGTCGAGCGATCGCGTTGTGGGACGTCCGTACCACCTCCTGTGCCCTCCCCTCGACGCGTACCTTGACGCTGCCCGCCGTGAGCCGGGAGAGCAGGTAGGTGCCGTCCTCCTGGCTGATGCTGACCACCGGTACCGTGATGCCGGACTGCAGGTTGCCGACGAACGGCCCCGGCTGGTTGTTGTAGATGATGACGCCGATCGCCCCGGCTTGTACGGCGTTCGCGACCTTCTCGCTGAAGTCGAGCTGGCCACGCTGCACCAGAGCGATGTTCCCGGCCAGACGGAACGATATCTCCTCTGGACGGCCGCTGCCCGCCGCGATGACCTGCGCCTCCGCTTGTCCTGGGATGCTGCCGATAAGCAATCGGGCGTTGAGGACGCGGTTGTCCGGCTCCAGCACCTGTAGCAGGGTTCCGTCATCGGAGACGGACTGGTACTGGAACACCTGCTCGTCGATGCGGTAGCCATAGGACTTCAGCGCCGCCAGGATATACTGCTCTGTTTTGGTCTCGGTGGGGCTGGCGGCCGGCCGTGGCCCGATCCCATCCGCCAGAGCCTGGACATGACGCATCGCTAGAGCAGCGTCGAAGTTCGGCCCGCCGAGGCCGGGGCTGACCGTGGGCGAGCCGGGTTGAGCACCGCCGGAGGCGCAGGCCGTGAGTGCGACAAGGCACCCGAGCGCGAGTACAAAGGGCAGGAGCTTCAAGCGGCCTTTTTCAAGTGCGTTTAGCGGCGGTGGCGCCAGCGTCCCCACCAGGTACGCAGACGCTGGCCAACGCTCGGGCCCTGCAGCTCCATGGGCTGGCCACGCCAGCGCTTCTCCGGATAATTGCCCTGAGCGCCACGGCTTATCGAAAGCACGAACGCCAGGATAAAGCCGCCGATGCCGCCAAAGATGAGAAGCCGCCCCAAGGGCTCGCCGCCGGGAAAGAAGACGTAGCCGACGATGATCGCGGCCAAGGAGGCGAAGAGGAGCTGGCTGATGGAGAGCCCGGGGAAGCGCAAGCCACCAATCGATTGGCGGAGAGAACGCAGCCGGGCACTTGCGCGGTTACCGACGCGAGCCCACAACGGCCGCTTCTGGGTAACCTCGTCGGCTTTGCGGAGGATTTCGTCAAGTTCCTGTTGCAGTCGGTCCGGCATGGTACACCCTGCAGGAGCGAGGGGAGAGTTTGCTGATTTATTGTACATCTGGGCGGTCAAGGGCGTCCACAAGAGACGGCTGCTATAATCGGCCCGGAGGTCACCATGAAGATTGGCGCGCACGTTTCCTCATCCGGCGGAGTAGACAAGGCCATCGACCGCGCACTGGAGATGGGCGCCGAGGCGATCCAGGTCTTTGGCGGCTCACCGCAGACCTGGCGCCGCAAGCAGTTCGGCCAACCGGAGATCACGGCTTTTCGGGCGCGTTCTGAGGAGACCGGCATCGCGCCGACCTTCATCCACGGCGTTTACCTGGTGAACCTGGCGACTTCCGTGCCGGAGAACCTGGTGAAGTCGGTCGATGCGCTGGTCCACGATATGAAGGTCTGCCACGACATCGGCGCGAAGGGAGTGATCTTCCACCTGGGGAGCCACCGCGGCAGCGGGCTGGAAGGCAGCATGGGTCAGATCGTCGATTCGCTGTGCTTGGTACTGGAGAACACGCCGGACGACACTTGGCTGATCCTGGAGAACAGCGCGGGCATGGGTGGCTCCGTGGGTTCTAAGTTTGCTGAGCTGGGAGCCATCGTGAAGGCCGTGGATAACCAGCGGATAATGGTCTGCCTGGACACGCAGCACATGTTCGCGTCCGGCTACGACGTCCGCACGCGGGACGGCCTCGCGACGGTGCTAGACGAATTCGACCGCGAGGTCGGGCTGGGCCGGTTGGTGGCGGTTCACGCTAACGACTCCAAGTGCCCGCTGGCAGGTGGAGTCGACCGGCACGAGAACATCGGGGCAGGACACATCGGCCGTGAGGGCTTTGAGAACATCCTCTCGCATCCAGCGTTCGCGGACGTGCCGTTTCTGCTGGAGGTGCCGGGGTTGGACAACAAGGGCCCGGACAAGGCCAATGTAGATGCGCTCAAGGGCATCCTGGCGGGCCTTCCGAACCGAGCGCGGGCTAACTAGCCTGCGCTAGACGGCCACGCGCGCCGAGTAACGCTCCGTCAGCACGTTGATGAAGGCGTTCGCCGTGTGTGGCAGGCGCCGTCCGCGACGGTGGATCATGCTGATGGGCCGCAGGATGGGCGCGACCTTCTCGATGTCCACCTCAACCAGCCGGCCCAGCTGCAACTCCTGCTCGATGGTGATGCGCGGCACCAGCGCCACGCCCAAACCCTCGGCGACCATGCGCTTGGTCGCCTCCAGGGAGTCGAGCTCCAGGCGCCGGCTGAGGACAGTCCCCACACGCCGGAAAAGCTCCTGGATCAGCGAGTAGTAGGAGGACTCGCGCTCGAAGAGGATAAGCGGCTCGCGGGCCACGTCCTCCAGCTTCGCGCGACGGTCGCGAGCGAAGGGGTGATCAGGGTTGGCAATGAGCACGATCTCGTCTTCGTAGAGCATCGTGATCTCGACATCACGATGGGCCAGTGAGCGCACGATGCCGAGATGAACGTCGTCGTTAAGGACCATGTTAAGCACCTGCTCTGAGCGTCCGGTGCGGATGGAGATGTCGATGCCGGGGAACTTCTCACGGAAGTCGCGCAGGTACGCCGGCAGCAGGTAGGTGCCAATGGTCGGCACGGCGCCGATCTGCAGACTGCCAGACTGGACACCGCGCACCTCGGCTACGGAGTCGCGTGCCTCCTGGATCGTCTGCAGTATGCGTTCGG
>Ga0070741_10016261_pt1 | contig 12449 bp, 10 predicted proteins | sample Coa_R1_4_FD_66440 | JGI IMG/M metagenome (GOLD analysis project Ga0070741, IMG submission 66440) | Surface soil microbial communities from Centralia Pennsylvania, which are recovering from an underground coalmine fire - Coalmine... | ecosystem: Environmental > Terrestrial > Soil > Unclassified ...
TTGCAAGGATGGCCGATGCATGACAGTCGATGCCTGTTCGCCCGACATTTTGGCCACTGGGTGGCGCGTTGTTTATTCCTCCGACGAAGGTCTTATAGAACATTAACAAGCAAGTGATACCCGGGTTATCTCTACAAAGCGGGGTGAGACGCTGGGGCAGCAGAGAAATTTAGAAGGTGAGAGGATCGTTTGTGCCACGCGGTGAGAAGAACGCTGCCGACAATCATCAATCCGATGCAAAGACCGATCCAGACGCCCACCGCGCCCCAGCCTAAGTTAAAACAGAGAACAAAACCGAGTGGAAGGCCGATGATCCAATAGGCGACGAAGTTCGCCATCATGGGAGTACGTGTGTTGCCGGCGCCGCGCAGCGCACCGGTCGCGACGACCTGCATGCCATCGAACAGTTGAAACGCCGCTGCCACCCGGAGAAGTGTGGCGCCCACACGAATCACTACCGGATCAGGCGAGAACGCCCGTGCGATGACTCTTGGCGCGCTGACAAACACGATTCCGGCGCACATCATGAATGCGACACCCAGAACTATCGCTGACCACCCGGCGCGCTGGGCGGCGGCTGCATCACCTCGTCCCAGGTGCTGACCGACACGAACTGCCGCTGCGGAACTGACTCCCAGCGGAATCATGAACGTGAATGCAGCACAGTTCAAAGCGATTTCATGCCCGGAGAGAGGTACCGGTCCGAGTCTTGCGCAGAGAGCGGTTGCGGCGGAGAAAGCCCCGATCTCGAGCAAGATTTGTCCGGCAGCGGGCGCTCCCAGCTTCAGCAACTCGATTATCCTGCCGTAGTTGATGGCGATGGTGTTGGTCCAACGCGGCAGACTGCGCTTCGATTCGACAATCGCGAGGGTGATGAACAGAACGAGCGCCATGTACACGCGCGAGATGCATGTCGACCAACCGGAGCCGGTGATGCCCATCGCAGGGAATCCGAGATGCCCGTAGATGAGAACCCAGTTTCCGAAGGCATTCACGGCGTTCGCGGAAATCAACGCAAAGGTGATTGGAGTCACGACGTCGACGGCCTGCAAGTAGCGACGCAGCGCGAAGTAGGTCAGCAGGGGAAGAGTTCCCCAATTCAGGGCTCGCAGAAATGGGGTCATGGGCCCGACGAGCTCCGGACTAATGCCGAACCGGCGCATGAGTACCGGCCAGGACAGAACTGCAAGCATCAGCACCGGCGTGAGCACCAGGGCAAGAAACAATCCGTTCACCAGCGTGTGTCTCGCGTCCTGAAGGTCCTCGCGGCCGTAAGCGTGTGCCACGAAGGTGTCCATGCCGAGCAGAAGCCCGCCTCCGAAGATGGCAACGCTGTGGTAAAGACTCTGGCCCAGACCGGTGGCTCCGATCGCAACCGCGCTGTTGGGCAGGCGCCCTACCATGATGGTGTCCACGATGCCCATGCTCATCCAACCGATCTCGGCAAAAATGAGGGGCAAGGCGAGCCGAAGTGTCTGGCGGAATTCCGCCCATATCACTGACGTGCTGTCGGCGCGAGCAGCGCTGACGTCCATGCGTTGCGGTCCTCCGCAAGTGAGATTAACATCGCCTGCGGTCGGCCTGATTTCAGTAACAATATGGTTGAAGAGGTAGACGATCCGGAGAAGAGCCGTGTCGGGCTGTGTTATCGCTGCGTCCACTCCAAGGTGATTACATCAGACCGCGGCTCCCGGTTCTATTTCTGTCAGCTCTCGGCAAAGTATCCCGAGACATTTCCAAAATATCCGAGGCTTCCGGTATTGGATTGTCCGGGCTACGAGCGGATCGCTTCAGTTGGCTAGACAGTGACGGGCGTCCGCTTGGCTAATGAGTCGCACCAAATAAGGTCCCGCCGATTAGAGTCGCACCGTTAGGGTCGCCCCATGAATAGATCTTCGTGGAAGAGCGGCCCTTTAGGGCCGCGTAAGCGAAATAAATGAACGGGGCTTTAGCCCCTGAGGGTCGTTATGCCGCTACAGATTCGTCAACCTTGGGCGTCAGATACCGCAGAAACCACTGTTGTGCAAGCTGCGCTGCAGCCTCCAAGGCTCCCGGTTCTTCAAACAGATGGGTCGCGCCGCGAACAATTTCGAGCTTCTTTTCGCCTGGCAATTCATTGAACGCCTTGCGATTTAGTTCGAGGACGGTCCGGTCTCTTTCGCCGACAATCAGCAGTGTTGGCGCGACTACCTGGCGCAGGGCATCTCCAGCGAGGTCGGGCCGGCCTCCGCGTGAAACAATCGCCGCAACCAGGTCGGGAAGTTCTGCTGCGGCAACCAGGGCTGCTGCCGCTCCGGTGCTCGCCCCAAAGTATCCGATACGAAGGTTTGCCGTTTGCGGCTGGTCCACAATCCACCATGTGACCTCGACCAAACGTCGCGCCAGCAACGGAATATCGAAGCGCAAAGCCGCAGTCCGTGCATCAATGCTCTCTTCATCGGCGGCGAGCAGATCCATGAGAAGGGTTGCGAAACCCGAGAGTTGCAGGACGCGCGCCACAAAGCGATTCCGAGGACTGTGGCGGCTGCTTCCACTTCCGTGTGCAAAAAGCACAATACCCTTGGCATTGTGTGGAGTAGTCAGGTCGCCATGGAGCGCGGCGCCGGTGATCGGAATCGACACGGCCCTTTCAGGGAAGTAATCACGTTGCGCACTCATCAGCTCATGCTCCACGATGCGGGCGCGCCGCACGTAAGTCCGCCGTAATCCGCCATGGCAAGAATTCCGTCCAAAGTCTCGGGACGCGCTGCGATGCGGAAACGTAGACTCGTCACCGTCCCATTGTCAGAGGTTATGTCGAGACCCTCGTGTTCGCCAGTGGAACTCTGCTTAAACGTCAATTGAGTGGGAGTGGGTACAGTGTGCACTAAGTCGTCTCCATCGTGTCCGCCGGTCCAAATTTCGATCGGATGCGTACTGTTGCTCGCGTCGAGCACAATGCGCTTAAGCCGGCGCTCATTTACTATCACCGATGCGTCCTCGAATATGTTGACCAACCAGCCTTCGTGCTGATCACTGAAGTGCTCGAGGAAGCTCGCCCATTCACCCGGTCGTACTTCGATATCTCCGAGTTGTGGTGCGCAGTTGCTAGCTATATATTGAGCTGCCAGCCTCCTCCTACACGGCAAAGGGATAGGTTTCCGGAAATTCGCCGGCTTCCCATTGTGCCGTTCGCTCCAAGGGTTCGACGGCGCGGGTCTGATCAAAGTGAATCACCGCATCGAACTGTTCTGCCAGTCGCGCCCCGAAATAATGACTGACTCGCTCCGATTGGGGCAGGTAAATTACGCCGATGGCGCGTTCAAGCCGCTCTTGGTGCAGAACCCCTGACAGCCACTTGGCTCCGCGCAGGATAAGCAGGAATGCGGGATTCGCCGTCTCATGGAACAGCAACTCATAGCTGCCGGGGAGCGCCGGCCGGACCTGTTTTCTTTCCGCAGGCTCGTCCCAATCTGACGCCGCGGTGACCGTGCCGGTGTAGGTTGTAAATCCGACAAGGACTGCATTATCGCCGTGCTGCTGGCGGACCAGTTGACCGACATTCAATTCTCCAGCGGCCCCCATCTGCGTGGCGCGCGCGTCGCCGAGATGCGAATTGTGCGCCCAAACGACAATTTTGCTGTTGGGTCCGAGATGGTCTGCCAACCCGTTTAGGGTTTCGACCATATGCTGATCGCGCAAGTTCCACGACTCAACCCGGCCGCCGAACATCGAGCGGTAATAACGCTCGGCGTTCGCCACCAGCCGGGCGTTCTGCTCAGCGGCAAAGAATGCGTCGGGGTCGAGATGTCCATCTCGCTTGGCCAGATCGGCAGCTCGCTTCTGCATTTCAACCAATTGACTGACGGCTTCATCTTCACAGCTCTTGCTCAAACCGAAACTCGCCGCATATCCGTAGGCCTGCGTGTCTTCACCGAAGTGTTCGAAGCAGGAGTAGCGATAGCGGGCCCGCTTGGCTGCTTCGGGATCAACCTTATCCAGAAAGTCGAGCACCGCGCGCGCGGAGGCATGCAAGCTGTATAGATCAAGACCATAGAATCCAGCCTTGCGCTTGCCTTGAGGTAACCCATCATTGTGTTCGCGTAACCAGGAAATAAATTCGACAACATCGGTATTGCGCCACATCCACGTGGGGAACCGCTTGAACGAGTCGAGGGCCTCGATCGCTGCGCCATCGTCGGAGCGGCCTTGCACGTAGCGGTTGGCGCGGTAAGCGTCCGGCCAATCCGCTTCCACGGCGACCGCTGAGAAACCTTTCTCCTCGATCAGCCATTGCGTGATCTGCGCGCGCGTGTGGTAGAAATCGTGGGTGCCATGGGAAGCTTCGCCCAGCAAAACGAAACGGCGGTTGGCGATCAATTCCATCAGCGGCTGATACTCTTGCCGAGCACCTGTAACCACCGGATGACCGTGTTCCCGCACGGCGCGAATTTGTAAGACTTCACTTTCTGGCATTGCGACAACTCCGTTGTTCTTTCACGCAGCTTTGCGAGTGGGAAGGCTTGCAGCTCGCCGAAGCAGATCGTGTACCTCGTCATCACTGACTTGGGAAAAATCTCTATACCATTGCCCGACCGCCCAGAATGGTTCCGGTGTCACGCCGCAAACGACCTGATCGACTTCCGACTGAAATTCCTCGCAGGTGGCAGCAGACGCTACAGGTACCGCGACGATGATCTCGCGCGGCTTCCGTTCTTTAAGCGCCAGCGCGGCGACGCGCATTGACGAGCCAGTCGCCAGCCCGTCATCGACCAGAATGACGGTTTTTCCTTTCACATCGACCGGAGGCCGCCCGTCGCGGTATTCCCGTTCGCGGCGCTCGAGTTCGCGCTGCTCCTGTGCGGCAATTGCATCAATGGCGTGCTCGGGAATGCCAAGCGCCCGCACAACTTGCTCATTGAGTACGCGCGCGCCGCCCGAGGCGATCGCGCCCATGGCCAACTCGGGTTGTCCCGGCACTCCCAACTTCCTCACCACGAATACGTCCAGAGGAGCATTGAGGGTTTTCGCGACTTCATAGCCGACGGGTACGCCGCCTCGGGGAAGTGCTAAGACAACCACGTCAGGCCGATTCGCGAGATGCCGTAGCCTTGAAGCTAAGAACCGGCCCGCCTCGAATCTGTCCTGAAACAGCATGAATGCACACATCAACTCGCGGTGGCACGTGCGCTTGCGTGAAACTACCATTGCGCTGAGGTAATACACATTCGACCGAGGACGGATCTTGGTTCACAAAAGTTGTCTACATATCAGTTGTAGTGAAGCGGGGGTTGAGAATGAGGCGTTAGTAGTACGCCGTTGCGCTTAGTTCGAAGAGCTGGAAGCGGCGGGGGCCGAAATCAGGAGGGCTCCTGGTCCAGTGCTGCAATTTCCTTGCGCAGTTCGGTAACAAGAAGACGAAAGGGTCCAGATTCGGAGTCGCCCAGTCGTTGCAGGCGGCGTTCGATGTCGGCGAGAATGTCTTCCGCGTTCTGTAGCACGCGTGAACTCAACTCCGGCTGCCCCGAGGCGCGGTAGGATTTTGCCTCGTCAACCAGGCCGAATCCGATATCCACGTCGGCCTCGATGAGCTCAATGAGAATCTTGTCTTCGAGCTTGCCTCTGACGGGGTGGGTCAAAACCAGCTCCAGTCTGCTGAGCGTCAGCGCACGCGGTTAAATAAGGCGAGCGGAAGTGCGCGCTGATTAGACCGCACGCGCACCTCCGATGCAAGAGTCTGGCCTAGACGACAGCTCTCCTTTTCGCAGCTGGCAGATCAAAGCGATCGTGGTTCATCACCTTGGTCCATGCGGCCACGAAGTCTTTCACGAACTTCTCCTTCGAGTCGTTCTGCCCATAGACTTCCGCGATTGCACGTAACTGTGAGTTGGAGCCGAACAGAAGGTCAACCCGGGTGGCGGTCCACTTGAGTTCATCTGTTTTGGCGTCGCGGCCCTCGTACACGGCGCCGGAGCCGTTGGAAGTGTTCGAGAGCTGCCACCGCGTGCCCATATCCAGCAGGTTGACGAAGAAATCATTGGTCAACGTCCCGGGCCGCTTGGTGAAGACGCCGTGCTTCGACTGCCCTGAATTAGCGTTCAGGACGCGCATACCGCCAACCAGCACGGTCAGTTCGGGGCCACTGAGGTTCAGAAGCTGTGCCCGATCCAACATCAGGTCATCGACGGGCCTCTTCTCTCCCTTGCGGACATAGTTGCGGAACGGGTCAGCTGCCGGCTCGAGTACCGCAAATGCGTGCACGTCCGTCATTTCCTGGGACGCATCCGTGCGTCCCGGCGCGAATGGCACCTTGACGTCGTGTCCGGCCTTCTTCGCGGCTTCCTCGATCGCTGCATTGCCAGCCAGGATGATCAGGTCAGCCAGCGAGACCTTCTTGCCTTTGTTCCCGTTTGACTGCGCGCTATTGAACTCCTTTTGGATCGACTCGAGCTTCTGCAAAACCTTTGTGAGCTGTGCCGGCTGATTCACTTCCCAGTCTTTTTGCGGCGCAAGGCGAATGCGTGCTCCGTTCGCGCCACCGCGCTTGTCGGAGCCGCGGAAGCTTGATGCCGACGCCCAGGCCGTCGCCACCAGTTCGGGGATGGACAGACCGGAGCCGAGAACCTTCGACTTCAGAGCAGCTGCGTCCTTGTCGTCGATCAGTTTGTGATCCACGGCGGGAACCGGGTCTTGCCACAGCTGCGGTTCCTTGGGAACGAGTGGGCCGACATAACGCGAGATCGGCCCCATATCGCGGTGCGTCAGCTTGAACCACGCCTTGGCAAACGCATCGGCAAACTGATCCGGATGCTCGTAAAACCGCCGCGAGATTTTTCCGTACTCGGGGTCGAACCGCAAGGAAAGATCCGTGGTCAGCATCGCTGGCGCGCGCCGCTTTGAGGGGTCATGCGGATCCGGCACAGTACCGTTGCCGGCGCCATTCTTCGGCTGCCATTGATAGGCGCCCGCCGGACTCTTCGTGAGTTCCCAGTCATACTTGTACAGGTTCTCGAAGAAGTTGTTGCTCCACTTGGTGGGCGTCGTGGTCCAAATGACTTCCAGGCCGCTGCCGATGGCGTCATTACCCTTGCCAAGTCCATATGTGCTCTTCCAGCCCAGACCCTGCTCCTCGACGTCGGCCGCCTCCGGTTCGCGCCCGACGTACTGGGTTGCGGCGGCGGCGCCGTGAGTTTTGCCGAAAGTGTGACCGCCGGCAATCAGGGCGACGGTTTCTTCATCATTCATCGCCATGCGGGCGAAGGTTTCGCGGATGTCGCGGGCCGCAGCGAGCGGATCCGGCTTTCCGTTCGGGCCTTCCGGATTGACGTAAATCAGGCCCATCTGCACGGCACCGAAAGGATTGGCCAGCTCGCGGTCGCCACTGTATCGCTCGTCGGCCAGCCAGGTGCCTTCTGGTCCCCAGTCAAGCTCTTCGGGCTCCCAGACATCTTCGCGGCCACCGCCGAAACCGAATGTCTTGAAACCCATCGACTCGAGGGCAACATTGCCGGTGAGAACCATGAGGTCGGCCCAGGAGATCTTCCGTCCGTACTTCTGCTTGATCGGCCACAGCAGCCGCCGCGCCTTGTCGAGGTTCACATTGTCCGGCCAGCTATTGAGCGGAGCGAAGCGCTGCTGGCCGCTTCCCGCCCCGCCGCGGCCGTCGCCGATGCGATACGTGCCGGCGCTGTGCCACGCCATGCGGATGAACAGAGGCCCGTAGTGGCCAAAGTCCGCCGGCCACCAGTCCTGCGAGTTGGTCATGAGGACCTGAAGATCCTTCTTCAACGCTTGCAGGTCGAGGGTCTTGAATTCTTCGGCGTAATTGAACTCCTTGCCCATCGGATCAGAGGCCGGAGAGTTTCGGTGAAGGACGCGAAGGTCGATTTGGTTCGGCCACCAGTCGGCGTTGCTGTGGAGTTTGCGACGAGAATCGTGTGCGACGGGGCACTTGGATTCAGTTGAAGGGTTGGTTTCCTGGGTTTGAGTGCGAGTAGTCCCCGCTGCGGCCGCTATTTCTTTTTCCATGCTGCTGATTTTCGTCTTCAGACCGGTAGAGGTAAAATATATCTTTCCTATGATTGCCATAGGATTTGCGTCTTTGAGAGAGATCGAATGGAAGTTCACCAACTCCGCTATTTCTGCGCTGTCGCCCGGCATGGGACCTTCACCCGCGCGTCTGAGGTAGAGCATGTCGCGCAGCCATCTCTGTCGCAGCAGATCCTGAAACTCGAAGCGGAACTGGGCGCGCGGCTCTTCGATCGCCTGCCACGTTCCGCCAAGCTGACGGTGTTTGGCAGGGCTTTCCTGCCGAAAGCTGAAGCCATCCTCCGCAAGCTGGACGAGGCTAAGACCGAGCTCCGCAACATGTCCGGCAATGAACAGGGGGAGGTCGTGGTCGGCATCATCCCGACCATTGCTGCTTATCTTCTCCCCAGGTTGCTGAACAATTTCACCGTGCGGCATCCACTCATAACCGTCAAAATCATTGAAGACATCACCCCAACGCTGGTGCAGCGCTTGCACGACGGGACTATCGACATGGCCGTGGCAGCGCTGCCGATTCCGGGAAATGACCTCGCCGGCGCGGAGCTATTCGAGGAGAAGTTCTACGCAGTGCTTCCAGAAAAACATCGCCTGGCATCGCGCGCTTCCATTAGTTTGGCGCAACTGAACCGCGAGCCGTTTCTGCTGTTAAAAGAGGGACATTGCTTCCGCGATAGCGTGATTGCCGCGTGTCATAAGTTGAGGATGTCGCCGAGCATCGTATTCGAAAGCGGGCAGTTTGCCACGATATTGGCGATGGTGTCGGCGGGAATGGGAGTATCGGCAGTGCCAGCCATGGCAGTGCAGCCGCAGCCGGGATGCAAGTTCATTCCGATCTCAGGCAAGCACAGCACCCGCATCGTTGGGATGGTCACCTCGCGCCACCATTACCAGAGTCGCGCACAGCGCCTGCTGATGAAGCAGATGCGGGACGCCTGCCAAGAGCCTGGGCGCGCGGCGTGAGGTTGCATCCAGAGGACGCATGCACCGCCGGACGCGATCGCGCCCATCGCCAACTCCGGTTGTCGCGGCACTCCAACTTCCTCACACTCATGGACCCCTCAATGAGCGCTATAGCGATTTTTCGCCAACTGGCCCCCGTTTTCAGGATTAGAATTTTGCGGTGCCAAAATCGTTCAAGATCATTGGGCTATTCCTGGTCGTAATTGCCTTTTCGTTTCTCATGACTGCGTTTGCAGCCCTCGCCTTTGTTGGCATGGTGAGCGACTGGCAGGAATACACCGACAACGAACTTCACGTTGCTTTCCGCCATCCAAGAGACTGGAAGCCCTCTCCTCAGTACTCTGACAGGACATACTTTGGCGGGCAAGACGGGGAGGTTCAACTCGATGCATCGGAAGGCGACAACCCAGAGCAGGTCTGTCGAGGTGCGGCTTCACACAAACTACAACCTTACGGTTCCCACCCGCGAATAAAGCCGATTAAGGTAGAGGGACAGAGGGGCTGCATAGTTTGGCCATCGGATGACCAAGGCGCACCATAGTATTCAGAACTTGTGGTGTCGTTTCCACGTCCGGTAGACACTAACGGAGAGCGTTGGCCTCTGCTTATCCTCTACGCTGACAAGAAACACTTCCTCGACATCGTAAAAACGCTCAAGTTCTTGCCGCATTAGATGAGGATTCGGAGGCGTTTTTCGAGCGAGCTGTTGTAAACGCAAAGCCAAGCGCTTCAGTAGTACCCTTTGTTGTGAGTAGCGTCAGAGACTTGGGACAGGTGGGGTTTATGGTGGAGGCGGCGGGAGTCGAACTATTCAGCGTGTTGACAGCACGTAAGTTATTGATTCTTCGTATGGCCAGAGGGGCAAAAAAGGCACCATTGCCGATTCCATTGTACGTTTATTGTACGAAAATCTTTTCGCGTTTTGACTCCTAAGTACCTTGTCACGAGCCGAGTATCCCACAGTTGTGTTCCGATTGAGAAGATATTTGTTCGCTCAAACGACCCCTATCCAAAAAACTGACCCTGCGGTGGTGATTCCCGCTCGACAGGTTTTGCGCAATCCGCGTCATCGTTCTGCACTTGATTCACGCGACTACTCACCGGATACATACCCATTTGGAGCGCATCATACGGCTTCAGCATTTCCAGAGCGTCCGCTGTATCCTTCAAGCCCGGATCGAGCCAAAGGTCGTAATCACATGCGTTCAAGATCACAGGCATCCGATCGTGCACCGCAGCTGTGACTGCGTTGGGCGTGGTTGTAAGGATCGTGCAAGTCTTAATCCAGTCACCAGTCGGAGCCTTCCATCTCTCCCACAATCCGGCAAATGCGAACAGTTGGCCTCCGTTCACCTCAAAGCAGTATGGGTGCTTAGTCTTTCCGGCCCTCTTCCACTCGTAGAATCCATCGGCTGGCACCAAACATCTTCGGTGCTTCAGTGCGTCGCGAAATGCGGGAAGAACGTGAGCCGTCTCAGACCGTGCATTGATCATTCGTGCGGCACCGGACATGTCCTTCGACCAGGAAGGTATCAATCCCCAGCGCATTTGCGACAGATTTCTAGTTGGATCGGCAGGATTCTGACGGATCACAGGTACCGGTTGCGTTGGCGCGACATTGTACCGGGGCGCCCAATCTTCCTCACCAGAGATCGCATCGAAGTGCTCTTCGATGATCTGCTTTTTTCGCGATAGCCGGTAGCGTCCGCACATGGGACGTAATTATTGCAGATCTAATCGCGAGCGGCGGGTATTGAATCAGCACAGATTCCCATCGACAACCGCGCAGTTTGCAAGATGTTCAGTCCGCTATAACCGCACGGAATAGCATCCCGTCGAAAAGTTATTGGACACCGGGAATTGACCGGCCTTACGGTGTGCGAATAGCGGCGATTTGAATTCGCAGCTGGAGGTCACGATGTACCGCCTGAAGGCCCTCAAGAAACTTCCTGCAAAAGAATTCCGGTTCCACAACCGATCCGCAGCTTCCGTTCTGACAATCCTTGCCATTCTGCTGCTTGCTTCCACCTCCGCTCATGCCCAAGGAAGCCCGTTCGATACCGGTTTCAATGCACTTCAAACACTATTCACTGGGACCATCGCGAAAGTTGCAAGTCTGATTGCCATCGTCATCGGCGGCTACGGCTTCGCGCATGGCGAACCAGGCGCGAAGAAGGCCCTCGCGGGAGTTGCCGCCGGAACGGGCATTGCCGTCCTCGCCGTCAATGTTCTGAGTTGGTTGTGGGGTGTGTAGCGATCCCCACCAGGTTTAGATCTCGTCGCGTGCCCTATGAAGAGAAGTGAAACGACATGACCGACAAAGCACAACAGAAACGTCGCACAAATCGGGTTTTCAAGAGTCTGCACAAGCCGCTCACTTATCTAGGCGTTGAGCGCACGCTCTTTTACTTCGTCTGCGTAGGTGCTGTGGGTGCCTTCAACCTGTTCAATTCCATCCTTGCCGGTGTCGCCGTCTTCATTGGGGGCTTCGCATTCGGTCATTGGGTCACCAACAGTGACCCGGCGTTCCTCCGAATTCTGGCGAGGTCCGAGCGCTACAAACTCCGCTATGACGCAGCTAAGCAAGAAATCCCTCGCGTAGAGGTACTGTGATGTTGCGGCTCGACAGGGTCATCAAGCCATGGAAGGAGAGCGCGGCTCTGAATGCGCACATCAACCTCTATGGCTTCTGGAATAACACGTCGTTCCTTACCAAAAGCGGCGATGTCGGCATGGTTCTCCGCGTTACCGGTGTGGACTACGAAAGTCTTGACCGATCAGAGCAGGAATACGCAGTAAAGCGGCTGGAATCCGCACTCAAAGCGTTTGGGCCAGGCTTTCATGTTTACCAGTATTTGTTCAAATCGAATCGCCCCGACATACCCTTCGCCAAATACGACGATCCGGTCGTAGGCGCAGCGATCGATCAACGCCGGAAGTTCTTCGAAGCCAAACGTGACCACCTTTATGAGATCGAAATCTTCTATTGCATCTTGCTCGAAGGTCCTCGCTCGAAGACAGGTGTAGGCGCGGCACTCGCTCGACTCTTCCGCGATCCGTCCGGCGGGATTGGCGAATTGAAAGCTCAGTTCACGAACGACAGCATGAAGACTCTACTGCGTACCCAGATCGAACTAGCTGTTCGGCGGCTTGACCAGCAGGTACTGGCTTTCTGTCGGCAGCTAGCAGACCTCATGCAAATCGAAGTTCTGAATCAGGAGAAGCAGTTTACGATCTTTCGCCGCTTACTGAACTATGACGGCTGGCGTATCGCCGGCCGTCCGCAGTCAACGCAGTTTCTAGACTATCAGGTTGTCAATTCCGATATTGAAGCCGAACGCGACCACCTTCGTGTAGGCGATCACATCGTTCGTGTCCTCACGATGAAGGAAGCCATTACGGAGACCAGGCCTTTGGTCCTTGCCGCATTGTTGAAAATTCCCGGCAACTTCCAGGTCATC
>Ga0070741_10016262_pt1 | contig 12448 bp, 9 predicted proteins | sample Coa_R1_4_FD_66440 | JGI IMG/M metagenome (GOLD analysis project Ga0070741, IMG submission 66440) | Surface soil microbial communities from Centralia Pennsylvania, which are recovering from an underground coalmine fire - Coalmine... | ecosystem: Environmental > Terrestrial > Soil > Unclassified ...
TTCGGAATCTTTCACGATGTCATCCTGGCGCGGCTCTATGCCGGCAACTATTGGCTTAATCCGCCGTATTCCATCAACATTCAAATCCAGCCCACCTATCCCACTCCGTTCGCGGTAGGTGGATTCATCCCTCCGCCGACCATTTCAGAAATGGAAGGCGTCGATTATCACTTCGGGACCACGCCTTATGTCATGCAGTACAACTTCAATGTCCAGCGCGAACTGTGGGGCGGGAACGTTCTCACCGTCGGCTATGTCGGCTCGCAAGGCGTCCACCTGGTGGAATCCTACGATTCCAATGCTCCCATCCCGCGAATCGGACCCGACGGCCGCCAGGTTTTCGGCGTCTTCGCGCCTCCCACCGCGACTTCCGGTCCGGCCATCAATCCGCTCCCGCGCCAGAATCGTGCCTACAGCTACATCTCACTCAAAGAACCGTGGGGGCATTCCAATTACAATTCCTTGCAGGTTGGCTTGCATCGGCGTTTCAGCCACGGGTTGACTGGACAAGTCTCTTACACCTGGTCCAAATCCATGGACGATGATTCCACCAGTTCCAGCCTGGAAGGCGCCGGTCAAGACATTTCCAATCCCTTCAATGCTGCCTATGATCGCGGTCCATCGGGGTTCAACCGCTCACAGACCTTCGTCACCAGCGTCGTATACGCCCTGCCTTTTCAAAAGAACCGCTTCGTCCAAGGTTGGCAGGTCAGCGGCATCTTCAGCGCCCTCACAGGCGCGCCCTTTTCCATCGTCACCGGATACGATCAGACGGGAATTGACGATCTTTCCATTCGTCGCCCGGATCTAAACGCCGGCTGCAGTCCGAACCCGAACGTCGGAAAGGTCAACGAGTGGTTCAATACCGGCTGCTTCAGTGCGCCGCCCGCGGGAGAACTCGGCACTCTTGGCCGCAATACATTGATCGGCCCTGGGTTCTGGGATCTGGATTTCGCCATCATGAAAAACACGAAGGTGAACGAACGTTTGACCGTGCAATTCCGCGTGGAAGCCTTCAACATCTTCAATCATCCCGATTTCGACCTGCCCAATCCGAACCTGTTTACGCTGGCCGGCAATGGCAGCGCGCTTCCCAACCCGGTTGCGGGGCAGATAACCGATACCGTAAATGCGCCGCGGCAGATTCAGTTCGCGCTGAAATTGCTGTTTTAAAAAATGACAGAAGCTCGGCTTTCAAGCGCTTTCGCAATCGCTGCGGCGGCATTCGTTCTTCTTACCATTCCGGGTGCCGCTCAGGAAGGGCCGGGCGCCGGCCGCGGACGTCCTGTCGTTCCGGCGCCCATCAAGATCACGATCCCTGCCTTTGCCGACGGCGGCGCGATTCCGCAGAAGTACGCGAACACGCCGGCAGGAAGTATATCGCCCGCCATCGAATGGAGCGGAGTTCCGGAGTCTGCCGTGACACTCGCGCTCATTTTGCACGATGCGGATGTCCCCTCACGCGCCAGCGCGACAGCCACCGGCGCTGGCCCGGATGATACCCTCCACTGGGCAATTTTCAATATCCCGGCCAAGGCCACCGGACTTGCCGAAGACGTGCCGCACAACCAAATGCTGGACGATGGCAGCGTTCAACTCAAGTACCTTGCCGGCGTGCCGCGGCTCGCGATTGGGAAAATCGGCTATTTCGGTCCCAGCCCGCCTCCCACTGCTGTCCCGGTGTTGCATCACTACATCTTCGATTTGTACAGCCTGGATCTAAAATTAGACCCGAGTCTGAATTCGCGCGAAGACCTGACAAAAGCAATGACCGGGCATGTGCTTGCCAAGGGCGCCTATTTCGCCACGTATACCAATCCCGCGGCCCCGAAATGAGTGGGAAGAGCAACCGCAGTTGGCTCCCGGGTAACATATCATCAGTTTTGTTCGTTTATATATAATCTCGCGAGAGGCTCCGGGAGGAAATCAATGAAGTTCAGGAATGTTCCATGTGTGGCCGGCGTTGCCATGCTGCTGCCTCTGTCGTTGGAGGCGCAGTGGCTCAATTATCCGACCAAGGGCACTCCTCGAACAGCCGATGGCAAGCCCAACCTCACCGCCCCAACGCCACGCCGACCCGACGGCAAACCTGACCTTTCCGGGGTCTGGATCGGCGTTCCCAAGTACATGATCAATATCGCGGCCGATCTGAAACCCGAGGAAGTCCCGTTCCAGCCCTGGGCCGCGGCGGAATACAAACGTCGGCGCGATACCGAAAGCAAAGACGACCCGAGCTCTCTATGCCTCCCGCTGAATATCGTTCAGAAACAGACCATCACCTCGCCCTTCAAGCTGGTGGACGTTCCCGCCAGGGAAGAGGTCATTATGCTCTATGAGGGCGCTCGCCACCGGGAAATCTTCATGGACGGCCGCCCCCTTCCCAAGGATCCCGATCCCGCCTGGTCCGGCTATTCCATTGGCCACTGGGAAGGCGACGATCTGGTGGTCGAATCCGCCGGATTCAACGGCAAAGCTTGGCTCGATATTAACGGCCACCCCAGCACGGACGCCTTGCGTCTCACCGAGCGCTACCATCGCATTGACTTTGGGCATATGTCGCTCGAAATCACCATCGACGATCCCAAGGCGTACACGCATCCCTGGAAAGTCAAAGAGTCTCCACGCCTGCTGCCGGACACCGAGCTTCTGGAAGCCGTTTGTGAGAACAATCAAGACCCGGCGCACATGGTCGGAAAATAACTGGAGTAGATCGAATGAAAACGAAGCTTATCTGTGTGGCGGTTCTTGCCCTGATGGCCACGGCGCAACTGTGGGCGCATCACTCGTTTGCCGCGGAGTTTGATGCCAATAAGCGCGTCACTCTCAAAGGCGTGGTGACCAACGTCGATTGGCGGAATCCCCACATTTACGTTTATCTGAACGTGAAAGATGACAGCGGCAAAGTGACCGAATGGGCGTGTGAATTTGGTCCGCCTAATGTTTTGATGCGCCAAGGCTGGAGCCGCAACACGCTAAAAGAAGGCGACGAAGTCAGCATCGATGGCGCAACGGCGAAAGATGCTTCGAACCGCTGCAACGCTCGGTCGGTAACTCTGGCGAGCGGCCGCACCGTGCTGGGCGGCTCATCCGAAGAAGGCGGTGGAGGCCCGGGAGGCGGGGGCCCGCGCCCTGGGCAGACCGTGGAGAAGATCCGCCAGTTGAAGCCGAACCTGTACATGATCACCGGCGGTGGCGCCAATACGTTGATCCGCGTCACTCCCGAAGGGCTCATCGTCGTGGATAGCAAGAACCCCGGCGGCAATAACTATGACCGCGTGATGGAAGAGATCCGATCCGTGTCCACGCTGCCGGTGAAGTACGTCATCAACACGCATCACCATCCCGATCACGTGGGCAATAACCAGAAGTTTATTGATGCCGGCGCGCAAGTGATCGCGCTCGATGAACTGAAAACGCGTATGGCCAATGATCCGCGGACCAAAGACATTCCGGGGTTGCCCACCACTACTTTTGCCAAGGATTATGACCTGAAGTTTGCAGGCGCCGAGGTTCAGGCGCACTTCTATGGTCGCGGCCATACGGGCGACGACACCATGGTGTACTTCCCCGATTTGAAAGTGGTCATGGTGAGCGACGAGATTACCGATAACGCACCGCTCATCGATTTCGCCAATGGAGGAAGCGCCCTGGAGTGGACAAAGGTTTTGGACGGCGTATTGAAACTGGATTTCGATATGGCCATTCCAGGCCGCGGCGAACCAAAAACCAAGGCGGACGTGCAGGCCTATCGCGCCAAGTTCGCCGCGCTTGTGAGCCGCGCCTCCGACGCCATCAAGGCCGGCGCCACCAAGGAAACTCTCGCGTCCCAGGTTAAGACCGACGATCTCGGTTGGATGTTCAACGCGCGATTCTACGACAGTCTATACGACGAGCTGGCCGGGAAATGATCCAGCAACCTTAGCTGTCGAAGCACCGGAACATCCCGGCATCGGAAGAAAACCGACGAGTTTACGGGAATAGGCGCGCCATTCGATTGCGGCACGTACAAGATCACCTCTCGGTTTGGCCTGTGGCGGGCTTTTAATGACGTCGGCTGAGGAAATCGTGATCGACCAAGCTAACTAGTCCACGCCCGGCCGCTGACCCACGTCTGTCTATATTTGCGACCCCGCCGAAAAGCGCGAGTCAAATTGGTGAGGCTGTGGTCAATGACGTTCCGCTCTTTCAAATCGATAGCTGTGTACGCTGCGATTCCAGGTGTTGCATCGCGGCGCCATGCGTCTGTAACCATCAGGTATGCGCGGAACTGAGGACCCTCGTGAGCGGCTGCGCCGGCGGTATCGCCCGGCAGAGATCCGTCTACTGTTTATAGGCGAATCCCCGCCCGCCTCCGGACGCTTCTTTTATCAGCGGGATTCCGGCCTCTACCGCGCCTTTCGCGATGCGTTCCTGGCCGCCGATGCTTCGATCACGGAAGACGGATTCCTGGCCGTGTTCCAGAGTTCCGGGTGTTATCTGATTGATACCTGCCGGGATCCCGTTGATCACCTCGATGCTCGATCCCGCCGCGCGGCCTGCCTTGCCGCCGAACCTTCTTTAGCGCGACAAATCCGCAATTTAAGGCCCGCCTCAATCGTGACGCTGCTGAGATCCATTCGCGGCAACGTCAGGCGGGCATCCGCCGCAGCCGGATGGAGCGGCCCAATTCTTGAGGTTCCGTATCCCGGACGGTGGGCGACCCACCGTAGGGTCTTTCTGGAGAAGCTAGCGCCGCAGTTGGAAGTGCTGTTTGCTGGACCGCCGTCGCTGCCACGGCACGAATTCTGATAGAGTCAAAGCCTCGATACGAGGATAGGCGGGGAGGCAAAATGGTCGACCGTCGCAGCGTTTTGAAAATTGGCGCGGCGGGCATGGCCGGCGCGCTCGTCGGAATGCCCGCTCCGCTGCTTGCCGCTGTGCCGGCGGACCGGAGGACTTTACTTCGGGGCGCTGTTTTCACGGACCGATTCCATGAGTCTCTGGCCTTCGCCGACGAGCTGCAAGCCAGCCGTGTAGCGACGTTCACCGCCGGATACGATATCGCCGAACTCTGGTATCGCGATGGCCTCCGCCACCTCGCGCCGCTCGCCGGCCTAACCGATCGTGTCACGCTATTCTGCCTGGAGGAGCTGGCCCGCACCGCGGGTCTCAGAGTCTTCTACCGCGTCGATCACCTGATCGATGAACGTGGAAACGCGGAACACAACGCCGCCGGCCCGCGCTCGGTAATGGACGCAGCACGCAAAATCCCAACGTCGGCGTTCGGCCGCGAGATGGCGCTTCTCGCAAGCCGGTTCCAACTGTCTGACCCTCCCCATACGGCCCCGGTCAAGCGCACCGGGCCTTTCGCGCCCCAAGATAAGATCGCTCTCGTTTCTTGCTGATCGCGTAACAAGAACATTCAGAGGAAATTGCCATGGTTCTGCCACCCAATGTAAGTGAAGCCGATTTCAACGCCGCTTTGAACGAGTTTCGCTCAGCCGCAGGCGCGCCATGGGTTTTCACTTCCGATGAAGACGTCGCGCTTTATCGCGATTCTTACTCCATCTACTGGGGCGAGCCGGAAGAGCGCGTCGCTTCGGCCGCGGTCGCACCGGCGAAGGTCGAGGAAGTACAGCAAGTGGTTCGCACCGCGAACAAATACCGCATCCCGCTCTATCCCATCTCCACCGGACGCAACCTGACGTATGGCGGCTCCGCGCCTACCATGCGCGGAAGCGTAGTGCTGGATCTCAAGCGCATGAACCGCATCCTGGAAGTCGACGAGAAACGCGCCTTCGCGCTCGTCGAGCCCGGCGTTTCCTATTTCGATCTCCACCACTACATTCGCGACCGCAATCTCAAACTGATGATCGACGTCCCGGACCCCGGCTGGGGCAGCCCCGTCGGCAACAGTCTGGATCACGGCGCTGGCTACCTGACGTCGCACTTTCGCGATCATTTTGGCTCCCACTGCGGCATGGAAGTCGTTACGCCGGAGGGCGACCTGATCCGCACCGGTATGGGCGCGCTGCCCAATTCGGAAACCTGGCAGGAGTTCCGCTACGGCGCCGGCCCTTACATCGACGGCATTTTCACGCAGTCCAATTTCGGCGTGGTCACCAAGATGGGTTTCTGGCTCATGCCGATGCCGGAAACTTACCTGACTGGCACCGTAACCGTGCCCCGTTACCGCGATTTCGAGGCTCTCATCGAAGAGGTCAGCTACTTCGAAGATTTGAGCCTGATCGGAATGCCGGGGTATGGGAGCCCCATCGGCGGTGGGCTGCTCGGGGCACCTTCGCCGGCGCTGACGGCGTTGATGCAGAACGGCTGGCCCAGCATCGATGCACTGGAGAGTTTCGTGACCGCGCAGAATAAGCCGGCCTGGTCTGCCGATCTCAATTTTTATGGCCCGGAAGAAACCGTGCGCGCCAACTGGCAAGCCGCCAAGCGGCGGTTCGCCAAAGCGATTCCGGGCGCTGCGTTTCAGGATGGCGAACTTCTGCCGCTGCCGATTCCGAAAGAACAGGAGGCAACACAGGGCGATAAACCGCGCCTCGGCATTCCTGCGCTCGAAGTCTTCACCATCACCTCGCGTAATCCGATGACGAACTCCGATCCTGCCGATGGCCACGCCGACTTTTTCGCCTATGTCCCGCGCAAAGCTTCCGCCGTTTGGGACGCCGCGCGCGTGATGTATGAAACGTATCGCGAAATGGGCGTGCCGCCCATGCACGGCCCCTTCTCCACGCCTATCAATTACTATTCGCGCTGCTTCATCATGGCGACGCTGGTTCCCACCTATCGCAACGCTGCTAAGAACGCCCGCAGCCGCGAACTGTTCGCGAAGATAATGGACCGCTGCGCCGAACACGGCTGGGGCTGTTACCGCACCAGCCCCGCGTTCCAGGATCGGTTGATGAGTAAGTATTCGTTCAACAGCAACGCGCTGCTGCGCTTCCATCAGAAGATCAAGGACGGCATCGATCCCAACGGCATCATCTCGCCCGGCCGGTATGGCATCTGGCCCGCCAATATGCGGGGGAAGCGGGCATGAGACGGGCGGTCGTTCTCTTCCTCACGCTGGCCGGTTCCCTCTGCAGTTCTTTGTCTGCGCAGACACCGTCCGAAAAAACCGGAAAAGTTGTTTTCGACAAATGGTGCGCGCCCTGTCATGGCGCACTAGCGCCGCAACACACCATGTTTGTCAATGGCGCTCTGCCCGGAACCGCCGCGCTGGCCGTCAAATACCAGGGCAAAGTTCCCGCCGTTTTGGAACAGCGCACCGATCTAAAGCCGGCCTACATCAGGACCGTCGTCCGGCACGGATTGTACGGCATGCCCATAACGCGCAAAACGGAAATCAGCGACGCGGAACTGGACGGCGTGATCTCGTATTTAACAGAGAACCACAAGAAATAGGCATCCGCAGACAACATTGTCCCTTGCACTGAGCCAGAGGTCTGAAATAGCTGGTTGCGGTGAACGTTAGATCCCTTCGTCCCTGAGCCGTCCGGCCGGCAGCGCCATGCGCAATGCATTGACCACCGCGATCACGTCGATCGCTTCCTGCGCGATGGCTCCCGGCACCGGCGGCAGATAGCCGGCGGCCGCAATCCCCATTCCGATCATGCTGAGCGCCATGCCGCCGATAGCACTCTGTAGGCCGATGGCGCGCATGCGCCGGCCAATGTGAATCAGTTCATCAACTTTGCCCAATGATGCTTCCAGCACCACCGCATCGGCGGCTTCAGCCGTGATGTCGCTGTTCTGCCCGAACGCGACGCCTACCGTAGCGGCCTGCATGGCCGGCGCATCATTGATTCCGTCGCCCAGAAAAAGAGTCGGACCCTTTCTCGACTCTTCCCGCACAATCGCGACCTTCTCCTCCGGGCTCTTTCCGAAAAGAACCTCGCCGATACCGACTTCCCCTGCCAGATACCGCACTTCGGACTCGCGATCGCCCGACACCAGCATCACCTTATTCACCTGATGATGCGGCGCCAGATGGCGCACGAACGAGCGGCTTTCCTTGCGCGGGGTGTCGTGGAAACGGAACGCCGCTTTATAGCGGCCATCCAGAAGTAGGATGCATTCCATCCCCGGCTCCGCAATCGGAACTAACGAAGCGTCGAAATCTTTCTGCTCCAGCAACGCCTTCCTGCCCGTGATTTGAATCAGTCTGCCGTCAATCGTGCCGCTCAATCCCTGCCCCGGCCTCTCGCTGATCTCGCGCGGTTGGACCACGGCGATGTTTTCTCGCTTTGCGGCTTCCAGGACGCTCGCCGCCAGCGGGTGCTTCGAGTATTGTTCCAGGCTGGCCGCCATCCCGAGCACGGTCTCGCGCGAGATTCCGGGAGCGCACAGAACTTCGGTCAAGCTCGGCCTCCCGTACGTCAACGTTCCGGTCTTGTCGAAAATCACCGTGCGGCAAGAACCAATTCTCTCCAGCACGGCCGGGTTCTTGATCACGATGGCACGGCTTGCGGCGGTCGAAATCGCGCCGATGATGGCTACCGGAATGGCCAATAACAGCGGGCACGGCGTGGCGATCACCAGCACGGCCAGAAAGCGCGTCGCATCATGACCTATCATCCATCCCAGCGCCGCCAATGCAAGTCCCAGCACCGTGTACCAGGCCCCCAGCCGGTCGGCGATGCGCCGCAAGCGCGGGCGGTTGGCTTCCGCTTGGTGCATCACTCGCATGATTTTGGAATAACGGGAGTCAATGGGAAGTTTCCCCACCGTCACCGTCAAAGCCGATTCGCCGTTCACCGCTCCGGATAGCACCTCGGCGCCCGGAACCTTGGCGATCCGGAAAGGCTCGCCTGTCAGGTAGGATTCATCCATCGTGCCGTGACCATCGCTTACCGTTCCATCCACCGGACAGATTTCATGCGGCAGCACTACCAGGCGATCCCCGATGCGGACTTGATCCAGATCGATCTCCTCCATGCCCGGCGCTCGCAACCGATGCGCAACACGCGGCATGCGTTTCGCCAGCGCGCCCAACACCGAAGACGCGCGCCGCGTCGCGTAATGCTCCAGCGCCGTTCCCCCGGAAAGCATCAGAACAACGATCGCTCCCGCCAGATATTGCCCGAGGATCACCGACGTCAAGATGGATAAGCCCGCCAGCAGATCCGAGCCAAACTCGCGCTGGATGGCGCGCCGGATCAGGTCCAGCAGAAGGGGCGCGCCCCCAACCAGCAGAATCGCAATTAATGGCGCCGCGTGCCACGCGGAGGAGACGTGCCAACCATACTTCAGTGCCAGATGCGCGAGGATTCCCAGCGCGGCCATGATCGCAATCAGCGTCTCTTTCGACCACCTCTGATCGCGCGGTTCCGGCGAATGAATCTCCCGCCGCCGCTCTCGCTTTTGCGCACTTAAATTCCGGGCGGAGGTAGTCACGGCATCCACGCTCTTCATGTATGCGCTGTGTTGAGCGCAACTCACATGCCAGTCTCTAATGGCTCTGCTTCGGCTGGATTCCATGATGCCTTACATAGGCTCCATATCCCGCAGGTCCAATTGGGGCATATGCCCCACACGGTACAGGGAATGCCACTACTGCTTCGGTAAATCCAAGAATACAAAGAAGGGGCTTTGGTTCATAACGTGCGCGATGCTCCCCCGAAGCGGTGAAAACCTGAGAGGAATCCCAGGTTCGGCAGACCAGACTTGTGAAAGGTGTTCGCAAAAAGACGCAGTACGAACCGATAAGGACTTCTATGAAACGGCTCTATACCGTAATACGGCGACTGCTCAAGCCGGTGTCACTTACATACACGTCAAGGATCGTGGCGTTCGTCGCGCTCATTGCAATCTGCCTGACAGGCCAGACCAACAAACATCAATACAGCCCGCGTGAAAAGGCTTTCTATGCCGATCCGGCGCTCGTGGATTTCGTGCGCCCAGGCTTATCGATCAAGATCAATTCAGCCAGTATTTCGAGCGCAGGGGCCATTACGGTGAACTACACGATCACTGATCCTGCAGGGTTGCCCTTAGATGCGACTGGAAAGGACACGCCAGGAGCAGTCGTATTAACGTACTTTGCCGCCTACATCCCCTCCGGGCAGGAGCAATACGTCGCCTACACCACAGCACCCGCAACGGGTAAGGTGCTGGGAACGGTAACCAGGCCCACGTTTGAAATCGGGGGTGTCACGCTCACGTCGCTCGGCTCCGGACAATATCAATACGTCATGAAGTCGCAGGCTCCGGCCGGATTTGATGCCAGCGCTACCACCACGATTGGAATGAACGGCACCCGGGACCTGAGCTCGTTCAACCTCGGCACCAGCTACGGCGCCGATACCTTTAGCTTCGTTCCGAACGGCGCGGCAGTCACCGTCACGCGCGATGTGATTAAAACTGCAAGTTGCAACGGGTGTCATGACCAGTTGGTGTTCCACGGCGCCCACGCTTTCGGGATGGAGCAGTGCGTCCTGTGCCATCAACCGCAGAACGTCGATCCCACGACGGGAAATACTTTGGATCTGAAAGTCATGATTCACAAGATCCACCGAGGATCCAGCCTGCCGAGCGTTGTTGGCACCTCTACCACTCCGGGCGTCCCCTACCAGATCGCGGGCTTCGGGGGAAGAATCAGCGACTTTTCCGACGTTGTGGATCCGGCCGATGTGCGCCGTTGCGGCGTTTGTCACGACCAGACCACCAAGGCTGCCCAGGCCAACGTGTTTCTCACCAAGCCTACCCGGGCGGCGTGCGGGTCTTGCCACGACAATGTCAACTTCGACAGCGGGGCCAATCACGTCGCTGGCTTCCAGAAAGACGATACACAGTGCGCCAATTGCCATATCCCGCAAGGCGAGATGCCGTTTGACGCATCCATCATGGGCGCCCACGTGGTGCCGACCGATACCAAAACGGCCTACCCGCAAAATCCCAACACGCTGCTGGCTGGCCTGAATTTTAAGATTACCGGCGTCACCAATACCAGCGCGGGGAAAGCGCCCACTGTCAATTTCACGCTGCAGGACGACAGCGGCAACAATATCGCGCCATCCAAACTGGGATCGATCTCGTTCACCATGGCGGGACCCAGTACCGATTACGGCTATACCAGCTTCGGAAGCGATACTTCCAGCACTCCCGGATATGTGACCGAGAGCGCGGCCAAGGCGAGTTGCGATTCTGGCGGCGCCTGCTCGTACACCTTTACGCATACTATTCCGGCGGCAGCAACGGGCACGTTTGCCATAGGCGGTGAGGCTCGCATCGTAGAGACGGTTTTGGCCGGCACTACCTCGCAGCAGAGCGTCCAGTATGGCGCGATAAACCCGGTGGTAAATTTCTCGGTCGATGGCTCAAAGGTGTCGCCCCGCAGAACTGTGGTGGCGCTGAGCAACTGCAACAGTTGCCACGTCCAGCTTTCGCTCCATGGCACGTTGCGCAATCAGGTCGAATATTGCGTGATGTGTCACAACCCCTCCAACTCGGACTTTACGCAGCGCCCCAGCGCCACGGTAGGAGCCGACAAAACACAGCCGAACCAGGGCATCAACATGGCGCTGATGGTGCACCGTATTCACAATGGCGTAAACGGCCCGGCCAATGGCGAGAAGAACCCCTACATCATCGTGGGTTTCCGCGGCAGCCACAACGATTTCTCGGATGTCGGTTACCCGGCCATGAGCCCCACGGGCGCGGTGGCCTACACGCAGAACTGCTCGATGTGCCACGTGAATGGCAGCGAACAGAAACTGCCCATCGGCCTGAACGCGGTTGCTGATCCGCAAGGCTGGACAACTCCGGCCCAGGCCACGGCTTCGGCATGCAGCGGCTGCCATGTTTCCAAGGGCGAAGCGGCCCACTTTGCAGCCAACACGGATCCCAACCTGGGTGAAAGCTGCAGCGTCTGCCATGCCGCCGGCGCGCAATTCGCCGTAGATGCGGAACATACACAGTAGATGCGAAGCATACACAGTAAAGGCGGCTCTCGAGCCGGCTCTTAAAGGTCTGGCTCTTAAGCGATGAAGCTACAGCGAGCATTACTGGCTGTCGTATTGTGCGCGGCCGCGCCGTTCGGGTTCTTAGCCGGAACCGCGGCCGCACAGAACTTGCCTTCGGGTTACGCCGGGTCGGACGCCTGCAAGATCTGTCACGAGGATATCTATAACGGCTTCGTGAAGAGTCCGCATGACCGTCTGGAGTCGGACTCCAAGAAGGGATGGCAGGCGCGAAGTTGCGAAGCTTGTCACGGCCCCGGACAGATGCACGCCGAAGGGCCGTCCGCCGAGAACATTCGCAATCCTGGCAAGCTGGCCTCAGCCGCCGCGGACAAGATCTGCCTCTCCTGTCATTTGAATCAGCCCACTCAGGCCGGACGCCTGGGAAGCAGCCACGCGCATAATCAGATCGCCTGCACGGCCTGCCATAAAGTGCACTCCTCCACCGAGCCTCTGGTGGCGCGGCAATCGGATAGCATCAATGCGCA
>Ga0070741_10016263_pt1 | contig 12448 bp, 11 predicted proteins | sample Coa_R1_4_FD_66440 | JGI IMG/M metagenome (GOLD analysis project Ga0070741, IMG submission 66440) | Surface soil microbial communities from Centralia Pennsylvania, which are recovering from an underground coalmine fire - Coalmine... | ecosystem: Environmental > Terrestrial > Soil > Unclassified ...
CTGCTGTTTCGATCCGCGAGCGCCGGAGTCGGCCATGACGTAAATCGGATTAATCATGCCTTCCTTGTCGCGCTGCTGCATCTGACCGAACATCTCGTCGGAAACTTTCTCTGTAATCGCCGACCAGATTTCGATGACCTTGTTCTTGCGCTCGCCGTCGGTGATGGCCCCGTCCAGATACTGCTGCTGAACGCTGACCACCTGCTTCTCGGCGTCGCGCACCAGCGTCTTCTTGTTATCGGGAATGACCATGTCGTCAATTCCTATCGACAGTCCGGCGCGAGTAGCGTATCGGAAGCCGAGTTCCTTGACTTCATCGAGCATCTTGACGGTCATTTCGAGGCCGTACTTCAGGTAGCAGAAGCTAACGAGTTGGCCAATACCCTTCTTCTTAAGCAAGCCGTTGATGTACGGCATGCCGGTCGGAAGGTGATCGTTTAGGATCGCGCGCCCAACAGTCGTATTCAGGAACGCGCGGTCGTAACTAGTGGGCTCGGTGTGGACAATGTCCTGATCGTCGTACGCGGTTGTCAGATCGATTACTTCGCCGGTGTGGCGCAGCCGGATCGGGGTGAGGGTTTCGACTTCTCCTGCGTGCAGCGCGAGAAGAACTTCGTCGATATTCGCAAAGGCACGGCCTTCGCCTTTCGCACCCGGTTTGCCTTTGGTCAGATAGTACAGACCAAGCACCATGTCCTGCGTAGGCACAGTGATTGGCTGACCTGACGCCGGCGACAGGATATTGTGCGAAGACAACATCAATACACTGGCTTCGACCTGCGCTTCCGGAGATAGCGGAATGTGCACTGCCATCTGGTCTCCGTCGAAGTCAGCGTTGAACGCCGTGCAAACCAGCGGGTGAATCTTGATCGCCTTGCCCTCCACCAGCACCGGCTCAAACGCCTGAATGCCCAGTCGGTGCAGAGTGGGAGCGCGGTTCAGAAGCACTGGATGGTCTTTAATGACCTCTTCCAGGATGTCCCAAACAATCGATTCCTGCTGTTCGACCATCTCTTTTGCTTGTTTGATGGTCGTGCAGTGACCGGTCTGCTCGAGCCGGTGGTAGATGAAAGGCTTGAAAAGTTCCAAAGCCATCTTCTTCGGCAGCCCGCACTGGTGCAGCTTGAGCTCCGGGCCCACTACGATGACCGAACGTCCGGAGTAGTCCACGCGCTTGCCAAGCAGGTTTTGGCGGAAGCGTCCCTGTTTGCCTTTCAGCGTGTCCGAGAGCGACTTCAGCGGACGATTGTTTGCGCCACGCAGCACGCGTCCACGCCGGCCATTGTCGAACAGCGCATCCACAGCTTCCTGCAACATGCGCTTCTCGTTGCGCACGATCACTTCCGGCGCATGCAGGTCCATCAGCTTCTTCAACCGGTTATTGCGGTTGATCACCCGGCGATAGAGATCATTCAAGTCCGATGTCGCAAAGCGCCCGCCATCGAGAGGAACCAACGGTCGCAGTTCCGGCGGAATGACCGGAATGACGTCGAGGATCATCCAGTTTGGCTTGTTGCCGCTCTTGCGGAATGCTTCGACAACCTTCAACCGCTTTGCATATTTCAGCTTCTTCTGGAGCGAGCTCTCGTACTTCATCTTGTCGCGCAGTTCCGTCGAAAGTGAATCCACGTCGACACGCTTCAACAGGTCCTTGATAGCTTCAGCGCCCATTGCGGCGCGGAAACCAGCCGGACGATACTGCTGGTCCAGTTCGCGGAACTTTGCCTCGTCTTTAATGACTTCGCGCTCCTTTACCGGAGCGTCGCCGGGCTCGACCACGACGTACGCTTCGAAGTAAAGAATCGCCTCGAGATCGCGTAGAGAGATATCAAGCAGGTGACCGATGCGGCTCGGCAGTCCTTTGAAGAACCACACGTGCGAACAGGGCGAAGCCAACTCGATATGGCCGAGGCGCTCACGGCGGACTTTCGAGAGCGTGACCTCCACGCCGCATTTGTCGCAAATCACGCCGCGGTGCTTCATGCGCTTGTACTTTCCGCACAAACACTCCCAGTCGGTGACCGGACCAAAAATGCGCGCGCAGAAAAGACCGTCGCGCTCCGGCTTAAAAGTACGGTAGTTGATTGTTTCTGGCTTCGTCACCTCGCCATGCGACCAGCTCCGGATTTTTTCCGGAGAGGCGAGGCTGATGCGAATAGCGTCGAAATCGGCGATCGGGTTTGCTAGGTCAAATGGGCTCGAACGGAACAAGATTTCCTCCAACTCTGTGGCGATTTCGCTGCCGCCAGCGGCTCCGTAAAGTGATCAGTGGTTAGTGGCCAATGATCTCGTCTCGGACTGACAACTTGGGAGCAAAAAGTATCAGCCTTTTCCTTCAAAATCTGTTTCACTCTGTGGCTTCCTCTGTGTTCTCCGTGTGCTCTGTGGGTGAGCTTTCAAAACCTCACCACAGAGAACACCGAGTTTCACGGAGGTGCACACAGAGCTAATCTGCTTCCATCATTACGCCGCGAGGACGCGCTGCAGCGAATCCATCTCCAGGCGCCGCGCTGACGGCCGGTTTTCTATCGCCGGCTTTAATCAGCTCGACATCGAGGCATAGCGACTGTAGTTCCCGGATCAACACGTTAAACGACTCGGGCACGCCCGGCTCCATCGCGGCCTCGCCTTTGACGATGGCCTCGTAAATCTTTGTACGCCCATAAACGTCGTCAGACTTCGCCGTGAGCAGCTCCTGCAGGATGAATGCCGCGCCGTATGCTTCGAGGGCCCAGACTTCCATTTCTCCGAAGCGCTGTCCGCCGAACTGCGCCTTGCCACCCAGCGGCTGCTGCGTGATGAGCGAGTACGGCCCGATGGAACGCGCGTGAATCTTGTCGTCCACCAGGTGCGAGAGTTTCAGCATGTAGATATAGCCAACCGTGACTGGCTGTTCGAACTTGTCGCCGGTCATGCCGTCATACAGGTAGGTCTTGCCTGACTCTGGCAATCCTGAGCTCTTGAGCAACGCCTTGATTTCCGCTTCGCGCGAGCCATCGAACACCGGCGAGCCGGTGAACACGCCGCGGGTCAGGGTTTCGGCCACTGCACCAAGTTCGTCATCCGGAACCTCGGCGATTTCCTGCTCAAGTGTTGTTCCCTTGAACAGCGCCTTCAGTTCGCGACGGATCGTCTCTTCACGCGAGTTTTCTTTCAGAAGCTCGGCGATCTTTCCGCCCAGTTCGTGACCGGCCCAGCCGAGGTGTGTCTCAAGAATCTGACCCACGTTCATACGGGAAGGAACGCCCAGCGGGTTGAGCACGATCTCAACCGGCGTGCCATCTTCGAGATACGGCATATCCTCTTCCGGAAGAATGCGCGCAATGACGCCCTTGTTTCCGTGACGGCCGGCCATCTTATCGCCAACGCTCAGCTTGCGCTTCATGGCGATATAAACCTTGACCAGCTTGATCACGCCAGGGGGCAATTCATCGCCCTTCGTCAACTTGTCTTTCTTCTCATTAACGATCTTCTTGAGAACGTCGATCTGACGCGAGGTCATTTCTTCGATTTCGTCAATCTGCTCATTCACTCGCGGGTCCTTGTCGGCATACTTAATGCGCTTCAGGTTCCGCGTAGAGATGCGCTCGATCGTATCGCGATCGAGTATGTTGCCCTTAGTCAGTAGACGCTTGTTGGTGCGCTCGTCGTGCAGGTCAGCCTGAACTTCTTTGCCGCCGAGAATGTTCTCCAGACGCTTCAACCGCTCGTCGGTGAGAATTCGAATCTCGTCGGAAAGGTTCTTTTCAAGCTTCGCGATTTGCGCCGCCTCGATCGCCTTCGCCCGCTCGTCCTTTTCCTGGCCTTTGCGGGAAAATATCTTCACGTCGACGATGACTCCTTCAACTCCAGGAGGGCAATAGAGCGAAGCATCACGAACATCTCCGGCCTTCTCGCCGAAAATCGCGCGCAGCAGCTTCTCTTCCGGGGTGAGCTGGGTCTCGCCTTTCGGTGTTACCTTGCCTACCAGAATGTCGCCCTGCTTCACACTGGCGCCGATACGAATGACGCCGGCCTCATCCAAATTACGCAAGGTGGACTCGCTGACGTTTGGAATGTCGCGCGTGACTTCTTCAGGTCCAAGCTTCGTGTCGCGAGACTCGATTTCAAACTCCTCGATGTGAACCGAGGTGTAATAGTCGTCGCGAACAAGTTTTTCGGAGACCAGGATCGCGTCTTCGAAGTTGTAGCCGCGCCACGGCATGAACGCGACGAGCACGTTGCGCCCAAGGGCCAACTCGCCGTGATCGGTGCAAGGACCGTCAGCAATGACCTGACCCTTGGCGACCTTCTGGCCTTTCTGCACAACCGGCTTCTGGTTAATGCAGGTGTTCTGGTTCGAGCGCTTGAATTTAGTGAGCTGATAAATGTCACTGCCCACTTCACGCGAGAGCTGCCCCGGATGGTGCTCTCCCTCGACGCGCACAATGATTCGCTCAGAGTCAACCGAATCGACAACGCCGTTGCGCCTCGCAAGTACGACTGCGCCGGAATCGCGAGCAGTTACACCTTCCATTCCAGTTCCGACGATCGGAGCTTCCGCCCGAAGCAGTGGCACCGACTGGCGCTGCATGTTCGCGCCCATAAGCGCTCGGTTCGCGTCGTCGTGCTCAAGGAAGGGCACGAGCGATGCGGCAACCGACACCAATTGCTTCGGGCTGACGTCGACGTAATCGACTTCATCTTTGCTGACCAGCACGAAGTTGCCGGCCTTACGGGCATTGACGAGGTCGCCGACAATGCGGCCCTTGTCATCCAGCTCGATGTTCGCCTGCGCGATCACGTGGCGATCTTCTTCCCAAGCAGACAGATAGAACGAGAACGGCTCAAGTTCTGCCGGGCGCTTGCGGCGATCTTTCAGCTCCGCATTCACCTTCTCGGCTTCCGCTTTCTCAATGTGATCTCCCGCCTTGTAATCGCTGTCCCCCGCGTTCACCACGCTGACGTAATCGATCACACGCCCGTTCTTCACTCGCCGATACGGCGACTCGATGAATCCGTAGTCGTTGATTCGCGCATAGCAGCTCAGAGACGAAATCAGTCCGATATTCGGACCTTCCGGCGTTTCTATCGGACAGATACGGCCGTAGTGCGTCGGGTGAACGTCGCGGACTTCGAATCCAGCGCGTTCACGCGACAGACCGCCCGGCCCAAGGGCCGAGAGACGCCGCTTGTGCGTAATTTCCGAGAGCGGATTCGTCTGGTCCATGAACTGCGAAAGCTGCGATGAACCAAAGAACTCGCGGATCGCAGCCATGACCGGCTTGGCGTTTACCAGGTCGTGCGGCATGGCCGTGGACATTTCCTGGTACACGCTCATCTTTTCTTTAATCGCGCGTTCCATGCGGACCAGGCCGATACGGAACTGGTTTTCGAGCAACTCACCCACGGCCCGAACGCGCCGGTTGCCGAGGTGATCGATGTCATCCACCACGCCAATGTTCTTGCGCAATTTCAGCAGATACTTGATCGTGGCATAGAAGTCGTCAGGATCGAGCGTCCGCTTGTCGAGCGTGGTCGCGTCACTGTTCTCGAATAACTTGATATTGAACTTGAGTCGGCCTACGCGCGAGAAGTCATACTTCCGCGGATCGAAAAACATTCCGTGGAAGAGAGCAGTCGCGGTATCAAGCGTTGGCGGATCGCCCGGACGCAGCTTGCGGTAGATTTCGATCAGTGCCTCTTGCGGTGTTTTGACCGAATCACGTTTTAGCGTCTGGCTGATGACCGTACCCACATCGTCGCGCTCAGGGAAGAAGAGATTCATCTCGACCACGCCAGAATCGAGAATCTTCGAGAGCTTGTCGGCGGTCAGTTCGGTGTTGGCTTCGAGCATGACCTCGCCCGAAGTGGTGTCCACGACATCGCCGGCAGCCCATGCGCCTTCGAGATCAGTGACATCAACTTCAATCTCGCTGATCTTCGCTTTCTGGATTTCTTTCAGAATTGCGGCATTGATCTTGCGTCCCGAGTGCGCGATCTCGTCGCCTGATTTCGACTTGATGCTGTGAGCCAGCTTCATGCCGATCAGGTTCGTCGCCTTCTCGCCCGAAGGATCAAGCGTCCAGTAAAGCTTTTTATCGCGAACTATGAGCCGGTCAACGGTGTAGAACGTGCGGAGAATGTCTTCGCTCGATCGCAAACCGAGAGCGCGCAGGAAAATCGTGCCCAGGAACTTGCGCTTGCGGTCAATGCGGACATAGAGCACATTTTTTTGGTCGTATTCGAACTCAACCCACGAACCGCGATACGGAATGATCTTTCCAAGGAAATACGTGCGGTTGTTCGCAGTCTCGAAGAACACGCCGGGAGAACGGTGCAACTGGCTCACGATTACGCGTTCGGTACCGTTCACAATGAACGTACCGTTCTGCGTCATCAGCGGAACGTCGCCGAAGAAAACTTCCTGCTCTTTAATATCGCGAATGGATCGATTACCGGTCTCTGCGTCCTTGTCGAAAATCGTTAGGCGCATTGTGACCTTGAGCGGTGCGGAGTACGTCATGCCACGCTCCTCGCACTCAGCCACGTCGTACTTCAGTTGCAATCCAACAGGATCGCCGCACTTATTGCAGAAATCCGGCGTGTTCGCGTTGTAGGTACCGCACTTATGGCAAAGCACGTCGCCGGGATGGAATGGATCGGTAATGACCGTAGATCCGCAGTTCTTACAGGTGGTGCGCAGGTGATGCAGACCCTTCAGGTGTCCGCACTTGCACTCCCAGTTGCCGATGGAATAATCGACAAACTCGAGTTGCGAGACGTTGCGGAAGTCGGTAATCGGGAACACCGATTGAAACACTGACTGCAAGCCGCCGTCGTCGCGTTCGCTCGGCAGGCGGTCCATCTGCAGGAAGCGCTCATACGATCGCTTCTGCACTTCGATCAGGTTCGGAATCTGGATGGTTGCTGGAATTTTTGAAAAATCAAAACGATGACGGAATCCGTTCTTCTTAGACATTCGGAGTTACTCCCAACTTTTCTGTGCAGCCGAGGGCTGCGTCCAAAACGCGGGGCGGGAGAAGCAGCTAACAGCGAGTACTCAGTTGCACTTGGCTGAATCGAGTGCAGACTGCTGAGTACTTTTAAAGACGCAAAAATGCGCCCTGCAGGGACGATGTTTCCCTCAGGCGCCATTCGCGGCGCATGGCCGTTTTAGATTTTGTCGTTTTCGCGCTCAGTATGCCTGTTCCCGTCCTGCCGCCCGCAGGACAGTCTGCCAATCCATGTTGCGGTCTCTTCTCCGCTTCCCTGGGTCCAAAATGCGGAGACCGCTCACCTGGATGAAGTAGGAAGCGGTGCTGTTAGTAACAATAATAGCACCGGACTTCCTCTTCTGCCAAGTGGTTGGTCAAAAAATTGCTAGCCGAACCGATCTTGTACTTACCTTTAAGCCGTGTGGGTCGGACATTCCTGTCCGACAACCTTACTCCGGATGCAGGAAAACCGGAACCGTCCCCGCCCGGCAACCCCTGGCGAGGCCCGTCCCCTTAATCCTTAGAAAACAGAGATCCTTCGACTCGTCCTCCTTCGCTTACGCTTGGTCGGACTCGCTCAGGATGACGCCTTCGGGCTCAAACGCCCGCAAAACGGCGTCACTTCACTTCGACGGTCGCGCCAGCGTCAGCGAACTTCTTTTTGATGGTCTCGGCTTCTTCCTTCGAAACGCCCTCTTTCACCGTCTTCGGCGCGCCGTCAACCAGGTCCTTGGCTTCCTTCAAGCCCAGGCTTGTGACTTCGCGAACCGCCTTAATAACGTTGATCTTGTTGGCGCCAACTTCCTTAAGAACGACCGTAAACTCGGTCTTTTCTTCCGCCGGAGCTGCCGCCGCGCCCGCGCCCGCTCCGCCGCCGGCAACTACAACAGGTGCCGCCGCCGCCGCCGAGACACCGAGCTTTTCTTCGAGTCTCTTTACCAGCTGCGCCGCATCCAGCAGCGACAGCCCTACGATCTGATCTTCCAATGCTTGCAAATCCGCCATTTCAGTTCTCCACTTTTTAAGTTATCAGTCATTCATTGTTATCCGGAACAAGTTTCCAGTGCGTTCGGTCGTCTTTGCTGCGCCAGACAACGCCGCCTTCGGACCGTAGCAACCCTTGACCTGATAACCAAAACTTAAGCTCTTAGCCATTAGCTCTTTGGCTCAAAGCCAAACTTTGCGTCTTTTGCGCCATCTTTGCGAACTTTGCGGTTAAAAACTTTTGGCCGCAAAGCGCGCCAAGCATTCGCAAAGGCGCGAAGAAATCTTTATGCGCCCGCTGGCGTTGCTTCTGCGCCAAACTTCTGCTTTTCGACACCCTGGTTAATGACAACAGCCAGGTCACGTCCGACCGCATTCATCGCCGTCACCAACCGCTGCGCAGGAGCATTGATCAGGAAGAGCAGCTTCGAGTAAATCTCTTCCTTCGACGGCATGGTCGCAAGCGCATCGATCTCTTTGATCGAGATCACGCGGCCTTCGACAACACCGGCTTTGAACGCAAACTCCGGATTGTCCTTCGCATATTTCGATAGCGCCTTCGCAAGCGACACGGGATCGCCTTCGGTATAAGCAATCGAAGTTATGCCGGACAAGTCCTTCAGCGCACCCTCAACTCTGGTACCCTTCGCCGCGCGCTCCGCCAGCGTGTTTTTCACGACCGCATACTTTGCGCCGGAGCTACGCAGCAGTTTGCGAAGCTCGTAATCCTGGGCGACCGTGAGCTTGGTGTACGTGGTGACAATCACCGTAGAGACCCTTTGCAGGTCTTTGCTGAGCTTTTCTACTTGCTCAATCTTCTTTGCTCTTGTAACCGCCATTACTCAATTCCTCGATGTTCCTTGGACCAGCCCTAGCCTCTAGTCCAGCGATCTGTCGATCCTGAAGCCATCAGTCCAGTGATCTTTGTTGATTTCGTACGTCGCAATTTCAAAACCTTGAGGGAAATCGGCAAATCCCGCCTTAATTCTCAACCGCTCGATCGCAGCATTTGCATCCTGTACTGACTCGTACACACCTATCAGCAACTCGATGTCTTCTTCCTGTTCCCGTTCTCGGACATACCAGAGCAGATGGACTTCAGCCGGCACGACCTAAGCCTTCGCTGCCGCTTCCAGGGCCGTCGTGTCCAACGGAATTCCGGGGCCCATCGTAGAACTCAGATATGCGCCCTTGATGTATTTGCCTTTCGCCACAGAAGGCTTCGCTTTAATGACACTCGTGATCAGCACGGTCGCATTCTCAACCAGCTTGTCCGGTGTAAACGAAATCTTGCCGACGGGCACGTGCACGAGCGCAGTTTTATCCGTCCGGAATTCGACCTTACCGGCCTTGACTTCCTGCACGGCTCGCGCAACGTCGAAAGTCACGGTGCCGGTCTTCGGATTTGGCATCAGTCCCTTCGGTCCGAGCACTTTTCCGAGGCGCCCAACGGACTTCATCACGTCCGGTGTGGCGATCAGCGCGTCGAAGTCAGTCCAGTTCTCTTTATTGATCTTCTCAACCATTTCTTCGCCGCCGACAAAATCCGCGCCCGCCTGTTCGGCCTCGCGAATCTTTTCTCCTGAGGCGATAACGAGAACCTTCTTCGACTTGCCCAGCCCATGCGGCAGAACAACCGTACCGCGCACCATTTGGTCTGCGTGCTTGGGGTCGACGCCCAAGCGCATCGTGACCTCGACCGTCTCGTCGAACTTCGCGAACTTTACCTTTTGTAGAAGAGGAACGGCGTCGCTGAGCGCATACGGACGCTGTTCGACCGCCTTCCTCGCCTTCTCTATATTTTTCCCTGACTTTTTCATCTTTGTTCATTTCTCCGTCTCCCACCGCTGAACGCTGTTCCGATCAGCCGTGGTGTTTGTGACATCAGCTTCCAGCCTCCAGCTGCTAGCCACTAGCAATCCCTACGCGGGGATGCTTGCTAGAAGCAAGAGGCTAGGAGCTAGTAGCTATCCAACCACCTCAATGCCCATCGACCTGGCCGTGCCCCGCACGCTTTTGATCGCTGCATCGACCGAGGCAGCATTCAGGTCCGGCATCTTCTGCTTAGCGATGTCCTCAACCTGCTTCAGCGTGACTTTGCCTACTTTGTCCTTATTCGGTGCGCCTGAGCCCTTCGCGATACCCGCTGCGCGCTTCAGCAGCACCGAAGCCGGAGGCGTCTTGGTAATAAACGTAAATGAACGGTCGTTATAAACCGTGATCACGGCCGGAATGATCAGCCCTTCCAGTTCCTTCTGGCTGGTGCGTGCATTGAACTGCTTGCAAAATTCCATGATGTTGATCTGCGCCTGTCCAAGCGCGGGACCAACCGGCGGAGCCGGTGTCGCCTTGCCCGCCGCAATCTGTAACTTCACTGAACCTGTAACTTTTTTCGCCATTGCCTGTCCTTCTTGAAAATCTGTCGGACAAGAATGTCCGACCCACACGAGCTGTTACGACGCCTGCTTCTCAACCTGCTTAAACTCCAGTTCCACCGGCGTCGATCGCCCGAAGATGGTGACCATCACCTTGAGCGTCTCGCGGTCATCGTTGACTTCATCAACTACGCCTGTAAACGTCGCAAACGGGCCTTCGGTGATTCTCACTGTCTCATTCTTCTCAAATTTGACCTTGAGCTTCGGCTTGTCCTTCGACTCGCCGGCTTTATAAACAATGTGCTGCACTTCTTCTTCGGAAAGCGGCGTGGGTTGCTGTCCGGTACCCACAAACCCAGTGACGCGTGGCGTCGATTTCACCACGTGCCACACGTGGTCATCCATATCCATTTCAACCAGCACATAGCCGGGATAAAACATGCGCTCAACCGTATATTTCTTGCCGCCGCGAACTTCGGTTACTGCTTCTGTGGGAATCAGCACGCGGCCAATCTTGTCTTCGAGGCCGAAAGCCTTGACCCGCGACTCGAGTGATTCTTTCACTTTGCGCTCAAACCCCGAATACGAGTGGATGATGTACCACTTCATATTCGGATTGCGCGGCTGCTCGGCAACGGTTGTACCCACGTCATTCTGGGGTGCGCCAGTCTCCGTAGTGTCTTTGTTTGGTTCGTCCTGCATGATGAAATCCTTTATTACTTCGTAAACATATGGAACAGGTAATCAACGCCACGGCCAATCACATTGTCGATGACCCAGAAGTAAAGACCGAAGAGGAAGACTGCAACAATCACTACCGTCGTGGTCGCCTGCACCTCTTTGCGTGAGGGCGTTGTGACCTTGCGCATTTCCGTGCGCACGTCGTTATAAAAAGCCTTGACGCGCTCCGGCCATGACTTGATTCCCGCGAAACCGCCCTCGCCAGCCGCCGCTATTGAATTCGCCATTTTCTTTGTTCCTGTTCCAACTGCCATCACAGCACCTGTACTCTCGTTCCCTCTAAAACTCTGGCAGGGGCGGAGGGATTCGAACCCCCAAGTCCGGTTTTGGAGACCGGCAGTTTAACCGTTGAGCTTACGCCCCTGTGTTCGTGTAGCGCGGGCGCCCTCGCCCGCGTTCCACTACTTCACCTCTTTATGCGGCGTATGCTTCCGGCACCGGCGGCAAAACTTCTTCAGCTCCAGCCGATCCGGCGTCGTCTTGCGGTTCTTCGTTGTCGAATAGTTCCGCTCTTTGCAGTCACCGCACTGTAATGTAATGATCTCTCGGGGCATTTACTGTTACCTCAATCCTAATGTTTTTGGCTGGCCAACTGGAAAATCCATCGACAGCACATATTCCCACCGAACCAGCAATAAGTGATCTCCGTCTTCCCTACTCACGCGGATCCAAATTCCAATGTCATCCGAATCTTCAATCCTTACCGCCAGAAACATGGACTCATCTACACTTATCGCCGCGTGTTTCAGAACTTCCCGCCCATCCTCAGTTAGCAGAACAGCAGCATCACGTTCGCTGATCCTCATTGCCGCAGACCGACAAGGGCGCGGTCAAGTATGTGTTCTAATCGTTCTTCTGCTTCCTTTGACCCATTCTCGAAATAATCGTCGACCACCGACTCCTCTATCCGAAGAGGAAGTACTCGTCCGTTAATTTGAATCTCCACATCAAATCGATCCTGAATCGTCCGCAAGGTGACGCGATTAACATGAGCTCCGATTCCAACCCTCTCAATCCGCTGCTCGAGTAACCTAGCCAGACGTTCGGTCTTAATCAGCAGAGCATCTCGGTTCCGCTCGCCAGCAACCACACTACGGGCGTATTCCTCTTCTGGAATACCAAGCTTCTTTGCGACCGAACGCTGTTCATCCGTAAGGCGCGGGAGTTGGTCAGACGGTAAACTCCGCGCGAGTTCCCGTTCTGCAGCTCCAGCCCTCCAACCGTCCACAGCAATTTCCATACAAACAACTCCTACTGAATAATCTCCGAGATCGTCCCTGCGCCTACCGTGTGTCCGCCTTCGCGGATGGCGAAACGCAAGCCTTTCTCCATCGCCACCGGCGTGATCAGCTCAATCACCAGCGCCACGTT
>Ga0070741_10016264_pt1 | contig 12448 bp, 17 predicted proteins | sample Coa_R1_4_FD_66440 | JGI IMG/M metagenome (GOLD analysis project Ga0070741, IMG submission 66440) | Surface soil microbial communities from Centralia Pennsylvania, which are recovering from an underground coalmine fire - Coalmine... | ecosystem: Environmental > Terrestrial > Soil > Unclassified ...
CCGGTTTGGGTCGAATCGGAAAGCAAGAAGATCGGCGCCATCGCGCTGCCCGCCGCGTTGCTCGAAGCGATGCGCGGCGGCAAGCTCTTCAACGTCAGCGCGCCGATGGCCGAGCGCGTTATGTTATGGCGGGAAGATTATGGGCACTTCGAGCGCGACCTCGACGCGATGATGGAGCGGCTGCGACACCTGCGACCGCTTGTCGGGGGAGAGGAGTTCGTTCTGTGGGAGAAGCTCGCCGCTGAAAGACGAGTGCCCGAGCTGTTCCAGCGGCTCATGGAAGCACACTACGACCCGGCGTACGCGCGCTCTATTCGCCGAAACTATCCGCTGCTCGATCGCGCCTCGGAAGTGGCGTTGTCCAGGCTCGACCGTGAGTCGCTCATTGCGGCGGCGCTCCGACTCTGTGACGGCCAGGTCGCGGCCTGAGACCCGCTTTGAAGCTCTACGGCTATCGAAACGGCAGGACCCTACGGGCCTTGTGGGCGCTCGAGGAAGCGGGTGCGGAATACGAGTACGTCGAGGTTGATCTCATGCGCGGCGAGGCGCACGAGCCGTGGTTCCTGAAGCTCAACCCCGGCGGGAAGGTACCCGTCCTGGACGACGGCGGAACGATCATCACCGAGTCGGCCGCCGTGTGCATGCACGTCGCCGAGAAGCATCCGGACAGCGGCCTGCTGCCGCCGTTCGGAACGCCGGAGCGATCCGAGTGCTATAAGTGGATCAGCTTCATTCTCACGGAGCTCGATGCGCCCCTTTGGACGATCGCCAAGCATCGCTTCGCGCTCCCCGAAGAGCGCCGGGTCCAGGCGGTGATCGAGACGGCGTCGTGGGAGTTCGGCGTCGCCGTGCAAATCCTTGCGAAAGGCCTCGCCGGGCACTCTTACCTCGCCTGGAATCGGTTCACGGTCGCCGACATCATCGCCGGGCACACCCTTCTGTGGGCGAAGAGCGCGAGGCAGGAGCTCGGGTCCGAGGTGCTTGCGCGCTACGTGGATAATCTGACAGTTCGCGACGCTTATATGCGCGCCCGCGCAAAAGCACAGGCGCTTTCGCCGCTCGCCGGTTAAAGCTCGGCGGCCGAGAGGAGCGCCGCCGCGGTGACCTTCAGCGCATTGGCAATCGCCGTGATATTCCCGATCGAAACGTTCCTCATCCGGAAGTCGTCTTTGACGGAACTGTGGAGGTCTCAGAAATCCTGGGGGCGTAGCGCAAAGAAGTTCGACAAGCCGCCCAACCCCGGACGTTACCGCTTTAGTGCGAGCGTTGCCGGAAAGGCGTCGGCCCTCCTTTACGCGGCGTCCTATGTACGAAGTTGCAAAAGGCGTCTAGCAGGTCGTCGGTTACTTCACCGTCTGGATTGCTGATCGGTGGAGAATAGAAGAAATAAAGCCAGCCCCTTTTCCACTCGACACGAAGCCTTCGCTCTTTCTCAGCTCGACGCAACTCTGTAAGCGCATCCTCCGCGCTGAGGGTTATTTCGAGCCTATCCGGTTCCTCGGGAAAGTCGCCGTGCTCGTCCATGTACGCAAATTCCGCGTCCTGTTGGCGCAGCGACTCGATGAGTCCTTGCACTTCAGCACTGTTCAAATCCTCTAGCTTCAGGTATTCGATGTAAGTATTAGATTCGCGTGGCATTGTCACCCTCTCTTCGACGGGACGCCGCAATTGCTTTATGAATCTTACCCCGCTACGGTAGAGTCTAGTCGTCGCTAGCGCGCGCTGAAGTTCGGTAGGTCAGGCGCGCGCGATGCGGGGTTTTTATTCATGACGAGATGGCGCTTGTTGCGATTCAACCTGGCCTTATGTGGCTACAACCCGTAGATTATTCGGATGAGCAATCGGCTTGCTTCACCGCGCTCGGCCGCGCCATGGCGCTCGCGCATAATTTCGAGCACAATTGCAAGTTCGTCTTCGGCATCTTCCACCTAGGGCAAGACTAAGAAGATGGCAAGATTCCCCGCCACCAGTGGCGGGCTCATGCGATGAAGCTGCACGCGCGCTCATTGGGGGCGGCGTTGCAAGCGCGGGGGAAGGACGCCGATTTCTCAGTCGAAGAGATCGCGACTCTGGAGGCCGCTCGCGTCAGCCGAAACTATCTCGCCCACGAGGCGGCGGCGGCCGGGCTATACGTGCCCCCTAAGACGGTCAAACGTAAACTGCGCGAAATCCTTGGCGGCACCGCTGATACGGCCGCGATTGAAAAGGAGCGCGCTGAGATGCTTGTTACTCACATACGCAGGGCGCTACCAGCTTTCGAGGAAGCAGTACGTGCTCTCGCGCAGGCGGACAACATGGTTGCCGGGTGGAGTTACCTGATTCAGGAAAAGCAAGATCACCGCCGACCGCCACTAGATGGTACGTGAACACTGTCGTAGCCTGGGTGCTTGAGCCGCTGGGCCCGCTCTTGCCACATACACCTCCGAGTCGTTAGCTCAGGGTGTCAACTCTTTCGGGGGAAGTTTGGCGTCCGACTGGGGCGCGCTGTTAGGCCGCAGTTGGCGTGTGAGACGTGTGAAGGACCGCATGGCAAGGGGCACACACAGCAAGCAGATCAGTCAAGAACTCATGACCAAGCCGAATATAGGTGAGGTGATGCACCTCCTCGGCATCGGCGGCTTGGCAGCCCTCGCAGCGATACGACGCGCGGGCAAACACGGCCTTTCGGAGTTTCTGCCATGCCTCTGAGCGAAGGTACGCATCGTACTCCGCCTCAAGTTCGGGTGCTAGCCGCTGGAAAACCACGGCGTACTCCCCGCTTTTCTGCGCACGCCACTTGTCCTGAAGGTCGTTATCGTAGGACGGGATTTTCGTTCCTGCGGAAACCGCTTCGGCCTTGCGACGGCCGATAGGGCTGCTCGTGTGGCCACATCGAATGCACTGGCTCACAAAAGTCCGCCGACCATCAACAAGCGTTCGAGCACGAAGCTCGCGCGTTTCGTGCAGGCAAGCGTAACGAGCTTCGATGTCTGCGTATGCGCGTTGCTTGGCCGTGATGAGATCGATCACCGTATCTGCCACCTAAACGTTCCGCATAACGCGCGTGAGACAGCGGCGCGAACCGATGCTGGCGAAGGTCGCTGTTGATGTGGCTGTTAGACCCTCCGTCTTGGCAGCGCCTCAATGAGTTTGAGTGTCGACTCGATGAGCCGTCGGTCGCGAGGTATGCCGATTGATCCAAGATCCGTGGTTCCTGCCAGCTTCGCCACGAGTTTAGCTGAATCGTAAGCGATATCTCGCACCTGGTTCCAGGTGATATTCAAAGGTGCAAAGATGTCCTTCTCGGATAACCGCGCATCAATGTGCGCGACAGACTTGTGCCTCGCAGTGATCAGGGGAGCCGCTCGGATGGCAAGGGCGTCGAACTCAACTCGGAGCGACGCAAGCTTTTTTGGTTCGAGTGTCGTGCCAACAGCGTTCAGGTACGTCGGTATCGAAGATGAGTCAGTACGTTTATCGAAGAGGTGCGCCAAGTAAACGAAGAAAGCCGTGTAGTGGGCATCCGCTGATGCGCGGAAGAAATCACTGTACCGATTCATGACACCAGCAAGGCTAGGTTTAGCTTCGCTTGCTTGCGCCCACCAGACCTCAAAGTGACTCTTCGCAGATGCAGCGGATGTGACCAAATCGTTAAGAATCTTCGCTGGCGTCATTTGTGGCGTCTAACGTCCAGGCTCACCGGCGCCCGCTGCACGGCAGTCGCTGAGCGTAGGGCCCTCGCGCAAGCGTCCGGTGCAGCGTGCTGTTAGGTTGCTCATTCTTGTTTCATTGCGAAGAGAGGCCGCTCACGGTAGAGCGCACGCCACGACTCGTGGTGGACAACGCCCAGTATCGCCTTTGCGACTGTTCCTACCGTGTAAGCAATCTGCTCAGTGCTACCGAAGCGCTTCGATCTTGGGACGAAGTACTCAAGCTCTTTGCCGACATAGAACTTGTTAAGACGAACGACCTGAGCGACATCCGCGCGGCATAGGGCGACGTGCTTCGACAATCCTCGATCCTTGCAGGCACGCATGCATGAGACTAGGTCGTGACCGAGGTTTCGCAATTCCTTTTCGGTTTTGCCTTGCAAGATGAGAAACGATTTCAAGTACAGCTCCAACGAATGCAACAGTAGAAGAAGAGTGGGCTGTCGCACATACACCTCGGTCTGCTTCATTAGCGCTTCAGCCGCCAATGTGTAACTGTGGCCAAGCGCCCACGTCGACTGCGCTTGCGCTTCACGCTCCAACCTTGGATGCGACGCGACTTTTCGACGCTTGCCCGGCATCGTGGGCCCCAAAGAGCAAACTAAATGGTCTTCCTAAAACAAGCCTAATCTGGCGCGGCAGTCTACACTCCGCCAGGATTGCTGTGCGAAATCATCACGCGATGGTGCGTTGTAAGCACCAGGCACTGGATTGAGTGTCGGGTTTGCAAAGGAGAGGGCATGCTCAATCAAACGCCGTGCTCGGAGTGCAACGGCGCGGGGTAGCTATTCCCGAAAAGTGCAACAGCGATGAACCCACCTGAGTCGCCCGACCGTGTAGGGGAAACCCTGAAAGGTCTGTCGGGAATGCTTCCGTCATTCGCCAATGGTAATCCGGCTCCGGTTGAGATATATAGCCAATAACGAACAGTGGGCGTCGCCTGAGAACAAGGGGGCAGCCATGCATCCGCGGTTGATTCAGGCAGGAACGATCTTATCGAGCTTGGCGATGCTGCTCGCGTTTGCGAGCGCGCATGCGCAGCTGCTCGCGCGCACTTGGGACTTCGACCTTGAGGACCCGGGGAGATACAGAGTTCAGGTCGAGCACTCGGCCGACGGACTGGCGCCGGCATCGAAGGCCACCTATTCGGTTTCGGTCGGCAAGGCGACGCAAACGCGCGACCTCAACGTGGTCGCGAATCGTCCGTTCACGCTCGCAACGGCGGATATTCCGGGTCCGCTGAAAATCCGCGTTTCCATCGCCGGCCTGAGCGAGTCGGCGCTGAAAAGCACTCGTGTCCGCACGGACGAGCTGAAGTCGTTCGAGCCTGCGAAACGCGCCGACTTCCCGGAAATCCGGCGCCTCCGGAGCATTTTCAGGCTTTCGGAGGACCGGATGGATCTCGGCAGGGCCAAGCTGACCGTGGACAAGATGATCGATCCGGCGATCGACATCGAGGCCAACCTCAAGAAGCTCGACGCGATGGCCGCGAAGGTGCGCAGCATGCCGGAGTACGGAGCGTCGAGCGCGAGCAAACTGGAGGCTCTGAGACGCTACGTGTACGTATCCGGCGCGTGGAACGGTCACCGGCCGTTCGAATACGACCTGGACGACCCCCTCGGCGCGAACATCAACAACAAGCTACTCCCGACGTACCTGGCGTCGAGAAAGGGGAATTGCGTCAGCATGCCCCTGCTGTTCGTGATCCTCGGGCAGCGTCTCGGCGTCGACGTCACCGCATCGCTCGTGCCCAAGCACGTCTTCGTGAAATACAGGGACGCGCTGGGAACGTGGATCAACCTCGAGGCCACGAGCGGTGCCAACCCGGCCCGGGACGTGTGGGTTCGCGAGCAGTCGCCTTTCACTGACGAAGCGCTCGCGAACGGCCTGTACATGCAGCCGCTCACGAGGAAGGAGACCGTCGCGGTGATGGCGGGCACGCTTTCGGAATATTGGCTCCGCCACGGCGACTACGAGAAGGCGATCGCCCTATCCGACCTCGCGCTCGCCTACTACCCGAAGGATGTCGGCGCGATGCTGGCGACGGCTACCGGCTACGGCCGCATAGCGCGCACTCAATTCGAAGCGAAATATCCGTCGCCCAACCGGATACCGGCGGACGAGAGAGGCTACTTCGAGTATCTCGTCCACCAGCATCGAGCCTGGGTCGCCAAGGCCGAAAAGCTGGGGTGGCGCGAAGAGACGAAAGAGGAGCGCGAGAAGTACCTGCGTTGGATTGAGCAAGCTCGACAACAAAAAGTCGCCAACTAGCGGAGCATACATATGCCGAGGACGAAAACGGCGCTGCGGATTCTGGTTGTCACATGGGTGTGCTACTCCGGTCTGGCCTTTGCGCGCTTCATTCAGGCCGACCCGGTGGGGATCGTCCCCGAGCCCACAGTTCCATTGCCATCGACGCCATCGCCGGTGCAAAAGCTGAACCACCTTTACGTCTACGTCAGCAACAATCCGTTGCGTTACACCGACCCATTCGGGCTCACGCAACAAGATATCGACAACATGCTCGAGTTGGTGAATGTCACTCAACCAGACCTCAACGTCCCCTCCAGCGTAAGCACATACGAAGGCGGCGTGAGCGGCGGCGGGATCACTTGGCCATTCCCAGGGCGACCAGTTTCGATCAGCGACATCTATCTTAAGCAGTTGAGTTGCGACCAGCTTAATCAGCTATTCAATGTCCTCACGCACGAATCGATCCACCGGACCAGGCCGTTTAGCGACATGATCCGTCGTCCGATTAACCATCCGGATATTTATGAAGATGCTGGCCGGCGCACTCGAGAAGTCAGCAACTTCATTCGTAACTACTGCAAGTGCCCGTCATCATGAAGAAGGTGGCCTGTTTAGCGGTCTTGCTATCGCTCTGTGCTTGCGCGCATCTCGACGAACAATGGTTCTTCGTGCGTGACGCGTCGGTTCAGCAGCTGAGCAAACACCAGCAACTATCGAACGCGCTTGCAACAAACAAAGTGCGGTCGCTTGGATACGACGATAAAGAGTTTGTCGTGACAGGACATCGATTGACGGGTGGGGACGATGTCGTCCTGGCTTTTCGAAGCTTTTCTTCGGGATCCTTAATTGCGGACACCGCCAGCTTCGTGAAGCTGACTGCGCTTATTCCCCAATCGCGGTTCGCCCCTGGCTCCGAGATCAAAATCCCAGGTGCGGATGGTGCGATGGCTTACTATTCCTCGAGCTCGTCGAACTTTCCTGGCGCCGGCGGGTGCTTTGGCTATGCATCGCAAGGCACCATGAAAGTAGACGGCGCTTCGGGACAGAGCGTTACCGTCTCGATAGATCTTCACTTCAACCTAGCCAGCCCTCTCGGCTATTCCGACCAATGCGGTGAAAAGAAGATCCAAGGCAAATACATCGTTCAACAACTTCCCTTACGCGAGCTAAGCCCATGGCAAGGTACAGCGGGAAAGACGCTGTACGAAGAAACGATCGCTCCGTAAGCGATTACCGACGGAACTTCGTCTTCGCGCTCGCAACGCATAGTCGCCTATCCGTGGACGCGGGCTGTACTCCATGAGCCGGGAACGCCATGAAAAAGGACGTCGCCAACCAAATAAACAACCTGATGCTCGAGTACAGCGCAAAGCTCACAGATTCATTACGACTGGTTCACGAAAACTGTACCGACAAGGAATACGCGACTTACCGGGCGGTCGTGGCAAAGCTCATGGGCGACATGCTGCTCGACGTGATGAACCCGATCTATGCAGAACATCCGGAGCTGAAGCCGGAGCAGCTCAAGTAGCGGTTGGAATTAGCTGATGGCGAGGTCCTGAAGCATATTTACATGGCTGTTGAGAAAGGACTTCGCAACCATGAAATGCTCGGTCTCCGTGTACGCTATAGGACGAATCTGACTCGATGAACTGCGGCTTAGTTAGGCAGGGATCTTCCCGCCCGCCCTCATGGCAAGGGACTTCTACTCAGGAACCTTGATCCACGATTGCTCCGTCGGCCAAATCTTGTATCGGTGCGGGGACAGCAGGTCAGTCTGCTTGCGAATGTATTGAACGAGCTCGCTGGCCGGGTATTTGCCGGCATCGTGGGTGCAAAGCTGGAGCAGCCAGACGTACGTGTCCGCGAGCTGCAGCATGCGGCTTAGGTGGGACTCCGTGAAATGCACCGTGTCGATGAGGCGCTCCAGCTTGGTGCCGAACGCATAAGATGTGCCCTGCTCGCGATAGCGGGACAGAGCCTCGGCGAAGACTGTCGCCACCTTCTCGCTCTCCCGATCGCCGATCAGCATCCCGACATCCTGCTTCGAGCGCAGATACATCTCGACGCGCTCGATGAAGAACATGAACGCCCTCTGGTCCAGGTTGCTCTCGGCGACCATTTTTGCGGGCTCGAGGCGCGTGAACACCCTTCCGACACCCTCGCGGCGACCCACGATCGAAGCCAACCGCTTGATGACCGACAGGCGCTTGTCGATATCGGGCCAGTCCTTGAAATTCCGCTTCCTGTGGAAGATCTCGGCCGCGTGGAATTCGGTGTCCCGGCAGATGGTCGACGTTCCGAAGCATTCGCGCGCCAGCGCGTCCACTTCGCGTTCGAGCTCCCTGACGAGCTGCGCGTCTACGATCACGCCACCCAGCCAGTAGTACGGCTGCGACCCGGCTTGAAACTTCACCTCGTCGAAGTAAGCGAGGAGCATCGTGTCGGCAGTTACGCGGCCGGGTGATTACCGGCAGCGGTGCACGTACATCCATTCCGGAACGCCGCCGTCGGACCTGCACTGCGCCTCCGCGAGCGCGTCGAGCCGCCGGTCCATCAGGTGCCGCCACAGAGGAGGCACGAGTGCCACGCAGAACATAGTGAAGTAGCTCGCCGGAAGGCGCGGCGCACCGTGCATGGCGTGCAGTTCATAGTACGGTACCTGGGGTCTCAGGTGATGGTCGCTGTGAAACGTGTTGTTGAACGTGAGGCAGTTCGTGATCCAGCAATGGTGCGCCCAGGCGTGCTGGGGTCCGGGTTCTTCGTCATGGGCCCGAGCGAGCCCGTAGTGATGAAGATAGGTTATGGCCTCGAACACAAAGACGGCGAATGCTGCCTGGCCGATGAAGACAGCAAGACCTTTGCTTCCCCAAGCTGCGAAAAACGCAAGGGACAAGCCTAATGCCAACGCGTAGCTGTGGAGCACTTGGTTCTGCCACCACCCCAACCCGCACCGGCGCTGCCGCGCGATCTCGACAGTCCAGGCGTTCCGCAATCCCCGCCGAAACGCAGTTGCCGCGAAGCGATAGACCGAAATTCCGCGCGGAGCGGTTGCTCCCGCTGCAAGCTCGCCGACGGTCGCGTGATGATGGAAGTGCTCGACGACCATGTGCCCGTATAGGCACACCCCACTCATCAGCCGGGCCAGCAACACATCAGCTTTTGAGCGTCGATGCATCAGCTCATGCGCAGTGCAAATCGCGACGGCGCTTCCGATCCCGACGCTTAACGTAAGCCCAAAGAGCGTTGCGATGCTTACATCGGCGCGCGCAGCGTAGCTGGCTGCCCATAACAAAACGCCAATCCAGACTAGACCATATATCCGGGGAAGGAAGTCTAGATATTTGACGATCAGCCATGAGCGGCGCAGCCCGGCTATGGGCAGGGAGCGGTCTTCGCCTATAACAAGGCCCAGAATCGGAAAAAGGCCGAATACCACGAGGGCCGCAAGCCACGGCACGTGCAGCCTCACCCCGAGCGGAGCGAGCAGCGGCATCCCGAGGCACAGCGAGTAGCCGGCGAGTTTTACGGTCGGGCTTCGAGCGATCACGAGCGCTTGATCAGTCCCATCGCGACCGCCTTTTCCACAGCGTTTCGCTTGTTTGGGACTTCGAGCTTCCGGACGAGCCGTTCGTACCGCGATTTGACGCGCGACAACGTGACGCCGAGCTCTCGGGCCGCCTCTTCGGCGGTCGCGTGCTCCTCGGCCTTCGCCAGCAAATCGAGGTCCAACTCATCGAGATCGAGATCCTCCAACCCGGTCTCGCGCAGCTTGGCGTCCCACCATTCCAGCAGCTCAAGCCCGAACGCGCGCATGAGGTTACGATGCTTCAGGATGCACTCGTGGGCCCGCTCGGGCCCCTCGCCCGTTCCGAGATAAAGGATTCCGATTCGCGCCGCCGACGGGCTGTGCGCGGGAACGACGACGCCCGAGCGAAACCCGTGTGCGGCCGCTTGCGCCATCAGCCGTTCCTGGCCCGGGCTGCTCAGCGGGATTTCGGATACCAATGCCGGGCTGGTGTTCTTAAGCGCATAGTCGATCAGCGGATCGATTGCATACCACTTGTTCTGGTTGTAGAGGTAGCACCACTCCAGAGAGCACCCCACAAGGTAGCGGTAGTGCTCGCGCTCGCCGCTCCGGAGTAAGGCACCGAATACGAACGTCTGCAGCCCGAAATATTCGACGATCTGCGTAGCCGCAGCCACCACTTCGACCTCGGTCTCGTAGCCGCTGATCCAGGAAATGCGATCGTTAGCGTCCTCGAGCGACCTGATCGCGTCAAGAACCGGGCTTCCCATGATGCTCGCGCAGCGCCTTGTCGAGCTTTCCGAGCGCCGCTCTCACTTCTCCCCGCATCCGCGAATAGCAGGGATCGGAGGTTAGTAGGTCCCGCACAGTCTTCGGCTGCTCGAAAGGGACGACCATAGTGAACGAGGTACCGTCGCGCTCTACGAGCTCGCGCTCGCAAACGAACGCCTCGCGTTCGCGGTAAATCCGAACGTTGAGAGTCTCCGTGCCCAGCTTGCTACTGAACTCGCTGAGCAGCGTCCTAGTTTTTGCCTTCGCGCGCCGCTTGATCGAACGGCGCTCCGCAATGTCCACAAAACAGCCCCGCTAACGCTTGCGGCGTCGGCACCGTCTTCCAAGAAAATACGCTCTCCTCTCCGCAAGCGAGACACTCGCGGAACAGAAATGGAAAGCGTTCGTTACAACGCGCATTCTCGCAGCGAAGGCTATCTAGCCGCCCACTGTCGAGGCATTCAAAGTCGTCGGTGTGCTCATGACGACAGAATGGGCATTGAACCGCCAACATGTCCTGACTTTGAGACGGAACGTTCATACAACAAATTTAATAGCGACTCAAATGGATGCCACCGCAAACGTTGATTATAGAGTCCACCCCTAATGCGCCGCAACGTGATCGCATCCATCATGCGTCGTTCAATTCACAATCCCCCGTTGGCGGCGCACCTTGTTGTCGTCCTGCGAGTGATGAATTGATCGGCTCGTCCGTTAATCGCTCACTCAGACGTCGCATTCTAGTAACGCGAGGCGGTCGACAAGATGAGCTTCCAGTATTCTGGTATGGGGGTTCACATCTCGAGAATTTTCGTCTCGTCCGAAACCTTGTTGGCGCGCGCCGCAGCTTGCGCCTTCCATGATCGCATGTGCATACGCGGACGCGATGTGCCAAGGGACTCATTTGTTCGGATGTCACGGAAGTCGAGGAGTCAACGCTTCCTGCTCATAGGCGACGTGCGAAGACGCAAGTCCTTGCGCTTCCTCCGTCCATCCGTGCTGCTTCGCCAGACGTACCATTAGCGAGCGCTCGGCAGCCAAGAGCTCGCGCCACTGCGGCGCGTCCCCTACGTTCGTCGGATCCATGCAGAAAAGGCTTAGCCGGCGCCCCAGACTCTTCGCCTCCTCCGCGAGCAACGCGGCAATGCGAAACCCCGCGCCGTCGATGTCGCCCCAATGGAATAGGGGCGTAGAAGCTTCGGCGGCGTCGAGGAGTCTTCTGTAGAGCGAGCGAAACGACGGCCCCGGCACGCCAGGGCTTTGGAGCACAATGCCACGCACCGCACCGGCCGCGCCGAGTGCGAGCTCGTGGAACGTCGTCGCGTTTTCGACCGTGAGGATGTAGGCGCACGGCGCCTCTACCCGGAAAGCCTCGACGGCCTTGGACGGCAACCCGAGGTACGGTGCTGGTAGGCGCAGAGCCGAGCCTTCGGTCAAGCGCACTTCAACCGAACCGCACATCAGAACCGGCTGCGGATTTCGCACGATGCCGAACGAGCCGAGCACTTCGTCGATATGCTCCCATCCATCGTCATCGTTGCCAACGAGGTAGTCGAGCGGCGCCTTCAGCGCCTCGATGCGCTTGCTCTCGCCGAAAAGCTGGACCGATAGCCTGCGCATCTGCACCTCGGCCGGCGCATTGGGACGTTCCCGAGCTTCGATGACGCGGATTGCGTCGAGGACGTCCGACAACCGATCCGGGGTAAGGCCTCGGGGCTTTTTGCCGCTACGCCAAGCCTCCAGCAGACGGGCCACGGAGGGCCATCGTGCGGCGCTCGGTTCGAGCGCCGTGCGGGCATCAGCCCAAGATTGCCATAGCGGCGTGAGGGCAAGGTGCCGCGCGAGTGCACCGCCATCACGACTCCGAATAGCGCGGATCTGCACCCCTTCGCCGGCCATTCGGTCCCACTCGATTTCGATCGCACCCGCGCGTTCGGCGGCACGCAACTCGGCGTGTGTCTCTTCCTTTGCCGTATTGCTCGGTAGGTGCAGGTACTGAGGGAACGACGCCGCTGTGAACGCGAGCGCGGTCGCGCCATCCGGAGGTTGAGCTTGAGCGGTCAGTTCGAGTCGCGTCCACGCCCGCTCGCTTCTCTCCAGGAGCTTCTCCAGTGCGGCGCGGGCAACCTCGGTCACGACGGTTCAATGGCTGTCTTACGCTCCAGTTCCTGCTCGAGGAGCTCGGGGTGATCGACCACATTGTCCG
>Ga0070741_10016265_pt1 | contig 12447 bp, 9 predicted proteins | sample Coa_R1_4_FD_66440 | JGI IMG/M metagenome (GOLD analysis project Ga0070741, IMG submission 66440) | Surface soil microbial communities from Centralia Pennsylvania, which are recovering from an underground coalmine fire - Coalmine... | ecosystem: Environmental > Terrestrial > Soil > Unclassified ...
GTGCGTCCGCGCCATGGTGACGGCATGTCGGCCCGTCGCCGCCTCGAGCGCCTCGAGGCCGGCGTGCCGAATCACGTCGCAGACGAGCTTGCGGTTGCGTGCGTCGTCGTCGACGACGAGGACGACGGTTGGAGTCATCGACGGGCTCGCCGTACGCTGTGCGCGTGACGATTCGCGTCGTTCTCGCCGACGACCACTATCTCGTGCGCGAAGGGATGCGTCGACTGCTCGACGCGCAGGAGGAGGTGGAGGTCGTCGAGGTCTGCGACGACCTCGACTCGCTGCTCGCCGCCGTCGAGGCCTCGGCGCCCGACGTCGTCGTCACGGACATCCGGATGCCTCCGACCGGCGCCGACGAGGGCATCCGGGCCGCGGAGCTCCTCCGCGAGCGCAACCCGCGCATCGGCGTCGTCGTGCTCAGCCAGTACGCCGAGCCGCGCTACGCGCTGCCCCTCCTCGAGCACGGGAGCGCGGGCCGGGCGTACCTGCTCAAGGAGCGCATCGACGACGTCGACCAGCTCGTCGGAGCCGTGCGGGCGGTCGCTTCGGGCGGCTCGGTCGTCGATCCGAAGGTGGTCGAGGCGCTCGTCGCGGAGAACGCGCGCGCCGACCGCTCGCCGCTTCACGACCTGACGCCGCGCGAACAGGACGTGCTGCGCGAGATGGCGTCGGGCAAGAACAACGCGGCGATCGCCGCGGCGCTCTTCCTCACCGAGCGCTCGGTCGAGAAGGTGATTCACGCGATCTTCCTCAAGCTCGGGCTCACGTGGGAGGCCGCGGTGCACAAGCGGGTGAAGGCTGTCGTCATGTACCTGGCCGCGGGAGAGGAAGCCGGCAGCTGACGCGGTCCGGCGAGATCTCGATCGTCCCGGCGAGCACGGCGAAGCGTCCGGCGACCCCGTCGAGCGCACGCGGGTCGATGCTCGCCGCCTCGACGTCGAGCTCGAGCTGCCCGTCGCGCGTCGTGACGGCGACGGTCGCGCTGCCGTCCGCGCCGGCGAGCGCGGCGACGACGAAGCGGTAGGCGGTCACCGCGAGCTCGGGCGGGACGTCGCCGTCCACCGTGCTCCGGACGCGCGTCGGCACGGGGGCGGCGGCGGCAGCCATGCGCAGCGCGGCGCCGAGCCCCTGCGTGTCGAGCAGCGGCGGGTGGACGCGCTGCGCGATCGCACGCAGCTCGTCGAGCGCCTGCGCGATGTCGGCGCGTGCGTCGCCGAGCGCGCGCACGGCATCCGCCGGATCCTCCTCGACGAGCGTGCGCGCCGTCTGCAGCGCAACGGCCAGTGCGACGAGCCGTTGCTGCACCGTGTCGTGGAGCGCGCGCTCGATCTCACGATGCTCCTCGTCCTCGGCGAGCAGATATTCGCGCAGGCGTTCCACGCGCTTCGTTCTCCATCTTCCGAGCCGGCGAGTCAAGGGTGCTAGCACCGTGCACGATCGGCCGGGCCGCACCGTGGGAGCGCCGGAACCGCGGTCATAGCGTCCACGGCGTCCCCACGAAGCATCGGAGGTACGCAATGAAGCGCTTGATCGTCGTCTCGGCCCTGATCGCCGCAGCCGTGTGGGCAGCCGTCGCAGTCGCGACGCCCGGGCAGGGACAGTCCAACAAGATCGTCGCGCTGGGCACGCTCGACGCCGACCTGGCGTTCAACACGGGCGCCGCGCTGCCGGCGAACGGCCTCAACTGGGAGGGCAAGCAGTACGGCGCTCAGCAGCTGCCGGAGTTCCTGATGCGCCTCCGGACCGAAGGCGTGACCGACCTGGGCGCGTGGCTGAACCTGCACCCGGCGGTGTCGGCGCACTTCGGGATGGTGCCCGTCGGCCTTCTGAGCAAGCCCGAGATCGTGACGCAGCAGGCGACGTTCGCGCCGGGCGCCACGTCGGGTTGGCACACGCATCCGGGGTTCCTCACGGCCACGGTCGTGTCGGGCCAGGTCGTCCGCTACGGCACCGACTGCTCGTCGACGACGTACGCGACCGGCCAGTCGTTCTACGAGACCGGCGCGCACACGTTCGTCGTGAAGAACGAGGGCAGCGTTCCGGCGGTCGTGATGGTGACGTTCGCAGTGCCCGGCGGCACGCCGACGACGGCATTGCGGATCGACGAGGCGCAGCCGTCCGGCTGCTCGCAGTGATGCGGGGTGGTGAGGCGGCGCGCGCCGTCCGGGCGCTCGCGGCCCTCGCCGCCGTCGTGCTCGCCGCCGCCGTCGGCGCTCGGGCCGCGCAGGCAGACGGCGACCCGGCGAGCGACTACCTCCTGCTGCAGACCGTCTTCTTCCCGACGCCGCCGCCGTCGCAGTCGGCCGAGACGGCACTCGACCAGGCCGCCGCCGCCGTCTACGCCCACGGCGACCGCATCAAGGTCGCGGTCATCGACTCGGTCGACGACCTCGGCGCGATCCCCTCGCTCTTCGGACACCCGTCCGACTACGCGCGCTTCCTCGGCATCGAGCTCGGCCTCTGGTACGTCGGCCCGCTGCTCGTCGTGATGCCGAACGGCTACGGCATCTACGACGGTGGCCACTCGACCGCACCCGAGCAGCAGGTTCTCCAGGGAGTGGCGCTTGCGAGCGACGGCCCAGATCAGCTCGCGCGCAGCGCGACGGCTGCGTTGCAGAAGCTCGAGGCCGCCGGCGCGCTGCACTCGCCGGACACGCATGCCCCGCTCGCGACGGCGTACCCGGCCGGCGCAACGCTCGGCCGCACCGCCACGCTGCACTTCGACCTCTTCGACGACAGCGGGCGCACGACTGCAACGGTACGGATCTACGACGCAGGCTCGCCGGTGGCGAGGCTGACGACTCCGATGGCCTTCGCGATCGGCACCCGCCACGCCTCCGTGCGGTGGCCCGTGCCGCACACGCTGCGAAGCCGCCGCCTGCGCTTCTGCGTCGTCGCCTCCGACCCCTCGGGAAACCGCAGCAAGCCGTCATGCGCGCTGTTCCTGCGCGTCACGGCGTAGCGCTACTTCGGCGGCGTGATCGTGAGCTTGCTGTTGAACGGGCCGTAGACGTGGTGCATGAAGTGCGCCGCGGCGGTCATGTGCAGGTCGAGGACGCGTTCTGTCTGCTTGTCGACCGCCAGCCGGAAAAACGCCGGGAGCTGCGGCGCGGCGAACGAGAGGTTCCAGACCGGGCGGCCGCGCAGCCGGCCGGAGCCGAGCAGGACGGGATCCTCGACGATCCCGGACCAGAACGGCTTGATCGCCTGCACGGGCGTCGTCGTCGACGCCACCCAGGTGCCGCCGCCGACCCGGCCCCACAGGTGCTTCCCGATCTGGACCGTGGCGTCGCCGCTCGAGTCCTCGGTCGCGAGCGTGTGCGGCGCGATTGCCCGGTAGACGGTCGTGACGGCGTCCCCGGGCTTGCTCGCGAGCCGTTGGTGGATGACGAGCGTCTTCAGTCGCGCGTAGGCGCGGTCGACCGACCGCATCAGCTTCCCCGCCGGCTGCGGCGGCCAGGCGCTCCGCGGCAGCGTGAACGCGATCGGCCGGTGCCACGAGCGGGGACCGTCGACGCTGACGCGCGCGGACACGGGGGGAGAGGTCGTCGCGAGCGTCGCCTGATAGGTACCGAGCGGCCCCCCGCGCGCGTCGGCGCTGATCGACCTGCCGTCGGCCGTCGTCACCGTGACGGTCGTCGAGCGGCCGCCCGCACCGGTGCCGTCGTAGTCGAGGACGGTGACGACGGCGAGCAGGCCGCCGGGGCGCGGCGCGAGCGCGAGCACGACCGCGAGCTCGTCGTCCTCCTGGGCGAGCACGACCGCGTTCGGAGGCTGCCCGCCGAGCACCGCCGGCTCGAAGGGCGGCGCGCCGTCACCGGCGCCGGCGGCGGGTGCGACGATCGCCGCTGAGACGGCGAGCACCGCGAGCCCGGAGATCAGTCTCGTCCGTCTCTGCACGGCGGTCGAGCACGCATTCTCGCACGCGCCCGCCGCTCGAACGCCTCAGATCTTCAGACGCGAGACCTATCGCCCGTTTCGAGCCGAACCTCGCCGCGCTGCGTCCGCTGACCCGTGGCAGCGTCCCTCGAAGGAGTGCAGTCGCGGAAAGCCCGGGCATAATGGCCGCCATGCCCCTGCGGACGGCGATCGCAGGCTTGGCAGCAACGTCGCTCTTCGCCGCAGGGGTCGCGGCCGCGCTTGCCGATCCACCGCCGACGACGATCACGTCGCCGACGACGACGCTCGGCTCGACGACGCTCGCAACGACGACGACGACGACGACCGCGCCCACGACGACGACCGCGCCGGCCACGACGACCACCACGACCGCGACGACCGTCGGCGAGCCGACGACGACAACGGCTCCGACGACGACCGCGCCGCCGACGACGACGACCGCGCCGGCGACCACGAGCGTCCCGACGACCACGACCGTCCCGACGACCACGGTCGGGGCGCCGCACGCGACGCCGCTCCACGCGCTCACGCTCGCCCGGTCCTGCCCGCTCGGCGCGGTCGGCTTCCTGCGCCCCGGCCACACGCCCGTCGTCGTCGGCCCGACCGCGAGCGCCGACGCGGGCGCGGCCGGACTCGACCGGCTCTCCTACCCCGCGGACGGCGCGGTGGTGACGGCGTCGGCGACCGCGCTGCGCGAGAGCACGTGCGCCGACACCGGGCCGACGAAGGGCCGCGTCAGCGTCCGCTCGCTCTCGCTCTTCGACGGCGCCGTCTCGGCAAGCCGCATCGTGCTCGACGTCGGCCGCAACGACCGGACGTCGATCGTCGGGCTCACCGTCGACGGCAAGCGCGTCGCGGCCGGCACGAAGCGGATTCCCGTCAAGCGGTGGGGCTACGTCGTCACCGCGACGAAGACGCCGGTGACGGCCGCGGGCGGCCACGCGATCGGCGCGCTCGCCGTCCACCTCGTCGAGCCGCACGCCGGCCTGCCCGCGGGAACCGTGGTCGTGGTCGCGCTGGCGGGCTCGCACGCGAAGTCGAAAGCCGCTGCGCGGAAGCGCCGGAAGCACAAGCAGCGCGCAACGCACGAGCCGCTGACGGTGACGCCGAAGCTCGGGCAGCGTCGCTTCGACTTCCCCGTCGTCGGCGCGGTCAGCTTCGGCGACACGTACGGCGCCTTCCGCGGCGACGTCCCCGGCGACTGGCACCACGGCGACGACATCTTCGCGCCGCTCGGGACGCCGGTCGTCGCGGTCGCGAGCGGCACGATCAACCGCGTCGGGTGGGAGGCGATCGGCGGCTGGCGCATGTGGGTTCGCGACGACGCCGGCGACGAGTTCTACTACGCGCATCTCTCCGGCTACGCGCCGAGCGACCTGCGCTCGAACCGCGTGCGCGCCGGAGAGGTGATCGGCTTCGTCGGCAACACGGGCGACGCGTTCACGACCTCGCCGCACCTGCACTTCGAGGTCCATCCGCGGCCGCTGCTGCATCTCGGCTACGACGGCGCCGTCGACCCGACGACCTACCTCGACGGCTGGCAGCACCTTGGGCACGTCGAGGCGCCGGTTCCGGTCCATCCGCCGCTTCCCACGGAGCCGCTCATCCGCAAGGAAGCCGTGTATGTCTTCGGCGAGCTGCTCGCCGCCCGCCATCTGATCAAGCACGCGCCGGCGGCGAAGGAGCGACCGCACATCGCGCTGCCGAGCTCCGTCGACGGAGTGCCCGCTCCGAGCCTGAATCCGGTCCGCGCCTCGGCGTCGGCCCCGCTCCGCCACGGCGGCGGCGGGATGTCGACCATCGAGCTCGCCCTCGTCGCGGGGCTCGCCTCGTTCGCGGTCTTCGCGTCGGCGCTCTTCGGCGTGCCGGCGCTCCGGCGCCGGCTCCGCCTGCCCTCGCCCTGATCGCGTTTACGTCCGCCCTTCGGGCTCGAGAGGCGCTCCTATCATCATCGGGGTGACGGGGGGCCGGTCGGACGTCGCGCTGCGCGCCGCGATACTGCTGCGGGGAATCCGCTCGCGGCCGGCGTCGGCGGTCATGCTGTTCGCCGCGTCGACCGTCGCCGTCGCGGCAGCCGCGATCGGGCCGATCTTCCTCGCTGCCGCCGACCGCTCGGTGCTCTCGACGACCTTCGCGTCGGCGGCACCCGGCGAATCGGCCGTCAAGATTCTCGCGACCGGCGGACCGCGGACGTTCGCCCGTCTCGAACACGCCTCGGTCGACGCGGTGAGTACGTCGCACGGCCTGCTCGAGCGACCAGTCCTGAGCGCGGACGTCGGCACGACGTTCATCGGCGCGGGTCAGCAGCAGTACCGGGGAGACCTGCTCGCACGCACTGCCGCCTGCGCACACCTGAGGCTCGTGCGCGGCCGCTGCCCCACTCGGCTCGGTGACGTCGCCGTCAGCGAGCGCAGCGCGAAAGCGTCGCACATCGCGCTCGGCTCCACCGTCCGGCTCGGCGAGGCGACGCAGACGCGCACGCTCGCGTACACCGTCGTCGGCGTCTACCGGCCGCCGGTGTCGGTCCAGAACGCGTTCTGGGGCGGAATCGACTACTTCGCGTTCGGCACGGGCAGCTCCGTCGTCGAGCAGCTCGATCCGTTCCTCGGCTCGTTCGCGACCGTGCTTCGGTTCGCTCCGATTGCCGCGCCCCAGGTCGCAGCCGACCTCGTGTGGACGGCGCGTGCACCCTTCGTCGGGCGCTCCGCGCTCGCGTCGACGCTGCGCCGCGTGCAGTCGCGCCTCTCCTCGGATTCGTCGCTGCGCGCGTCGACGGGCCTCGGCGCGATCCTCGCCGCCTCCGCCCACGACGCGCATCTGATGCGCACAGTGGTGCTGGCGGTCGTGCTGCAGCTCGTGCTGCTCGTCCTCGTGATCCTGCATGCCCTCGGCCGCTCGGCCGCCGCCGGTCGACGACCGGAGGCCGAGTTCGCGAGACGCCACGGCTTTCCGCGCCGTGCGATCGTCGCGCTTGCCGTCGGCGAGCCTGCGGCGCTCATCGCGGCCGCTCTGCCGGCGGGCCTGCTGCTCGCGTGGATCGTCGTCGACGTCGCCGGACGCTCGCTCTTCGTCGGCGGCACGGCGGTCTCGCTCGGCATCTGGAGCGTGGTCGCCGCGCTCGGTGCGTGCGTCGGCGGCATCCTCGCGGTGGGGCTCGCCTCGTTCGAGCTCTGGGGCCGCGACGCCGCGTTGAGCCGCAAGCGCAGCGCGGTCGCCGAGCTCACCCTCGACGCGGTGGCGGTTGCGCTCGCGCTCGCGGGGCTCGTCGCACTCGCGACGCACGGGTCGCTCGGAGGGGCGCACACGAACGCGCTCGCCTCGTTTGCGCCGGGGCTGCTCGCACTCGGCGTCGGGGCCGTCGGCGTTCGGATCGTCCTCTTCGCGCTCCGACTCGCGGTGGCCCGGAGCGGGGAGTCGCCGCGCATCGCGTGGTTCCTGGCACTTCGTCGACTTGCACGCGGGCCGCTCGCGCTGAGGCAGGTGCTTCCGCTCGCCGCCGCCGTGACGCTCGCGCTGTTCGCCGTCGGCAGCTTCGCGCGTGCCGCAGCGAACCGCTCGCTCCTCGCGCACTTCAGCGTGGGCTCGGCGCGCGTCGTCGCGGTGTCGACGCCTCCGGGCCTCGATCTCGAGACGGCGGTGCGGCGGGCGGATCCCTCCGGCCGTCAGGCGATGGCGGCGGTGTTCTACACGTCTTCGAGCGGCAACCTGCTCGCTGTCGACAGCTCCCGTCTCGCCTCCGTCGCGACGTGGCCCGGGACGCTCGGCCCTTCCGCGGCCGGGCTCGCGGAGCGGCTCGCTCCACCGGTGGCTCGACCGGTCGTCCTCCGGGGAAGCGCGCTGCGGCTGCGGGTGAGCGTGCCTGCCGGGACGCCCAACCTCACGCTCGGCGTCGACGTCTACGACGAGACCTACGGCGGCAGGACGACGCTCGCGCTCGGCCCGGTCCGCGCGGGCGAGCACGCGTACGCCGCGTCGCTCGCAGGTGCCTGCCCGGGCCTCTGCCGCGTGTTGAGCCTCAGCCCGGCCTGGGAGAACCCGGACGAGGCCTTCGCACGCACGGTGCGCATTCGCCTCGCCGGCGGCTCCGAGCGCGTCGACGGCGTCTGGCGCGAGGTGCGACTCGGCACCGGCCGGAGCTGGCGGGCGGCGCCCTCGCCGGCCCAGGTTGTGCGCTCCGAGGCAGGCGCGGTCGTGTTCGCGGTCCCCGGTTCGCTCCTCGGCACCGGCGGGATCCTGCTCAGCCCGGCGAGCACCGCGGTGCGCGTCCCCGCTGTCGTCACCGGCAAGCTCGAGCAGCTCGATCCTCCGAGCCAGCCGGACGAGAGCATCTCCCTGCAGGACTTCGACGGCAACCCGCTCACGGTCCGCGCGATCGCCGTCGTCCCGACGCTCCCGATGCTCGGGACGAACGGCGCCCTCGTCGATCTCGGGCTCGCCGAGCGCGCGCTGACCGGACCCGTCGTCGACTCGACCGAGCAGGTCTGGCTCGCGAAGACCGCGTCGCCGGCGATCCTGTCGCGCCTGCGCTCGCTCGGAGTGACGACCGGCTCGACGACGAGCGCGTCGACGCGCCTCGCCACGCTCGACCGCGGTGGGACCGCGCTCGCGTACGACCTCGTGCTGATCCTGTCGCCGGTCGCGGCGCTGCTCGCGCTCGCCGCGATGACGTTCGAAGCCGTCACGGCCGGACGAGGCCGCCGCCTCGAGCTGCGTTCACTGCGCCTCGTCGGGGTCCCCGGCCGAGCCGTTCGGCGTTCGCTGCTGCTGGAGCAGGCCGTCGTGCTCGCCACGGCGCTCGTCGTCGGCGCTGCGACGGGCGTCGCGGGTCTCGCGCTGGCACTGCCGTCGCTGCCGGAGTTCGCGACGGGCACGGGGCGGCTGCCGATCCCGAAGGGCGTCCCCGGCCCGTCCATGCTCGTCGCGATCGCGAGCGTCGCGGCCGTCTTCGCGATCGCCGCGGCCTGCACGACTCGCATCGTCGCCGCGACCCGGGAGACGTGATGACCGCTGCGCTCGACGTGCATCTCACGGGTGTCGTGCATCTGTATCCGTCGCCCGAGGGCGACGTCGTCGCGCTGCGAGGCGTCGACCTCGACATCCGCGCCGGTGAGTCGGTCGCGCTCCTGGGCCCGTCAGGCGCCGGCAAGTCGACGGTGCTCGGCCTGCTCGCCGGCGAGTTCAGGCCGTCGGCGGGATCGGTTCGGATCGGCGACGTCGACGTCGCGCGCGGGGGTTCCGAGGCGCTCGCCGCTCTGCGCTCGCGCGACGTCTCGCTCGTTGTGCAGGGCGCGGACGCAAACCTGCTGCCGTACGCGACCGGTCTGCAGAACGTCTGGTTCGCGCAGCACGGAGCGCGTCGCCGCGGACAGGCACCCGAGAAAACGGCGGCCGAGCTCCTCGACCTCTTCGGGCTCGGCGCCCTCGCAGACAGACCCGCCGATCGCCTCTCGAGCGGCGAACGGCAGCAGCTCGCTCTCGTCGCAGGCGTGGCGTCGCTTCCGCGCCTGCTCCTGCTCGATGAGCCGACGAGCCAGCTGACGGACGCCGAGCGCGACGAGATGATCGACGCAGTCGTCGCCGTTCACCGCACGCTCGGCATGACGGTGATCGTCGTCACGCACGACACCGACGTCGCGGCGCGACTCGAGCGCACGGTGACGATTCGCGACGGGCGCGTCGGCGCCGAAGGCCGCGCCGGAACGGAGTACGCCGTTGTCGGCCGCGACGGCAGCGTGCACCTGCCGCCGGACGTGCTCGGCGTGCTGCCGCCCGACAGCCTGGTTCGCGTCACTCGACTCGACGACGGCGTCGAGCTCCGCCGAGTCGACGAGGACGGCGACGCTCCGTGAACGCAGAGCTGCGCGGCATCGCGCTGAGTGTCTCCGTCGAGCGCGGCGTGCTCTTCGACGGCTTGGACGTGACCGCGCGGAGCGGGCACGTCCTTGCGATCACCGGCCCGTCCGGATCCGGGAAGACGACGCTCGCACACGTCCTCGGCGGTGTGCGCCCACCGGACCGCGGAGTGGTGCTGCTGGACGGCGCGCCGCTCGCAGAGCTCGCTCCCGGGTGGCGCCCGAGCCTCGTGCCGCAGGACTACGGGCTCGTCGGCACGCTGACGGCGGCCGAGACGGTGGCGCTTCCGTTGCAGGTGCAGGCACTCGCTCGACCCGAGATACGCGAGCGCACCTCTCGCCGGCTGCGCGAGACCGGACTCGACGCGTGCGCATCGCGAGCGGTCGACGAGCTCTCGGGCGGGCAGCGCCAGCGCGTCGCGATCGCTCGTGCGCTCGCGTCTGCAGCGCCCGTGTTGGTGCTGGACGAGCCGACTTCGGAGCTCGACGCTGCGAACCGTGACATCGTCCTCGCTCTCCTCGCCGGCGAGGCGAGACAGGGACGCATCCTCGTCGTCGTCTCGCACGACCCCGACGTGCTCGCGCGCAGCGACGCGCGAATCGAGCTCGGCCGCTGACGCGGCCGATTGATCAGTCAGTCGGGAATCGTCCGGCTCTCGCCTGTTTGGAAAACGCGCGCGGGCGGGAAATAGCTGCGGCTTTTCTATTTCCCGGAGGAGGACGCAATGCCAGCAGGTCTTCGGCGCCCACGGCTCCGGCGCGTGCAGCTCGTGCTCGCGGCCGTGGGCATTGCCGTGCTCATGGGAGCAACACCGGCCGCGCGTGCAGGCGCCGCGACGGCGACGCTCTCGTTCGACGTCGTCCAGAACCTCGACCTCGCGACGTTCGTCGGTGCGCTCCCGGCGTCGCAGCCGGTGACGGTCGGCGTGTTCCTCGCCAACCCGAACCAGGCGGCCGAGGACGCGTACGCGAAGCAGCTGTACGACCCGTCCAGCGCGAACTATCAGAACTTCCTCGACCCCGACACGTTCAACAGCGAGTTCGGCGTGCCGGCGGCGACGACGCAGGCCGCCCAGTCGTGGCTCACGGGCGCGGGCCTCACCGTCACGCGCGTCGACACCGCGACCGACTACCTGCTCGCGACGGGCACTGCGGCACAGGTCGAGGCGGCGTTCGGCACGCCGCTGAACACGTATACCGCGAACGGACGGACGTTCTACGCCAACACGCTCGCGCCGACCGTGCCCGCCTCGCTCGGCATCGCCGACGTGCTCGGCCTGAACAGCTACAACCGGCTGCAGACGCCGCGTGTCGCTGCGAGCGGCACCGCGAAGACGACGACGGCCGGCGTCCCGAGCGGCAACGTCCCGGTGACGGGCCTCCTGAGCATCAAGGATCTCTGGTCGATCTACGACCTGCCTGCCACGAACCTCGGAAACGGCCAGGCGATGGCGATCTTCGGCTGGGGCGTCACCGACCCGGTGGTTCCCGACCTGCGCAGCTTCGAGGCCGAGTGGGGTCTCCCCGGCGTGCCGGTCACGGTGAAGGAGTACGGCGACACGTCGACGCCCGACACGAGCGGCGACGGTGCGACAGGCGAGTGGGAGCTCGACACGCAGGCGTCGACCGGCATGGCGCCCGGCGTCACCGGCGAGACGCTGTACTTCGGTCACCACAACACGGACACGGATCTGCTCGCAGCGCTCACCGGGTGGGCGAACGACAAGAAGGGCCCGCTACAGGGCAGCGCGTCGTTCGGCGAGTGCGAGAACGTCGGCAACGCCGGCGCGATCCTCGCAGACGGGATGGAGATCCCGGGCGACAAGATCCTCGAGCAGGCCGTGGTCGAAGGTCGCACCCTGTTCGCCTCGACCGGCGACACCGGCTCGTCGTGCCCGGTCGCGCCGGTGGACACGAACGGCGTCGCGACGCAGGTCTATCCGGGTCTCGAATGGCCGTCGGTGAGCCCGTGGGCGGTTGCCGTCGGCGGCACCGACCTCACCGGCGACGGCGGCACGCCGCAGCATCGCTTCGCCGAGACCGCCTGGGAGTTCACCGGCGGCGGCAACTCGACGAGCGAGCCGGCCGGCAGCTATCAGCAGGGCGTCGCGCCGACGAACTGCGTGTTCGACCCGCAGGGCAATCCGTACGTGCCGGTCGCCGGCGCGGCGGGGCCGGTCTGCCGCTCGACTCCGGACGTCGCCGCGATCTCGGGCGACGTCGCGACCGGCAACGGCCTGCTGATCACGAACGACAGCGGCTCCGACCAGCAGGGTGCGGGGACGAGCCTCTCGTCGCCGCTCTGGCTCGGCATGTGGACACGCGTGCAGGCGGCCGCGAAGGGAGCGAAGAGCAAGGGGCTGGGCTTCGCGAACTATTCGCTGTACAAGCTCGCGCAGTCGTCCGGCGGCCGCGACTTCTTCGACGTCACCGTCGGCGACAACCAGCCGTATCCCGCGAAGCCGGGCTACGACAACGCGAGCGGCTGGGGCACTCCCGAGGTCACGCAGGTCATGCAGGACCTCGACGGCCGCCTCACGCCGGTGCACGACATCGCCGCAGCGCCGATCGTGACGACGCCGACGACGACGTGCGGCCAGCTCTTCTCGGACGCGTCGGGCGACGACTCGTATTCGGTCGAAGGCGAATCGCTCGCGGCGCCGGGGACGAGCCCGCAGCTCGACATCCTCGGCGG
>Ga0070741_10016266_pt1 | contig 12447 bp, 11 predicted proteins | sample Coa_R1_4_FD_66440 | JGI IMG/M metagenome (GOLD analysis project Ga0070741, IMG submission 66440) | Surface soil microbial communities from Centralia Pennsylvania, which are recovering from an underground coalmine fire - Coalmine... | ecosystem: Environmental > Terrestrial > Soil > Unclassified ...
TCCAGTTGGGCAGCACACCGCCGATGCCCCGCCCGGCCTGCTGGACCACGATGTCATGGGTCGACAGCGACCCCGACACGAGCACCACGGCGACCAGCGACAAGCCGAGCGCGGCCTCGTAGGAGATCAGCTGGGCCGACGCCCGCACGCTGCCGAGCAACGGGTACTTCGACCCGGACGACCAGCCGGCGAGCATGACGCCATAGATGGCGATGCCCGACATGGCGAGCATCCACAGCATGCCGACGGGGGGGTCGGCGAGCTGCAGGTACGTGGTGTGATGGAACACGGTCACCTGCCCGCCGATGGGCACGATGGCAAAGGTGAGGAACGCGGGGATCACGGCCAGGTACGGCGCGGCGCGGTAGACGAAGCGGTCGGCGCGCGCCGGGTGCATGGCCTCCTTGAAGAACGCCTTGATCCCGTCCGCGAGCGACTGCAGCAGGCCGTAGGGGCCGGCCTCCTGGGGGCCGACGCGGCTCTGCATGAACGAGATCAGCTTGCGCTCCCACCAGATCACCATGAGGACCGACACGAGCAGCGCGCCGAACGCCACCAGGGTCTTCACGATGACGATCAGGATGACGCCCCCGTCGATGCGGTCGAGGAGCGGGTCCGCGGCCAGCACGCGCACCACCGCCGGCGTCATATGCGCCCGAACCTAACCGCCGCGCTCACGCCGGCTCCACTATGCGCGCTCCAGCCGGACGTCGGTCACCGGAGCGCTCGCGTCGATGAGCTCGGCCGCGCCGGGGGTGGCGGCGTTGAACGGCAACGTCGCCGTCCCCCGCGGGACGGCATCGTCGCCGACGACCTTCAGGGTGAACGTGCCCCGCGAGCTGGTGACGTGCACGTTGTGCCCGCTCGGCACGCCGAGGCGCTCGAGCTCGAAGGGGTTCACGCGCAGCGCTGCGGGCCGTGAGAGGCCGGCCAGGACCGGGGTCTTCGCGACGGAGACGGCGAGGGGGTCGTACAGCTCGCGGCCCGACACGAGGCGCAACGAGTACGCGTCGACCGGCGGCGCCGGGGCGGGCGCGGCCGCGGGCGACCAGGCCAGCAGGGGCGGGCGGGCGGCAACGGCAGGTTCCCCGTCGTGGCCGTCATCGCCCTCGCCGCGCCCGTCGCCCTCGCCGCCGTCGCCCTCCGGGCGGTCCTCGAGCGCGACGGCAACCGCCTCGGCGCCCGCGGTGGCCACGCCGGCGTCGCCCGCGCGCCACGCCCCGGGCACGATCGTCGCCCCCCGGATCCGGACGCCGACGCTCGCCCCCGCCCCGTCGACGACGGATGCCGGCGGGACTGCCGCTCCGGGGTCGCGGGCCACGGCCTCGGCCAGCGTCCTGGCCCCGGCCGCGGGGTCGCCGGCCACGGGCACGACGATGCCGTCGGCGCGCCCGGGCGCGCGCAGCAACGCGAGCGTCAAGCCCGCGTGTGCGGGGGCGACCCGCTCGATCTCGGCCCAGACGTCCTCGACGGACTCGAAGCCGAGTTCACCGCCGAGGCGGTGGGCCAGTTCGGTGGCGATGACCCAGTCGGCCCAACTCGTGCCGACCGACACGACCTCCTGCCCGAGCCGTGTCACCCGGCCCTCGATATTGGTGGTCGACCCTTCCTTCTCGCCGTAGCCGGCCGCGGCGAGCACCACCGTGGCGTGGCGCGACGAGTCGGTGAGGAACGTGTCGACGGCGATCACGCGCCCGACGGTGGTGAGGGCGCGCCGCGCCAGCTCGCGGTCGGGGAAGTCGGCGAGGGGGTCGGCGCCGAGCAGCACCAGCGCGTGCAGCCGCCCCTCCGACGCGGCGCGCAGCATCCCGGCCGCGTCGAGGCCGCGCCCCGTGGGCAGCGCCCCCCACTGCTGCTCGAACCATTCCCTCCCCGCGTCCAGGGACACCCGCCCCGGGAGCAGCCCGGGCGCGAGGCCCATGTCGAGCGCACCGCGCACGTTGCCGCGTCGGAGCGCGGGCAGGAACGTCGCCCCCGGCAGCGCGGCGTGCAGCGCCCCGGCGGCGGCGGCGGCCAGGTCGGCGGACTCCGCCAGCGACGGGCGGCCGAGTACGACCACCACGCCGTCCCCCGCGGCGGAGAGCGCGGCGCGCGCCGATGCCAGCGCGGCGGCGGGGACGCCGCCGACGGCGTCGGCCGGGGCGTCATCGGCGACGAGCGCGCCGGCGACCGCCGCCGCCTCGCCCGGCCGGTGCACGAGCGACACGGCCGCGAGGGGTGTCAGGGCGGTGGGCCGCGGCGTCACTTCGATCACGCGCAGGCCGTGGTCGATGACGGCGCCGCGCAACCGCAGGAACAGCACCGGGAGCTCTTCTTTGAGGTCGGGCGCGATGACGACCAGCGTCGAGGCGCTGCACGCGTCGGCGATGGTCGCCTGCGGGAGCCCGAGCACGACCTCGGGGGGCAGGCCGTCGCCGAGCTGGGCGTCGGTGTTGTCGGTCCGCAGCACCGACTTGGCCAGCTTGGCCCACGCGTAGCAGTCCTCGTTGGTGAGGCGGGCACCACCGATCACCCCGACGGCGTCGGGGCCGTGCTTGGTGATGACGTCGGAGAGCTCGGCCGCGGCCGCGCCCAGCGCCTCGCCCCAGGACGCCTCGACGAGCTCGTCGCCCCGCCGCACGAGCGGCGCGGTCAGGCGGTCCTCGCTGTTGGCCCACCCGAAGTCGTAGCGGCCGCGGTCGCACAGCCACCCCTGGTTCACCGGCTCGGAGTCGAGGCCCTGCTTGCGTGTCAGGCGGTTGGTCGTCGACTCCACCGACACCCGGCACCCCACCGCGCAGCTCGTGCATGTGCTCGCCACCCGGTCGATGTCCCACGGCCGGGCCGTGAACCGGTACGACGCCGACGTGAGGGCGCCGACCGGGCACAGCTGCACGACGTTGCCGGAGAAGTACGAGGCGAACGGGTGGTCAGGGAAGGTGTTGACCTCGGTCTGGTTGCCGCGGTCGAAGAAGTGGATGAGTGGGTCGCCCGCCACCTCCTTGCTGAACCGCGTGCAGCGGTCGCACAGGATGCACCGCTCGCGGTCGAGCAGCACCAGCGGGCTGATGGCGATGGGCTTGGCGAAGTGCCGCTTCTCCTCGACGAAGCGGCTCTCGCCCGGGCCGTAGCGCAGCGTCTGGTCCTGCAGCGGGCATTCGCCGCCCTTGTCGCACACGGGGCAGTCGAGGGGGTGGTTGATCAGCAGGAACTCGAGGACGGCGTCCTGCGCGTGCTTGACCGTCGGCGCCTGCGTGTCGACGACCATCCCGTCGGCCACCTCGGCGATGCACGACGCGGTGATGGCCGGGCCACGCCCACCGTCGACGTTGACCAGGCACATGCGGCACATGCCGACCGACCGCATGCGCGGGTGGTAGCAGAAGCGGGGGATGTACACGCCGGCGCGTTCGGCGACGGCGATGACGAGCTCGCCCTTGTCGCACTCGACCTCGCGCCCGTCGACGGTGATCTTCATGAGGGCACCGGCGCCGCCGCCCGTTCGATGTAGGCCATGTACTCCTCCGGGAAGCGGCGCAGGCTGCTCGTCACCGGCGCCACGGCCGACGGGCCGAGCACGCAGATCGTGGTCTGGCGGGGAGGGAACGGGACCGGCGCGTCACCGGGGCGCGGGCCTGCACCCGGGTACGGGCCGGGCGAGATGCCGTTGCCGATGTCCTCGAGCAGGGCGAGGTCCTCCACGCGCCCCTGCCCCCCGAGGATGCGCTCGTAGATCGTCTGCATCCACGACGCCCCCTCCCGGCACGGCGTGCACTTGCCGCATGACTCGTGGGCGAAGAAGCGCACGAGACGGTAGGCGGCCCGCACCATGTCGGTCGTCTCGTCCATCACCACGATCGCCCCCGACCCGAGCATCGACCCTGCCGGGCCGACGACCGTCGGGTCGAGCGCCAGGTCGAGGTGCTCTTCGAAGAACCACGGCGCCGACCCACCACCGGGGATGAACGCCTTGAGCCTTCGGTCGTCGCGGATGCCCCCGCCGAGCCGCTCGTCGTAGAACAGGTCGCGGAACGTCAGCGTCCCCGACCCCACCTCGTACACACCGGGCTTCTTGACGTGCCCCGACAGGGCGAACATGCGCGTCCCGTGCGTCTTCTCCGCGCCGATGGCGGCGAACGCCTCGCCCCCGTTGAGGACGATCCACGGGATGTTCGACATCGTCTCGATGTTGTTGACGATGGTGGGTTGGTCGTACAGGCCGATCGCCGCGGGGAAGTACGGCGGCTTCGGGCGCGGCATCCCCCGCCGGCCTGAGAGGCTCTCGAGCAGGGCCGTCTCGTCACCGACGATGTACGCGCCCGCCCCCCACGTGAGGGTGACGTCCATCGACCAGTCCGACCCGAGGATGTTGCGCCCTGCGTAGCCCTCGGCGTACGCATCGGTCAGCGCCTGGGCCATGCGCTCCTGGGCGAGGGCCATCTCGCCGCGCACGTAGATGAACGCCTGCGAGGCGCGGATGGCGTACGCCGTGATCAACGCGCCCTCGATCACCTGGTGCGGGTCGCGCTCCATGAGGATGCGGTCTTTGTACGTGCCGGGCTCGCTCTCGTCGCCGTTGACCACGAGCCACCGCGGGAACTTGGGCGGCATGAGCCCCCACTTCGTCCCCGCCGGGAACCCGGCGCCGCCCCGTCCCTGCAGCACCGCGGCCTTCACCGTCTCGTGGACGTCCTCGGGCGTCTGCTCGAGGGCGCGCCGCAGCGCCGAATAGGCGCCGGTCTCGACGGCGCGCGACAGCGTGTGCGCGTCGTCGTACTGGCTCAGCCGCGCCGTCACGATCGGCGCCACCGGGGTGTACGTCATGACGGCCTCCTGCGCTCGCCGGGCCCGCCCGACGGCGGGGCACCGGGCGGCGTGGGCTTCGGGGGCGCCTGCCACGGCTGCGGCGGCGGCTCAGCGGGAGGGGCGGCGCCCGGGACCGACGCGCTCGCGCCCGCATCGGTCGCCGCGGCGGCAGCCGCGCCTTCCTGGCTGGCGCCGAGCGCGGGGCCGGGCGACCGCTCGGCGATGGGCGGCGGCGCACCTCCGGACCCGGCCCACCGTTCGGGCGCCACCTGCTGGCGCACCCGGGCGAGCACGCCGTGGGGCGGGACGTCGGCGTCGAGCCGGCCGGCGCGCAGGTCCTCGACCAGTCGGTCGAAGCTCTCGGGCGTCTGGCTGGGGAAGTACCGGTAGTTGACCTGGACGCAGGGCGCGACCGTGCAGGCGGCGATGCATTCCACGTCTTCGAGGGTGAACATGCCGTCGGCCGTCGTCGCCCCGGCACGCACACCGAGCACGCCCTCGGCGTGCTCGAGCAGCTCTCCCGCACCGGCGAGGAGGCACGAGATGTTGGTGCAGACATCCACGACGTAGCGCCCCACGGGGTGGAACTTGAACATCCCGTAGAACGACGCCGTCCCGTACACCTCGGCCGGGGTGGCGCCGAGCAGCTCGGCGATGTGCTGCATGGCGTCCTCGGTGACGTAGCCGTCCTGCTCCTGGGCCAGGTGCACGAGCGGGATCAACGCGGAGCGCGGGTCGGGGTAGCGGGCCATGACCTCGCGCGCGAGGGCGACGCGTTCCGGCGTGAGCCGGCTCATCGGTCGACGTCCCCGAGGACCGGGTCGAGCGAGCTGATGACGGCGATGCCGTCGGCGACGAAGCCGCCGCGCATCATGACGGGGAGGGCCTGGAGGTTGGCGAAGCTCGGGCCGCGCCAGTGCATCCGGTACGGGCGGGAGGAGCCGTCGCTGACCAGGTAGCAGCCGGTCTCGCCGCGCGGGCTCTCGACCGCCGTGTACACCTCGCCGGGCGGCACGGCGAACCCCTCGGTGAACAGCTTGAAGTGGTGGATCAGCGCTTCCATCGACTCGTCGATGCGCGCCCGCGGTGGCGGCGTCACCTTGCTGTCCTGGGACCGGTAGTCGCCCTTGGGCATCCGGTCGAGGACCTGCTCGATGATCTTCATCGACTCGCGGACCTCGCTGATGCGGATGGCGTAGCGGTCGAACACGTCGCCGACCGTGCCCGTGATCACGTCGAAGTCGACCTCGTCGTACTTCAGGTAGGGGAAGTCGGCGCGCACGTCGTAGGGCACGCCGGTCGAGCGCAGGTTGGGGCCGGTGAGCGACAGGGCGACGGCCTGCTCGGGGGTGATGACGCCGACGCCCTCGGAGCGCTGCCGCCACACGGTCTGGTTGGTGAACAGGTCGTCGTACTCGTCGAGCCGCCCGGGGATCACCTCGAGGATGTCGCGCACATCGTCGCGCCACCCGTCCGGGAGGTCGGCGGCGACACCTCCGGGGCGGATGTAGTTGTGGTTCATGCGCAGCCCGGTCACCCGCTCGAAGAAGGCGAGGAGCAGCTCGCGCTCGCGCCAGCCGTAGATCATCATCGACGTGGCGCCCATGTCGAGGCCGTTGGTGGCGAGGAACAGGATGTGGGAGCTCATCCGGTTGAGCTCCATCATCAGCATGCGGATCCACTGCGCCCGCTCCGGCACCTCGATCCCGAGCAGCGCCTCGACGGCCATCGAGTACGCGCACTCGTTGAAGAAGGGCGACAGGTAGTCCATGCGGGTGACGTTCGTGGACCCCTGGGCGTACATCAGGTCCTCGGCCGTCTTCTCCATGCCGGTGTGCAGGTAGCCGATCACCGGCTTGGTGCGCAGCACCGTCTCGCCCTTGAGCTCGAGCATCACCCGCAGCACACCGTGCGTCGAGGGGTGCTGGGGCCCGAGGTTGATGATCATCGTCTCGTCGTCCAGGTCATCGACGCTGACGTCGCCGGCGTCGAGCGCCGCGCCCTCGGGAAGGCGCAGCACGGCTCCGCGCTCGACCTCGAGCAGCGCCTCTGCGGTGCGCGAGCGCGGCTGCAGCTCCTGGCCGTGCTCGGACGTGTCGGCGGACGAGCTCGTCATCGGGTCGGGGGCGCGGCCTTGAACCGCACGGGTACGTGCCCGACCGGGTAGTCCTTGCGCAGCGGGTGGCCCTCCCAGTCCTCGGGCATCATGATGCGCGTCATGTCGGGGTGGCCGTCGAAGACGATCCCCATCAGGTCGTACACCTCCCGCTCGTAGAAGTCGGCGCCGGCGTAGAGGTCCCAGATCGTGGGCAGCCGGGGGTCGTCCTCCGGCACCTGGACCCGCACGCGCACACGTTGAGGGGGGTCGAGCGACAGCAGGTGGACGACGACCTCGAAGCGTTCCGGTGCCACGCCGGGCGGCAGGACGCGCGCCGGGCGGAGCAGGTAGTCGACGGCGGTGACGTCGGTGCACATGGCGAACCCGTCCGCCTTCAGCGCCTCGATGGTCGCGTGGTACGCGTCGCGGTCCGGGTGGAGGACGTCCTGCCCGAGCGAGGAGGTGACCAGCGCGCCCGCCCGTCGCTCCGGCTCGGGCGCGGCGTCGGCCACGGTGCCAGGCGCGGGGTCAGCCTCGGCGGCGGCTGCCGGGCCGGCGTCGGGCACGGCTAGGCCTGCACGCGCGGGGCGCCGGCCGGGACGAACGGCTCGTCAGCCAGCTGGACCCCGGCACCGGCGCCCGTCTCCTCGCGCCGCCGCGTGATCTCCCCGGTCCGGATCTTCTCGTGCAGCGTCAGGATGGCGTTGATGAGCGTCTCCGGGCCCGGGGGGCAGCCCGGCGCGTAGACGTCGACAGGCACGATCTGGTCGACGCCCTGGACGATCGCGTAGTTGTTGAACATCCCGCCGGTCGACGCGCACACGCCCATGGAGATCACCCACTTGGGCTCCATCATCTGGTCGTAGACCTGCCGCAGCACGGGCGCCATCTTCTGGCTCACGCGGCCGGCGACGATCATGAGGTCGGCTTGGCGCGGAGACGCACGCCAGACCTCCATCCCGAACCGGGCCAGGTCGAAGTTCGCCGCGCCCGTCCCCATCATCTCGATGGCGCAGCACGCCAGGCCGAACGTGGCCGGCCAGATGCTGCGGTACCGCGCCCACTTCACGACGTCTTCCAGGGCACCGGTGAGGAAGTTGTGGTTCAGGTCCTCCAGGCCCATGGCTCCATCATCCCCGCGGCGCCGCGGAATCCACCAACTCGTGGTCGGCCCCCTCGGCGGCCTCTCCCGAGGGCCGTCCCTTCCGTACCCGCTGGACCGTGCTCCGCGTGGTCCGCGGTTCCGCGTCCGACCGGGGCGCGGGCGCACGCGACGGCCCCCAGTCCAGCGCGCCGTTCGCGATCAGGTACAGGAACGACACGACGACGGCGAAGGCGAACACGACCATCTCGATGAGCCCGTACTTCCCGAGGTCGCGGCTGTAGATCACCGCCCAGGGGTAGGTGAAGATGATCTCGATGTCGAAGATCACGAAGATCATCGCCACCAGGTAGAACCGCACCGGGAACCGCTGCGAGGGCTCGCTCGACGGCACGATGCCCGACTCGTACGGCCCGGCCTTGGCGGTGGTCGGGCGGCTCGGCGCGAGCAGCTTCGACGCGAGGAACGACCCGGCGGCAAAGACGAGCCCGAGGACCAGCAGCGCCACGATCGGGAGGTACGCCGCCATCCCGCCCCCTATGCCGGTTGCAGCTCGCCCGCCGGGCGGGCCCCGGTCGGCGCGTCCTCGCCTGACGCGCGCCGGCGGGCGATCTCCTTGTCCCGGCTGTGCAGCTTCTCCACCGTGATCCCGAAAATGATCAGCGCGCCGAAGCCGAGGAGGAACGGTGGGAGGCGCAGCGATCCGACGTCGCGCAGCATCACCACGCTGTAGACCGGCTTCGTCGGGTCAGCCGCCGGCAGCGTCGCCGCCGCACCGGCGAGCGTCACGCTCGGCAGGGCGGGCTGCACGCGGATCACGACATAGTGCGGCTGGTGCTTGATGTAGATCTGATGCTTGCGGATGCGCCAGTAGACCTTGTAGCCGGCGATGTTGACGAGGTAGTTGTGGCCGCCCTTGGTCCATGCGCCGACCACGACGTACTCCTGCGTGGTCTTGAACGGCGGGGGGAACCGCGGGGCCGGCGCGGCCGCCGCGCTGGCCGCGGGCGGGGTCAGGGCGGCGTCGGCCGCGGGTGACGCGCTGGCCAGCAGCGGGTTGCCGGTGGGCAGCGGCGTCCACCCGTTGGGGAACTCGGTGCTCGGGTCGTCCGGCTTGCCGACGACGGCGGGGACGGCCGAATGCGCGGCCAGGTCGCCTTGGACGATCTCCTGGATCTTCCACCCGCTGTTGCTGCCCTTGTAGCCGATGGGCCCGTTGCCAAGGGGGGCCATCAGCCAGATCACGTTGAGCAGGAGGAGCAGCCCCGACAGGCCGGCGGCGGCGACCAGCACGCCGAGCTTGAGGCCGAGGTTGGTGAACAGCAGCAGCACCACACTGCCGACGAGGATCGCCACGCCGACCAGGAGGATCAGGGCGCCCCGCAGCTGCGGGTCCCACGTCACGGCCGCGAGCGTGTGCATCACAGCCCCCGCTCGTAGTCGACGATCTGTTGGATCTCCTGCTGCGTCAGGTAGGTGCCGAAGTGCGGCATGCCGCCGCCGTAGTCGGTCATGATCCCCCCGGTGCCGTAGCCCTTGCCCGGGTCGACACCGATGGTGACGAACGCGACCTGGTCCTTCGCGCTCGGGAACTGGCGGGTCTCGGAGCCGTTGGTGATGTTCGGCGCGTACTGGCCGCCGCCGCCGGGCACGTCGGGCTGCCCGTACGAGTAGCCCTTCGTGTGGCACCGGGCGCAGTTGGTGTCGAACAGGATCATCCCGTTCACCATGGGGTCGGAGTTGGGGTAGTCGAGGCCGAGCCCCTTCGCCGTCGCCTTGGCCCGGCTCTCCCAGTCGTCGTGGGCCTGCGCGGGGGTGAGCTGGATGCTCTTGATGTAGGCGAGCAGGTCGTTGATCTGCTGGTCGTCCATAGGGCCGCCACCATTGAGGCCCCAGGCAGGCATCGGGGTCCCCGGGCGCCCGTAGACGATGATCTGGCGGACCTCGTCGACGGGTGGGTTGGCGGAGTCGTCCTGTTTGAAGCGCAGCATGACGCTGTTGAGCGGTGGGGCGGACCACACGACCTGGTGCGGCGGCGTCTCCGGGTGCGCGGGGTCGCTCACGACGTACGTCGCCTGCCCGCCGCCGCCCTTGGCGCCATGGCAGTCGGCGCAGCCGAAGTGGATGCCGGAGCAGGTGGAGCTCTGTGAGCACGCCGGCGCCGTCACGCTGGCGAACAGGCCCGCCCCCCGCTCGACCGAACGGATGTCGAAGCCCTTGAGCGCGTGGGACTCGCGGCCTGGCTCGCGCATCCAGTAGACGGGCAGGGCGATCGCGACCACGACCAGCATCCCGAGGCACACCAACAGGGCGCGGTCGAGGCGCGGCCCCTCGAGCACGTCGTCGTCGAAGTACGGCTTGCGGTTGGGCGCCAGCTCGATCTCCGAGCCCGGTGGCTCCCCCGGGTCGCGCCGCCACAGGGTCAGCGCGACGTAGAGCGCGAACGCCGCGAGGACGGCGGCGAGGATGAGCGCGCCGACCGTCTGCTGCCCCGACAGGGCGGCGAGCGGTGCGAAGGCGCTGGGTGCGGGTGTCACGAGGTGGATGGGCTCCTGGTCGTCAGCGGCAGTGCGGGCCCTCGGCCTCCTGGCCGGTGGTGTTGGTGCCGATGGGCGGGCCGACGTACAGCACGCCCGTGTTGATGCTCATGGTGCCGTCGTCGTTCACGCTGAGGGCGAAGCGGTCGAGGCCGCGCGGTGCGGGGCCGCCCTTCTTCTCGCCGACACGGTTGTACTGCGAGCCGTGGCAGGGGCATTCGAACCACTGCGAGCTGAGGCACCACGGCACGCGGCAGCCGAGGTGGACGCACTTCTGGTACAGCGCGACGTACCCCTGCTTCATGCCGGCGATGATCGGGTCGGCGTAGGCACCCGACTTGGTGGCGACGGCCGCGTCCGCCACCGGGTACGGGTTGACGTAGCTGCGGGCCTGAGGGCTGTAGAAGGGCGTCTTGGTGGCGATGGTCGCGTCGACCGCCGACTTCGGGCCGATGTTGATGACCGACCCGAACCCGCCCGACTGCAGCGTCGGCCAGAGGAACGCCAGGCATGCGCCGCCGAAGCCGGCGAGCGACAGGCCGGTCACGCCGAGCACGGCCCGGTTGAGGAACTGGCGCCGGGTGACGCCGAGGGCCTCGAGGTCGACGGGCGGCGGGGGTGGCGCCAGCTCGGGCGCCGTCGTCGGGGCGACGACGACCGCGGTGCCTGTGCGGCCGCTCGAACGCTCGATCGCCATGCGCTCGACGTCGCGCCCGGTGACGCGCGGCGCCTCCGCCTCGAGGGGCGCGATGGCGTCCTCGCTGCGGTCGCGCCGGCGCGTCTCGCGCGACAGCACGCCGATCGCCTCGCGGCGGTCGGTGCGGCGCGCCATGGCGAGCACCAGGGCGAGCAGCAGGAGGACGCCGATGACGACGATGGCAGCGATCAGCATGAGCGGCTCACAGGTCGAAGATGTCGTGGACGCCCTGGCGCCAGGGGAGGATGAAGTTCTGGCCCTCGCCGCGGAAGAAGGACCCGATCAGCACGAGCACCGCCCAGAACATCATGAAGAAGGTGAACAGGGCGATGGCGAACTTCCGGTCCTCGGGCCGGTGCGACGGGTTCTTGTCGATGTAGCCGGCCGCGCCCAGCACGCCCAGCGCGATGCCCGGGATGGTCACGCCGGCCACCATCGGGTGGAACATCGTGAGCATCTCCTGCAGGCCGAGGAAGTACCACGGCGCCTTGGACGGGTTCGGCGTCAGGTTGGGGTTGGCGAGCTGCAGCAGCGGGGCGTTGACGAAGATCGAGAACAGCGTGAGGAACGCCGTCATCGCCAGGGCGGCGGCGAACTCGACGACGAGTAGGTGGGGCCACACGTTGACCTTGTCGGTGGGCGTCGCCTTGACGTCTTGGATCGAGCCGGCCTTGACGACGGTGAGGAGGCGCTGGGTGTGGCCAGCGGTCCCGACCGGCGGCGCAGCGACGCGCCCTCCCGTCGCCACACCGGCGGCGCGCTCGATCGTGGCGACGGCGCCGCCCTCGGGCGCCCCGCCTTCGGCCGCCGCGCCTGCACCGCCACCGGCCGCGCCGGCGCCGCCGCCCGCCGCGCCGGCACCGCCGCCGGCGGCCGCGGGCTCTTCCTCCGCGTTCTTGGATTCGAGCGCGGCCCGCCGCTCGGCGGCCCGCTTCAACAGGTGTTCGGGGATCTCGGTCATGCCACCCCCTCTCTAGAGCGGCCCGGAGATGCCGCCGTCTTTGCGGACTCTCCAGAAGTGGACGGCCATGAAGATGACGATGACGAACGGCAGCATCAGCACGTGGAGTACGTACCATCGGAGCAGCGTGTCGTTGCCAATCTCGACACCGCCGAGGAGCACGAAGCGCACCTGGTTCCCGAACACGGGCGTGTAGCCCATCATGTTCGTGCCCACCGTCACCGCCCACAGCGACAGCTGGTCCCACGGGAGCAGGTAGCCGGTGAA
>Ga0070741_10016267_pt1 | contig 12446 bp, 11 predicted proteins | sample Coa_R1_4_FD_66440 | JGI IMG/M metagenome (GOLD analysis project Ga0070741, IMG submission 66440) | Surface soil microbial communities from Centralia Pennsylvania, which are recovering from an underground coalmine fire - Coalmine... | ecosystem: Environmental > Terrestrial > Soil > Unclassified ...
ACGAAGGTCGGGTCGAGCTTGCCTTCCGCGAGACAGCTCGCGATCAGACTCGTCGTGGTGGTCTTGCCGTGCGTGCCGGCGACGGCGACGCCGCGCTGCAGCCGCATCAATTCGCCGAGCATTTCCGCGCGCGGTATCACCGGTATTTTCGCCGCGCGCGCGGCGACGACTTCCGGATTGTCGCTCGTCACCGCCGAGGAAATGACGACGACATCGGAGCCCGCGATGCGCTCGGCCGCGTGGCCGATGTGCACCGCGACGCCGAGCTGCGCGAGCCGGCGGGTATTCGCGCTTTCGCGCGCATCCGAGCCCGACACCTGATAGCCCTGGTTGTGCAGCACTTCCGCGATGCCGCACATGCCGGCCCCGCCGATGCCGACGAAATGCACGCGCTTGACCCGATCACGCATCGTGCCCCCTCGGGCGGATCCCGCGCGTTGCCTTCGGTGCATTCCCGAGCCGCGCGCGTGCGGTGCACGCGATCGTAATAGGCGATGGCCGATCACGCATGCATCGCCTCCAGGCACAGTCGCGCCACGGTCGCGTCGGCGTCCGGAATACTGCACGCCCGCCCCGCTTCGGCCATGCGCAGCAGCACGGCGCGATTGGCGGCGAATTGCTTCAGGAGCTCGGCGACGCGAGCCGGTGTCAGCTCGGGTTGCGGCAACAAGATCGCCGCACCGCGATCCACCAGGAAACGGGCGTTGGCGGTTTGATGATCATCGACGGCGCGCGGGAACGGCACGAGAATCGCGGCGACGCCGCCCGCCGCCAGCTCGGCGATCGTCATCGCGCCGGCGCGGCACAACACCACATCGGCCCAGGCATAGGCGGCCGCCATGTCGTCGATAAACGGCGTCACGCGCGCGGGCAAGCTGCCGTACGCGCGCTCCACGATTGTCGCCGCATCGCGCCCGCATTGATGCCACACATCGACCGCCGTCCCGTGTTGCGCCAGTTCCTGCACCGCGCGCGGGACCGCCTCATTGAGCGCCGCGGCGCCTTGACTCCCGCCGACGACGAGCAGCCGCAGCGGCCCGCTTCGACCTTGCAGCCGCTCCGCGGGCGCCGGCAGCCGCGCGATCTCCGCGCGCACGGGATTGCCGACTTGTTGCGCGGCCCCGTCGAAGGCAGCGGGAAAGCCGGTCAGCACCCGATCGGCGAGGAGCGCGAGCCATTTGTTGGTCATGCCGGGAATCGCATTCTGCTCATGGATGAGCAACGGAATGCGCGCGAGCCACGCGACCAGGCCGCCCGGCCCGGCGACGAAGCCGCCGAGCGAAAGCACCGCCTGCGGGCGCCGCCGGCGCATCACGCGAAACGCCTGCACCATCGCGCGGGCGAGGCGCCACGGTAGCCACAGCCAGTGCCAGACGCCTTTGCCGCGCACGCCGCGAATGGTGATCCATTCCATCTCCACGTCCGGCGCGAGCGACGGCACCAGACGCGCTTCAAGGCCTTCGCGCGTGCCGAGCCATGTCACCGGCACCTGCGACGCGCGCAGCCGGCGCGCGACCGCGAGCCCGGGGAATACATGCCCGCCGGTCCCGCCCGCCATAATCAGCACGCCGCTCATGCGCGGCCCCACACGAGCCCGCGCGACTCGCGCTCGATCACGAGCAGCAGGCCGATGGCCGCGCACGACACCACGGTGCTCGATCCGCCGTAACTCACGAACGGCAGCGTGAGTCCCTTGGTCGGCAGAAGCCCCATGTTCACGCCGAGATTGATCATCGCCTGGACCACGAGCAACAGCCCAAGCCCTTGCGCCAGGCGGGCGCCGTACGCCTGGCCCGCAAACTCCGCTTGGCGCGCGATCGCGAACGCGCGCAGCAACACGATGCCGTAGAGAGCCAGGACGCCGATCACGCCGACGAGCCCAAGCTCTTCGGCGATGACCGCCATCAAAAAGTCCGTGTGCGCCGCCGGCAGGTAGGAAAGCTTCTGCACGCTCGCGCCGAGTCCGACGCCGAACCACTCGCCGCGTCCGAAGGCGATGAGCGCCTGCACCAACTGGAAACCGGTGTTGTAGGGGTCGGCCCATGGATCGAGAAAGCTCGTGACGCGATTCATGCGGTAAGGGGAGATCAGCGTCAGCAGCACCATGCCGCCGACGCCCGCGCCTACCACCAGCATGAAATGCCAGAAGCGCACGCCGCCGAGGAAAAGCATCGTCAGCACGGTAACGCAGATCACCACCACGCTGCCGAGATCCGGTTCTTGCAGGAGCAGCACGCCGGCGACGGCGACGACGATGCTGATCATCAGGATGCCTTGGGTGAACTTGCGCAGCTCCTCTTGCTTGCGTACGAGATAGCCGGCGACGTACACGACCGTGAAGAGCTTCATCAGCTCCGAGGGTTGCACGGTGACGACGCCGAGACGCAGCCAGCGCGAGCTGCCGTTGACGTGCATGCCGATACCGGGCAGCAGCACCAGCACGAGCAGCGCGAGACCGATCAGGAGCAGATACGGCCCGCCCGCTTCCCACCAGCGCACGCGCGTGCGCACCACGATGCCGGCGACGGCAAACCCGGCGAGCAGATAAAGCGCGTGGCGAACCAGAAAATAAAAGCTGTTGCCCTGCGTGCGCGTCGCGTAATCGACCGAGGCGGAATACACCATGATGAGCCCGAGCGTCGCGAGCGTGAGCCAGGCGCCGATCAGCCAGTAATCCCAGTTGCTGCGCGCGCGCCCGGCCGCACGCACGCCGCCCGCTTCGATCACCCGGCTCATACGTAGCGCTCCAATGTAAATACGGCAAGGCGTAGCGCGCTCGGCTCCGGGATTATAAAAATCCCCTCTCCCGTTTGCGGGAGAGCGGTCGGGGTGAGGGCGGAAGGAGAAAACGAAACCTTCATCGCAACATCTCCGCTACCGCCGCGCGAAATACGTCGCCGCGATGCTCGTAATTTTTATACATGTCGAAGCTCGCGCACGCCGGCGACAGCAGCACGACGTCGCCGGGCCGCGCCAGCGCACGCGCGGCGCGCACGGCGTCCTGCATGTCCTTCGCGTGGCGCACGGGCAGTATGCCGGCGAGCGCGGCTTCGATGCGCGGCGCATCGCGGCCGATCAGCACGACGGCGCGCGCGCGCCGGGCGCACACATCGCGCAGCTCGCCGAAGTCGGCCCCCTTCCCGTCACCGCCGGCGATCAACACCACCGGCGCCTCCATGCCGTTGAGAGCGGCGACGGTGGCGCCGACGTTCGTGCCTTTCGAATCGTTGATCCAGCGCACGCCTTCCTGTTCGGCCACGAGCTCGGTGCGATGGGGCAACCCTTTGAAGGCGCGGACAGCGCGGCGCTGCGCGTCGCGGGCAACGCCGAGCGCGTCGGTGATGGCGATCGCCGCCAATACGTTCGCCAGATTGTGTCGCCCGGGCAGCGGGACATCGCTCGCGGCGAGTAAACGTTCTTCGCCACGAACCAGCGATAATCTGCCGCCCTCGTCGCGCAGTCCGTAATCCACGGAAGACGACGGCGCGCCGAGCGTGAAGCGCGCGCTGCGGCGGTTCGGCTGCGCCATGCGCAGCACGCGCGCGTCGTCCGCATTCAGGACCATCAAGCCATCGCCCCGGAACACGCGCGCTTTGGCGTCGGCGTATTCGTCGAGATTGCGATAACGGTCCATGTGATCCGGCGTCAGATTGAGCACGGTCGCCGCGCGCGCGTTGAGACTCGTGGTGGTTTCGAGTTGAAAACTCGAGAGCTCGAGCACGTACACGTCGGGCTCTTCGGGACCGAGCAGCGACAGCGCCGGCACCCCGATATTGCCGCCGACCCGGGTATCGAGCCCGGCCGCGCGGCAGATGTCGCCGACCAGGGAGGTCACCGTGCTCTTGCCGTTGGCGCCCGTAATCGCGAGCACCGGCGCCTTTGCCTCGGTCGCTCCCGGCGGCCGCTCCTGCGCATCCTGCGCTCGCGGCATTGACACGTCCCTGTGTGGCATCCTGCCTCCCGCGACATTCGTACGTTCCTGTACAGCACGCGCGAATAATTCGATATCGCCGACCGCTTCACAGCCCGCGGCCAGCGCCCGCGCGATCGCCGGCTCGCGCAGGCTGATCCCCGGGCTCACCACCAGCATCTCGGCGCGGATGAACCAATCCGCCGCGAAGCCGCCGGTGTGCACCGGAACGTCCGGAAATTCCCGCTTCAGCTCCGCCAGGTTCGGCGGCGCCGCGCGCGAATCGGTAACGCTCACGTCGTACCCGCGCGCCGCGAGATAACGCACGCACGAAAATCCGGTCGTACCGAGCCCCACGACGAGAACCCGTTTTGGATTTGTGCGGTGCATGGCGCGTGCGGCCGGCATCAGCGAATTTTCAACGTGGCGAGGCCGATCAAGACGAGCATCAGCGAAATGATCCAGAAGCGCACGATCACGCGCGGTTCCGGCCAGCCCTTGAGCTCGAAGTGATGATGCAGCGGCGCCATGCGGAAGATGCGCTTGCCCGTCATCTTGAAGGAGGCGACCTGCAGCATCACCGAGAGCGTCTCCATCACGAAGAGCCCGCCCATGATGAAGAGCACGACTTCCTGGCGCACCACGACGGCGATGGCGCCGAGCGCCGCGCCGAGCGCGAGCGCGCCGATGTCGCCCATGAACACCATCGCGGGATAGGTATTGAACCAGAGGAACCCGAGACCGGCGCCGACGATCGCCGCGCAAATCACCAGCACTTCGCCGACGCCCGCGATATAGGGAAAGCCGAGGTAGTTGGAGAAGTTGGCGTTGCCGATGACGTAGGCGAAGATGCCGAGACCGCTCGCCACCATCACGCACGGCATGATGGCGAGGCCATCGAGGCCGTCGGTGAGGTTCACGGCGTTGCTCGAGCCGACGATCACGAAGTAGGCAAGCAGGATAAAAAACGGTCCGAGCGGCACGAAAATATTCTTGAAGAGCGGCAGTATCAGCTCGGTTTCCGCCGGGGTGTGCGCGGTGGCGTACAAAAAAACCGCGGCGGCGAGTCCGGACACGGTCTGCCAGAAAAACTTCTGACGGGCGCCGATGCCCTTCGGGTCCTTGTTGATGATCTTCTTGTAATCGTCCACCCAGCCGATGGCGCCGAAGGCGAGCGTCGTGAGCAGCACGACCCAGACGAAACGATTGCGCAAGTCCGCCCACGCGAGCGTCGCGACGAAGACCGCGATCAAAATCAGCGCGCCGCCCATGGTCGGCGTACCGGCCTTGCTCAAATGCGACTGCGGTCCGTCCTTGCGCACGGTCTGGCCCAATTGCCGGAACACCAGGCGGCGTATCACCATGGGCCCGATCAGAAACGATACCGCGAGCGCGGTGAGCACGCCGAGAATGGCGCGCAACGTGAGATAGCGAAAAACGTTGAGGAACGACAGCTCGCCGGTCAGCCGTTCGAAAAGGTAATAGAGCACTCAGGCGCCCCCCGCTCTTAAAGAGGTTCTTATCACTCCCCGTCCCCCCGCGCGGGGGAGGGTCGGGGAGCAGGGGAAATTCTTTTGGGCGCCGCTCCCCCTCTCCCCGACCCCTCGCCCGCAGGCGGAGAGGGGATTTCTGTACGACCGCGCACGATACCCGCGACCACGCGCTCCATTTGCATCACGCGCGATCCCTTGACGAGCACCGTCATACCGGAATGCATGCAATCGATCAGGGCATCGGTCAGCGCCTCGGGGCTCGCGAAATGCTTGCCGCGTTCGCCGAAACCCTGCACGGCGAGCGCGCTCAGCTCCCCGACGGCGTACAGCCGGTCGATGCCGAGATCGCGCGCGAGCTCGCCCGCGCGCCGATGAATCTCCGGACCCGCGTCGCCGAGCTCCGCCATGTCGCCGAGCACCGCGACGCGCTCGCCTTTCGCCTCCTTCAGCACTTGCAGACCGGCGGTCAGCGAACCCGGGTTCGCGTTGTAGGTATCGTCGATGACGCGCGCGCCGCTGATGCCTTGCTTCAACTCGAGGCGACCCGAAACCGCCTTCAGCTTCGCCAGGCCCTTCGCGACGTCGCTCACGCTGGCGCCCGCCTCGAGCGAGGCGGCGGCGGCCGCGAGCGCGTTCATGACGTTGTGTTTGCCGATGAGGCCGATGCGCATTTCCGCGTCTCCGTTGGGTGTTCTGAGTTGTATGACGCAACCGCTGTTCTCGAGGCGGTAGCGCGCGGTGATATCGGCGGGCGAATCGAGCCCGAAGGTAACGACGCGGCGCGGCGCGGCGAGTTGGCGCCAGAAATCGCGATACGCGTCGTCGGCGTTGATGACGGCGACGCCGTCGGTCACGAGCCCGCCGAAGATCTCGCCCTTCGCGCGCGCGATCCGCTCGAGGCTGCCGACGCCGGCGAGATGCGCCTGCGCGGCGTTGGTGATGACGGCCACCGTCGGCGCGGTCATGCGCGTGAGATAGTCGATCTCGCCCGCGTGGTTCATGCCCATTTCGACGACGGCGTAGCGATCGGCGGCGCGCAAACGCAGCAGCGTGAGCGGCACCCCGATGTCGTTATTGAGATTGCCGCGCGTCACGCACCCGCGACCGGTCTCGCTCATGATGGCGCCGATCATTTCCTTGACCGTGGTCTTGCCGTTGCTGCCGGTCACGGCAATGACGGGGATCTGGAATTGGCGGCGCCAGAACGCCGCGAGGCTTCCGAGCGCGGCGCGCGTCTCCGGCACGCGCACGTACGGCAGCGGCGTCTCAAGCGGGCGCGACAGCAGCGCGCCGGCCGCCCCCTTCGCGATCGCTTCCGGCAAAAAGCTGTGGCCGTCGAAGTTCGGTCCGACGAGCGCGACGAACAGATCGCCGGCCGCGAGCGTGCGGGTGTCGGTGCCGACGCCGGTGAACGTCGCGTCGCGCCCAATCAGCGGCGCGCGCAGGACTTCGGCGACGAGCGCGAGCGACATCATGCGACGAGCCCCAGGAACCGTCGCACGGTGTCGCGATCGCTATAGGGATGACGGACGCCGGCGATTTCCTGATAGTCCTCGTGGCCCTTGCCGGCGAGCAGCACCACGTCGTCCGCCGCCGCTTCCGCGATGGCGGCGGCAATGGCCGCACGGCGGTCGCGGATCACGCGCGCCGGCTGGCGCATGCCGGCGGCGATGTCGCGAATAATCGCGTCGCCCGATTCATGGCGCGGATTGTCGTCGGTGAGAATCACGGCGTCTGCCAGTCGTTCTGCAATCGCGCCCATTTCCGGGCGCTTGCCGCGGTCGCGATTGCCGCCGCAGCCGAACACGCACCAGAGCCGGCCGCTCACGTGCGGGCGCAGCGCCGCCAACACCTGCTCCAGGGCATCGGGAGTATGCGCGTAATCGACCACCACCAACGGCCGGTCGTCCGCTCCTTTGAATCGCTCGACGCGTCCGGGCACCGGCCGCACGCCGCTCAATCGCCGCGCGGCGTCTTGCCGGTCGAGCCCGAGCGCAAGCAAGGTCGCGAGCGTGGCGAGCAGGTTGGCGGCGTTGAAGCTGCCGAACAGCGGCGCCTCGATCGAGACTTCTCCCTGCGGCGTCCCGGCGCGCAGGCGCAGCCCCTCGCGCGTACAGGTGAGCGCGCGTGCATGCACATCGCCGGCCGAGAGCCCGTACGTCACCACCGGGACGCGGCGCTCGAGGAGCATGGCGATGAGCCGGCGGCCATAGTCGTCGTCCTGATTGATCACGGCCGCGCGCAAATCGCGGCCCAAGAACAACCGCATCTTGGCGGCCGCGTAGCGCTCCATGTCGCCGTGATAGTCGAGATGATCGCGCGTTAGATTGGTAAAGACGGCGGTGTGAAACGCGACCGCGCTCGCGCGATCCTGCTCGAGCGCATGCGACGACACTTCCATGGCGGCATACGCCGCTCGCGCGGAAACGAATTGAGCCAACAGCCGCTGCAGTGTCACCGCATCCGGCGTCGTGTGCAGCCCGGCATCGAGGGCGCCCGGAAATCCGTAGCCGAGGGTGCCGATCACGGCGCAACGCCGCGGCGGGCGATCGAGCGACTGCGCAAGGAGCTGCGTGCACGTGGTCTTGCCGTTCGTGCCCGTCACGCCGATCACCACCAACTGGCGGGACGGCGAGTCGTAGAAACGATCCGCAATCGCGCTTACGTGGCGCCCGAGGTCGACGACGCCGATAGCGGGGACGGATACTGCGGGCGGGGCGAAGTCGCGCGCATCGTAGAGCACCGCGGCGGCGCCGCGCGCGGCCGCTTCTGCGATAAACGCGCGGCCGTCGTGCTGCAATCCCGGCAACGCAATGAAGAGACAGCCGGGCGTAACCCGGCGGCTATCGAGAGTGAGGGTGTGCACCGCGCAATCGTCTTGCTCGACCGTGGCGATGCCGTCGAGCAGGACACGCAACGATTTGCCGGCGGTGCGCGTCATAGATCTTTACCGTCTTTCGCCGCAACGAGGCGCGTCGGAGGCAGGCGCGGCGCGTCGGGGGGAATGTCAAGCAGCCGCAACGCGCCCGACATGACTTGCCCGAATACCGGCGCCGCCACTTCGCCGCCGAAGTAGCGGCCGCCGCGCGGTCCGTCGATCGCAACGACCATCACCAAGCGTGGATGTGTTGCCGGCGCAAAACCGGCGAACCACGCCACATAGTCGTCCGAGGAATAACCGCTCGGCGTTAGCTTGCGCACGGTCCCGGTCTTTCCGGCGATGCGATAGTCGGGAACGCGCGCGGCGGCGCCGGTACCGTCGGCGCCGACGGCAAGCTCGAGCATACGGCTGATCGCGCGGGTGATATCCGGCGACATTACCCGCGTCCGCTCGGGCTCGGCATCCTGGCGCAACAGCGTGACGGGTACGAGCTCGCCGCCGTTAGCGAGCACGGCGTACGCCCGCGCGAGTTGCAGCAGTGTGACCGAAATGCCGTAGCCGTAGGAAATGGTGGCCTGCTCGATCGGCATCCAGCGCGAATACGGGTGAAGCACGCCGGCGATTTCGCCCGGAAGGCGGCTGCCGGTCGGCCCGCTGAAACCAACGCGCCTCAACATGTCCCACAACCGTTCGCGCCCGAGCGACAGCGCGATCTTGCTCGCGCCGACGTTGCTCGATTTTTCAATCACGCGCGCCACCGTGAGGACACCGTAGTTGTGCACGTCATGAATCGTTTTACCGCCCAGCTGAAATGTGCCGGGCGTAGTATCGATGAGCGTATCGGGCGAAAATTTTCCGCTTTCGAGCGCCGCCGCGATGGTGAACGGCTTCAAAGTCGAACCCGGCTCGTAGAGATCGGTGACCGCGCGATTACGAAAGGCGTCGCTCTTGAGATTCGTGCGGTTGTTGGGATTGAAATCGGGCTCGTTCACCAGGGCGAGCACTTCGCCGGTATAGGCATCGAGCACCACGGCACTGCCGCCGCGCGCATGATTGGCCGCGACGGCCGCCTTGAGCTCACGATAGGCGAGGTACTGGATGCGGCGATCGATGCTCGTCACCAGATCTTTACCGGCGACCGGCAAACGCAGGCTTTCGACGATTTCGACGGCATTGCCTTGCAGATCCTTCAATACGCGCTTGGTTCCCGGCACCGCGCGCAGCCACGCGTCGTAGGCAAGCTCGAGGCCCTCTTGCCCTTGGTCATCGACGTTGGTGAAACCGATGACATGCCCGCTGACCGGGCCGGCCGGATAGTAGCGGCGATATTCGCGCAGCAGGGAAATCCCGGGCGCTTTAAGCGCAGTGACTCGGGCCGCCAGATCGGGCGGTACGTGGCGTTTCAAATAGACGAATTCGCGGTCTTTATTGCGCTCCAACAGGGCGGTCAATTCGCGCGGCGTCGTGTCGAGCAGTCGCGCGAGCGCTGGCAGATTTTTGCGCTCCTCAAGCGCCGTTTCCGGATGCGCCCACACGGAGTCGACCGGCGTGCTGATGGCGAGCGGCACGCCATTGCGATCGAGCATCATGCCGCGATGCGAGTTGTCCTTGACGATGCGACTGTGCCGAGCCTGTCCTTGCGTCTTTAGGTAATCCGCACTCACGACCTGCAAGTAAGCGGCACGGACGCCAAGCAACATAAGGCCGAGCAACAGTGCGGCGAGCACCAGCCGCGGACGCGCGCGCGACAGCGTTTTCGGGCGCGTGCGGCTCACGGCGCCGCTCCGGAGCGCACGACGACGATCCGGTCCCGGCCCGGAATGCTCATGTCGAGGCGCGTGCGCGCCATCGCCTCGACACGCCGATGCTCGGACCACGTCCCTTCTTCGAGCAGGAGCTGGCCCCATTCAACATTGAGGGCGTCACGCTCACCACGCACGGCCTGGAATTCGGCAAAGAGCTGCCGGCTTTGATGGCGCGTCTCGATCACGATCATGCACGTCGCGATCACGGCGCCGGCGAGCAACAGGAAAGCCCTAGACATCGCGCACCTCGGTGCGCTCGGCGACACGCAGTACCGCGCTGCGCGCTCGAGGATTGCGCCGCACTTCCTCTTCGCTTGCGCGAACCGCTCGGCCGATAACCCGCAGGCGCGGTCGAAATGGCGTTGCCGGCGCCGGCATGCCGCGCGGCACGTCGGGCGCGCGCGATTCGGCGCGAAAGAAATGTTTGACGCGGCGGTCTTCGAGCGAGTGAAAACTTATGACGGCGAGCCGACCGCCGGGCGCCAGCACGCGCACCGCCTCGGGCAACGCGGCGTCCAGCTCCTCGATTTCCCGGTTCACATGAATGCGAATCGCCTGGAACGTGCGCGTGGCCGGATCTTTGTGGCGCTCGCGCCCGGGCACGGCCCGCGCGATGATCTCCGCCAGGGTGCGCGTATCCGTGATAGGAGCCTGTGCCCGCGCGCGTACCATCGCGCGCGCAATGCGTCTCGCGTAACGTTCCTCGCCGTGGGTCTGGATCACTTGCGCCAACTCCGCCTCCTCGGCGCCATTTACCCACTCGGCCGCCGATATGCCATGGCTGGGGTCCATGCGCATGTCGAGCGGACCTTCCTGGCGAAAACTGAAACCGCGTTGCGCCGCTTCGAGCTGCGGCGACGAAACGCCGAGATCGAACAGCATCGCGTTCACCCGCCCCGTAAGTTCGTACTGATCGCACAGGCGGCCGAGCGAAGAGAATCTTGCTTGTTCGACGCGCACTCGCGCGTCCGCTCCGAACCGCCGGCGTGCATCGATCGCCGCTTGCGGATCCCTATCGAGCGCCAGTAGGCGGCCCGATCCGCTCAACCGCTTCATGATTTCCTCAGTATGCCCGCCGCGTCCGTAGGTCGCGTCGATCACGACCGCGTCGGGCTTGATATCAAGCGCCTGCATCACCTCGTCGAGGAGTACAGGGACATGCGTGTACGCATTCACGCTCCTCTCTACGGCCCCTCATGCATCCTTAGCGACAGCCCGGATGCCGCGCTGCATCGTCAGAGCGACAGCGATTCCAAATCCTCGGGGAGATCGCCGTCCTCGTCACCTTGCGCCAGCCACTCGGCGCGGCGCGCGTTCCAGGTTTCTTCGCTCCACAACTCGAATTTGTTGCCTTGCCCGATAAGCACCACCGCTTTATTAAGACCGGCGAACTCGCGCAACGGCGGCGGCACGAGAATGCGGCCGACGGCATCGAGCTGACACTCCGTCGCATGCCCCATGAGCAGCCGCTGCAGCCGCCGCGCCTGCTTATTGAAGCTCGGCAGCTTCACCAGTTTGCGTTCGATTTCTTCCCAGTCAGGCAACGGATAAAGAAGGAGGCAGTGATCGCGATCGACGGTCAGTACCATTTGACCGTTCGATTGACGCATCAACGCTTCGCGATAGCGCGTGGGGACGGCAAGCCGACCCTTGCTGTCCAGTTGCAGCGGATTGACACCACGAAACATTTATTCCCGCCTTTTCCCGCCTCAGACCACAAAATTCCACTATTTCCCACCTATTGACACTATAGTGATGCCCCGAGAAAGGTGTCAAGGAATTGTTAACTAGGATGCGGATTTAAGCTTGGTAAGACAAAAAGTTAGAGCGCTCATTTGCCCGACGAGCGGCACGCTTCAGTAGCAGCAGTAAAATTGGGTAGAAAATGGAGGTTTCGGATGCGAAAACTGAAGCATCCGAGCACGATAAGAAACAGGATATTAGCGATCCAAGTTAAAGTAAAAAGTTGGAGTCGGCCGGTAAGCCGGGTTCTGTCGTGGACAATCATTCATCTGGGACATGCGTCACCACATGCCTCGGGCGGCCAACCCGGGAACGGTGCGGGCCACACCATTGTTCCCCTATTCGGCCTTGCTCCGGGTGGGGTTTGCCATGCCACGACTGTTACCAGTCGCGCGGTGCGCTCTTACCGCACCATTTCACCCTTACCGGCCCGCTTGCGCGGACGTAGGCGGTATGTTTTCTGTGGCACTTTCCGTCGGCTCGCGCCGCCCAGGCGTTACCTGGCACCCTGCCCTGCGGAGCCCGGACTTTCCTCCCCCCAGCCAATATAAATTGGCCACGGGGCGACTGTCTGGCCGACTCCACGCGCATTATACCAAGCAAGCAGGGCTGCG
>Ga0070741_10016268_pt1 | contig 12445 bp, 14 predicted proteins | sample Coa_R1_4_FD_66440 | JGI IMG/M metagenome (GOLD analysis project Ga0070741, IMG submission 66440) | Surface soil microbial communities from Centralia Pennsylvania, which are recovering from an underground coalmine fire - Coalmine... | ecosystem: Environmental > Terrestrial > Soil > Unclassified ...
TCCAGAAGGCCGGCAATTCCGAATGACTGACCATCTTTCAATTCGATTTCCGTTTCTGCGCGACGTGTCGAAATCGCGGGAACCGTGAACCCGGAGATTGTTAATGCATTGCTGAAATCCTGCCGCGATTTTACTGTGGGCAACTGTGCCCCTGATGGTGCCGGTAATCATCCTGATTTTGTGTGTGTCCACGTTGGCAGTTTTCAGTGTTCGAAACCTAATTGTCCACTCACCAACGCAGTTTTAGCGGGGAGAATCCACGAAGTCGCCTACAAATATGATCCGCGATTGAAGGTTCACATCACACATGTTTGACCGCTCACAAAATATCACCCTCATAGCAATCCACGGCGAATTCCCGATTGGAGTGTGGATGCTGATGAGTATTCGGTTTTCTGATCGCCTGGGGTCCCTAGACGAAAAGACGGGCGAGTTCCTGAGAACTCTGGGATACATGGGCGGATATTGCACGGTCGATCAAGCGCGGAGGCTTGATCTCGCTAACTCGCCAACGCGGGTACTCGAACGGCTGAAGAGATTGGAGGACCATAGATTCCTACGTCGGGTGCTTGCGTACCCGCTCGTGTACCAAGTCACAAAGTCGGTGACTCGGATGTTGGGGACCGATTTGATGGCGAGACGGGTTCATCCGATGGAGACGGTGCGCTGGCGGTTGCTGGCCGTGAACTTCTACCTGGAGGCAAGGACTTGGCCAGCCGATTTCATCTTGGATCATGGCGAGAGGGTCTCCGCTCTGCAGAGGATTGGATGTCCACCAGATGCTCTCCCGCACCGAAGGGGCCGGCCCTATCTCTGGCAAGTCTTCATCCTGGACCTGCATGATGGCGGTCTGTGCGTCTCTGTTGTTGATCGTCCGGACTGCAGCGCATTTCTACAGGCATTGGGCTTTGTGGAGCGATTTGCCGAGTGTCGGCAGTCGGTGGGCGAGCAACTTTCTCTGGTGATAGCAGTTAACTCCGATGCTCGCCGTCGGCTCTATTCCAAAGCAGTGATCCACGCGAAAGTGCGAGAGCATGCGCATGGGGCAGCCGAACCAGTGAGCGTCTACCGCGTGAGCCTGCCGGTTCCATCTATTCACGCAACAAACCACGAGCCTGACACCCACACCGACAACTTTATTCGAGGAGGTCATGAAAGGCATGAAACTGACCGGCACAATTCTGCGGTGCTTGGCTCGCAAGGTTAGCTCCGGAGGCAAAGAAACTTACGTCACCAACATGCTGATTTTGGACCCTGACAACAGCACGGGGACCAATTATGCGGTCGAAGTTTGGGGCGACAAGCCCCATGATCTGCGGCTGATGTCCGACGTTTCGTTGACGGTCGTCGGGGTCGTGAACAAGAACACCGGCGTTCCGGCATTCCGCGCCGTTATCGGGTCTCGCGCCGAGGACGAGGTTCCGGCTGCGGCGTAGGTAGTTACCGGAGTCGCAGCCGGAACCCGGTGAATCTCCGACGCGATTCGCGGTTAAAGGCGTCGCGGCGCGACGCCTTTAACCATTCCCTTACCGGCCACCCCCGGGGGTACCCGCCGGGGGTGGCTGTCGGGGGTAGGTGAGATACCCCCTCGAAGAGCAAAGCGTTGCCAGATGTTCAAGACAATACGGAGCGGATTCTGTATCGCCTCTCGCTAGACCCGAAGGCAAGGGCACTGGCTGAGAAGTTGCTCGGACGATTCCGCTGTTTAGTCGGCAACTTGCCAGCCAGCGCTGACCACCACCACTCGGAACCAGGTGGGCTCTACTCTCACTCTGTGGAGGTAGCGCTCGGGACGCTCGAAGCTTTTGAGGGCAACATTATTATGGAGCGCAAGCCCGATGGCAGCGTAGACAGTTTCCGAAGTTCCCGTAATCGCCCACGCTGGCAATATGCCACCTTCATCGCTGCCCTGTGCCACGACCTGGGAAAACTGTTCGATTTCGAGCTGAAAGCTGATGGACGGCGCTGGTACCCGCTGAGGCAGACATACGTGGATTTTGTCCGAGTTGATCGAAAGCCCCTGACGGTCACATGGAATTCGGAGCGACAGCATGGCGCTCACGCGCTCCTTTCCTGCTTCCTGATTCATCACCTTCTGTCACCGGAGGATGCGGACTACCTGGGCCTTCCCCGCCTCATCCACATTGCCGAAACGTTGGTGGGAAGCCATAGCCGAACCAAGGGAAGCCACGTCGGTCAAAGCGTGAAGAAGGCGGATCAGAAGAGTGTAGAGCGCGCCCATGTTGCGCTCGCGGCCCGGCCTGACAGCAAGATCGGCCAGTTTCTGGAGGCGTTGGAAGAGTTGATCGTGGGAGGACAACTGAACGTAAACGTTCCAGGGGCACAGGTTTGGGTGTCTGGAGAGAAAACGGCTGTCGTCGTACCTCTTTCGCTCGATCTGGTTCGTGATCGCCTCATGGAGCGAAAGGTCGTCCTTCCTCCGAATATTCATTTCTATAACACCCTACGCAACGCAAACCTCGTGGACGCCGACAAGATTGGACACTGCGTTCGACAGATAAAAGTCCCCGGCAAGCACGGCACTGTTTCACTGAGCGCCCTGATTTTTCCCACAGAGAAGGTTATACCCAAGCAGATTCTGCCCACCCTGCCTGTTATCCAATTCGAAATTGAGACTGCTCCCGAGGCCGAGGTTGTAGCAGTGGACGGGGTATAAGTCTACGGAGAATTGCCATGAATACTTTGATTGCGAATCAATACGGTCGAGTTCAGGGAGAGGTGGGCGGCAGTGGACCGGTTTTGGCTGTAGCTGCTCAGACGCCACGCCGCGACTTGGTCCAACTCCATACCCACCTTGACTCGGTCGAACAACAACTGTATCTGCTCGCCATCCTAAGAGCTGTGGAACGCCGGATCGAGCAATTTCAGTTACGGGACTCAAGCGCCGCAGAGCCGCAAGCGCGGGAGCCGGAGAGTCCTTTCGAGGGATCGGTCTGTGCTGAGAGTGACCTGTTTAATGCGAATGGCGCCTCGAAGAACAAGATTTATGGCCGCTTTGCCAACTTCTTGATTTACGAGCAAGTCGATCAGGGCCGGCTGCGAGTCTTCTTTGCCGTTCGAGATGAGGCGAAGCGTGTGGCTCGATTCGATCTCCACCCTGGAGAAGTGCAGGCACTTTGCGCTCTGGTGAGACGTGCATTATTCGGTTGCGAGCAGATTGATTTGCTGCTCCGCGACGACCTTTCGTTAACGGTTGCTCTCCAGGTATCCGGCAACGGCTTGCACCTCCAAGTGCAGACGCCTCTCTGGCGGTCGGAATTCGGCGTCACCAAAGGCAACGAACTCGCCACACTTGCTGTGTTCGCGCAGCGCGCCGTCCATCAGGAAAAGGTCGTGCCGATTCGGTTCGGAGATGAGGCAAATCAATTCAGTCTAAGAAGACGCTCCGATGGGCAGGTCTTGGCTGAATTCCAGCACAAGGAGTCAGTCGAGCGGGTTCCGCTTTCCACACTGCAACTCTATGAACTCGAAGTCCTGACTCACTATGCCCTCCATCGTGCGTTCGAGCCGTCCGACGTAAGCATTCAAAGTCACGTTCCGCCGCCGTCGGAAACTGCGGCCCAAATTGCGTAGTCTTGCAATCCAAGTTCTTCGTTCCACAAACCTGTCCAAATCCCACAAACCCTAATCGGCCACAACCCATATCCGTGCGGAGCAACTGCGCGGAGATGCCCCAATCCAAAAAGGAGTCTCAAACCATGAACTTGGAAACCAAAACACTGAAGGCAGCACTGGAGCGACTCTGTCTGGTGGTGCCGAAGAAAGGAACCTTGCCGGTGCTGGAAAACTTGAGATGGCGCGTCGTGAAGGGTCATCTGGAGTTGACTGCCACCGACTTGGACAACAGCCTGTATATATCCATGCCCTTCGCTGCGCCTGTTATGGCCAACTCGGTCGATGTGCTGGTTCCGGCGAAGGATCTTTACCAAGCTGTGAAAACAGAATCTGCCTTCAACATGGAAGTCCGAATTCACGATGGCAAGTTTGAAGTGCGCGCCAACAACCGCACTCTGGTGCTGCCCGCGAGCGAGCCGAAGAGCTTTCCTCAAATCCCTAGTGGGGATCTGAGGGTTCGAGGTCAAATCCTCGGTTCGGCATTCGAAACGGCGCTGACTAAAGCGTTGTTTTGCGTTTCCACGGAATCGACGCGGTACAGTACCGATGTCATCAAGCTTGAAATGCGTGACTCGACTTTTCGTGTCGTGGGCACAGACGGACACAGGCTGTCAGTCGTTGAAGGAGCTGCGAAGACCGGAACTACTTCCGCCGTCTTCTCGACGCTCCTGCTCCGCTCAACAGCCTCGATCCTCAGCAAGCTTCAAGCGGATGGTGAGTCTGGTTGGGTCCAGTTCTCGACCTGCGGCTCCGAGCAAGAGTTCGTTCTGTTCGTGCTGCCGGACGGCTCTGGTCTAATTTCTCGCCACGGCCAGGGGCAGTTCCCAAATTATGAGAACGTAATTCCCAAGGCGCCGCTGGAAGCGAGAGTCGTATTTCAGCGCGAAGAACTGCTGGACGGACTCACGAAACTCTCAGCCACAGCGCGCAAAGCACAAAATGCAGCGGTCAAACTCGAACTGTCGAAATCACCTGCTTGCATTAAGGCTGAAAACGAAGACACGGCAAACCGAGTTGCTTTGGAGCACACACGCATTTCGGGAAGACCGAGAGACATCGGTCTGAATCACCAGTACCTGACTCAGTACGTGAGGAGTTTGGAGACCGATACCGTCTCAATGAGGCTCTTCCCGAGAGCGATCTCCGAAGTAATCGTGTTTGATAGCTTCCGCTATCAGCACCTGCTGATGCCACTTCGCGACTAATGCGGGCTTCTCAAGCGTAACCCACAAACCCGTTTTACCCACGACTCAAATCCACGCATGTCCGGCGCGTCTCTCAAGCCGACCCAATCGGCCTGAATCGTGAGAGGGCTGATCCCCCTTTGGGACCAGTGATTCCGGCCACCAATCCCACAAAAGGAGAATCCACATGTCTTTAGCGATCCAAGCACCGAATCCACAATCTGCATCCCTGGCGTTGTCCATCCTTCAGTCGAAGGCGGGTAACCGCTGGGGCCGGGCTGTGGAAGAAATGAAAACGAAGCGCCTGCGTGTTGAAGGCGACTTCCCGGAGTTCGTCGTGACCAACAAGAGCGGAACTGGATACAAGGTGAGACTCGATCCCCACGGTAGTGGCTCTTGCACCTGTCCCGATTTCCAAGTGCGCATTTGCGCAGGAAGGGCGGATTTGCAAGCACATTGCTGCGGCGGCGATCATCGCCTTGGCTCCCCAGGTCCAGCCTCCATCGCCAGGAAACGGAAACGGGTCCGTTATGAAAGCGAATGGAGTATCGACTACGGAGGCGACCCCGCTCGTGTTCCGCATCCGGCGCAACGTTCAGACGGACGGCAAGAACGGCGTGCAAGTTGAGGTTCAGGCGCGTGTAACAAATGATGAGGCTCAGGACCGGGAAACCGCGTCCTACGCATACGATTTGTTGGACCGTCTGGCCTCACTTGCGGCTAAGAACACCGCACCATCAGAAAGCACCTTCGCTCGGGAAGCAATTTCCCCGAGCGCGGCGAAGAAACCGCCGACAAGGTCTCGCACCACCATATCCGCCACCGAAGGGAGTCCTGTTCCTGCGGTCGTCACCAAGATCGATCGCATGAAGACCCGTCAGGGCGAATCTCTCTTCCTCAAGGTGGATGTTGGTGGCGAGACGGTGCGCGTGTTCGGCCGTCCCGAAGAGCTGGCTGAACGTCTGGAAGCGAGCGGTTATGACATTCCGGCAAGCGAGATCGAAGCCGGAATGGAACTCCATCTTCCTTGCCTGGTGAAACTCGGTCAGGGCAACAGCGGATACAAGATCATCGAAGAGTTCTTGCCCGAAGCTGCCGCATGACTGAGGTCATACCCACATTTTCCGAGTCAGAGACGAACGGCGCTCTCTGACTCGGATTCTTCCATCCTTCCTGCAGTCTGAAACCAAGACATTGAATTTCGGGATGCGTGCGGTATGCTCTTGATTCGAAATTCCCAGTATTCAGATATGAAAGTTGCAACCGGACAGGCGTTAATCGACGGTCTGAATGCCATGGCTTGCAAAGTGCGTCATCGCCTATGGATCAGCTCCCCATTTGTAGGGGGATGGCACGCTACCAGATGCATCGTTAATGTGGTTTGGCAGCAGAGGGTCAACTTAGATGTGCGCTTGCTCACTGATATCACCAACAAAGGCTGGCTTGATCCGGTCACGATTCAGCAGTTCGCAAATCACGGAACGATCAAAGATCTCCGCGGCTTGCACGCTAAAATATTCATTGTTGATGACCGAGCACTGATAACTTCCGCCAATCTCACCCGTAAGGCATTCACACAGCGCTACGAAGCCGGAATTTTCCTCGATGCACCAGAAACCGCCAGGATCATCAACTTTTTCGAGGATTGGTGGAAGATCGCCAACGATCCACCACGTGGCTGGATCGCGAGGCTCGTCCCAAAAGGGACGACAAAGAAAAAGAGCAAACAGGACGAGCCAAATAGCAGTGCGCTTCGGAATCTGTATAAGCTGCCGCCGCTTCCGCATCAACCCGTACACGGCACAATTGGCGATTACGACATCTTCCGAAAGCGATATCAGGAGTTTGCGGAGGTCTATCGGAAAGTCGGCCGAATCTGGCCTAAGGTGCCGCTCTACTTAGAGGTTGATGCGTTTCTGAATTTCTTGTTTCATGAGGCTCCGGGCAGGCCCTCCAACAAGTACCAGCAGTCGAAACGGCCACCTCGCAAACTTAAACCCGCACAGCGCCTCAAGGACATAAAAAGCCAAGCTGCCGCATTTGCGACGTTCGCGAAAACAAAGCCCGGTTACATGGCGGACCGCGTGAAGCGGTCGCAAACGGTGCACGCCCTCCTGGATCGCTCAAGAATCGCCCGTCTCAGCCGATCTGAGGCTAAACAGGTCGTGGATGTCTTCCACTGCTTAGGCAGCCGACCACACCATAAGACAAATTTTCTTAAATCAGCGAACAATGACCTGCAAACAATCAGAAATCAATGGCAGAGCGTTCTGTATCCCACAGGTTCTCTCGAAACCGCGATGCATCACTGCATCCGAGCCTTGGAGGGTTTTGGAAAATCGAGTGTCCAGGAGCTGTTGGGATGGTTCGATCCTGACAAATATCCAATACGAAACTTGAATTCGAACGCGGGACTGCGGTACTTCGGATATGACGTGTCCCTACGTTAAAGCGTAAATCCACAAACCCTCTAACCACCCCCAACAATCACACCAATCTGAATTGCAGAGGCAAACGGCTTCTGTGATCTAGACCCACTCCTTCCTTCCGCAGTTCCACCCGAAAACCCAAAAAAGACACCTCGCTTCGCGGGAGAGCGGGGCGCTTTGTCGCTCGGAGGTACCCCATGAACCCACAAAACGTATCCAGTTCATTTCTGATCGCTACCGGCCACATACGTGCCATGAGAGGAGGAGCACAGTCGCATATGCTCACTGCCAGCGACGGTTATTCCTATGTGGTCAAATTTGCCAACAATCCACAATCTCTACGTGTGCTTGCCAACGAGTGGCTCGCCTGCTCAATCGGACGCGCGGTCGGACTCACGATTCCAGAACCGGCGATTTTGTATGTGCCGGTCAAACTGATCGAGAGTTCGCCGTCACTGGTGATACAGCTCTCCAATGCGACGCTGAAATGTTCACACGGGCTTGCATTTGGCTCGCGTTTCATTTCAGGCGATGAACTCTTCGACTACCTGCCTGAGTCAATCCTTCCGAACATCGAGAACTTGCAGGAGTTCGCGGGCGTTTTCGCATTGGACAAATGGCTGTGCAACTGTGACGGTCGGCAGGCCGTATTCTGCCGCAGAAAATCGAACCGAAGCTTCCGTGCTCATTTCATTGATTTCGGCTACTGCTTTAATGCCGGAGAGTGGAGTTTCCCGGACGCTCCATTACGCGGTCTTTATCCGCGCAGAGCCGTCTATCAGCATGTCTGCGGATGGCAGTCATTCGAACCTTGGCTGAGCCGGATCGAGTCCTTTGATCTGCTTAAGCTATGGGAGATCGTGGCTGACGTTCCGCCGGAATGGGTTGAGCCGGAAGAACTCGCCCAACTCATTGAGTGCATAGATGCCCGCCGCAGCCGTGTTCGGGAACTGATCGCGGCAACTCGCCGGTCACCAAACAACCCATTCGGCGCTTGGACGGAGGAAAAGCCATGACGCCGAAGTTTTGGAAATACTTCATCACAAACTGCCACGGGTCGGCGATCCGCGTTGTCGCCGAAGCTGACCGTGAATGGGTTGAGAAGGAGTTGGAAAGTGACATGCGCCTTCTCAGCTACAGAGCACAACCACAATTTGAATGCCCGGTATTCCCCTGTCCTGCCGAACAAGTTCTGCGGCAGCTTCAGCGGACACGGCTAAACCTGCAAAGAATGGAGGTGAACCATATGCACGATTCCGTTGTCACCATGAACAACACGCATTGGCCTGCGTACCGAAAAGAGAACGGCACGTTGGTTGACCTGCGAATCCTTGATCCAAACGAGCGCAGTCCGAAGCCGCAGTTGGTATTCCGTCCCGATGCACTCCGCGAAGCCGGAATTCCCGAGGCGATAATCGAGGCGGCAGCCCAATCGGATCTACCTGGACTCGTCCTCTTCGAAGACGTGCCGCAATTCAAATGCTGCGACGATCAATCCACCGCAAAAGAACCCACCCACTGAATCAGGTTTGAACTTAAGTTCTAACCTAATCCCTTCTGATCCAAATCCCCAAAATCCACAAAACTAACCGGAGGTGCGCGATGCGCCAGACTAATGAGAACACGTCCGTCAACCTGAAACTGGTGATGCTCTTTGACTGGCGGAGGCACATTTACAGCATATGCAGTCACAACCTCTCCCCAGAAGAGGCGTCAACGGAAGTCACTGAGCTGCGTCGCGACGCACTTCCCGCATTCACGGTCGATCAGCGCTCACGGCATCTGCAAGACGATGCCGAGGAGTGCGAAGCCTGCCGCGCCGATGTTCAGCAGTGCGTTAACCCACCACCTGCTCTTGAACGCAGTAAACAGGAATTCCGCCGCTAAATCGCCACCTCAGAACCACAACCGGGAATCACGTTCTGATTCCACTCCTTTTCCACAAATCACAAAATCCACAAACCGCTTGGAGGTGCTTATGACCAGCGACGGCAGCGGTTATACGCATTATGTCGTCCTGAACGACACGATCCTCGGCGAAGCCCGCATTATCGAGAAGTGTAACGAGTGCATCTCGCTTGCATTCGTAAAACTCGGAACCGGCGGGCCAAAGCCGTTCAACGACTACGCGTTCGTCGAGAATCGCGCCCTCGTTCCCAAAATCCCCAACTGAATCCCCGAAATCTCACCCCCAATGTAGTCAAATCCAACCACAACTCCTTCCACTCCGCACGATGGAGGTGTCTTCTGTCGTCCATCGTGCCCGCCACGCCGAACTGCGACAAATGCAACGAAAGAAACCGTTGCATTTGTTGCATTTGTTGCATTCGTTGCAAAGGAGGACATCGGTGATACCGGAACCGAATTTTCCCGCGAACCCCGATGAATTCGTAGGCCGCAAGCCTCAGCTTGAAGCTTTCCGACGAGCATTGCAGCAAGGCCGTAAGACTGGTAGAAGTCCCTCCTTCGCCGTCTTGGGAGATTGGGGAATCGGAAAGAGCAGCCTACTTCTGAAGTGTTCGGCAATTTGTGCCGAGGCCCAGTACAACATGCTCCCCGTTCAGTTTTCCGTTTCAAAGGAACTTGCCGACTACCGAAATTTCGCAGAAGGACTCCTGGACACCTTCAGTGAGAGCCTCGCTCATTCACGTTCGGCGACTGTTCGCGTTCAACGTGAGCTGAAGAACTGGAAAATAAGCCGGGTCAGCGTTGGTGCCTTCACGGTAGATCGCGACTCACCGCAATTCTTTCTCTCTTCAGGCAGCGCAATTCTCAGGCACGCTCTTCGCGACGCGTGGCGACGATTTATTAGCCCCGCCGGCTTCAATGGCGTCATCTTTTTTCTCGATGACCTGCACAACCTCGCATCTCCGAGCGCCGAAGCAATCGCACTCTCAGTGAGAGACCAATTCCAGTCTTTGGCCGTGGACGGCATCAATTGCAGCGTCTGCTTCTCGGCGCCATTCAACTATTTTTCGAATATCAGGAGCTTCGCGGAACCGGCTGTCCGTTTCTACGACAAAGTTTACCTGGAGCCGTTCACGCAACCCGAAACTACGGAATATGTCGCCGCTGTGTTTGGCGGGAACGCGCCGAACATCGAAGGATTCTCCGAATGGCTACACGCAAAGACGCATGGGCACCCTTATTTCATGGCATTCATTTGCCGACAAATCGCAGAACTCGCTCACGGCTCGCTCGCGCATAATGTCACTGTCCACCACTGGCCGTCGATCTTCGCGCGTTTAGAAAACGAAAAGTTCCGTTCAGACTTGGCGCAGGTGCCAGAGCGGGAGATTCAGCTACTTCGCAATCTAGCACTCAGGCCCGATGATCAGATCATAGTGAAGGGGCTTACCGCTGGCGACCGCGCCTACTTCAGCAGATTGACAGAACGAGGGTTGCTCACTCGCACCGCACGTGGTCGATACAAACTCTACCACCCGCTATTTCGAGAATTCCTAAAGCAAGAAATGTGACACACAACACGCGATTGAGAAGCCTCGCACAAATAAGAGCCTGCGGCGGCCAGCAGGCCGCCGCGAGCGCCTCCCAATCTCTACCGGGCGGACTCCCTTCCATTGTCCCTTTTTCCACTTCCCATTTCCCATTGCCTTTCCCCTTCCATTTCTCACCGAGTGCGATTGAGTCGCCGCACGGATGAGTGACCCACCCGAATCCTCAAGAGGCAGGTGTGGTTCCGATGCGGATTGCTACGACTTCTTCAGAACAGCAAGGGGTGGCGAGTGAATCACTGCTCGATGTTCGATTAGCGGCGAAGATGTTTGGTGTTTCCACATCGTGGATCAGGCGACACATGACCGAACTACCCGCGATTCGTGTAGGCCGATTCATCCGCTTCGATGCGGAGTTGCTTTTTGAGCAACTGCGCGCGAAAATCGAGATCGGGAAATCGTTGAAACCGGAAAGGACAGATATGTTTTTTCGGTATCAACGAGGTTTCGTTTACCAAAAGGGCCGCAAGGCAAAGGTTTGGTACGGAGTATTTCGGGAAGATGTTCGCAATCCAGACGGCCAGGTTGAGAGGCGGCAACGCAACATTCGTCTTGGCACTCTGGAGGAACTTCCGTCCAAGAGCGCGGCACGTAAACGTTTATCAGATCTTCTGAAAAACGCACCTCCTAAAACGGAGATGAGCTTTCAGCAGTTGGCGGAGCGGTGGGAAAAAGCCGAGGGTTCAACCATAAAGGCGACCACGCTCCAACATTACAAGAACGCTTTACGCGCTTACGTTCTTCCCAAGTTCGAGGAACGGAAGATCACCGAGATCAACCGTGAAGATATCCAAAACTTCCTTGCGGAGAAAGCTCGCAAGTACAGCGAGAGTACTCTTCGCAGCATGAGGGTCGTTTTGGGACTCACGCTGGGATGGGCGACCAATTGCGGTTGGCTTGAGCGGAATCCTTGCAGTCGTGTGAAGCTGCCAAAGCGGACGGGTGGAAGAAGAGTTACCCGCACAGTTTTGACGGCCGAGCAGGTGAACGCGATTGCGGGGAAACTCAAAGAGCCATACGCAACGTTGGTGTTGTTTCTCGCAGCGACTGGATTGCGGATTGGTGAAGCGCTCGCGCTCAAGCGGACGGATTTTGCGGGTAATGTGCTCCACGTCACCCGCAGGATTTATGACGGTGATGTGGATGCCGTGAAATCCAAACGCTCGGAGCGCAAGCTGCCAGTTGATCCCATTCTGATGGAGCGAATCGAGAAGCTTGGAAAAGGCGAGTGGGTGTTCCGTTCTCGAAAGGGCACACCGCTGAACCCAGGCAACGCTCTAAAGCGCCACATCAGAACCGCTGCAAAGGAACTCGGCATCTCGCTTGGAGGTTGGCACGATTTTCGGCATACGCTCTCAACCAAGCTGCGTCGGTCGGGAGTTCATCCGAAAGTTGTGTCCGATATTTTGGGCCACAAAAAGGTAAACCTCGCGATGGACGTGTACGACCGCACAGATGTTGGGGACTTCGTTCAGCCGCTTGCGGTCGTGTTCAACGAGTTGTTACCTTGTTGTTACCCAGAACGGTCCGCCGCCATGAGCCAACACTGAAAATAAAAGGGTTGGTGAGCGCGGAAGGAATCGAACCTTCAACCTACTGATTAAGAGTCAGTTGCTCTGCCAGTTGAGCTACGCGCCCGGATCGACGACAAGGACTGTTACTGCGGCTGGGGTGCGGTGCA
>Ga0070741_10016269_pt1 | contig 12443 bp, 11 predicted proteins | sample Coa_R1_4_FD_66440 | JGI IMG/M metagenome (GOLD analysis project Ga0070741, IMG submission 66440) | Surface soil microbial communities from Centralia Pennsylvania, which are recovering from an underground coalmine fire - Coalmine... | ecosystem: Environmental > Terrestrial > Soil > Unclassified ...
CGATGGCGATGTCGGCCGCGCCGCTCGATGTGATCGTGTTTCCGGCCATCTACAGCTATGTGCCGGTCTTTTCGCGAGCGAGAAAAATCGTCATGGTTCACGATACGACGGCGGACGAATTTCCCGAATTCGCCCTGCACAGTCGGAGCGCGCGCGTCCTATGGTCGCTCAAGGGGATGCTCGCGCGCCGGCAGGCGGACGCATTGATCGCGGTTTCCGAATACGCACGATCGCAGGTCGTCCGCCGATTCGCCCTTCCCGCTGATCGTATCGGCGTCGTCGGCGAGGCGCCCGATCGGCGGTTTCGAGTGCTGCCGCGCCCCCTGGTTCCGACCGGGACTCTGCGTCAACTGGGATTTCACCCCGAGGATCGCGCGATCGTTTACGTCGGCGGCTTCAGTCCTCACAAGAACCTCGAATCTCTCGTGGAGGCCTTCGCACACATCGCATCCGATCGCGGGTACGGCGCGGCGAAGCTGTTCCTCGTCGGCGACCACGACCACGACAGCTTCTTCAGTTGCTATCTGAGAGTCAAAGAAAAGGTCGCGACGATGGGTCTGGAGGGCAGGGCGATCTTCACGGGCTACCTGCCCGATGACGACCTCGTGGTGCTTCTAAATCTCGCTGAGATGCTGGTTCTACCCTCGATGAACGAAGGGTTCGGGCTGCCGGCGGTCGAGGCGGCTGCCTGCGGATGCCCGGTCGTCGCCACAACCGCCAGCCCGCTACGATCGATCCTTGGCGACGCGATGCTGTCTGTCGATCCGCGCTCGACGACCCAGTTGCGCGACGCAATCATCGCCGTCCTGTCCTCCGGCGCTCTGCGGGAGCGAATGCGGGCCGCGGGGCCCCTGGCCGCGGCAAGGCTCAGTTGGGAGGAGGAGGCAAGGCGCCTGCTCGCCATAATCGCAGCGGTGGCATCGCGGTGAGGCGTCCGCTCCGATTTCTGCACGTAACCACCTTCTACCCGCCGTATTCGTTCGGTGGCGATGGTATCTATGTCGAGCGCCTGGCGCGCGCGCTGGCCGACGACGGACATCTCGTGGACATCGTCCACTGCATCGATTCCTACCGATTGCTGGCCGGCGGCCGAGCGCCGGCGCCTGCGCGGCCGCATCCCGGCGTCAGCGTCCATCCGCTGCACGGCGGCATGGGTCCGCTGTCCCCCCTTCTTGCCCATCAGACCGGCCATCCGCTGTTCAAGCGCCGCTCGATCGAGGCCCTGATCTCTTCCCGCGCTTTCGACGTGATTCATTTCCACAATATCTCTCTTTTCGGGCCCCGGGTGCTTGCGATCGCGCCGTCCGACAAGACCGCCGTCAGGCTGTACACCGCGCACGAGTATTGGCTGATATGCCCTGCGCACGTGCTGTGGAAATTCAATTCGCGGCCGTGCGATCGGGAACAGTGCCTTAGATGCGTGCTGGCGTCGCGCCGCCCGCCGCAACTATGGCGTTACACAAGGATGCTCCAGCGGTCCGCCCGCTGCGTGGATCGGTTCATCGCGCCGAGCCGATTCAGCGCCGAAATGCATCGCCAGCGCGGCTTTCCTGCATCCTTCGAAGTCCTTCCGCTCTTTGCGGATGAACCTGCGAAGCCGCCCGCGCGGCGGCCCCATCCGAAGCCGTACTTTCTGTTCGTCGGAAGGCTCGAGAAGCTAAAGGGCGTGGACGCGCTGCTCTCGGCATGGAGCGGCTTCGACCAAGCGGATTTGCTGATCGTCGGCGAGGGTCCGGAACTGGGCGCGCTGCGCGCCCGCGCCGCCGGCCATCCGCGCATCAGATTCCTCGGCGGCGTGGACCATGAACGCCTCGATGCGTTCTATGCGCATGCGATCGCGTGCGTGATCCCCTCGCTCGCCTATGAGACTTTTTCGCTCGTCGCGGTCGAATCCTTCGCCCATCGCACGCCCGTGATTGCTCATCGTATCGGCGCGCTGGCCGAGCTTGTCGAGCAATGCGGCGGCGGAAGGATGTACGAATCCCGGGAGGAACTCATAAAGGCCATCGTCGAATTGTCGAGCAGGCCAGACCTGCGCGAAAGCCTGGCGGAGAAGGGTTATAGAGCGTTTTGCGAGCGGTGGACCCCCCGGGCGCATCTCGATCGCTACTACGAACTCATCGAAAGGACCGCTGCTCGCAAGTCCGGCGCGACACGATCGGAGAGTTCGGATGCGGCAGGCGCGCAATGGAGGGCAGCCCGATGAGCGGCCGGCCTCCCGTGCCGATCCTCATGTACCATTCAATCTCCGACGGCCCCGGTCCCTTGTGCATCCCCTCCGCGCTCTTTCGCGACCAGATGGCGATGCTTGCCGACGCGGGAAGATATGCGGTGACTCTGAGTCAGTACAAGGAATGGCGGGAGGGCGGCCGGAACCTGAACCCCGGATTCGTCGTGCTCACCTTCGACGACGGCTATCTCGACTTTGCCGTCGAGGCGGCTCCCGTTCTGGCGCAAAGAGGGTGGGGCGCAACCGTCTTCGTGCCCGCGGGAATGATGGGAAAGATCAGCGACTGGGAGCGGAACGATGCCGCGGGCAAACCCTTGATGGATCCCGCCGCGCTGCGCGCGGTCTTTGCCGTCGGCATCGAAATCGGAAGCCACGCCATCACCCATCGAGACCTTACCGCCCTGTCCTTCGGCGACGCCGTACGGGAAATCTCCCAGTCCCGGGCGATGCTGGAGGAGACCGTCGGCGCGCCGGTTCGATGCTTTGCGCCGCCCTACGGCGGGAGCCGCCCGAAGCTGCGCGATGAGATCGCCCGTCACTATGACTGTTCGGCGGGAACCCGCCTCGGCCTTGCGGACGGCACCTGGGAGTTGATGGATCTGCCGCGCATCGAGATGTGGTATTTTCGCGACCCGCGCCGATACCGCGCCCTCCTCGAGAACGGAGACAAATGGTACCTGATGATTCGACGCGCTCTGCGCGCGCTGCGCCGCCAACATCGCTGACGCATCGCCCCCCGCTGCGAATCGGTCTTGTCGGCACGGGCGTAATGGGCCGTCTGCGGGCGGCGGCCGTTTCCCGCGCGCAAGGTGTCGTGCTTTTGTGCGCCGCCGATCTTGACGCGTCGCGGCTCGCGAATCTGCCGGCGCTGCGGGGGGTTCGCATGATGGCCGACTATCGCGAGATGCTCGCGAGCAGCGAACTCGACGCCGTCGTCATCTCGCTTCCCACCCATCTCCACGAAGAAGCGGTGACCGCCGCCCTCGATGCGGGCAAGCATGTGATGTGCGAAAAGCCGCTGTCCAATACCGTCGCATCCTGCCGCCGCCTTGTCGAACGAGCCGCGCGCTCCGGAAAAACCCTTGCCGTTGGATTCAACCATCGGTATTTCCGCAGCATCCGTCACCTGAAAAACGTGGTCGATTCGGGCGGGATCGGTACCCTCGACCATCTCAGGGTCTTCGGCGGTAATGAAGGAATGCCCCAGCTTCGCGAGAAGTGGATGTACGAGAGCGCGATGTCCGGCGGCGGTGCGATGATGGATATAGGAATCCATCTCACTGATTTGATCCGGCACGTTGCGGGTGAAGTGGCAGACGTTTACGGGATGGCAACCAACCGGGTTTGGAAAATCGAAGGCTCCGAGGACAACGCAATCGCGATCTTCAAGCTGCGCTCCGGTGCGGTCGCGCAATACCACGCCACCTGGGACGAATGGAAGGGATATCGGTTCGTCGTCGAGGCCTACGGGACCAAGGGGATGGTGCAGGCGCGATACGCTCCGATGATGAATCTGATCGTGACGCATGATGCGGGCGGCAATCGTCGCCGCTCCCTTCGCCTTTATCCCGCGGTCAACATCCGGGAGAAACTTTTCGGATGGGAGCCGAATGCGATCGATGCGCTGGCCGAGGAAATGGAGGACTTTGCGCGCAGGGTTGCCGGTCTGCCCGCCGCTTGCGCCGACGCTGTTGACGGGCTTCGCGCCGTCGAAATAGCCAATGCCGTTTACGAAAGCGCGCGCTCCGGACGCGAGATCCGAGTCCTCGTCCAACCCTGAGCGATGAAGATCGGGATCGACGCTACTTCGTGGAGCAACTGGCGCGGGTTCGGCCGATTCACCCGCTCGCTGGTGAACGCGATGCTCGCGATCGATTCCGACAACGAATACGTACTGTTCTTCGATTCGGGCTACCACCGATGCGCCGATCTGCCGCGAAATGCTGAGCATAAAATTGTCCCGACTGCACGCCCCCAGGAGGATGCGATCGGTCCCGACAGCAGGCGCACTGCCGCCGACATCCTCAAGATGACCCTGGCCGCTTCGCGCGCCGCACTCGATGTCTTCTTCTCGCCGTCGATCGACGGCTACTTCCCCGTCTTCAACGTGCCGTGCCGGATCGTGGCGATCTACGATGCGAATATCGAGGAGATGCCGGGATTGGTGGTTCCCCGCGTCCGCGCGAGGATGTTCCGGCAAATCAAGGTTCGCTTCGCCCTGCGGCAAGCCGATCTGCTGGTGACCGGTTCCTCCTATTCGCGTGCGCAGATAAGCGAGGTGCTCGGAGTTCCCATTGAGAAAATAGGAATAATTTCCGGGGGAGCCGACCCGATCTTCCATCCTGCCGAATCATTCGCCGAATCGCAGGCAGCCGCGCGTTCGCGATATTCCGCGGGCGCGCGGTACTTCCTTTACGTTGGCGGCGCCGGTCCGACCAAAAATCTCGGCGCGCTTGCCGCCGCATTTGCCGAAATCGTCGCGTCCCATGACTCGGTCCGATTGCTGCTCGCGGGCAAGCCCGATCCGAAGGGCGAGCTTGCCGCAATCGCCGCCCGTTTCGGCGACCGCGCGCACTTTCTTGGCTTTCAGCCCGACGCCGTGCTGGCGGAGCTCTATCGGGGCGCCGAAGCGCTGATCATCCCCTCATTGAAGGAAGGCGTCGGATTGCCGGGAATCGAGGCCGTCGCATCCGGCACGCCCGCGATCGTGACCACCACAAGCCCGCTGCCCGAGTTGCTCGGCGATGCCGCTATCGCTATAGACCCTGCGCGTCCGGCGGAAATAACCGCCGCGATGAAGGCGCTCCTCGAAAACGATGACCTCCGCCGGTCGAAGCGAGCGGCGGCGCGGAGGATGTCGGAGGCTTTCCGATGGGAGAACTCCGCTCGTGCCGCCGTGGAGCTGTTTGACCGGGTCGCCGCCGAAAAATGCCGCCGCTTCGTGGCCGGATGAGCTTCGTGAGTCATCAACATCTATCGGTCGGGGTCGAGACGAGCTGCAAGTATCCGCCGCGCTTCGAACTCTGGAAGATGCACCTGTGCCGCGCGTTCGGCGTTGACTCGCTGTTTATCCCTGACCATCTGAGCACCGTCACTCCGGAGGCCGGATGGAACCGGGATGCATTGCCGGCCGCCCAGGCTGTGCCCGCGGAGGCCGCCTTCCTGGAGCCGTTCCTGATGCTTGGGACGATGGCAGCGAGGATTGGACGAGTACGATTGGGCACCGGAGTGACCGACCCATTGCGGCGCCATCCTGCGACTCTCGCGCAGGCCTTCGTCACCCTCGACCACCTCACGCGCGGCCGCGCCATCCTCGGAATCGGCAGCGGCGACCGCGAGAATATCGAGCCCTACGGAATCGATTTCCGCCACCGCCTCGAACGCCTCGAGGAAGCACTTCGCGTGATCAGGATGTTGTGGGACAGTCATGGGCGTCCCGTCGATTTCGAGGGAGCCTTCTGGAGACTCAGGCGCGCGCGCTTCGAGCTTCCGCTCCATGGCGGCAGGCCTCCTACGATTTGGGTGGCCGCGCACGGCCCCGGCGCGCTCGCCATCGCTGGCCGCCATGGCGATGGATGGTATCCAACAATCAGGATGACCGCTGCGGAGTACCGCGAAAAGCTTTGCACCATCGTTCGCGCGGGCGTCGCGGCGGGCCGCGCGATGGATGAATTCGAGGCGGCGGCACAGGTCTTCGTAATGCCCGGTCCGAGCAGGAAAGAGGTGCTGGCCGCTGCGCTGCGAACGCCGGCGGTCGCAGGTCTGCTGCTCTCCGTTCCGCCGCGAATATGGGAGCGCCGCGGACTCAGGCATCCGCTCGAAGGACGGTACCGCGGGTTCGGAACGACAGCGGCCCGCGATGTAACCGTCAACGACCTCAGCGAAGCCTCCGCCCGCGCAACGACGGATCTGGTCGGCGATGTCGTATTCGCGGGCAGCCCCGGCGAAATCGTCGAGGAGATTGCTCCGCTCGTCGAGGCCGGCATGAAGCACGTGGTGCTGGCGAATTTCGGTCCGATGGTGCGCGGCTTCAGAATCGACGATTTGCTGCGATTCGCGATTCTGATCCGGCGCTTGCACCGACTACCGACGGTTCATCCTCGGCTCCTATAGCCACACGCAATCCGCCGGCATGAATCTGCATTCGACTTCTCAACGAGTGGATGGCGTCGAAACGGGACTACGGGCTCTGCGCGACGCAGTCGAGACGCGCGCCGCCCGCGTTGGCGCCGGCGCCTTCATCGCCTTTTACTTCTGTTATCACGTCACGCGGTTTCGGCCGCAATCGCTATTGCCGCCCATGCCCTCGCACGACGCGGCCATCATGCTCGCCCAGGCGACGGAAATCTTCCGCTCCGGCAGGTATCCACTCTCGGATGAGGGGCCGTTTCCGTACCCTCCTTCCGCCGTGCTGCTCTTTCGGGCGCTCGGGCTTGTTGCGCCCGGGATCTTCTCGATCGCCTGGGTGGCGCTGATGGGCGCGGGATTACTCGCGGCGCTCCGCGCGAGTCTTGCGGCGGAACCGGATCGCACTCGCGGGGCATGGCTTGCAATTGGCGCGCTTTCCCTTGTTGCCGCCGACTCGCGCGTCTCATGGGATCTTCGCAACCTGAACAGCAATCTCATCTATCTGGGCCTTGTGATGACCTCATACGCCCTGATGCGGCGGCGACCCGATCTTGCCGGCGGGTTGCTCGGCGTGAGCATCTCTCTGAAGCTCTTCAGCATCCTGATAGTCCCATGGCTCGCGATTAACGGACCGCGCCGGGCTCTCCTGTTGACGGCGGTCACCGTGCTCATCATGTGGCTCGCACTGCCGGTGGCATTCTTCGGGCAGGAAGCGATCGGTTTGTACGAGGGATGGTGTCGGCCTTTCCGCGGCTTCCTGATAGCGGCGCAGTGCCTGGCGCTGACGCTATGCTTCGGATGGCTGCGTCGCCTCCTGCCCGAGGTGCTGGCTTTCGCGGCGCATTGAGCATCCTCCTGCGAAACTGAAACGATCCTACTGTCAGGCAAACGAATGCGGCTGTGGTCCCAGGTTGATGCGCGCGAAACCTTCGGCGATCTGTCGAAACACTTCGTCCACCGAGATTCCGCGCATGCACTGGTTCGTGCCGAATCGGCAGGTGCGTTCAAGACATGGCTGACAGGCGAGCCTGGGCGAGGCTTCCACCGCGGTCCTCGCGCCGGCGCCGAGGGGGCCTGTGCGAGCGGGCGACGTTGCGCCGAACAGCCCTATCGTGCAAGGGCATCCCGCGGCTGCGGCAACGTGCAATGGAGCGGTGTCTGCGGCGACCGTCACCGATGCCATCGAAAAGAGCGCATACATGTCGCGAATCGAAGTCTCCCCGCTCAGGTTCACGATTCGTCCGGCCCCATCCTCTCCCATCGCGTCCATCGCCTCCGACGCTTCGCGCCGATCCGATTTCGCGCCGAGCAGAACGACATTGGCGTCGGTTTCGTTCAGGATACGGCGGGCGAGCGAAAGCCATCGCTGCATCGGCCATCGCTTGCTTTCCCATCTGGTGAACGGCGCGATCGCGACTAGAGGAGCGGTTGCGTCCATTCGCGCCAGCATCGCGCGAATCCTCGCGACCGATTCGGAATGCGGCGCCGGCACAACAGGCTCGCACGCGTCGGCGTCGCATCCGATCGTCCGCACCAGCTCCATCATGTGCGCCAGATGATGCCGGTCGGTGCGAAAGTATTCCCGACGAGATATCAGCTTCTCCGTATAGAAGATGCTGCACAGCTCGCGCAGATGGGCGAATCCGATGCGCCTCGGAATTCGCGCCGCATACGGAATCACAGCCGACTTGAGCAGCCCCTGCGCGTCGATCGCAACGTCGTACTGGACGTCGCGAATTTCACGCGCCAGTCGCCGCATCTCGGCGCCAATCCGGGGCCAACTGCGCGGATCGAACGCCTCGGCGCCCCAGCGGTTCCGATCGCATCGATGGATCCAATCAATGTCAGGATGGCCCTCGATCGCTTCGGCCAGCTCCATGTCGATCGCCCATCCGATTTTGGCCTCCGGAAAGCTGCGTCGAATCATCGTCGGCAGCGGGAGAGTCTGGATAACGTCGCCCAACGAACTCAGGCGAACGATAAGGATCCTTCGTGGTGCTTGATCCGGCGAACCACGCCGCGCGCCCCCGGCTGTGCGTGCGGAAGACACGCCGCAACCTAAACAGAGCGGACAACCCGATGTCAACGAACGGTTTGGCGTCGGCAAAGATGCTTGCTAGCGTCGTCTTGAAGGAAGGCAAATCGCCGCCCCCGAATGGACCGCAATTTCAGGATTCTTGACGAACCGGCTCTGCGCGCCGCCAAGGTGAGCAGCGACCCGTATCCCCATCTTCGCGTCGAACACGCGATTGCGATGGCGCGGCGCGCGTCGCTGCTCGGCGATATGCCCCGCGTTGCCGGCACCGGCAGCCATCGGGTCGAGAGGCTGACCTATGGAGAGACCTTCGCGGACCTGCTCCGCGACCTCCGAAGCCCCGCCCTGCGCGGCCTGATCGAGGACAGGTTCGGCATCGATCTGAGCGGATGTGACGGCGCGACTACGGTTCGCGGATGGTGCGGTGCGCGCGACGGCAATGTTCATACGGACATCGCGCGCAAGGCCGTCACCCTGCTTCTCTACCTCAATGAGGAATGGCGCTCGCCCGGCGGATGCTTGCGGCTCCTGCGATCTCGCGACCTGGCCGACTACGCCGTTGAGATTCCGCCGCTGTTCGGCAGCCTTCTGATATTTCCCCGAAGTGACCGCTCGTGGCACGGCCATACACGCTATGACGGGAGGCGCGTAAGCGTGCAGCACAATTGGATGAAACCGCGCATACGCACATTTCTGAAAAACGTCTTCGGAGAGGGTTGATCGCGCTTGCCAGGCTTGGTCATGGCCCGGCGCCTTGGACCGGGGCCCGTCACGGTGGTGTGGATCCTTGCCACGATCGTTTCTGCGGCGGCAGACGCGCCGGTCGCGTCATGGGTCTATCACTCGGGATTCTTCGTTCTCGTCCGTCACTCGCTCATCGCGAGGATCATCAAGACGCCCGGCAGCTACTATTTCACGCTTGCGCTCGCGGCGGCTTTGATGCTCTTGAACCGCAGGCTCTATCGGTTGTCGTTAGGCTTAAGCGTCTCGGGAATTGTCGCGGGGGCCCTCTACACGATAGGGAAATGGATCGTCGGGCGCGGCCGTCCCATTTTCAACGGCAGGATGTTCAATTCTCATCCGTTTCAGCTGACGATGTTCAAAGGCGGACCGATGGCCCTCGTTCACTCCGAGCCCGGCCTGTCTTTTCCATCGGGCCATGCTTGCGTCGCCTTTGCCACGGCGGCCGCGCTGGGCGATTGGTTCCCGGCGTTCCGATGGCTCTTTTTAAGCATCGCCTCCCTGGTTGCGGTCGAGCGTATTCTCGAAGGCGCCCATTACGTGAGCGATACTGTGGCGGGCGCCGCGCTTGGAATGCTTGCCTGGAAGTTAACTGCAGCTTGGATGTCCCGCGGCTTCCCGGGTGACGGTAGCGCTCACGATCCGTCATCCGAAAAATCCGAGGGGTTTTCAAAGGGCGAGAGCGGACGGTAGGAGGCTGGAACAGCGCCGCCGCCCGGACGGCGGACCTCCACCGTGAACCAGGCGATTCGTAGATCCACTGGCGTGTGCAATTCGAACCTAAGCACAGAACCGGGCATCAGTACCGGGCGCGAAAGGAAGCCCCGTGTCGATGCGATCTCGCGATGTTGGCTGTCGAAAAACCTTGCTTCCGCTATTAGATTGGGCAGCGGCGAGGAGGACAGGTTTTTCACCGTCCCCATGACACGGATGAACGTGATCTCCTCCATTTCGGAGCAGCACGACACTTGCAGCATCGCATGCCGATCGGAGCCCGCCGGCGCAACAAACACCGGACGAAACGGCGGAGAGATGACTTGACGAGTCCGGCGGATGCCGATCGCAATGATTGCGGCGATCACACAGACCAGCAAGGTAGCTGTGATGGTGCGCGATGTTTTCATGAGGCGATTCGGGAGAACAACGGTCTTAACAAGGTCTGCGGCTCTTCTGGCTCCCCTCAATTGTGCCTTCTTTTCTTAAGCCTCGCTTGACTATGGCAACATCACTGCCCTACCTTACGAAAACCTGCTTCCTTGAGACGCGGTGATCTAATACCGCATTTGGATGCCCTGACCGGAAACCTGGCGTTTTTGATGAAGGGGATTCGAAAGAATGGGCATCTCCTACCGGATCTCCCGCGCTTGAATGCGGTTGAACGGACGTACGCCCTTCTTTCGCCGGTCGCCTTTGCCGGGGCGCAGGTTTTCGAGCGCATAATGGGGGCGCAAAAGGAGGAATCGCGATGGCGGCGCGGCTACCTCCCGCAATCTGACACCCCGTCAATCTGGATTCATGGCGCTTCGGCCGGCGAGATGGCGGCAGGCCGGATGCTGGCCGCGGCCCTGAGCGCGGCCGGGCTTCCCCTCAAAGCCGCCTACACCTGCGCCAATCGAGCCGGAATCGACTACATCCGCCGTCGCGAAGCCGGCGACTGCCATGCCGCATTGTCTCCCTGGGACACGGTCGCGTGTGTCAACCGAGCGTTCGAGCGGTGGCGTCCGCGCGCGCTCTTCCTGGTCGAGACGGAGCTGTGGCCGATGATGATCTTCGAGGCCTCTCGGCGCGGTATCCCGGCATTCAGCGTCAGCGCAAGGATATTTCCCGCTGACCTTTCCCGTTACCGGGCCATACGCCCGTTCATCTCGCGTACGCTCTCGAGGCTCACGGCCATCCTGACCCAGGACGAGGTCGAAAGGGAAAGATTCCTCGAACTGGGAGCCGACCCGGACAAATGCATCGTCGCCGGCAACCTGAAATATGCCGGTCAAGCGATGCCTCATTTCGACAGCACCGCGTTGCGGGATGAAGTCGGTGTTGCGGCGAACGAGCCGATCGTGGTGTTCGGCAGCCTGCACGGCGATGAGATAGCCGCCCTCGCAGGGACGATCGCGGGTCTTGTCGCGCGCAATGTGCGGGTCGTCGTCGCGCCGCGCCATCCGTCTTCGGCTCATTGGCTCGCCATAGAAGCGGAGCGCCAGGGATGGCGTTTCGCGAGGCGTTCGCTTGGAACGCGCGACAAAGGCTGGCAGCTTCTGCTTCTCGACACCATCGGCGAACTGCAACGCTTCTATTCGATCGCGCGGTGTGCCGTCGTCGGCGGAGGCTTCGGCCGGCACGGCGGGCACAACCCCTTCGAGCCGGTGATAGCGGGGGCGCCGGTGGTCTTCGGGCCGAATTTCGACCATTTCAGCTCCGAGGCGCGCGCCCTGGCGAATGCCACCCCGGAGGCATCGTTTGTGGATGCTTTGGGGATCTCCGGCCTGTTGGCTGAATGGCTCGGTGACGAACAATCGCGACGCGTCGCCCTTGAACGCCAGCGTTTGGCACTTCCCGATGGAACAGCGATAGCCGATCGCTATGTAACGCTTCTCCAGCCGTGGTTGGAGAAGAGCATATGACGCGGGACGGCAGGCACCGCACCGTGTGGATCGTCGCGGCCGACGTCTCGGCCGATCAGAATGCTGCCCGGCTCGCGGCCGCCCTCCGCAAGCTCGCGCCGAATCTCAGGATAGTCGGAGCAGGCGGCAACGTCATGCGCGGGGCGGGAGTGGAAGTTGCCATCGACAGCGGCGGGGTGTCGATGGTGGGGCCGCCCGATTCCCTGCGAGCGCTTCGGGCCTTGGCGCGAGTATCGCTTGGACTGATGCGCCTGATACGGCACGATCCGCCGGACGTTGCGGTTCTCGTTGACAACGAGACTCTCAATCTCCTGCTCGCGCGGCGGCTGCGCAGGCGCGGGATTCCCACCGTTTTCTTCTTTCCACCACAGGTGTGGTTCTGGGGACGATGGCGCATGCGATGGATTCTGCCCGCTACTTCGCTCGTGCTTTCCGCCTTTCGCGAGGAGGCGGAGCTGTACAAGGCGGCCGGCGCCGAGACCCTCTGGATAGGCCATCCGCTGCGCGACGCGGTCAAGGTGCGCGACGATCCCGCAAAGGCCGTGCGAGCGATCGGACTCGACCCCTCGCGACCCCTGGTTGTCCTGATGCCCGGAAGCCGGCCGCAGGAGCTTCGCGCGCACTGCGACCTGATGCTCACGGTCGCCCGCATCCTGCGCGATCGCGACCCGAGGCTGCAATTCGCGCT
>Ga0070741_10016270_pt1 | contig 12443 bp, 10 predicted proteins | sample Coa_R1_4_FD_66440 | JGI IMG/M metagenome (GOLD analysis project Ga0070741, IMG submission 66440) | Surface soil microbial communities from Centralia Pennsylvania, which are recovering from an underground coalmine fire - Coalmine... | ecosystem: Environmental > Terrestrial > Soil > Unclassified ...
CCGCTGACGCAAATTATGGGAATGATTCCCGGCTTTTCACAAGTTGCCAAAGAGATGCCGGAAGATTTGACGGATAAACAATTCAAACGGATTGAAGCGATTATTCAATCCATGACACCCGGCGAACGCCGTAATCCTGACATCCTGAACGCGCGCCGCCGCCAGCGCATTGCGAACGGCAGCGGCACGAGCGTGCAAGATGTAAATGAACTGATGCGCGAGTTCAAACAGATGCAAAAGCTCATGCAGCAGCTCGGACGCGGCGGCAAGGGACGCGGACTGCCGCGCATTCCCGGATTTCCGGGACTCGGTTAGAAATACCAAAGAAATTTTCACATTCTGTTCATCAAATTCAAGGAGAATTCCTGCAAGCCATGGCTACTAAAATCAAGTTGTCCCGTATGGGTATGAAGAAACAACCGACGTATCGGGTTGTGATTCAAGAGGCACGTAGCAAACGTGACGGCAAGTATATTGAAAATATCGGCATGTACGACCCACGAGCGAATCCGCCCGTGGTGCAACTCAAAGCCGACCGTGTGAACTATTGGCTAAAGGCGGGGGCAACGCCAACGGATTCGGTCGGACGCCTACTGAAGATGGCGGGCATTACGGACAAGTATTACAAGCAGCGCAAAAAGACTCATGCGTCTGCGGCGGCGGGAACGGAAGAAAAACCCGCCGAATAGCTTTTTAGGTTTCCCTCTGTACTTACCGGCAACCAGCGTCAGGAGGGACTCGTGGCATTGCAAATGCCACGACAGCGGTTGAGGGACAAGACCGCTTGCTGACCGATTTGACCTGCGGCACCTGTATCCGCAGGCACACGGGCGGCGAAAAGAACCGACCGCCCGCGTGAAAGCAAGAGAGAATGACTGTGAACATCCAAGAACTTGTCGAATACATCACCAAATCTCTAGTGGACGATCCCGCGCAGGTCCACGTCAAGTTGACCGAGAACGCGCACACCGTCAACGTCGAGTTGCAAGTTGCGCCGGAAGATATGGGGCGCATCATCGGCAAAGGCGGCCGCGTGGTCAATTCGCTGCGTACGCTCGTCCGCATCGCGGCGATTCGTCAAGGGAAACGGGCTACGCTGGAAATTTTGGACAGTGACGGCAAAGTTTCGCACGCCAATGCCCGCGAATCGGTCCATCACGCATCTATGTAATTTGGACGGGCAGGGAAACCCTGCCCCTACGGTATGAGTGACGCGGAAACCCAATACCTCGTTGTCGGAGAAATCCTGAAACCATGGGGCTATCGCGGCGAGGTCAAGGTTCAAATCGTCACGGCGTTCCCAAAGCAACTGGTTAAGCACAAAACCGTATATCTAGGTCAACCCGCGCGCGCGTTTCAAGTGGAACGCGCGCGTCTGCATTCCGGGTACGCGATTTTGAAATTTGCGGGGTATGACACGCCGGAATCGGTTGCCAAGTTGCGGGGGGAGATTGTTCAGATTCCTGTCGAAGAAGCCGCACGGCTGAAAAAAGGGCAGTATTATCATCATCAAATCATTGGGCTAAACGTTGTCACGGAGACGGGCGAGCCGATTGGCACTGTTGCAGAAATCCTTGAAACGGGGGCAAATGACGTTTATGTTGTCCATACTTCCGAAGGCAAGGAAATCTTGCTTCCCGCCATCCAAAGCGTGATTCAAGCGATTGATGTGGAAAACAGGACGGTGACGGTGACGCTGTTGCCGGGGTTGTTGGAATAATCCATCGAATGGAATTCGACGGCTCGATAAGGGATGTACAGAAATTAGGAAACAAGTTTCGTTTACCGAACGTCCTTTTTCCGTTATTCTGAATAATGTATATACTATCGGCTGCTCTGCTGGAACCCTTTGGAGGTTGTAATGCGCTTACGCGTGCTTGGTCTTGGGCTTGCTCTCGCTCTGCTGTTCTTTGTTACTCTGACATTCTCTTCACCGCTCTCGGCGAGTACAGCACCAGTTAATCCCGTCACCTCGTTAGTTGAACACGCTGCGAATCCCGTCCCCGGACAATATATTGTCGTTTTCAAAGACACAGTAGCCGGGCGCGCAGGTCGCGCCGCTGCCCGAATCCGCGTACGCGATTTAAACGGAACGGTCCTCCACGATTATCAAGCCGTACTCAATGGTTTTGCTGCGCGTCTTTCACCTCAAGCGTTGGCGGAATTGCAAAGCAATCCCACTGTGGAATATATCGAACAAGACCAAACTGTTTCCATATCTGATGGATTTGTACCGCCTGCGCCTTTGTTGCGATTTGATACGCTTCAAGCAAATGCCACGTGGGGATTGGATCGGATTGACCAGCGCAATCTTCCATTGAATGGTTCCTATTCCTATACCGCCGACGGTACGGGGGTGAGTGTCTATGTGATAGACACTGGCATTCGCACGACCCATACGCAGTTTGGCGGGCGCGCCTCCGGTGCTTATACCGTCGTGAATGATGGCTATGGCACGAATGACTGTAATGGGCATGGCACGCATGTCGCCGGGACGATTGGTGGTTCTACGTACGGCGTGGCGAAAAAGGTGAAATTATACGCGGTGCGTGTGCTGGATTGTTATGGATCAGGCTATGCGTCGGATGTCATCGCCGGCATTGATTGGGTTACACAACATCGCCACCTGCCTGCCGTCGCCAATATGAGTCTCGGCGGCGGCGTGTACTCGCCGTTAGATACTGCCGTCCGCAACTCGATTAAAGCGGGCGTTGTTTATGCCATTGCGGCGGGCAACGATAACAATAACGCGTGCAACTATTCTCCGGCGCGCACTGCCGAAGCGCTTACGGTGGGAGCAACTACTAGCAGCGACGGACGGGCGTCTTTTTCAAATTATGGGACATGCCTCGATTTATTCGCGCCCGGTGTGAACATTACTTCGGCGTGGAAGACAAGCGATAGCGCCACAAATACCATTAGCGGCACTTCGATGGCAACGCCGCACGTGGCGGGAGTTGCTGCACTTTATTTGCAAAATCATCCAAATGACTCGCCGGCGACCGTGCGTAACGCTATCGTCAATACTGCCACGCCGAATAAGGTAACCAGCGCGGGCAGCGGTTCCCCGAACAAACTGCTCTATTCTTTGTTGACTACACAAGCATCCTCCTCCAACGTCGTTACCAATAGCAGTCTTGAGCAAGGTCCCGGTGGAGGTTGGAGCGAGTCGTCTAACAAGGGCAGAGAAATCATTGACACGACCAAGCCGCACGCGGGTTCTTACAGCGCGCATTTCTGCGGCTCCAATAGCTGCACCGAGTCTATTGAACAAACGATTGCTGTCCCGCAAAATGCGACCTTAAGTTATTGGTGGTATCAAAGCTCCAGCGATGTCACTGACAAAGTACACGACGTTCTCTCTGTCCAGCTCTATGCGCCGAACAATTCGCTGATTGCTACAATTCGTACGCGGACGAATCGAGGCGCGCGCAATACGTGGACGCAAGATACGTTCAGTCTAAGCCAGTATGCGGGACAAACCGTGAAACTGCGGTTTACTACTACGACTGATGCGAATCTCAAAACCACGTTCTGGGTAGATCAGGTCGTGGTGAAATGAAAAAGACTCGAAGTGGTTTGTGCGCCGCACAACGGCGCGAGAAACCCTTCGGGTCTTTTTTCATTTGACAGCCTGCCCTACAGAATGGTATCCTCGCGGCGTGACAGACCTCCGCTACTGGATTGGTTTCAATCGCGTTTCTGGCATTGGACCCGCAAAATTACAACGCCTGCTTGATTATTTTGGTGATTTGCCGAAGGCGTGGAGTGCCAGCGCATTTGAGTTGGCGCAAGTCGGACTTGACAAGCGCGCGCTCGAAAATTTCCTCGCCGCGCGGCAACAACTGAACCTCGACGCCGAACTGGAAAAGGCGCGACGCGCGTGCGATACGATTTTGACGTGGGATGATCCCGCGTATCCGCGCCGCCTCAAAGAGATTTCCAATCCCCCACCGCTGCTCTATATCAAGGGCGAACTTGTACCGGAAGATGAATGGTCGCTCGCCGTCGTCGGCACGCGCAGCGCGAGCGCGTATGGGAAAGAAGTGACGCGAAACCTTGCGACGGAACTCGCGCGCAACAAGATAACCGTTGTGAGTGGTCTTGCGCGGGGAATTGACGCGGCGGCGCATGTCGCCGCGCTAGATGCGGGGGGGCGCACGGTGGCGGTGTTGGGCACGGGGATTGATTCGGTATATCCGCCCGAACATGCCAAGCTCGCAGGTATGATTAGGGAACGCGGCGCGCTGGTTAGCGATTATCCGGTCGGCATGAAACCGGATGCGGCGAACTTTCCTGCGCGCAATCGCATTATCAGCGGGCTAGCACTTGGCGTCTTGTTGGTCGAAGGCGATGAAATGAGCGGGGCGATGATTACTTGCGAGTTTGCGCTGGAACAAGACCGCGAGGTATTTGCCGTACCGGGCAATATCTTTCGACGCGAATCGCGTGGCCCCAACAAACTCATCCGCGAGAGCCGCGCCAAGCTAGTGACCCGCGTGGAAGATATTCTCGAAGAATTGAACTTGACGATGATTGCGGAAAAGCAAGCGGCGCGTGCGGTCGTTCCGACCAACGACACGGAAGCGTTGCTACTGAAATATCTTTCCGCCGACCCGATGCACGTGGACGAGCTGCGTCAACAGTCGGGCTTGCCTATCGCCCAAGTAACAGCGACATTGGCAATGATGGAACTGAAGGGCATCGTCCTGCAAATGGGCGGGATGAATTACATCGTCGCGCGCGAACATAAGGAAGCGTACTCGGCATAGCAAGAACTCGCATTACTACTTGGGCGGCTGACGCCCGATTTCGTTCAAGACCGCGTTAAGGTATGAAAGGTCCGTTACGTCTTGGACTGATTTCCCCTGTGGCACTGCCCCGTTTTGCACCATAAAGTCCATTGTGTAGCGGAGATTGTCATTCGTCAGCGCGCCATTGGCGTCCCAAAGACCCAAGTTCAGAAATGCGCGTGCCAGTTCTTTGGCGTCCGCTTCGTTCAGTGAGAGTCGCTTCACAATCTCGTTGATTAGCGTCTGCGGGTCGTCCATCACCTGGCGATTCGCAGTCAACACGGCACGGACGAAATCTTTGACGATTTCGGGATGTTGCTTGGCCCAGGGGTTGTACACGCTAAAGGTGCTGTATTGGATTTGGGGATAGGCTTTTTGATAATCAATTAGGACATGAAACTTGCCGGGTTCTTTTTGATTCAACGGCAGCCAGTCGTCAATATCAAGATATGAGCCATCTACTTGGTGCGTATCGAGGGAGACGACGCGATTTTTTGACTCGGCCACAAGAATGATGTTCGGATTAATCCCCGGACAGTTCTCTTTCATGTATTTGTCATAGATGAGATAACCGACAGACTGCCGATTGGCAAAGGAGAGCGTTTTGCCGTTCAAGTCTTGGCAGGATTGAATGTCAGGCGAAACAATCAAGTAAAAACTCATATTTGACCGCCCAACAATCGTGCGAAAATCAGCGCCCTTGGCAATCGCCGTCCATGCTGTGTTCGCGCTCGGCGAAGCAATTTCGACATCGCCGCGTGCGAGCGCGTCGGTCATTTGGTCACTCTTGGCAAATGTGATCACTTGGGTAGTATAGCCCTGCGCTTGAAGCGCGTCGAGCGCCATGAGGGACGGAATATCTTTGACACCGGGGCTGCCGTTCAAGGCAAAGCGAAGTGTGCCTGATTTCGCGGAAGTGGTCGGAAGCGGTGCGGGCAAAGGCACAGTCGTCGGGACGGTCACTAGGGGCGTCGCACACGCCACTAACGCGAGGCAAATCGTAACCAGTGGAATGAAGCTGATTCTTCGCATGTCCCCTCCTAATGAAGATTCACCCCCGTTGCTGCTTATTCTTCCAATCGCCACTACGCCGCAAAGGATTTTTGACCTGTTGGTTTTCTCTGCGGACACTGCGCTCTCTGCGGTGCGTTAAGATTATTGAGTTTGCATTCGCCGCGTAATGTGCAAGGGCATTAATTTGCCGCGCCCCGTTAAAGCAGGCTCCATCCGTTTCACCTGAATCGTCTGGGATTGCTGCCAGACGGTGCGCGCCGCATCCGCCATAGACGACGAGGCACTAAGGGCCTGGAGCAATGTATTTACAACTGCTTGCTCATCTGCGATTTCAATGCGCGGGCTGATCACGAGATAAAGGCGCGTAAATCCTTGCGCGTCCTCTTGTTCCATGAGCTGGTAATCTAACGAGCTGCCGCCAAAGCGCGCGGGCAATACTCGTTCCAGAATATTCTGGACTTCTGTTCCAATCAAGGTCACGCCCTCGCCCGTCAATTTTCCGTAGCTGTGAATCTCGCGCAGGTGCGTCATAAATCCGTAACTTTCCAGCTCGCATCCGCAGTGGCGCTCTTCGACGATTCCATAATCATCCATTTGATAATTGAGCATAATCTTGGGCGCCGTGGGTAGAAGCGTCGTCAAGTTAAAGGCAGGCACCTCGACCCCAAACCCTTCGACGGGATACGGATGGGTGAATAGGACAAACGCATCGCGCATCAAATGCACATCGGTAATGTCGGCGGGATGCGCGCATTTCGCTCCGATGCGACTGGATTCCACTGTTCCGTAATTGGAAAGATACGGTACGCCGGCGCGCTCAATCTGCTCGACTTTGGCGGGCGTTGCGGGTTCTGCCCCACCGCGAAAGATGGCACCGCGTAAATCAATTCCCGCTTGTTGCGCGGCGAGACTTACGCGCACCGAACGACTGATATTCGTTTGCAGCAGACATCGCCCCTGCTTGGCCAGGATTTCGGAAATCGCGCGTGCAACGACAATTGCTTGATCTACTTGTAGGTATTCGAGCATGGGTATCGGCAAGCCGTACGCGCGCATCCAGAAAATGAGGTAATAGGTGGCGAGGGTGTACTTGACCCAGTATTTTGAATCGCGCAGTCCGCCCGGCACGAACCAGCGCACGGGAGTGCGACCTATATACGCGGCGCGAAGCAGCGTGCGCGGCGTGCCCGTCGGCAGAATTCCGTTCCAGCGAATTTCTGGCACATGCAAGAGGTCAAAGGCAGCCAGCGCGACCATTTCATGGGGTGCGCTCGCCATAATCTGATCCAGGTCCACGCCGACGCTGACCGCTGCGCCCGTCGAGCCACCCGTTGTAATATCAAAGACGCGATGGACGAATGGATTATCAAAATCGCTCGCCTTGACCGGAAGGTGTAAGCTACTGCGGACGATTGGCTTGCGCCCCTTGAATTCTTCAAAGGTTACATATACGCCCTCCTCGCGCAATTCGCGCAGCGCGGCTTCGAGGCCCTGCCGTTTCACCAGCGCACGCACATCGCCGAGTTCACAATCTGCTCGTTTGAGGAGTGCCAAATACGGACTTGATGGATGACCGTAGATACTTGTTTCTAACGTCTTGAGAAAATTTTCTTCGCGGTGTTCCATCCGCTCGTGGATAGTCTGCTTGGCCTGCGCCAGCGTCAGCCGATGAAGCAAAAAACGGCGCAGCGCAAAGGGAAAGCGCGCGAATGTATTTAAATAATCAAGCGTTTCGTTCATTTCTGGAATCGCCCCTGCCCGCATCCGAGATCAAGCACCGCGTATGCATTAGCTGGGAGAAACTTAAAGGGCACAGCAAACGTCGCAGAGCGGCGTTTGGCTCGATGTTCGTAGAGGCGGTCTCGGGGATCAGGGAGTATCGTGCGCGATTCATGTCCTCTATCGCTGTGGGTTGCGGCGCAAGTATAACGTGAATAGAAGTGAATTACAATCCGCGCGGGCGTGAACCATAACGGGTTGTACGAGACCATTGACGCCAAGCGCGTCAACGGCTAGAATCGAACAAATGCAAAACTTTTATGCCGTGATTCTCGCAGGTGGCTCGGGCACGCGCCTTTGGCCGCGCAGCCGCCAGCAGCGCCCCAAACAATTGCTTGACCTCATGTCCGAGCGCACGCTGCTCCAAGAGACGTACGGCCGGATTCGTTCGCTGGTCCCGGTGCAAAACATTTTCATCATTACCAATCGCGCACACGTGGAGGAAATCCACACGCAATTGCCCGATGTCCCGAAAGCGCAAATCATCGGTGAGCCGGAGGGACGCGGGACTGCGCCGCCCGCCGCGCTCGCCGCATTTTTGCTGCGTGAACGCGACCGCGATGCCATTACCTTTATCTTGCCCGCTGATCATGTCATTCAAGACGCCGAGACCTTTCGCAGTGCGCTCGCCGCTGCCGCCGAAGTCGCGAACCAAAATTATCTGGTCACGCTCGGCATTACGCCGCAGTATCCAGAAACTGGGTACGGCTATATCCAAGCGGGGGAGCCATTTGTAATCGCCGATGGATGGAGAACCTATCGCGTCGAACGCTTTTTGGAAAAGCCCGACCTCGCAACGGCAGGGCGCTTTGTGGCGCGCGGGAATTATTATTGGAACAGCGGAATTTTTATCTGGCGCGCCGATGTGATTCTCGAGGAATTTGGCAGACAGATGCCGCAGCTGTACTCACAATTGGAAAAAATTGTGGCGAACGGATTGGACGCGCCCACATTCGAGCCAGACTGGCACGCGCTGCAAAATGAAACACTAGATTATGGCATTATGGAAAAAGCCGAGCGCGTGGCGGTTATTCCATTGGATGCGGGGTGGAGCGACCTGGGGAGTTGGGCGGCGCTGTTCGACCTGATGGCGCGTGATGAATCCAACAATGCGGTGCAGGGCGATCATGTTGGCGTCAATACTACGTCGTCGTTGATTTACAGCGGAAAACGGTTGGTGGCGACAATTGGACTGGAGAATATGATTATCATTGACACCGATGACGCGCTCTTGATTTGTCCCCGCGACCGCGCGCAAGATGTGAAAAAGATTGTAGATGAGTTGAAAAAGCGCAAGGCAACCAAGTATCTATGATACGTGGGGCTGTCATTGCGGGCGCTCTTGCGAAGCAATCTCTCAATCCTTAGCTGGGAGATTGCTTCGTCGCAAAAATCGCTCCCCACAATGACATCAACTCATTTCAAAAAGCCCTTTGCCTGATATAGCTGGTTGTGTTTCCAGCCGATTCCGCTATATACCCTAATGCAAATTCCATTTTTGAAATGAGTTGATGTAAGAAGCACCTATGACTGCGCTGCACGCGGAAGAAATACTCAAGCTCGAATTTGAATACGCGCGCGAAACGGCGATGCAGGCGCAGAATGACCGCACGGTTGTTTTCAATTTGTACCTGATTCTCGTCGGCGGCATCGGGTCGCTTTTGCTCGCGGCGGTCTCGATTATTCCTTCGCCGCGCCTCGATTTGCCGACGCAAGCGTTGGCGTTGTTGGCGTTTGTGTTGGCGCTGCTCGGTGTGATGACGTTGTTCAAATTGATTCGTCTGCGCCAGGCGTGGTTCGACAGTGTGCGCGCGATGAACGCGATCAAGGGATATTACTTACATTCCTTCCCAGAGCTCGACTCTGCTTTTTTGTGGAAGATGAATACTGTCCCTGCGCTCGGCAAGGCGTGGACGATTACGTTTATTCTCTCGCTGATGGTCATTGTCATTGACAGTATCGCGTTCACTGCTGCGTTCCATTTTTTGGAGCTGCGCGGCGGCGATACGCGTTTGTTGCTTGACGGAATTGTGCTCGTTGTCGCGTTCGGAATGCAAATTCTGTTTTACTTTTATCAGCTGCGCCCACTCGACGAACTGGAAGCGAGCGATTCGGAGAAACAAAGCGACGAGTCTATATGAGACTCGTCGCTTTTTTAGTTTATCGCTGTAGAGGGCAAAGCATTCGCTGAACGGCCGCTGGATATTGTCGGTGAAATGGCGGATGCGGCGATGCATGCCCCTACGATTCATCCCAATTATCAATTTCGTTTTCATTCGGCAAACCGATTTAGGTGTCTGTCCCAGCCGGTGCGGACGCGGGCTTCGGGGCCGAAGGCATCCAGACGCAATCCAAGAATTCCTGCCGCGCGGCGGAGCCAGTCTTGCGCCTCGCGCACATCGCGGCGCGCATCGGCGTGTTCGAGAATGGCGGCGGAAAATTCGCACAAAAGCGAAGTGGCGGCTGGTGAATCTAGATCATTGTCCAGCGCATGCTCAAAGCTGTCGCGCGCGGTATCAATTTCCAGAGGTCGCCCGTCGCCGCTTGGCGTGAGTACCGCTTGCTGCATTTGGGTACAGTCAGCGAGACTCTTGTCTAAATCGGCGTAGGTAAATTCCCAGGGCATGCGATAGTGGTGCTTGGCGAGATAGAGGCGGATGGAATCGGGGGAATAGGATTTCAAGAGCTTGTCCACCATGACTAGATTGCCGAGCGATTTGGACATCTTTTCGCCTTCGTATCCGACCATCGCGGTGTGCATCCAGATGCGCGCAAAATACTCTTCGCCGGTGAAATTTACGGTCTGCGCGATTTCGCATTCGTGGTGGGGAAAAATCAGGTCCGCCCCGCCGCCGTGAATATCAATCACGGGGCCGAAAGTCTTGTAATTCATCGCGGAACATTCAATGTGCCAACCGGGGCGGCCGGGTCCCCAGGGCGAATCCCATGCTGGCTCGCCGGGTGATTGCGCTTGCCACAAGACGAAATCGAGCGGGTCGCGTTTTTTCGGGTCGTCGGGAAAATTTCCGCGTTCGTTGGCAATTGCCAGCATCTCGTCGCGCGGGATATGGGAAAGTTGTCCAAATTTTTTGTAGGCGTCCACATGGAAATAGACGCTGCCGCCCGATTCGTAGGCGAACCCTTTTTCAATCAGCTTTTTATCGAATTCAATAATTTCAGGAATGGTTTCGGTGGCGCGCGGATAATAGTCCGGCGGGCGCACATTCAGCGCAATCATGTCGCGCATGAAATGGGCAGTCCAGTAATTGCCGAGTTCGCGCCAATCTTGCCCGCGCTTTTTTCCTTCGCGGAGAATATCGTCGTCAATATCGGTAACGTTTTCGCAATAGCGGACGGTCGCGCCTTTCGATTCAAGATAGCGTACCAGAATATCGAATGAGCAATACGTCGCTGCATGACCCAAGTGAGTCGTATCGTACGGGGTGATGCCACATACATAAAGCCGAACCGTTGTAGCGTTGGGATCGAACTCTTCCAACTTGCGTGATTGGGTGTTATACAGTTTCATGGCAGAAATTATAGCAGAGAAAAATATGAAACGCGGGCAGAATTCTCCACCCGCGTTTTCAGTTGGATAAAAATTTTACTGCACCTCGCTTTGCTTAGAGCGCAGTTCGAAACACCTTTGATAGAACACTCTGGGCGGTATTTCAACTGGCTTGCGTGGTTGAATTCGAGCCGGGCGCTGTTTCGAACTGCGCTCGACTCAATACGGCTTGCAAATCATCCCCTTGCCGTACCGTGTACGTGGGAATCCCGCTGGCTGCGAGCTCGCCAATAACGGGCGCAAAGTCAACGCCCATGCCGAAGGAACTCGCGTCAATCAAGATTGTGACCAAATGGAAGCCGCGCCGCCGCAAATCCTGCGCGTAATGAATCCACTCTAGTTCGGGCGAAGGCGTAATCAACAGAAGCGTGATGCTGCGATTCATCCTCGAAGTTTCGCGCGCAATGAGCGAAGCAAAGTTTTCATTCCCATTCGATTCGATGACGGCTAACATTTCCAAAAGACGCGTGAGTTGGCGTTCGCCGCGATCCGGCTGGGCGTAGGCATGTTCCTTGTTCGAGGCGGCCATGCCGACTGCGCGCTGCTTGTCGAGAAAATATTTGGCGAGCGTCGCCGCGCAGGTCACAGCATATTCTTCACTGTTCGGCGCGAGACGCGTGACGCGTTCTTGCAGCCACATATCTTCGAGCTCACGGTCATACCACGCTTGTTCCCACCATGCGCCCGCATGAATTCCCCGCTCCATGTCCAGTAGAATCCAAACATCCGCCGTTGGGTCCAGCTCAAATTCTTTGACCACCAATCGTTCATAGCGCGCGGTGGAGCGCCAATGAATGCGATTGTACGAATCGCCCGGCGCATATTCGCGCGTGCCCGAAACATTGGTCGTGACGAAATGCGTGCGTTGATAGCGCGTATCGCCGCCGCGTAAATTGCCGATGCTCGGCGCGAACTGCGGCAAATCCACCATCATCGGATATACGACAAGCGTTTTTTCCGTGCCGGGCAACGTTCGATGGAATACGAACAAGCCGAATGGATCGCCGGACGACGCGGTGATGGGTCCGAGTCGAAAGCGTCCTCGAAGGCGGCACAGCGAGCGCACCGTCCAACTGTAGCGGACGCGCGGAGCCATTGAGGACAAGACGCGCCCGACGGGATGCCCCGGCATATTCCCGCTGTCCACCAATTCAATAAACAATTTTGGAATGCGCCCGGTGCTGACTGCAACAAAGCGTTCTTCGGCGAGATTGCCGACCTGGGCGCGCGGCGTCAGCATTTGACGTTCGAGTTTGAAGGATTGGACGCTGTACAACGCCCACAAGAAC
>Ga0070741_10016271_pt1 | contig 12442 bp, 9 predicted proteins | sample Coa_R1_4_FD_66440 | JGI IMG/M metagenome (GOLD analysis project Ga0070741, IMG submission 66440) | Surface soil microbial communities from Centralia Pennsylvania, which are recovering from an underground coalmine fire - Coalmine... | ecosystem: Environmental > Terrestrial > Soil > Unclassified ...
ATTCTTATGAAGGTCCATTCGAGCTCTCCCGTTTGAAGTGATTGCTCATCACATTCAGCTTCTCTGGTTTGTCTCGAATGGACTATTACCTAGATAGGAACAACGTGTTGAAACTTCACACCTAGCCCAGGCGCGTGAGCCCTGGGTGCGCATGGAAGAAAAGCGGAGCCCCGTAGGCGGCGACACAAAACATCTCCTACCCATTAAAAAGTGAAAACGAGCCCACCATGTAAAAACACGCGTGCGAATCCATGCATCGCCAACATGCGGGCAAATTCCTCCCGACATGTTCACCCTCACTCTTGCGCCAGCCCGAAGGGCGACACAGCCTAGCCCAGGTCCGGGGTCCCCGGAACGCGCCGCTGTTGCGCGTTCTGGGGTGGAGACGCGTAAGCCCTGGGTAATGATGTCGAATAAGACAGGAGCCCCGTAGGCGGCGACACAGAGATCAATCAAAGACGTGTTCAGGATCGTAAGCAATGCCATGCTTCTTCAACATGGTGATAAATTCATCTTCAAAGGTGAATTTCTTATGATGCTTTTCTTGGTTATCGATGTATGCGATCACCCTGGAAATATGAGACGAGCTGACTGAAAACGCGCCGTAACCTTGCTGCCAGGCGAATCTGAGTCCCTTCCCCTTAAGCCATTTTGACGAATTAGATTTGATCAGGGTCACAGCCCTGATGAGCGGCAGGGTCGGCGGCAGACGGAAGAGCACGTGAATGTGGTCGGGCATGCCGCCCACGGCGAAGGAGAGCATGTTGTTGTTTTTGCAGATGCCGACGATGTAGGCCCAGAGCCGGGGCTGGAATTTTTCTGGGATGAGCTTTAGCCGGTTTTTGGTGCTGAACACCAGATGAACGTGGTTTTGTGCGTAGCTGTGGGCCATGTAATGTGCCTTTCGTTGGGCGGCCATCTTACAACATGCTCTTATGTGCCGCCGCCTACGGGGCTTCTCTTCCCGGTCCCAAACATTACCCAGGGCTCACGCGCCTGGGCTAGGCTGTGTCGCCCTTCGGGCTCATGTAACCTGCGTTTCTTTAAATTTGCATATTGTCTATTGACATTGTGCTCCATTTGTGCCATTATCATTTGTGTAAGACCGAGAGCGGCATCGGCGGGGAATTAGCCGGAAAGGCCTGCAACCAGAAGAGTCATCCGCCAGGGCGAATATAGCCCCACCAAACCAAAAGCGGGTTTGGCTGGGGCTCCCGAGTTTATCGGGGATTTGCCGGTTGGCCTGTGCCTTCACCCTTGGGAAAGCAGTGCATCCAGCAGTTCGTTTGCTGGCTCTCCCCTGTTTTCACCCCCCATTCGAAGTGTGCCCGATAGAGGAAATTCCGTAAATCAGTGAAATTAATTGTTATGGATTCCTGCATCCCGAATCACCAATATCTATCCTCATGAATACGCCATTCTGAGCCGAGCACACGATGCTCTGCTTCTTTACCATGTTCGGGACGCGAGGCGAAGAATCTGCTCCGCTACACTTCAGGTCAGCGATCATCCAAGCAGCCTTGGATAGCCCTGCAGTGCAGCGGAGCCGATCCTTCGACTCACGGAAACCGTGTCGAAACACTTTGCAGGATCGCGTGGCTCGCCTCAGGGTGGCGCATCGTGGGGGTGAGATGAGTCGCTAGGCGAGAACGATGGGTTATGGATACAGCAACTCAGAAAACGCTTTAGATAGCCTAAGCGGCTATGCCATATAAATTTTAAGACCGACCAAGCCACCTGCGGGTGGCTTTTTATTTTAAGGAGCAAAAGCATGACCAAGCAGGAGATGACCACCAACCATGCAGGACTGACAAAGCAAGAGATCAAAGAACAGATCCTGGGCTGCGCCGCGGAACTGGGGCGGGTGCCAAGCATTTTTGACGTGATGAAGATCAAGAAGATAACGCGCCGGCAGATCAGAAAGCATTACGGCTCATATTCTCATGCACTTGAAGACTGCAATCTGGAGCGGGAGAACAGCAGCGGGCATAGAGTGCCGCTGGACAAACTGTTTCTGGATTGGGTGAAAGTGGTGCAGCAACTGGGAAAAGCACCGAGCATGAGCGAATACGAAGCAATGAGCAAGTACAGCATTAAGCCGCTGATCCGATGTTTTGGGAGCTGGCGGCAGGTGACGTGGGGGCTGGCGCAATATGCCGCGGGCAGCGGACTGGCGGAACCGTGGAAGGCAGAGCTGGCGCTGGCAGCGGCCAGCGGTCAGGATGCGGAAGCACAATGGACGGTACAGAAGGAGGCTACCAAAGAGGCCAACATTGCCAACCACTACACCACCGAGCGGGCCAACTTACGGGCCGCCGCTGTGGCCGGGACCAATGGCGTATGCTCCGGTAAACGAGCTTGGCGTGGTCTTTCTGTTTGGCGCGATGGCGTGGGAATTAGGCTTCTTCGTGCATCGCGTGCAGGCGGAATTTCCCGATTGCGAGGCGATGCGCCGGATGAACGATGACACATGCAGGATGGTGAGGATTGAGTTTGAATACGAGAGCCGGAATTTTCTGAAACACATGCACCCGGCAAATGGATGCGATCTCATCGTCTGCTGGCGGCATAACTGGCCGGAGTGTCCGCTGGAGGTGATTGAGCTGAGAAAAGTGATGGAAGATTCTTGTGCAGGCTCGGCTCGATTTCCCTTCCCTCGATTTGCTACGCTGAATCCCGATCATAGAAAGGAGAAATTTCATTGCGAACCACAAGACAATCTTTAACGCTATTGTTGGGCATTATTTTTTGCGCTGCCGGAGCTTTTGCCGGCCCAGTAAACACCGCGCAGGCGGACCAGAACGTTTCAAACCATTGAAGTAACAGCTAAGAAGTATGAGTTCAATCCCTCTCCCATCCACGTGAAGCAAGGGACCACGGTGCGATTGAAGATCACAAGCCTTGATCGCGCACACGGCATCAAGATTGAGCCGTATCCAGACGGAGCGCCAACCAAAGGCGATCCCGGCATTACTTTCACCACAAAACAGGATTGTTTCAAGTTTGACAAGAACTCTCCGGTGACCGTGGAGTTTGTGGCCCACACACCGGGAACGTACACGTTCAAGTGCTGCGTCCACTGCGGACTGGGGCATGGACACATGAAAGGCAAGCTGATCGTGGAGCCGTAAGATGCGTCGCCCACTCCTTTCCGCAAGCGCGAAGAGGGTGAGCATGCAGACAAGCCGATCAGAACGGGCACAATTTCAAAATCCTTTTTGGAAATCCTCTTTCGGGAATCCGAAAACCGGACAGAGCTGGTTTTTCCTAATCGCCGCGCGCTGGCCGCAAGAGGATAGTGGAGCGCTTCGGTATGCCCTTCAAAAGAGCACGCGCGGGCATTTTGCTCACGTTGGAACCACCGGGGCACGAAAGGAAGAAAGTATGTTGTCCAAGAAAATGGCCATTCTGATATTCAAAGTTGGCTTCTGCGTCGCGTCCGCAATCGTGATCTGGGCACACCCAGCAGCCTTGTTTGCCAGTGAGAGCTCGTTTATCCCTTGTCCTCCTGGCTGCAAGCCTGCTGGCGCATTCCACTGCATCTGCCCATAAGTCTGCCGGAGACCGGAGGAGTTTCCGTCTCGGCTTTTCGGAGGACTCCTCCGGTTTTTCATTACCAATGAACGTACACACGCAACAGCCACCAGATGAGGAACAGGGCAATGATGGCCATACCAAGTTGGCGAATCCATTGCCCGGCAGTCTTTGGTTCGGCTTGTTTTGCCATAAGCGAAACTCCACAACGCCGTTATTTGTTACGTGAGCCCGCGACCACCAAGGCGATGCCTCCGACGAGCGCAATGGTGCTGAGGATAGGCGAGATTGGCATCGTGTCTTTTTGCTTGTGTGAAATCTGAACGGGGCCGAGATCGACATCTTTCTTTTGATGGGTGAAGCTGATTCCGCCCACCGCAAATCCGATAATGCCGAGGACAATCAGAAGTATCCCTACCAGTGTTGCTGCCTTCATAGTTTTTCTCTTTTCCTCAATGGAGATTTAGATCGACCATGCAGGGGATGACAAGGTCGATGTTCGAGCCGTTCTGGAATTAGATGCAGCTTTTTGAAGCGGGAAAGCCAATCTTCCCATGACGACATCAGCGATCCGGCGATCACTAATATTCCACGCTCACCAGAAACAATCCACTTGCCGGCGCGGTGGCGGCGGCGGCGGAGCGATCACGTAGATCTAGAATGCGGCGCACGTCTTCTATCTTTAAGCTGCCTTTGCCGACCATGAGAAATGTCCCGACCAGATTGCGCACCATGTGGTGAAGAAAGCCATTGCCGCGGACGGTGTACAGCAGTTCGCTGCCCTGGCGCTGCCACGCGGAATGAAAAATGGTACGCACGTTGTTGATCTCTTCGCCTTCGCGGTTGGGGCGGTTGCGTTCAGGATCGACAGCGGCAAACGAGGTGAAGTCATGCTCGCCTTCAACGACTGTGGCTGCTTCCGCCATGCGCGCTTCATCGAGCGGATAAGGATGGTGGCAGACATAGCGCGCCAGAAAGGGCGGGCAGATTTCATCGCGAAAAATTCTGTATTTGTAGGTTTTGGCCACAGCCGATTTGCGCGCATGAAATTCGGGCGGCATCTCTTCCACGGCAAGCACGCGGATGGTTCGCGGCAGCAGGTCATTGAGGGCGCGCACCAGGTTGGCGGCTGGAATGGGCGACTCAATCGCGACACTGGCGGTTTGCGCCAGAGCGTGGACGCCTGCATCGGTCCGGCCAGAGCCTTGCGGGAGCGTTTTTTCGCCGGTGAGGTGTTCGAAAACGGACACCAGCGTTCCCTGAATGGTCACGCGGTCAGGCTGGACTTGCCATCCGGCAAAATCGTGGCCGTCGTACGCGAGCGTGAGCTTCAAATTGCGCGCCAAAAGTTCTGCACCTAACGTGTGAAGTGTTCGAAATCGAACACCAGAGTATCTTGCACTGCACCTAACATTTTTTAACGCCCTAAAGCAGGGTGAGCCGATATACTATCGGGTTTCGACACTCATGTGTCCGTTTCTGGAACCATACAAGGGATTCCCGCGTATCTTCTTTGCAAGAGGGTGACGGAACGGGGAATTTACAGTCTCTATAAGTTACAAAATTAGTTACAAAAAGCTTCGTGAACGAAATTGGGAGATAAAGAATGTCTGTAGCTTTTATCCGCAGTAATGTTGTAAGAAAAGCCGCCTGTGCGGTGTGCCTGTTCACTTTGCCCATGGCAGCGCAACAGGCAACGACCGGCACGCAGCCGGCGCAATCGAATACCACGCAGACGACGCAATCGCAAAGCGCGACCTTGCCGGAAGCTCCCCAGGTGAAAGCCCTGCCGGAGCCTACCCACGTGGATTATTCCCGGCCTGTGTCGCTGCTTCCGAATCCCTTTGCGCGATACATTCCGCGTGACGTCCCTGCGCCATCTTTTACTAATGCGCCCAGGATCGAGCAGTTGGTCCAAAACGGCAAGCTGATGCTCTCGCTGGATGATGCCATTGCCATCGCGCTGGCAGACAACCTTGATATTGCCGTTGCACGCTACAATTTGCCAATCGCGGATACTGACATTCTGCGCACCAAGGCCGGCGGTTCATTTCTTGGCGTAAATTCAGGCGTTGTTTCAAATACACCCGGCGGAGGGCAGGGCGGCGTCGGCTCAGGAATCAGCGGCGCCGGCGCGGGCGGCACAACGGCAGGCGCTGGAGGAGCAGGCGTGGGCGCTGGTGGATTTGTCGGTAGCACTAGCGGCGCAGGCCCTCAACCAGATAGTTTTGATCCGGTGATCTCCGGCACTTTCGCGCTTGAACAATCAGCGTCTCCCACCAACTTCGGTTTGCTGGCTGGATTAGGCGGCGCAGGCACAAGCATTCCAACTTCCACCGCCCATACCACAACCGGCGATCTCACTTATTCGCAGGGGTTTTCTCCCGGCACTTTGTTAAGTGTTTCTTTCAACAACACAAGGCAGACCACCAATGGCGGCGCGCAGTCCTTCAATCCCGTGCTGAGCAGCAACTTCCGTGCCACCGTCCGCCAACATCTGGTGCAGGGATTCGGCCGCAGCCTCAATCTAAGATTGTTACGCACTGCCCAGAACAATAAGAAGATTGCGGAAGAAGCCTTCCGGCTTCAGGTCATCTCCACCGTAAGTCAGATTGAAAACATTTACTGGGACCTGGTCAACGCCTATGAAGCTTACCAGGTGAATCAGCGTTCGCTGTCTCTGGCACAGAAGACGCTTTCAGATAACCAGAAGCAGGTCGAAATCGGCACCTTGGCGCCGCTCGATGTAGTTCGGGCGCAAAGCCAGGTAGCAACCGCTGAGCAAGCGCTCATCGCTTCCAAGACCAATCTCCAACTGCAGCAGTTGACCATCAAGAATGCTCTAACGCGTACCTTGCCCAATGACTCTCCCTTGGTGCAGGCTGAAGTAATCCCCACGGATACCGTCCAGATTCCCGACCAGGAAAACATGCCGCCGGTGCAGCAACTGGTGCAAATGGCGCTGGACAATCGTCCTGACTACAAACAGCAAAAGATCACCCTGCTAAATAATGAAATCAACATCAAGGGTGTTAACAATGGATTGCTGCCCACGGTAGACCTGATTGCCTTCTACGGTGGTTCAGGAATTGGTGGTGTGCAGAACCCGCTTGGTTTTTGTCCCCCAGGCGTATCCCCGTCGCAGGGAAACTGCACCATACCAGGCACCCTTCCTACCTCTGGATTTCCAGATGCTTTCGGCAATCTGTTCAACTCTACCGGGCCGGATAAAGGTGTGCAGATCAACATCCAGATTCCGCTCGGCAACCGCGTAAACCAGGCCACCCAGGTCCGATCCATGCTGGAATATCGGCAGTCGCAGCTCTCGTTGAAGGCCGTGGAGAACGTCATCACCATCGGTATTCGCAATGACGTTTTCACCGTGGAAAACAATCGCGCCAGCGTAGTTGCAGCGCAAAAAGCCCGCGACCTGGCCGCCCAGACCCTGGATGCTGAGCAGAAAAAATATAACCTCGGCGCATCCACATACTTGAATGTGTTGTCTGACGAGCGCGACCTGGCCCAGGCGGAGTCTACTCTCGTAACCGCCATGACCAACTATGCCAAAGCCCATGTGCAGCTTGATCGCGATACCGCACAAACACTGGACCGCTATAACATCAAAATAGATGAAGCAGTCACCGGCGATGTCAAGACTGAGCCGAATGTTCCTGGAATTGTGCCAAACAAATCTGCCATTCAGGACGCCAATACTCCTAATCGGCTACAGCAGCAACAACCAGAGCAGCCACAACAGCAGCAACCACCACCGGCTCCGCAGCAGCAACAGCAACCGCCAAGATAGACACGAGTTCTCGGTTAAAAATTATTGCCCGGCTGGTTCACAGCCGGGCTTTTTCTTTTGATCTTCAGTTACCAACATTGTTTCAAGGTGGTGTCTCGATTTGAATTTAGCGGGCGCTGGCGATTGCATGGTGGCCATGAAATGAACCGCCGAAAGACGGTTTTCGTGTTTCCCAAAAAATACTTTGCTCGTTCAGTTGAGTGCCATCAGGATGCGCGTTTCTGTGGGTAATGGAAATATACGGGGCAGATGTGGAGTTTTTCCATCACAGTGAGTATGCGCCTTCTGGGACTTGCTGCAATCAGTAATCCGCAACCCACACAATAGGATTCGATCAATTTCATGCAGAAGGGGCTGGCCTTCCGTATTGCGGCTGGATGACCGGAAGTCATACTAGCTAAGATGCACTTCTTTCAATGAGAGACTCAGGATATATCCACCATGCGCTAAGCATAACCCCGCGATGTTCTGCGGCGAGAAACGTTCCACCGGCCTCGGCATCCTGGTTAGAGGCCTTCTGAGAAATTATGGCGGCTCCATTCAGAATATATTGCCCGGCTTAATTCCACAGCCGGGCTTTTTCTTTTGATCTTTCAATCTTTTTCTGCACCCCCATACTTGCTTGCCATACTGCTAAGTGCTCAAATCGAATGATGATTGACGTCCGCGATGAAACCCCTCACGACTGGAAAGCCGTCTATCAGGTTGTTTCGTCTGCCTTCGGCCAGTCGGTCGAGGCTGAACTGGTGGAAAAACTGCGGCAAACTGGCGATAGCGTCATCTCGCTGGTGGCAGATGAAGACGGCCGAATTGTGGGCCATGTTCTACTATCAAAAATGATCGCTCCATTCCCAGCATTGGCGCTTGCGCCCGTCTCGGTAATTCCCACTCGACAGCGGCTCGGCATTGGATCAGCCCTGGTAAACAGAGCTGTGAACCGTGCGCGCCAGGAAGGTTGGGCCGCCATTTTTGTGCTGGGTGATCCGAACTACTACGAACGGTTCGGTTTTAACAGAGCGGCTGCCGCAGGTTTCACCTCTCCCTACTCTGGCCCGCATTTCATGGCGCTCACGCTGTCGCCATCGCTCCCTGCTACAGCCGGCGAACTGCACCACGCATTAGCATTTAACGCTCTCGACTAGGTCCAATCACCGCTCTTTACCGGAATTCAACCGAGATACTATCTGCTTCAACCACACGTTGTTTTAGCGCAGGTTTGTGATATATAGACAAAGCCTGCGCAGGCCGCAATCTCAATGGTTCCTGACTTCAATGTTTTATTTCGCGCTGTTAAAGCGCATCCGGCAGCCGCCAGAACCCAACCGGCACGCCTTTCCAGAATTTTTCTGGGGCTTTGCTTCTGTCTTCTATTTGCATTGCCGTCTTACGGCCAGAAAGAAGACTGGCTTCCCATTACGCCGCAGGACTTGAGCGTTAAAGAAGTGCCGGGTGAGACGAATGCGGCCGCAATCCAGTTGTACTTTGCCGACTATATTGACGATCAGGAGCTGACAGAATTCTTTTACCATCGAATTAAGGTGCTCAATGATAATGGTAAAAGCTATGCCGATGTCGAGCTTCTGCTTCCTCCGGATTGCTCCATCCACGGGTTGAAGGCCCGCACCATTCATCCGGATGGCAGCATTGTTGAGTTCACCGGCAAGCCGTTTCAAAAGATCGTGATGCAACAACCTGGACTGAAAGTCATGGCCAGGGCTTTTTCCATGCCGAATGTAACCATCGGCAGCATCGTCGAATACAAATATAAAACCGAATATCCAGCCATTTATCTTGATAACTCCTGGACAATCCAGCACGAGCTTTACACCTTGAAAGAAGACTTCAGCATGAAACCCTTTGGCGGCGTGCTGGAGGGGTTTGAAAAGGGCCATCAGTTGGCCATTCTTTCACTGCGTATGCCAAACCACCTGAGGCCGCAACGGCAAGGCGATACTTACGTGATGGAAGTAGAAAACATGCCGCCGTTTGAGCCTGAAGGTTATATGCCTCCAGAAGACAATTACAAACCGGAGATCAGGTTTTTCTATGGCGGCCTGGAGCTTGATAGTTCAGAAAAGTTTTGGCGCAAAGCCGGGCGGCAATGGAATGATGAGGCTCAACGCTTTATGGCCAGTCGCAGTGAAATTCCTGAAGAAGCCAAACGCCTGATCGCGACCGAGATCGATCCCATGGCCAGGTTGCTCAAACTATACGCCCGCGTGCAGGAGATCAGGAACCTGAGCTATGAACGTGAGCGCACTGAGCAGGAAGAGCGGAAGGAAAATCTGAAGCCGAACGAAAACGTGGAAGAAGTGCTGGCTCATGGTTATGGAAGCAGCAGTGATATCAACCGTCTCTTTGTTTCCCTGGCGCGAGCTGCGGGCTTTGACGCATCTATTTTGCGCGTCGGCAACCGCAGTGAAAAATTCTTTGATCGCGCGTTGCTTTCCACGCGCCAGCTCGATTCCGAAATCGCCATGGTCAATGCTGGCGGCCATAGCATTTTTCTCGATCCAGGTACGCGCTTCTGTCCATTTGGCTTTATGCGCTGGATGCGCACCTCAACCCTGGCGCTAAAGCTGGATAAAAAGGGTGGGACATTTATCAAGGTTCCGGCTGCTGGCTTTGAGAAAAACATGTTGCGCCGCTCCGCGGAAATGGCGCTGGATGCGAATGGTTCTCTCAAGGGGACCATCACGGTCCACTATGAAGGCGGCGAGGCCCTGGAGCGCCGGCTGGATGCCCTCTCCACGGATGAAGCAGGGCGCAAAATCGAACTGGAAGAAGATGCCAAAGGGTGGCTTCCCCGCGAAGCCTCTGTGAAACTGGCCAACGTCGAGGGCTGGGAAGGAAGCAACAATCCGCTGATTGCAACTTTTGCTGTGGAGTTGCCGGACTTTGCCGCCACTGCCGGCAAGCTTCTGCTGGTGCCTACCAATCTTTTCCAGGATCGGCAAGGGGACGCCTTCAAGCGTGCTGACCGCAAGTATCCGGTCTATTTCCCCTACGCCTTCGGAGAGGAAGATACGGTTGCCATTAAAGTTCCTGCTGGCTATGCAATTGAAAGCGCTTCTTCGCGGCAATCCGGCAACCTTGACTATGCCAACTATCTGAATGAAGCGGCGTTTGATGGCAAGCAACTGCTAACGCACCGGGTATTAGATATAAATGGTATCTTTTTCCGCGTGGAAATCTATCCTGAAGTCAAAAATTTTTTCCAGAAAGTCCAGTCAGGAGACGAGCAGCAAATGGTGTTTCATTCTGCTGGTCTTGCTGAAAGCGAATCCATAAACCACTGAACCCCTCCCCTCTGCAAGACGCCACCATTGACCTGGACAGGATTTGTGCATTCATCATTGTTAGCGCCGGCGCGAAGGTGAAGGATCGGCTTTGCTGCTCTTCAGGGACACGTCTTGCGCCTTCAACCTTGGGCCGTATTTTTGAAGCTCCAGGCCTGACATTTTTTGCAGTTAAAGCGTTGAGGCCATTTGGGAGTATCTCCAGACGCAAAATCAACTCTGGTCAAAATACCTGTTTTGGTGTATATCTTCACTCCAGCACCCCCAAATATATATATGACTGCCCGGAAATTCCTTTCCTGAGGTGTAATGGATGAAAGCTGTGCGGTATCTTGTGGCTATTCTGTGCCTTTTTTGTTCCTTGGCTTTGTCAGCGCAAAAAGAAGACTGGCTCCCGGTTTCCCCGGAGGACCTGCAATTGAAACAGGTGCCGGATGACCCCGGTGCCCCTGCTATCCAGCTCTACTATGCAAACTATATTGATGACTCGTCAGGATATGAGTTCATTTACCACCGCATCAAGATCCTTGCTGAAAGCGGCAAGAAATACGCTGACGTGGAGATTTCCGGCGCGATCAATTCTGATTTTGATATTGATAACCTTAAAGCGCGCACCATTCATCCTGATGGCTCAATTGTTGAATTTACCGGAAAGCCATTTAACAAGACGGTGTTCAAAGGTCGTGGCATAAAATTGAAGGCCCAGACCTTTACTTTTCCTGATGTCACCGTGGGCAGTATTGTTGAATACAGGTACAGGGTCGTGGGATCTTCTGATCTATGGGTCCTCCAGCACGACCTCTATACTGTGCATGAATTCTTTAGCTTTCAGCCACGCCAGACGGGCGATAATTTTTCCTGGGTAAGCCGAAATCTTAAAGAGCCTCTACCTACTAAAAAGTCAGGCGGCTGGCAGTTGGAATGGAAGAATGTTCCTGCGTTTCAAACTGAAGCCCAGATGCCTCCTGAAGGAAACTTCAAGCCCACGGTACGCTTCTTCTATGTACCGCCTGATATTAATAGCCAGGAAAAGTACTGGCAGGAGTGGGGCAAGCTTCTATACGACTATTACGATAAGGTCATCGGCAACCGCAAGGAAATCAGGGACGCTGCAATGGAGGCTATCGGCAATGAGACTGATCCGGAGAAGAAACTGCGCAAGCTTTATGAGCGGGCACAGCAGATCAGAAACCTGAGCTATGAACGGCAACGCAACCAACAGGAGAGGAAAAAGGAAAAACTCAAGGAGAACGCCAATCTGGGTGACCTCATCAAGCGCGGATATGGTGATAGCGACGATATCACTACATTCTTTGTCGGGATGGCGCGAGCTGCCGGCTTTAACGCCCAGATACTGTGGGTTTCCAATCGCAGTGACGCGTTCTTCTCGCCCAAGGTGCTGAATATCTATGCGCTGGGAGGCAGGGCCGCGGTGGTAAAGCTGAATGGCAATGACGTTTATTTGCAGCCTGGGGTTCGCTTCTGCCCTTATGGATTAATGCGCTGGGCCAATACCTCAACTGAAGCAATGATGTTTAACAGTAAAGGAAGCAGCTTTATACTCGTGCCCCCGCTCGAAAGCAAACGCTCATTGACGCGCCGTACGGTGAAAGCCACCCTTGCTGAAGACGGGTCTCTTGCAGGTGAAGTTACAGTCGAATTTCAGGGGCAGGAGGCGCTCGAGCACCGGCTTGATGCCATGGAAAGCGATGAGGCAGGCAGGAAGAAAGACCTGGAAAGCGAGGTGCAGGAGTGGCTTCCCACCGGCGCCATCGTCAAGTTGACCAGCGCCCAGGGTTGGGAA
>Ga0070741_10016272_pt1 | contig 12441 bp, 12 predicted proteins | sample Coa_R1_4_FD_66440 | JGI IMG/M metagenome (GOLD analysis project Ga0070741, IMG submission 66440) | Surface soil microbial communities from Centralia Pennsylvania, which are recovering from an underground coalmine fire - Coalmine... | ecosystem: Environmental > Terrestrial > Soil > Unclassified ...
TTGACCACCGGCATCCACAGCGCCAGCCCGGACAGGTACAGCACGACGTGCATCAGGAAGTGGAACGGCTCGTTGTGCGTCGTCTCGTTCACCAGCGCCGGCCAGTGCCCGAGCAGGAGCACGACCGTGTAGATCACCCCCGCCGCGAACGGCCGCGTCGCCAGCCGCACCGCCCGGTACCAGGGCCGCTCGACCACGGCCCATCGGACCATCCAGTCGGGGGCACCGAGCAGCATCATCGGGGCGGCGGCGTACACGAACACCTCGTGCTCGGCCATGTGGACGGCGAAGCTGTAGTGCTCCGCCAGGGCGTGGACCGGCCACTCCGCGAACACGAAGATCGTCGCCACCGACGCGTACCACCACGTGGCCTGGCGACGGGTCGTGACCCCGCCCCGCGCCGGCCCCACCCGCGTGGTGGCGTACCAGTAGCCGACCGCCAGGGCCGCGCACACCACGAACACGTCCGGGTACACCTGGAACCCGAGGTACCGCCCGTCGACGACGGCGGGCACCACGGCGGCCATGGTCGTCAGAAGTGGAAGACGCCGAACATCAGCAGCGTCACCGTGTAGACGCTGACCGCGAGGATCAACCCCCCGACGAATAGGCGGCGCAGCAGCGGTGAGTCGAACCGCAGGTGCATGAACCACCCGACGACGATGCTGAACTTCAGCGCCATGAGGATCAGCAGCACGACGATCGTCGTGTAGTTGGACTTCAGGTAGTAGAGGCCGACCTCGATGGCCGTGAGGACCGCCAGCCCGAGGGCGATGAGGACGTACTCCGAGTCCGGCGGATGGGCGCGACGCTCCTCGAGCGCGGCCTCGACGGCGTGCTCGGCGTCGAACTCGCCCGGTGCGACGGTCGGGTGCAGGTCGGACATGGCCTCAGCTCCTCATGGGATGAGGTAGATGACCGTGAAGATGATGATCCACACGATGTCGACGAAGTGCCAGTACAGACCGGCGATCTCGACGACCTCGGCCTTCGCCTGCGGGATCTTGCCCCGGATCGACAGGCTCACCAACGACAGGAGCATGAGGATCCCGAGCGTGACGTGGACGCCGTGGAACCCGGTGAGCACGAAGAAGGCGCCGCTCGTCACGTTCGTCTTGATGGTCATGCCCCGCCGGATGAACGACGTGAACTCGTAGATCTGCCCGCCGATGAACACGGAGCCGAGCAGCGCCGTCGTCGACAGCCACACGCGCAGCCGGCGCTCGTCGCCGCGCTGTATGGCGGCGACGGCCAGCGCCATGGACAGCGAGCTCATCAGCAGCACGAACGAGCTCACCGACGTGAACGGGATGTCGTAGAGGCTGTGGGGCGTCGGGCCGGCGACCGCCTTGTGCCGGTACAGGATGTACGTCGAGATCAGGGCGCCGAACAGCAGGCAGTCCGAGGCGAGGAAGGCCCACATCGCCATCTTCTCGTTGGAGATGCCGGTCGACGTCGCGTGGTGGGCGTCGGCGTGCGCATGCGCGGCGGGGAGGGTGTCGGCCATCGTCAGTCGTCTGCGTCCTCGGCCGGTGTGAATGCCTCACCGGCGGGCAGGGCCGGTTCCCCGCCGCCCGATGCGCCCCCGGAGCCGACCGCGCCGGCGACACCGGCGAGCTCCGCGGCAGCCGCCGTCCCGGACGGCAGGGCCGGCGCCTCATGCACCTCGTCCTCGGGGTCGGGCGGCTCGGTGCTCGGCTCGACGGCCCAGGCGTAGAGCCCCGTGAGCAGGACGAGGACGCCCACCGCGCTGATGGCGTACATCTTGTACACCTGGCCGTAGGCGATGATCGGCGCGCCGAACGCGGCGACGAGGGGCCAGTACGACGGCGACGGCAGGTGGATGTGGTCCTCGGGCGTGGCGCGCCGTTGCACGAGCGTCGCGCCGTCGGCCACGCGCACCAGCCGCCCCGTCTCGTCCTCGGTGTACTTCTGGTGCCAGAAGTCGTCCTGGTGGGTGACGACGGGCACCTCGAGGTAGTTGTAGGCCGGCGTCGGGTTGGGGGTGATCCACTCCAGCGTGCGGGCGTCCCACGGGTCGTCCGCCGCGGCCACGCCAGCGCGGTGGGTCTGCCAGACGTTGTACATGAAGATCAGCACGCCGAGGGCGATGATGAACGCGCCGATCGTGGAGATCATGTTGAGCACGTTCCAGCCCATGTTGGACGCGTACGTGTAGATGCGCCGGGGCATGCCCTGCAGCCCGAGGATGTGGAACGGGCCGAAGGTCAGGTTGAACCCGGTCAGCATCACCCAGAAGTGCCACTTCCCGAGGGTGTCATTGAGCTGGCGGCCGAAGATCTTCGGGTACCAGTAATAGATCCCGCCGAACAGGCCGAGGATCGACCCACCGAACAACACGTAGTGGAAGTGGGCGACGATGTAGTAGGTGTCGGTCTGCTGGCGGTCAGCGGGCACCAGGGCATGCGTCACACCCGACAGCCCGCCGATGGTGAACATGACCACGAACCCGATGGCGAACAGCATCGGTGTTTTGAACCGCAACGAGCCGCCCCACATCGTCCCGAGCCAGTTGAAGATCTTCACGCCCGTCGGGACGGCGATCAGCATCGTGGACACGGAGAAGGCGGCCGTGGCCACCGGCCCGAGCCCGACGGCGAACATGTGGTGGACCCAGACGCCCCATCCCATGAACCCGATGGCGATCCCGGAGAACACCATGACCGGGTAGCCGAAGAGGGGCTTGCGCGCGAAGACCGGCATGATCTCCGAGACGATGCCCATGGCGGGCAGGATGAGGATGTACACCTCTGGGTGGCCGAAGATCCAGAACAACTGTTGCCAGAGCACGGGGTCGCCGCCGGCCAATGGATCGAAGAAGTGCGTCCCCCACTGCCGGTCGAACATGAGCAGGAACAGGGCAATGGTGATGACCGGCAGGGCGAACAGCAGCAGGAAGTTGGCCACCAGGCTCATCCACGAGAAGATCGGCATGCGCAGCAGGCGCATGCCCGGCGCCCGCATGTTGATGGTCGTGACGATGAGGTTGGCCGCCGACGCTGTCGAGCCAATGCCGAGGAGCAGGATCCCGAACACCCAGAAGTCGATGTTGTGGCCCGGTGAGTAGGTGATCGACGTGTTGGGCGCGTACCCGAACCAGCCGCCGTTGGGCATCCCGCCGAGCAGCATGCTCGAGTACAGGAACAAGCCCCCGAGGAGGAACATCCAGTAGCTGAACGCGTTGAGGCGCGGGAACGCGACATCGCGCGCGCCGATCTGGAGCGGGACGAGGTAATTGAAGAAGGCCGCCGACATCGGCATGATCACCAGGAACACCATCGTCGTGCCGTGCATGGTGAAGACCTGGTTGTAGACCTGCGCGGTCAGGATCTTCCCGTTCGGCGTCGCCAGCTGCAGGCGGATCAGCAGCGCCTCGATGCCGCCGACGAGGAAGAAGATGAACGCCGTGACCCCGTAGAGGATCCCGATCCGCTTGTGGTCGATCGTGGTGAGCCAGCCGACGAGGCCGTCGGTGTTCTTCGGCCGCTTCATGAAGCGGGGGATCCTGATGAGGGGGCCGGCCTCGAGGGCAGGCGTCGCAGTAGCAGCCATCAGCGCCTCACTTCAGTGTGTCCAGGTAGGCGATCAGGGCGGTGATCTGGTCTTCGGTGAGCTTGGGGATCCTCATATTGGCGCCGGGCTTGGCTGCCTGGGGGTTGCGCAACCACGTCCGCAGGTTGTTGTCGTTGAGCGAGAAGATGTCGCCGGCGAAGAAGCCGCGCGCCTGGAGGTGCGTGAGGTTGGGCCCGACCTGGCCCTGGGCCGGGGTGCCCTGCACGGTGTGGCAGCCGGCGCACGTGCCGCCCCCGTTGAACAGCTGGTAGCCCTGGTACACCAGGGGGTCGGCGAACTGGTCACCGCTGGCAAGCGCCCGCTGCTTGGTCTGCTGGTTGGCCACCCACGCGGCGAAGTCCGCCGTGCTCTGGGCGACGACCTTGATCCGCATGTTGGCGTGGGAGATGCCGCAGAACTCGCTGCACTGCCCCGAGTAGGTGATGGGGTGGCCGTCGGTGATCTGCTTGGAGTCGGCCTCGAGGTTGAGGTGGGTGATGTGGCCCGGGATGGCGTAGATCTTCCCCGCCAGCTCGGGCACCCAGAAGTTGTGCTCGACGCCCGGCCCGACGCCCTCGGGCGACTTGGCCGGCTCGTTCGACGTGATGTCGAGCCGCACCATCACGCCGACCGGGATGTGGAGCTCGCCGGCGGTGACGAGGGCGGTGTTGGGCTGCTCGCCCGCCGACAGGAACTGGTCCTGCATCGTGCCCATGCCCGGGTAGTCGAACTCCCACCACCACCGGTGGCCGATGACGTGGACCTCGAGCACCTTGCCCTGCACGGCGGCGGGCGCGCCCGCCGACGCGGGGACGAAGGTGATGCGCTGCCCCTTCGGGTTGCGGTACAGGTGGGCGATCCCGACGACCGACAGCGACGCCACACCGAACATCAACAGCAACGGGATGATCGTCCACGTGACCTCGAGCGGCGTGCTCCCGTGCGTCTGCTTCGGGCTCTCGTCGTCGGACCGGGCGCGGAACCTGATGATGCAGTAGATGACCATCGCCGAGACGAGCACGAGGATGGCGGCCGCGATCAACCCGATCGGGTAGAAGAGATGGTCGATGTAGCGCGACTCGGGGCCCTTCGGGTTGAGCGAGTCCTGGGGCGCGTGCGGCGCGCAGGCCGTGGCGACCAGGGCGACGCCGGCGAGGGCGGCCCACCGCGACCAGCGGCGCCGGCCGGCCCGGCGCGGCAACCGGGACCACAAGCCCTTCACTGGGGCGCTACCGGAGGAAGGGTGCTCATGGCTGGGCACAACGCCGCAGCTTGTCGCAGCGGGACCTGTGGTGCCAAGTCATTCGGCCCCCGGCCGTCGATCCGCGGCCGGTGCCATGACGACCGGACATCGGCATCGACGGGCGCGGAGGTGTCACCGGCCGGCGGCGCGTAGCCGTGCGACGAGCGCGTCCAGCTGCGCCGCTTTGAGCTCGCCCCGGTGGTAGGCGACGACCCGCCCCGTCGGCGTGATGAACGCGGTGATCGGCAGGCCGTTGACCGCCCAGCTGCGCCCCACGGTGCCGTCGTGGTCGTACCCCGAGGGGAACGTCACCCCGCTCGAGCGGACGAGGTCCGGCCCTGCTGGCTTCTGGTCCTGCTCGTCGACGCCCACCACGACCGGCGCGTTCGGGCCCTGGGCCTGCATGGCCTGCCACGCCCGTTCGATCACCGGCAGCTCGGCGATGCACGGCTGGCACCAGGCGGCGAAGAACGTGAGCACGACCGGCCGGCCGGGGGCGGACGCGAGCGACACCGGCGCCGCCGCCACATCGACGGCCGGGAGCGTGAACGGCCGGGCCGTGGCGAACGGGGCCTTGTCCGGGGAGCCGTGCCGTGAGCTCACCGTCGCCGCTGCCAGCACCACCGCCGCCACGATGAAGACGGCCGCCACCTTCCAGTGCCCCTTTGCCGACCACGGTGCGACGGCCGTGACGCTCCTACTGCGACGACTGCCCGGTGGCCGTGGTCCCCGGCGGCCCGCCGCCGTTGGTGATCGACGGGTTGATCCCCGGTGGCAGCGGTGCGTGGTGGACCGGCTTCGTCGGTCCCTCGAACGTGCGCTCACCGTGGGCGATGCCCGCGATCCCGGCGCCGACCAGGCAGGCGAAGGCGAAGCCGATCAGCAGCAGCAGCGCGGTGCGCGCCATGCGGGCGCTGGCAGCGACTGCGAAGGCCGACAGCAGCACCACCACCGCGACCGCCAGCGCCACGGCGCGCGTGCCGTTCTCGGGCAGGGCGAGGAAGATCCGGCTGAGGCTGATGGTGATGACCGCGATGAGGGCGAGGACGAGGAACGGCAGGCCGATGGGGATCAGGACCCGCTCACGCAGCCGGAGGGCGTAGCGCCGCGAGTACAGCGGGTGCTCCGACCACTGCTGCAGCGCCCAGCCGCCTGCGGCCACGGCCATGACGACGCCGGCGATGATCACGACCCCGCCCTCGCTCGCCGCCCCGAGGGCCAGCACGGCCAGGCCCAACGCGCCGAGGACCGGCCACGGTGCCGGCAACGACGGGCGCCCGCCGACCGGCGCCTCGTACCCCACCGGCGCACCCGGCGCGTACCACGGCGCGCGGTCGGCGTCGGCGAACGCCACGGCGACGGCGAGGACGATGGCGCCCACGGCAAGGAACGCGAGCAGCGTCCCGCCGGAGTCGTCGTTGGTGGTCCACCCGTAGGTGATCGCCGCCACGGCGGTGAGCAGGCCGAGCGCCCAGAGCGCCCTGCTGGCGAAGGTCACCATCACTGCACCACGTGCACGAGGTAGTACATGACGAACCACGCGACGGCCACGAACGTCCCGTACCACGCCGCGCACCACGCAAGGGACGGGTCGGCGGTGGAGACGAGGCCGCCCGCCACGCGCGCCAGCGTGATGCCGGCCACGCCGATGCCGGTGGCGAACACCGCACCGATGGCCACGACCAGCGCGTACCACACGAGGGCGTACCCGCCCTGGCGCGGGCTCAGGTGCGACTGGCGCACGACGTAGGTCAGCAGGTTGAGGAACGCGGCGTCCATGAGCACGACGATGCTGAGCGCGGTCACTGCCTGCGACCGCGAGCCCTTCACGACGCCGTACACGCCCCACCACCCGGCGACCACACTGAGGAACGCCGTGACCGCGAGCGTGTTGTCGAAGTACTCGTCGCGGTTGAGCGCCTTGGGCAGCCAGCCGTGGGTCCCGGCGCGGAGGGCGACATAGACCGCCGCCAGCGTGCCGAGCAGGACGACGAGCGAAACGGCGAGGGCGATCGCGCCGTACACCGTGATCGTCGGGTCCGGCCTGCGCTCACCGGACGGCAGGGCCAGCTGGGGTGCCGTCATCCGGCGGCCTCCTCGGCGAGATGAGCGAGCGGTGCCGCGGAACGGACCTCCGGGATGGCGTCGAAGTTGTCCTCGGGGGGCGGCGACGACGTGCCCCACTCGAGGGTCGTGCCCCCGTAGGGGTTCGCCGGGCGGGACGGCTGGGGGACCGTCCTTGCGCGCGCCCAGCTGATCGCTGCGTTGCCGCAGAACAGCAGCAGCCCGAGGGCGACCAGCAGCCCGCCGGCGCTCGAGACCTTGGCGTAGTTGGCCCAGTTCGACGCGTCGGGCCCGGTGTAGGAGCCGACATGCCAGGGCGCACCGTCATAGCCGGCGATCCACTGCCCGGCGGCCATGGTCACGAACCCGGCGAGCAGGCAGAGGAACTGCAGCGCCCCGAGCAGCGCGTTGAGCGCCATGCCGTAGATCTTCGGGGCCCAGTGGTAGATGGCGGCGAACGCCGCCAGCGTCGGCGCCCCGAACATGACGGCGTGCACCTGCCCGACCGTCCACGCCGACCCCGCTCCGTTGGCGCCGCCTTGCAGGTGCTGGCTCGGCGCGATCACGGCGTTGACACCGCCCGCGACAAGCAGGGCCACGAACCCGAACACGTACGCCAGGCTGATGTGCAGGTGGAGCGACGAGGGCCGGATGGTCCCGAGCCACATGAGCACGAGCAGCCCGATCGGCACGGCAATGAGCGCGGTGAGCACCGTCGGCGTCGGCTGCAGGACGGCGTGCTCGACGGTGCGGTCGGCGGCCAGCACGCCGAAGGCCAGCACCAGCGTGGCGAACACGAGGCCCTTGGCGGCGACGAGCGACGGGAGCGCCCGGCGGGCATGGGTGGCGACGATGTCGGTCAGCGCGCCGAGCGCCGGCACGGCGACCAGGTAGACGTCGGGCCGGCCGTACAGCCACAACATGCGCTGCCAGACCAGGCCGCCGTTCGCGTTGTTGAAGACACCGGCGCCGAAGTGCTGGTCGAGGTACAGCACGAGCAGGCCGCCGGCGAAGACCGGCGCGGTGAGCAGGACGCCGGCGCTGACCGCGAACACCGACCACGTGAACACGGGGACGCGCGCCATGGTCATGCCGGGCGCGCGCAGCTTCAGGACCGTGACGAGCAGGTTGGCCGCGGCCAGGGCCATGCAGACGGTGATGAGCACCATCGACGCCACCCAGAGGTCTGTGGCCCGGCTGGCCCCGCCCTTGGCGAACGGCAGCGCCGTCGGGTAGGCGATGCCCCAGCCGTTGGGCTTGCCGAACAGGTAGCTCAGCTGCAGCAGCGCGCCCCCGAACAACGTGCCCCAGAAGGCCAGCGCCTGCAGGCGCGGGAAGGCGAGGCGGCGGGCCCCGACCTGCAATGGGACCAGGTAGGTGGCCAGGCCGAGGAACAGCAGCGGGAGGAACAGCAGCGCCGCCGACGTGCTGTGGAGGCTGAAGAGCCGGTCGTACTCGAGCGTGCTCGTGCCCGTGCCGGTCAGCGAGATCTCGAGGACCACGGCGACGACGGTGCTCACGAGGACGAACAGGAGGGCGGCGGCGATGTAGTAGCGCCCGATGCGCTTGTGGTCGCTCGTGGTGAACGGCGACTCCGGGAGCACGGCCGCGGGGACGAGCTCCTCGGTCGGCTCACCTGCGGCGGGCGCCGGTCGGGTCTCGGTCAGGGTCATCTCGGCTCCGTGACGGGCGGCTGCACAGGGCGGTCAGACACTAGACAGCGCCGCGGCGCGGATCGAATCTTGCTCACCCGCGCGCGAGGAGGGCGCGGAGGAGGGCATCGGCCGCCATGGCCCCGAACAGCAACGTGACGTAGGTGATCGACCACGCGAACAGCCGCATGGCCCGCGAGGCGTCCCCGTCGCGCTGGAGGCGCAGCGCATGGTTGAGGAAGGCCGCGCCGAGGGCGACCGCCGACACGAAGTAGAGCGGGCCCATCCCGGCGACGGCGCCGAACACGAGCGTCGCCATGTACAGCGCCACCGTGTAGACGACGATCTGGCGCGCCGTGCGATCGAAACTGGCGACGACGGGGAGCATGGGGACACGGGCGGCGGCGTAGTCCTCGCGGTAGCGCATGGCCAGCGCCCAGAAGTGGGGCGGCGTCCACAGGAAGATGACAGCGAACAGCACGAACGGCGCGAGGGCGAGGTGGCCGGTGACCGCCGCCCAGCCGACCAGGGTCGGGACGGCACCGGCCGCGCCGCCGATCACGATGTTCTGCGTCGACGTGCGCTTGAGCCACAGCGTGTAGACGAAGACATAGAACAGCATCGCGGCCAAGGCGAGGGCGGCCGACAGGAGGTTGACCGCCCACCACAGCTCCGCGAAGGCCACGATCTCCAAGGCCACGGCGAACATGACCGCGTGCTGCGGCGACACTTCGCCCGTCACCAACGGACGGCCCATGGTGCGCCGCATGAGGCGGTCGATGTCACGGTCGACAACCATGTTGATGGCGTTGGCGCCGCCGGCCGCGAACGACCCGCCGACGAGCGTGGCCAGCACCAGCCACCCGCCGGGCCATCCCTTGGCGGCGACGATCATCGTCGGGACCGTGGTCACGAGGAGCAGCTCGATGATGCGCGGCTTGGTCAACGCCACATAGGCGGACACGACCGAGCGGGGGCGGGAACCGGTCGCGGCCTGCTGGCGGGCGCCGAGCACGGCCGGGAGGTTCACGTCCCGGAGCCTACGGCGCCTCCGCGGCCTGTAGCCAAGCAGGGCTCCCGTACGATCGCACCGATGCCGGTGCGGAAGGTCGTGTCCCGACGCATCTCCCCGGGCGCCTATCAGACGCTGGCGCTGGTGACCGTCGTCGCCGTCATCGGCCTGGTCCTCACCGGCGCCGCGGTGCGCCTCACCGGTTCCGGGCTCGGGTGCCCGAAGTGGCCCACGTGCTCGACCGGCCACATCGTGGCGCCGTCGCGGTTCCACCCCGCCGTCGAGTTCGCCAACCGGGTGCTGACCGGGACGGTGTCGCTCGCGATCGCCCTCGCCGCCCTCGGCGCATTCGTCCGGGCGCCCCGCCGGCGCGACCTGTGCTGGCTCGGCAGCGGGCTGGCCCTGGGGCTGGTGGGCGAGGCGTGGCTGGGCGGGGTGATGGTGCAGCACCGGCTCCAGCCCGGGTTCGTGATGGCCCACTTCCTGTTGTCGATGACGATCCTCCTCGACGCCGTCGTGCTGCACCACCGGGCCTCGCTGCTCGACGGCGTGCCGGTGGCCCCGGTGGCGCCGCCCACGGTCGTCCGGCTCGGGCGCCTGGTGCCGCCCCTCGTGCTCGCCACGATCGTCGCCGGCACCGTGGTGACCGGCGCGGGGCCCCACAGCGGGGCCAACTCGAGCGACGGGAAGGTGGCCGCCCGGTGGCACCTCGACGTGCACCGCGTCACCCAGGTCCACGGCGCCCTCGCCATGCTCACGCTGGCCACCATCGCCGCCACCTGGTGGCTGCTGCGGTCCCGCGGGGCACCACACGAAGCCGTTCACCGCCTCCAGCAGCTGGCCGAGGCCGCCAGCGCCCAGGTCGCCATCGGGTACACCCAGTACTTCAGCGGTGTGCCACCCCTTCTCGTGGCCTTTCATGTGCTGGGCGCCGCCACGGTGTGGGCGCTGGCGGTCAGGTTCTCCCTGTACCTCGGGTCGGGCGCCGGCCTGGAGGCCCCGGTCCGGGCCCCGACCGCGGCGCGCCCGGCGCCGGCCGCGGCCTGAGACAATCGGGAGATGCCCGTCGCGCCCGTGGAGGTCGACCGGCCCGAGCACGACGAGCGGGTCCGGGAGGACCGCCCGTGGATCGTCATCGTGTGGAACGACCCGATCAACCTGATGTCCTACGTGACGTACGTGTTCCAGAAGCTGTTCGGCTACTCCTACGAGAAGGCGACCAAGCTGATGCTCGACGTCCACCACAAGGGCAAGGCCATCGTCTCGTCGGGCGCCCGCGAGCGGGCCGAGCTTGACGTGTTCCGCCTTCACGAGCACGGGCTGTGGGCGACCATGGAACAGCAGAGCTGATGGCGCTGCTGCGCCGGCGCCGGTTCACGCGGACCTCGGGCGGTGACTACCAGGTGCGGCTCCGGGACGAGGAGCGGGCCATCCTCGCCACGCTCCCCGACCAGTTCGACGCCCTCGTGTCGTCCGGGGCCACCCCGGCGACCGTCCGGCTGTTCCCACCCGCCTACTCCGACCAGCCCGAGTTCGACGCCGAGTACCGGCGGCTGATGGGCGACGAGCTCGTCCGCCGGCGGCGGGCAGCCCTCGCGACGGTCCGCGGCACCCTGGGCCGCGACCGCCTGACCGAGGACGAGCTGCAGGCGTGGGTGGGCATGTGCAACGACCTGCGCCTGGTGCTCGGCACCCTGCTCGACGTGTCCGAGGACCGGGACGTCCTCGACGTCGACCGGTCGGCGGAGGACCTGCCCCAGCGGGTCCTGTACGTCCTGCTGTCGGAGATCGTCGACGAGGGGGTCCACGCCCTGGCCCAGGGCCTGGCTCCCCGGGCCGGGGCATGAGGGGCGGCTGCTACTGTTCATGAGCCCCGAACGCGATCCGAGCCCCCATCGTCTAGCGGCCTAGGACGCCGCCCTTTCAAGGCGGTAGCACGGGTTCGAATCCCGTTGGGGGTGCGTCAACGTTGGTCCTGTGGTGCAGTTTGGAGTGCACGCCGGCCTGTCAAGCCGGAGGCCGCGGGTTCAAATCCCGTCAGGACCGCGGTCGGGTAGCTCAGTTGGCAGAGCGCGCGCCTGAAAAGCGCGAGGTCACCGGATCGACGCCGGTCCCGACCACGACAAGAGTGGTGGTCAGAGGGGGTGTCGCGTGTTCGGCTTGGCCTGCTGAGCCCCCGAAAACCGCGGGCAAATCCCGCAAATCCCGCACCTTCACCTCTGGCCTCGCGAGGCGGGCCTGCTTGTCGAGCTTGTCCGCCACGCTCCGTGCTTGCCCAGGGAACAGGTGGACGTAGCGGTCGAGGGTGAGCGAGCTGAGTGAGGCATCAACCCCCCCATTAAGCGGACCTCCTGGATGAGCCAACTCGCTTCTTGACCAGATTATTCTAACTAGAGTACTCTGAGGATCGTGCCGAAGGCCGCCCGTTCCAATCCGCTGGCGCTGGCGGTGCTCGCCTGTCTCGACGAACGGCCCATGCATCCATATGAAGTCGCCCAAACGCTGCGGCGCCGGGCGAAGGAACAGAGCGTCCGGCTCAACTATGGGTCGCTGTACGCAGTGTTCGAGGCGCTTGAGAAGCGTGGCTTCGTCAAGGCGACGGGCACCCTCCGCGAGGGACGGCGCCCGGAGCGAACGGTCTACGAGCTCACGGACGAGGGCAGCCGAGAGATGGTCGACTGGCTGACCGAACTGATCGGTGTGCCGGCCAAGGAATACCCCGCGTTCATGGCCGGGCTGTCCTTTCTGCCGGCGCTCGACCCCGACGACGCTCTCGGCGCATTGCGCGGCCGAGCCGACGCGCTCAGGGTCAAGCTGGCCGGCCTGCGCGGCACGCTGGAGGCGACGAAGCGAGCGGGACTGCCCCGCCTCTTTGAACTCGAGAGCGAATACGAGGC
>Ga0070741_10016273_pt1 | contig 12441 bp, 8 predicted proteins | sample Coa_R1_4_FD_66440 | JGI IMG/M metagenome (GOLD analysis project Ga0070741, IMG submission 66440) | Surface soil microbial communities from Centralia Pennsylvania, which are recovering from an underground coalmine fire - Coalmine... | ecosystem: Environmental > Terrestrial > Soil > Unclassified ...
TTGTCGGGAACATGGCCTGCGGGTGATCTTCAGCCCCTACTCCAGGCTCATCCATCACGAGTTGGTGAGTCGCAGCTGCCTCCCGGAGCGATACGATGCCACCGGATTCGAGACCCGGTGGAAACCCGCCTACTCATCCGGCGACCCCTATTACAGTCCGTGGCTGACTCGACACGGTGACGACTTCAGCGCCGACTCCGAGCCGTTGCGGGTCGTCTCGGGTGGCCACCCCCTGTTGTACACGGAGCGGGTGCGCTCGATTCTCGCCATGAAACTCGACCACATCGGCGACTTCATTACGGCCCTGGCAGCACTGCGTCGGATCAAGAAGTGCTTTCCGGCGGCTCGCCTGTGTCTGCTGGCCGGGTCTGCAACGGCAAAGCTTGCGTATCTCGAGCCCTGCATCGATGAGGTCATCGAGTTCAACTTCTTCAACCCACGCTCCAGCCTGGGAGTGCTGGCGCTTTCGGATACGGATCTGCTCGAGCTGAAGCGTCGGCTCACACCCTATCGGTTCGATATCGCGATTGACCTGCGCAAGCATATGGACACGCGTCATATCCTGCAGTACACCGGCTCGAAGTTGACCGCCGGATACGACAACGGGGGTCGCTTTCCCTGGCTCGACATCGCGATCGAATGGGACGGCGACCGCTCCCTGGTCGCCAAGCGTCAGCATGTGACCGATGACCTTTTGAGACTCGTCGACGCGGTTGCAACCAGCTGCGATCCGGATCGAAACGTGATCGGCCCCGCGGCGAGTGCCGCGTGGACGCAGAGCTCTCTGCCCGGCCTGCCCTGGCAGATGCTGTCGAGCAGGCCCCTCATTTGCGTCCATCCGGTATCCGGCAATGTCATGAGACAATGGCCGCTGGCTCATTTCGCAGAGTTGATCGAGCTGCTTCTGCACGACTTCGACGTGCATGTCGCTCTGATCGGGTCGGCCGATGAGCGAGCCGTCATCGAGCAGATTGCTTGGGCTGTACGGCGGCCCCACACGGTATTCTGCCTCGCGGGAGTGTTGCCGCTGCAATCCCTGCCACAGTTCCTCTCACGTTGCACGCTCTTTGTGGGTAACAACAGTGGCCCGAAGCATATTGCGGCCGGCCTTGGCGTTCCAACGGTTGGAGTACATTCCGGCATTGTCGACGCCGTTGAATGGGCCCCCTTGGGTCCCCTGGCCGTGGCCGTACGCCGGGAAATGTCATGTAGTCCCTGCTACTTCTCGGAGCCTGGACAGTGCCGGCGCAACCTTGCTTGCCTGACAGAGCTGAAACCCCGTGACGTCCTGCCTGTCTGTCGCAGATTGTTGGGAGCCAGGGGAATACTCCCAGGCTCCTGTCACTCGACTGTAGCCGCGGCGTCATGAACGCGTTACCCGCTACTGCGCCGACCGTAGACGAATCCGTCAGCCGCGCACGGCTTGCCATGCAGCGTGAGGACTGGCCGGTAGCGCTGTCGATCTGGAATGACGTGCTCTCCCGTGTCGACCACGCAGTGCAGCCCTTCTGGGAGGGGGCCCGTGCACGCGTGCTGATGGAGCTGGGCCAGTTGGATCGAGCCAGCCGCGAATTCGAGCGACTACGTCGCGATTGCTCCAACCAGCCGCCAGGTTTTGTAGGACTGGCGCAGGTGGCAACGCGCCGACGCCTGTGGCCGCAGGCGCTGGCCGCCTGGGACGAAGTCCTTGCGCGTTTCCCGAAAAGCCCTGACCTGCCCGTCTGGACTGCCGCAAGAGCCAGCGTGTTGCTGGAGCTCGGACGAACAGCCGACGCGGAGCAGGCCTTGCGCGCCCTGCCCACACAAGGTCCGAAACCGCTGAATGTCCTGCTCACGAAGCTACGTATGCTCATCGCTAGCGGCAGGCCCGAAGAGGCGCTGCTGGAGCTCGACTCGAGCGAGCACCGATCTCTCGAAGTCCCTGCCGTCATCGAGAAGCGATTGGATATTCTGCTGTGCCTGCAGCGGCTCGGGGATGCCCGACAGGAGCTCGGGCGCCTGATGGGCAGCAGCAACTCTCCTGCGGTGCTCGAGAGTGTTTTCAACTTCATCCCCGCGCTGCTCGAGGGCTGGGAGCGCACGCGAGCCTGGCTCACATTACTCGATCGTCTGAACGCGCTGGAAAGCCGCGGGAGTGAGGTCCTCTCAACAGCGGTCCCTCCGCCACACACCCTGGGCTCATTGCGGCCAAGACTCCTGCTCGCGTTGCGCGACTACCAGGCCTACCTGCACACCCTGTCCGATACCCCGCCCCCGGGGCCTCCAGGACGCCATCGTGACTCGTTGATCGCCGTGGCCGAAGCCCTGCGCGAGTCCCCGTTCCCGAACTATCACAAACTCAAGATCTTCGGCATCGGCCTGTCGAAGACGGGCACGACGACACTGGCCCGGGCCCTGAGAGAGCTGGGGTTTCAGGTGCTGGACTGGTTCAATCCACTGACGCGCGAGCTGATGTGTGACGACGACCTGCCCCTGTTCGACGCCTTCACCGACACTCCCGCGGCCACCGGTTTCGAACGACTCTATAACCTGTTCAGCCAGTCTGTGTTCATCTACACCGTGCGGCCGATCGACAGTTGGAAGCAGTCGATCCTGCAGCACTGGCGGCGTCACTACGGCGTCAACGGTTTCGAGCATGCACGCCGCGAGCTGTCACTTCCCGACCGGTTCCATTACGGACGGCAGTTCCGCAACCTGCGTCAATCCCTGTACTTCAACCACTCCAGCTTCGAGGCCGCCTACCTCGCTCACGACCGGCGCGTGCGCAACTTCTTCCAGGACAAGCCGCCCGGGCGGCTGCTGGAATTCAACGTCTTCGCCGGGGACGGCTGGCCCAAGCTGTGCGGCTTTCTCGACAGGCCGACACCCTCTACACCGTTTCCATGGGAGAATCGCAAGCCCTGAGGGCTCGTCCGCACTGAGTGTCATTGCAGGTCGATCCGGAACAATGCGGCTCAAAGGAAGAACGGCGATGCACATGGAACAATTGCTTGATCTGGCAAATGACCCGCCCTCGACCGTATCGAACTACCTCCCGGTAGAGTGGTCCGGGGCCGCACGCGAGGCGCTCTTGCGCACAACGAATGGCGAGGACCCGCAAAGTACGCTTTTAGACAAACATCTCGCGCTGGCGCTTCTAAAGTGCGAAGCAGGTAATTTCATCGGGGCACAAGCAGACATCGCGCAGGCATTCCGCGATAACGCGAGCGATTGTGCCGCTGATTCTGATGTGTTTCATAGCTTTCTTCGGGCATTCTTCGTTTCGCAGAGACTCGACATGGTTGCCGCGATGCTGTGTCAGCGCCACCAACTCGCGGATCCGATTGAAATTCGCCTGCGCGCGGATGGGCCGGGTACTGGTCGAGTCGCCTGGGAAATCGAGCCGTCGGGAGCTCAAAATTTCACATTCCACTCCCAGATACTCACGGCGAAGGGCGAGCTGCGGACCCTGAGGCAACTCGACCTGCTGTTTCCCCTGATCAGCAATTACCAGCAGAGCGCTGATAGAGAAACGGGTAGCGTGCTTGTCAACCTTTGGGACAGAGGAGTAAGTCCTGGGCTCGCGTTTTCGGACAATCGCCCGGATTACTTTCTCATTCCTGACAACCTTTTCGTATCGACGCTGGGATATGCGCGCACTCGGCACTATTTCAGGGAAAATCCAGTAGCGTGGTCCGACCGCAGGCCGGTAGCCCTGTGGAGGGGTTCCACGACAGGTGCGCGCGTGAGTCTCGATCGGTGGCAAAGCCTGGATCGGATCAAACTGTGCGAGCTCGCGCGCAAACATAAGGAAACAGGACTGATCGACGCCGGCATCAGCAAAATCGCGCAATTCACTAATCCGGACATTGTCCGGGAAATCGAGGCCTCCGGTCTCATGAGCGAATTCATCCATTGGCAGAAATGGATTGAGTACAAGTTTCACATCGACATCGACGGCAACTCGAACTCCTGGCAGGGTCTGCTGCAGAAACTTCTAACAGGAAGTCCCGTACTGAAAGTGCAATCGGCCAAGGGCATGCAGCAGTGGTACTACGACGAGCTCATCCCGTGGCATAACTATGTGCCCGTAGCAGCGGACATGTCCGACCTGATGGATAAGATCGCCTGGCTGCGCGACCACGATTCATACGCACAGCGCCTCGGAATACGTGGCGCGCAGCTTGCAACAGCTCTGTCCTACACGCGAGAGCTGAAGCGCAGCATTCCGGTCATCACGGCCGCTTTCAGGTATAGCCGAGGTCTGACGGAAGGCGTCGGTCCGCACGGCCGTACAGAGCACGAGCCATACCGGACAAACCCGCGACCAGCGATCGCCAACCACTATCAAGCCTCGTAGCCAAAAGACTGCAGGACTCCTGCGAACCGCTCCTGACACTGCTCGATTTCGCTTGCCGTGAGCTCGTCTCGCCAGCGACCGATTGACTGAACTGCAGAGGCGCTGGTGCCATGTTGCAGGAATTGCGCCTGCTCGGATGCGGCCGTGCGCGCCTGTGGCGTCTCCAGCTCGAGAAATCTCCAAATAGCACTCATTGTCGTCTCTTGCTGCAAGATCAGATCCTCGTAACGGACGAACAACATGTCTGATGGATTCGTCTCGCGCAGGCGAGCCATCTCCAGGAGCTGGGATTTGATCAAAGGAATGGCCGACTCCGTTGTCGCTTTAAAGAAAGAGCGATAAGAGCACACGAGGTCGCGCGGATCCCGGACGAGAGCGATCTCGCGCACTGCACCGAACATCATCCGTGCACCACGACTCACCATCTGAACGGGATTCGCCTTTTCCGCAAAGAAGCAGGCCTGGGACTTTCCCGCCAGGGTCTGGGTTGCGCCGTAATAGTCGCGGATCAGCGCGGCAAATCCCGCTGCCAACCGCTCTGGCAGCCGATTGTTCCAGTAATCCGCCAGCACCGGCGGGGCCCTGACAATGCTCTCGTTGAACGGATTGAATCCAATACCGAACCGATGCCCGAGTCCTAACATTCCATCCGGATTCATGGATCGCGTGCGATCTGCTTCCGAAACCAGTGTGCGCAGAGCCAGGGCGTAGTAAGACACCATCAGGACTTCGTGCGGATGATCGCCGCCCACCACGATTTTCGGATGTGCTGCAAGACGTGCCATGCAAAGGGAGGAGCCAGCGCGACCCGTCGAGGTCACCAGAATCGGGGACATCGAGGAGTCCGGCCAGGATTCCATAACGACCGGTGATGAGCCGACTGCCGGAATCACTTGCTGGCCGTTGGGAAGCGTCTGCCCCGAACGGGCCACGACGACTTCCACGTTGTGCGTTACAAACATAGACAGCGGCCACTCAAACTCATAGCGGAATCCGTACAGACCCGTTGCGCCTGGAAACCGATTGCGCAAACCGTCACGTTGCAGATTCGCCCGAATGCGGCCACAGGGCTTTCCGTTCACCCGGACGGTCATCTCGACCTGTGCCGCCGGATTGGCCGGATCGGCTGCCCAACCGGCGATAAAACTCCGAGTGACGACATCTACATATCCCAGCATCAGCCACCCATCCCTATATGGTGCCCCAAGCCCGGTGAAGACGACCTTCGAAATATCCGTGCGTCCGCCAATGCTCGTCCGCTTTGCAGTGGCCGCGTTGTGCGGCGAACTTTAGCTCCGGATAGGTATTGAAGTAAAAAACCTCATCGACTTCGACGATCTGCAGTAAACGCCTCATCACCGGCCGGAGCGTGCTTTCTGCAACTCGGGCACCATTCAGCTCCGGAGCGCCCTCCCACACGAATCGCCTGCAAACCCTGACCCACGGAGTCACGTAGCGCAGGGTTGCGATGAAATCGCTGACTGCTACTGACCGCTCACCCTGATTGATGCCGACAGCGAGCGCACGGAAGATCAGATGATCCAGTGAGTCCACCAGCTGCTGAACTCCAGGCGGATACGACAGACCGTCGGAATAGGTTGGCCGCGCGATTTTTTCGACGACGAGCTCGATTTCGTAACCACCGGCGGGGGGCTGATGCGGCTCGCGCTCATACTGGAAACGACAATCGTTGTCTGTCAGGTGGCGAACACGAAAGCCATTGACGGGCAGTGACTCCTCGATCTCGGCAAGGAGGGAAGCTGCGGTGTAGTAACGCTTGTGATCGCCGTTCCAACGACTGGGCAGATCCGGGCGGCGCTCATAGAGGTATCGATGCGGAACGTATAGGACTAGAAAACCTCCCACCCTGAGAACGCGGTACCATTCCGCCAGCACCTCACGATAGTTCCCGATGTGCTCGAGGACATGCGAGGCGAGAACCGAATCCTGAGAGCCGTCTTCAAAAGGGAGGTGCGTGCCGTCGTACCCTGGGTAATCCAAACCCACTCCGATGGCATCGGCCGTAATCGGTACAGCCTGCGGATCGCCACCTGCGAAACCAATGTCCAGAATGTGGCGACCTGAAAGATACTTGCCAATGAATCCACTGGCCAACCGCTGGGGGTAGAACTTTCTGAATTCGACCCCTACACTGCGCGCTTCACGCACGTCAGTCGGCTCTGGCGCTCCACTGTCGGCCTTGGACATAGAGGCTACGCGTTCCCTGCGACGATTCTCGGCCGGAAATCCCCGGCGATCCAGAGACTACCAGAATCTTATCCGTGTGCCAGACACGACGCGAAGTCTTTGACAAACTTGTCGGCACGAGTACATATTGCGCCGCGTCCATGGATTCTGGACAAGGTAGTGGCATTGCCCACAGCCGTTCCACACATTTGATTATAACTCAGGGCCACTGATCGTCGCCCTCGATGTCTGTTTCCGATTTGTTCTCGAACTGGGAGTGCTTGATGAGAAAGTCTCTAGTCACGTTTCTGATGGGTTTGGGCCTGGTCGTGGGTCACAACACCGTGACGGTGGCAGCCGCCCCGCAGGTCTGGTTCAGCCCGGGAGATGACCTCGAGGTAGGTGGTGTGGTAGGCCACCCGGATTACTCCAAGCTCTTCGAAGAGCCCTCGCTCTGGCCGACCGGCCTCGCGCACGTCAACGTCCTGCAGATGCGCGCCCCTTACATAGCACGCAAGCCCGCAGAAGCGGCCCGAATTTTCAACTTCGCGAAGGCTCACCACATCCTCCTGGCGGCTGTCATGCAGGTGATGCCCAGCGATACCTGCGGGCAGGGTATGGAAGGCATCATGAGCCATAAGGGGATCGACTTCTACCCGCGGGCGATCAAGAAAGCGGAGGTGCAGCTCGACTACGTCCTCATGGACGAGCCGCTCTACTTCGGTCATGACTACTCGGAAAAGAGTAGTGCCTGTCGCTTGCCGATCAAGGCGGTGGCCGAAGGCGTGGCCGAGAGCGCCAAAACCATCCGGTCGTATCATCCGAACGTAAAATTCGTTCTTTCGGAACCCGAGCAGGGCCTCCCAGGCGGCCCCCAGGAGCTGGCGGAGTTCCTGGATATATACAAGTCCGTACTGAATGAGTATCCGGTAGCAGTACGTTTCGATGTGCAGTGGCGCAAAGACTGGCGCAAGGACTTGCCGCCCTTCATCTCAATGCTGCACGCACGCAATATCGGCTACGGGGTGATTTTCAATGCAACCGGTGCTCCGAAGGACGACCGGCTGTGGATAGAGTCAGCCAAGGATAATGTCCAGGCCTGGCGTAGCGCGATCCACATTCAACCCGATCACGTCATGATCCAGACGTGGAATCCGAATCCCGTGCGGAACGTCCCGGAAAGCGATCCGTCCACCATGACAGGCTACCTGAAGTGGTACGTACAACAAAATGGTGGGTAGCTGTTATACGGCTGCGGAACCACTCAACACCCGTTGGTATCGCCGCGTTGACATGCGGCGATACCGTGTTTAATCAGACAGGCTCCGGGTCGCTCGCCGCTTCACTGTATATTCCCGACGAGTAGTAGCAGCATCTGCCGTGTTTACGCACGCTCCGTTGCCCCACGGTCTCAAAATACAGTGGTGCCACCTCTTTCGGACAATAGTGCGTGACGATACTCTTCCTGGTGCGACTCCCCGAGATAGGCGCCCCACCATGCGCCAGGTCGGCGTGCCAGAAAAGAACCTCACCCCTCTTTGCCAGGAATGCCTCGCGTTTCAACTCGCGACCGCGCGCCAGCTCGACGATCTGTTTCTCATGGGCCTGAACTGCCGCGGAGACCAATGGCGGGTCGCCGAGGTGGCGTTGCGACTCGAACGCACTTCTGTAGTCGCCGGGGTAGATGTATTCAGGCAGCGCCTTGTGGCTACCTGCCCAATACTGCAGTTCGCCCGCCCCTTCCATGACATCCTCGAGCGCGATCCAGGTCGCGGCGAACTGCAATGGCAGGCTGTAGGGGACATAGGCCGAATCCTGATGATACGGCTGTCCAGAACCGCGATAAAACCCTAACGTTTGCGACGCAAGCGCCGGACGATCGAAGATCAGGTGGAGGAAGTGCGCGATCGAGTCGCTGAATATGACCTGTCTGATGTCCGCCGACCACCAATGCAGGTCCAGTACCTTCGCAGCTTCGTCCCGAACACGATTCGACCACGAACAGTAGCCGGGTGAGACGGCATGGCATTCGAACAGCAGATTCTCGCGCAGCCCGCCGGAATACGCTGCCTCCAGAACTTCCTCCGCTCGGTCGAGCAGTGCTGCCGGGAGCGGCTCGGGCAGTTTGACATACCCATCATTGACGAACGCGGTCAGAAGAGCGGCATCCTCTGCGCTGATTGCGCCTGTTTCGAGTCTTCCCGCGATCATATCCCGCGCGTTGGCCTGGTCGATCCACAGGCCACCGTAGGCAGAGGCGATTCCCGCAGGATTTTTCGGTCGGTTTGAATTCGGATGCGCGAGGTAGCCGCGAAACCTTCCGGCGTTCAGGTAGTGCTGCCTGAGCACCAATGGATCAGCATCACCGGCCTCCGCGGCCACAAGCGGGTACGTCGCTGCGTACCAATCCGGATCGAATGCAAACCCCAGGCGCTCCTCGTCCCGGCCGTATCTGAGGTAATGGACTCTTCCGGACGGCAGGTCCCCGTTCTGCACGGCCTGGGCGACATCCGGATACTTCTCGAGATACCAGACTTCGTCAAACTCGATTTCATGACCGGAGAAATCGGTGAGCGCCTCGCTCGTATTCGCAGCGTGCTCCCAGTACACGGCCGTCGTCTCTCGCGGTTTTCCTTGTGGCATGTCAATCCTTTCCATGATGTGAGATTCGTGCCGCATCCGGCGGCCGCACACAGATCATTTACCACGCTATTTCGAGCCCGCAGCATCATAAATGACGGTAGTTGGTTGTGCCAGGGCTCGCGTTGCAAGCGCCGCTTAATCCAACCGGTGGCCCCGCACATCCAAATGCCTGGATCTTTACAGAAGTTAGGCGAAGCTCTACCTTTGTTGAGATATTCCGACTCGACTGTGATGTCAGGGAGAGACCTCCATGCCGCAAGGACAACGCATCCACTTGTATTGCCTGTGCTGGAACGATGCTCGCATGCTGCCGTTCTTCTTCAGGCACTATGACGAGTTCGTCGACCGGTATTTCATCTATGACAACGGCTCGACGGATGACTCCCTGGCGATCCTGCGGAGCCACCCCCGTGTGGAGGTCTCGCACTTCGAAACCAAGGACTCGTTCGTGGATATGGAGCGCCACCTGAGTGACACCATCTGGCTCCCGAGCCGCGGGAAAGCCGACTGGGTCTTCATGCTCGATATCGATGAGCATGTCTATCATCCGGATCTGCTGAATTTCCTGCGCCGCTGCACCGTGGCGGGCGTCACGGCCATCCGGGCCATCGGTTACGAGATGGTGTCGGACCGATTTCCCCAGGAGGGCGCGCGCTTGTCTGAAGTTGTGACCCTGGGGATGCGGTCGTTGGGATTCGACAAGCTCTGCCTGTTCAATCCGGACGCTATCGAGGAAACACGTTATGCGCCGGGCCGCCACTCGGACGCAGCCACCGGACGGGTGGTATTGCCGGATCCCCGGGAAGTCCTGATGCTGCACTTCAAGCAACTCGGTGTGGACTACCCGATTGCGCGTAGCGCCGAGTTGCGCCAAGGATTGCGCGACCGGGACTTCGAGAAGAACTGGGGTTGGCACTACACCATGAGCGCTGACAAGATCGCCACCCACTGGGCGCGCATTCGGGCGAATTCTGCGCCCGTTCCCGCCCTCGACCCACAGCGGCAGATCGGACCGGAGGATTACGACGAAGAGGAACGCGCTGTCGGGCGCTCGGGACTGTTTGATCGCGACTGGTACACTCAGACCTACAAGGACCTGGTGGCCACGCGTGTCAACCCCCTGTCACACTTCTGTGTGTTCGGATGGCGGGAGGGTCGCAAACCCAACCTCTACTTCGATCCAAAGTGGTATCGTGACACCTGCCCGGAAGCGCGCGCACCCGGGCAGAACCCGCTGTTGCATTATCTGAATGTCGGCGAGCCGCAGGGATTCAAACCGTCGCCGTTCTTTGATCCCGCCTGGTACCGTGAGCGCCACGCACTCTCCCCTGGCGACTCCCCCCTGCGGGATTACCTGCTGCGCAGAAAGAGCGGCCTCGTGAGCCCCCTGCCGGACTTCGATGTCACAGCGTACTGCCGCGAGCACCCGGAGGTCATGCGCCAGAATCGCGATCCTTACGAAGATTACTTTCAGCGCTGCGGAGCTCCGGGTGCCAGAAACGGAGCGGCCTCCACCTTGCCACTGCCCGCCTTCCGGGACCTCGCTATGCAGTTGGGACTGGATCCGGAGACACAGTCATCCGTTGAGCAGGCCGACGCGGGCGCCATCATCAATACCCTGAAGCGCTTTCTGGAAGCGGTCCCGCTCAACGAGCAATCGTATTGCGAGGCGAACCCCGACGTGGCCGCTGCGATTCGCGACGGCAGGCTCGCCTCGGCACGCAAGCATTTTGTCGACTTCGGCTGGTTCGAAGGACGCAGTCCGAGTTAGGTCGGCTGGCCGCTACGCTTCCAGTCTGGCATAAACGGCGTCCACAGCCTGGACGACCCCCGGCTCCAGGACGTAGCTCGCGTTGATGTAACTCATCACACCCTCCCGCCGCGCGAACCATTCTCGCCCGGACACTGGAGGCAACAGTCTGCTGCCGTACCTCTGGAAGATCTCATCATGAATCCACCTCAAGCCACCGTCATGCAACGTAACGGTGGCGCGATGGCGCTCCATCGCCGCGAACGGAACATCCAGATCGAGCTCGTCTCTCATTTGAAGATACTTCACACGCACAGCGCCGCCGGGATCCCCCTGACGAAGGCTCCGCATGGCATTGAGAATCCTGATCATCTCGGTGTCGAACGGGCTCAGCGATGCGTTGACGACGATTTTGCGGAGTCCGGGAGCGTCCGGCCATGAGAGGAAGGTCCCGAAGAAATGCTCCGCGAGGCTCTCGCCTCCATCGACGATATTGCTGTACGAGGCCAGGAACAGGTTGTCCCGGGAAAACACTTCCGCGAACCTGTCGAGCGTGAGTGCGTAGTTGATGCGAGTGGAAGCCGCAGGATTCGCGAGATGACTCGCAACGTACTCGGGCAGAGTGAGTGTCCTGCCGTGCTTGATGAGCTCCTGCCAGACCGAGGGAAGCAGATCGCTCCAGCGACGGCAATAGAATACAACGCTGACCGGATGAGCGCCGATGAGCTCCTTCAGTGTTGCAATCTGCGCGACCGACAGGCCTGACAGATCCTCTGCCGAGATCAGGACAACATCGCACCTCGAATCGCTCAATTCACTGAATTCGCGCCGCAGGTTGTCGTCAGCGATTTGGGCTCGCAAGCGGGTGACCAAGGCAACGTGACCCAAGGCACCCTCCGTCGTCCACTGCGGAGGATAGAGGATACCGCGGGATTTCATGCGCGAAGACAGCTCGCGAAACAGCACTTGCAGGTAGGACGTCCCCGTTTTGTGCGGCCCAATATGAAGAACGTACCGGGGCATTGCGCCTGGGAGCCTGTCTGACTCCTGCAAATCAGCGCTTACCGCCAGTTGGCAACGGCGGCGGAGTCATTGGGAAAATCGAACATCTGGCGAAAGTATTCGATCGTCCGTTGCAGCCCGGTTTCCAGATCCACTTTCGGCTCCCACCCCAGCTTCTCACGGGCCAGCGAGATGTCCGGCCGCCGCTGCTTCGGGTCATCGTGCGCGGCGGGACAGTGCACGATTCCGCTGCGTGAGCCGGTGTAGCGGACGATGGTACGAGCAAGCTCGAGTACCGTCATTTCCGCGGGGTTGCCTACGTTGACCGGGCCGATGAGACCATGGTTACGGTTCATCATGCGAACCATCGCGTCGATCAGATCGTCGACGAAGCAGAAGCTGCGCGTTTGCGAGCCGTCGCCGTAGATCGTCAGATCCCGCCCCAACAAGGCCTGGACGATGAAGTTGCTGATCACCCGCCCGTCGTTGGGGTGCATGCGCGCGCCGTAGGTGTTGAAGA
>Ga0070741_10016274_pt1 | contig 12441 bp, 12 predicted proteins | sample Coa_R1_4_FD_66440 | JGI IMG/M metagenome (GOLD analysis project Ga0070741, IMG submission 66440) | Surface soil microbial communities from Centralia Pennsylvania, which are recovering from an underground coalmine fire - Coalmine... | ecosystem: Environmental > Terrestrial > Soil > Unclassified ...
GCCGAGCAGGTACGAGAGCGCGGTCAGGGGCAGCACGAAGCTGAGATCGGCCCAGCGCAGCGCCAGCATATAGAGGCCGAAATAGGCCGCCATTAAGAGCGTCCCGCCGACGACATGGACATTGCCGAGGAGACCGCGCGCCTGCGCCCACAGCCCGCCCGTCACCTCGTTGGACTGCTTCATGCCCTTCGCCAGCAGCGCCTCGCCGAACGACACAGCCAGCACCGCCAACAGCATCACCACGATGACTTTCAGCTTCTCCTCTGTCACTCTGCCCCCTCGATCCCGTTTGGAAGAGATTGTACCAGACGCGGAGTGTCCTGCGCTGTCCTGGCAAAAAATCTGCCTCCCCGCCACGCTGCGGGTGACAAATGGAGGCGGAACGCGCGTATAAGCTAAGGGACTACTCCCCTCTCGCCGCAAAGACGGCGAGAAGACCTCAAGGAGACAAGGACTCATGAAGAGATCGGTTCTGCTGACCGGCGCGCTGCTGATGCTGACAACGGCGGCGTTCGCGGCGCCCCCGAAGGAGAAGGGCAAGAAACCCGCCACACCGGCCAAGATCAGTTGCGCCGTGATGAAGGGCGATATGGTGGACATCAAGAAGGCGACCGCGTCGAAGATGTATGCCGACTACAAGGGCAACCGCTACTTCTTCTGCTGTGCGGGCTGCCCGGAGGCGTTCAAGAAAGACCCGGCCAAGTACGCCAAGAACGCCCACATCCCGACCCCGAAGGCAGAGAAAGGCAAGAAGAGCTAAACAGTTTCCGGGGCATGGCCTGTTAGCATCTTCTGACTGGAAGGGGCGCGGACAGCTTGTCCGCGCCCGCTTATGTTGGGCGGCTCACTCCGCCCAGCGCAGCATCCAGGGGCCGGAGACCATCGTGTTGAACTCCTCCTGCTGGCGCTCCTCCGGCTGCTCCAGAAAAGCGTCCGTGATGCGGTTCTGCTTCGCCCAGTGCGTCCAGTCGGGGCGATAGGCCGGGTCTTTGGCGGTTCGCATGAGGATGCAGTCTTTGATGCCCTCGAAGCCGGAAGGTTCGTCGGGGCGCTGCCAGCGCAGGTCTACGCTCCAGCGGACGTGCGGCGAGAAGTTCTCCGTGCTGCGGTGCGGGATCAACTGGTTCAGGAACAGCACGGAGCCGAGCGGCATCTCGCAGGTCACGATGTCGCCGGGCGGCAGATCAGTATCGGCGATGTAGAGATACCAGGAGGCTTTATCGCCGACCCTGTTTTCCAGGTGATGCGGCAGGACTTTGCCGACCTTATGGCCCCCGCGCACGACCTGAAGCGTGCCGTTGGTCCGGTTCGCGTCCACGAGCGGAATCCAGGCGGTCGGCTGGAAGGTCGTTTCGCAGCCTGCGGCAAGATAGGCCGTATCCTGATGCCAGGGAACCGTGACGAGCGGATTTTTCGGCGTCTTGGAGCGCAGGTTCCAGACGGGATGCCCGGCGATCTCCGGGCCGATCATCTGCTCGACCACATCCAGCAGGCGCGGCGAACTCCAGAGCGCAGCCAGGGCCGGGCCGAGAATGCCGCCGATATGGATCAGCACCGCCGCGCCGGGATACTCCTCTTCCAATCGCGCCAGGCGAGTCGTAAAGCCTGCATCCTCGTGGCGGTTCCGTATTCTGCCTGCGCGATAGAGCCGGTTCGCCAGATCGTCCACCAGCCCATCCACCTCATCCATCACCGGCTGCAACTCCTCTGGCGTAAAGAAGTCGCGCGCGATAAGGAACCCGTCTTCCCGATACTGTTCGAGCTGCTGCTGAGAAAGCGCCATCTTCTCTCCTCCTTTGCAGAGCGAAAAGGCTGCGTTTCTCCCTTCATTCGCCCTGTCGGCGGCGAGTTCCTCTACTTCCCTTTCGGGGAGAACTCGACCAGGTAGCAGGGGTTGATCTGGCAGGTCTTGTAGACGATCATCTCATTGTTCATGACGCCCGATTTGCCCGCTTTGGCGAACGTGCTGTCGAAGCCGGGAACGGGCAGGTGCGCGTTCGGCCCAACCGGAACGAACTCGCGGCCCATCGCCACGTCGCAGAGGAACATGAAACAGTTCTCCTCCCGCCTGCCATCCCAGTAGCCATAAGCGTAGTTCAGCGACTTGGTAGACTGATCCGAGAAGTAGACGCCGTTGCCGAACATGCGGCCCGTGACGAAGGGCGCGTTGACCGGCGGAATATGGAACCCGGACTTCAGAATGGAGAGCAGGTTGGACGCCTTCGTGCCGTGCCAGAGTTGCTTGACGTTGCCGATAGCGCGGCCCTGCTCCTCGAAAGCGCGGCGCATCGCCCCGACCTCGACCGAGTAGACATGCTTCACGTCCAGATGGGCGCAGGCGTGCATACTCTGCATGGTCGCGCGATATTTCCGGCGGATAGTCTCGATCTGCCACAGGTCTTCCACCAGGTTCAGGCGGGCCTCGAACAGCTTCGGCGCGGGAGCCGTGTCTTTCTCTTCCGAGGCGGTCAGCACCATCTGAAGGCTGGCTTCCAGCGAGTCCAGGATATTGTTCTGCGCGCGCACTGCCTCCAGGTCGGGATAGAGGCTGCGCGGATCGGGCTTGCCGCGCCCGATGTTCTGCGGAACCAGCATCAGATAGTCGTTCAGTTTCTTGATGAAGCAGGAGTTATCGTAGTCCTGCGCGTGGACGAAGTTGCCGATGTCGGTCAGCAGGCTGCGCGCCTCCGCGATGGCCCCGGCGGTGACGATGCCGAGCGGGGTGGAGAACGTGCCGCGCGCCGTGTCGTACTGCATGGTCGTCGCCTGCAGGATGCTATGCACGTTGACCTTCGCGAGATAGGCCACCAGGCGCATCGTCTCCGGCGAGTTGGTCTCGATCTGATCCTGCGCGACCTCCGCCAGCTTTTCGGCCTGCACCGTCTGGGCATTCGCGCCGTTGCCGAGGGTCTGCACCGGCTGATAGCCCTTGCCCTGCTTTTCGCGGCAGCGCGCCTCGAAGAAATGCTCGCCGGAACCGGGGCAGGTCTTGCGCTGACCGTCCTCTCCGACACGGCCCCAGTGCGTCTCGCAACTGCCATCATCGAACAGCCGGATATTCCAGAACTTATTGTTGTTGTTTTCGATGTTGGTCAGGATATATCGCGCCTCGCGCACTACGGTAGCCATCGTCTCTTGCCTCCGCTTTGGAAATAGGGTTCAGGCCGCAAGTTTCTTGCCTGAGCGCCGTTCATGCTCACTCACTCCCTTACCGTCGGCGAAAAAGGAAAGGCGATCTACAAAATCCGGCGGTTTTGCAGGGGTTTTGTCGGGCGGCACAGAAATTCTAGGTTCGGAACCTTCTCAACCCCGGCAACTCAGGACAGCGAAAATGAAAACATGGCGAATCGCGGGAATCAATTTCTCTCACATGCACATGGGCGACCTGCTGCGGCAGGTTCACGAGCATCCGAACGCGGAGATCGTCGGCATCTGCGATGAAGACCCGACGAAAATGGAAGGCGTCATCCGCAACTTCGCGATCCCGGCGGAACGGCAGTTCACCGACTACCGCGCGTGCCTGGAGAAGACGCGCCCCGACATTGTGCTGCTCTGCCCGAAGACCGCAGAACACGGCGACTGGGTGGAGAAGGTCGCGCCCTACGGCACGCATATCCTCGTCGAGAAGCCGATGGCCGCCTCGCTCTCCGACGCCGACAAGATGATCCGAGCGGTGCAGGCGACGGGCAAAACGCTGGTCATCAACTGGCCGCTGGCCTGGTATCCGCCGCACATCACCACGAAACGGCTCCTCGACGCAGGAATCATCGGGGAGGTACTGGAAGTCCACTACTACGACGGCAATCGCGGCCCGCTGCGCCATGTCGCGGATAAGGTCGAGATCGGCGCGGAAGAGGCGGCGCGGCAGAAGTCGCAAAGCTGGTGGTATCAGAAGGCGACGGGCGGCGGCTCCCTGCTCGACTATCTCGGCTACGGCGTCACGCTCGGAAGCTGGTATCAGGGCGGGCGCGCGCCCATCGAAGTGACCACCGTCGTGGACGAGCCGCCCGGCCTGGAGGTGGACGAGCATAGCGTCACCATCGCCCGCTACGCGCACGGCCTGTCGAAGTACGAGACGCGCTGGGGAACCTTCACCGATCCCTGGACGTTGCAGCCGCAGCCGAAGTGCGGTTTCGTCGTCGTCGGCACGGCGGGAACCATCAGTTCCTATGACTACGAGCCGACAGTTCGCGTGCAGACGCAGGCGCAGCCGGAAGCGCACGATATACCGGTAGATACGATCAGCGCGCCGCGCCAGAACCCGATTCAGTACCTTATCCACTGCCTGGAGACGGGCGAGCCGGTCACCGGCCCGCTCTCGCCCGCCCTCAGCCGCATCGGGCAGCAGATCGTGGACACCGCCATCCTCAGCGCGCGCGAAAAGCGCACCGTGAAGCTGTTGGAGTAGTAGCCCCGCCGCGCAGTGTGGGGAATGCGGTTGGGAGATTCATCCTGTGATACGCCGTGTCAAAATCGAAGGTTATAAGTCGTTAAAGTCGGTTGAAGTCGGCTTTAAGCGGCTTACCATCATCTTCGGGCCGAACGCCGCAGGGAAAAGCAACCTGTTCGATGCGCTAGCGTTGTTAAGCCGAATGGTCACGCAACGCAACCTGCGTGAGGCGTTCGAGGGACATCGCGGCACGCCACTTGAAACGTTCTTTATTGGGGATAGCGGACTCGATCAACTCCTCAAGCAAGAAATGGCACAGTTTCGTATGGAGGTGGACGTTCAGCTTTCTGACGCGGTTGTAGAGTATGTTGAAAAGCTGATCCTGGATTTGCGCCGAGGGTTGGATTCGCCACGTGAATCATCGGAAAACGGCAGTGGAAGCCCATCAAAACAGCGTCTTCTTGAGCGCAGACTTCGATATTCCCTAACTATTCAAATCATGACCGATACAGGGCATCTGCGCGTCATGGACGAGCGGCTTTGTGCGCTAAACAGTGATGGTACAGAAAAGCAGTCGCGCAAAGCGTTTGTAGAGCGAGTAGACAACAAATTCAGCTTGCGAATGGAGGGACAGGCACACCCTTCTTATCATGTTGTCGGTCTCGATCACACGCTGGTTTCCACGCCCCTGTATGCGCCGCATTACCCGCATATCACCGCGTTTCGGGAGGAACTGTCGCGTTGGCGCTTCTATTATTTGGAACCGAAACGCCTGATGCGCAGCGATAATCCGCTGCAAGAAGTGCGCAGCCTCGATCCTACAGGTTCTAATCTTGCCTCCTTCTACAATTCGTTGCGTGCTTACAATAAACGGCAATTCGACAATGTAAATAGAACGCTGCCTATGTTGCTGCCGCGCGTCGAAAAGATTGATGTGGAACCCAATCGCAATGGCGAACTACAATTACGTGTCTTCGAGGCAGGGGTTCCGTTCCCGGCCAGTCTGGTTTCAGAAGGAACCTTACGTATTCTCGGCTTGCTGGCAATTACCAGTGCGCTGACTCCGGCGACGGTTGTCGGCTATGAGGAGCCAGAAAACGGCGTTCATCCGCGACGGCTACAATTGATTGCTACCCTGCTCAAAAATACCGCAGAAGCGACGGACACTCAGTTTCTAATCAATACCCATTCGCCTGAGTTTCCTGGATATTTCGGTCCGGAGGCGGCGTTGATTAACTGCCGTAAGGAGGGAGCGAGTACACTGCTTGATCCGATTCGGTGGGACAGTCTTTTTAAGGAAAGCAGCATAGAGGATGGGTTTGCGGAGGAAGAAATGGCTACTGTTTCTTCTCTTGCCGCCCGTATTCGTCGTGGAGACTATAGTGGCTGAAACCATTCTCATCGGCTGCTTCCTGGAAGATATTGGGCAGGAACGATTCATCAAGGCGTTGATCTACAAAATCGCTGATGGAGTAAATCTCGACCGGAATAGCCTCGATTTCGATATGCGCAACGCTTCCGGGGGCGGCAGCGCCGCGGTTGCCGAGTTCAGACGGTTTTTGAGGGACTATGTAGCGGGCAATACGGCTAGTTTCGATATACTTGTGGTCGCCATTGACGGCAACTGCAAGGGAGCGGCAGAGCAGAAAAACCGCCTCGACAAAATAAGGGAGCAGAGCGGTTATGCTGGTCGTGTCGTTTATGCTATTCCCGATCCGCATATCGAAAAGTGGTATATGGCCGATTTGAACGCCTGTCAGCAGGTGCTACAGACATCTTCGCAGCCTCAATGTCCCACCTATAAGTGCGAGAAAGATCGGTACAAGCAAGCCCTCACAAAGGTCATTCGAGATACGGGCGTCATTCCGTTGCAGGGTGGAGCAGAGTATGCTCCCGATATTGCAGAGAAGATGAATCTGTATCAAGCAGGAAAGAACGACGAATCGTTGGAGCGTTTCATCAGCGATATGCGCAGCGAACTGAACGCATTCCGCAGATAAGGCTAAGAGGAGCCACCCGAAACCATGAAAGATCAACTGACCGCAGAACAGATCGCCTCGTATCGCAAGAACGGCTTTCTCGTCATCGAGAACTTCCTGGACGCCGACGAACTGGCGCGCTGGCAGACGGCGACGCAGGAGGCGGTGGACGAGCGGCTGGCCTCCAAAGGAATCCTGACCAATCAGGGCGACCCGGACGCCTACTACGCGCAGGTCTTCACGCAGTGTCTCAAGCTGGCGGACACGCACCCGGTCATGCGCGAACTGATGTTCGATCCGCGCCTGGGCAGGATGGCGGCGACTCTGGCAGGCGTGGACGGCATCCGCATCTGGCACGACCAGGCGCTTTTCAAGCCGCCGTTCGGCAATCCGACCGCCTGGCATCTGGACGATCCCTACTGGTCGTTCGACTCGCGGGATGCGATCTCCATCTGGGTCGCGCTCGACGACGCCACGCTCGCCAACGGCTGTATGTGGTACATTCCCGGCAGTCATCTCACGGCGACCTATGAGAACGTCGGCATCGGGCAGAACCAGGCCGACCTGTTCCGGGTCTATCCACAGTGGCGCGAGATCGAGCCGGTGGCCGGCCCCTGTCCCGCCGGTTCCGCCGTCTTCCACAACGGCCTGACCGCGCACGGCGCGGGAGCGAACATGACCAACCGACCGCGCCGCGCCATGACCTGCGCCTATATGCCCGATGGTTCGGTCTTCAACGGCAAGCGCAACATTCTGCCGGAAGCGTATTTCAATTCGCTCCAGATCGGGGACGTGCTGAACGACCCGATCATCAATCCGCTCATCTGGCACAAAAACGGGCTTTAGGCGGTCAGACACTAAACACCCAACACCTAAACCTGAACACCCAATAGGAACCCTGATGGCGAAAAAAATCAAAGCCGACAACTACAGCCTCAGCAAGAAGCAGCCCGACGCGCGCATCGCCGCGCCCGATCTTCCCTATAAGCCCCGCGACCCGCAGCAGTACCGCCCCGCTATCGGCCTCATCGCCTGCGGCGGCATCACGGAAGCGCATCTCACAGCCTACACGAAGGCGGGCTATAACGTCGTGGCGCTCTGCGATCTGATCGAGGAGCGGGCGCTTAAGCGGCAGAAGCAGTTCTATCCGAAGGCGGACATCTATCTCGATTACAAGCAGCTACTCGCGCGCGACGACATCGAAGTTGTGGACATCGCGACGCATCCGCCGGAGCGAGTCCCGCTCATCGAGGACGCCCTGCGCGCGGGCAAGCACGTTCTCAGCCAGAAGCCGTTCGTGCTGAACCTGGATACCGGGGAAAAGTTCGTGAAGCTGGCGGAGCAGCAGGGAGTCAAACTGGCCGTCAACCAGAACGGACGCTGGGCGCCCTATTTCAGCTATATCCGCCAGGCCGTCAAGCAAGGGCTGATCGGCGACCTGATGAGCCTGCATCTTAGCGTCCACTGGGATCACTCCTGGACAGAAGGCACGCCGTTCGAGAACATCTACGACCTGATCTTCTACGATTTCGCCATCCACTGGTTCGACATCACCAGCCATCTGCTCGGCGACAGAAAGATTCACCGCGTCCACGCGACGCGCAGCCGCGCCATCGGGCAGACGATTCGCCCGCCCCTGCTGGCGCAGGCCCTCGTGGAGTTCGAGGGGGGACAGGCGTCGCTCGTCTTCGACGCCTTCGTGAAGTATGGGATGCAGAACCGGACGTACATCGCCGGAACGAAGGGAACCATCACCAGCCTCGGCCCTGACCTCTCCGATCAGACGGTGACGCTCTACACGGCGGACGGCTACGGCAGCCCGAAGCTGGAAGGCAACTGGTTCCCGGACGGCTTTCACGGCTCCATGAGCGAACTGCTCTGCGCCATCGAGGAGAACCGCGAGCCGATCAACAACGCGCGCGAGAACCTGCGGAGCCTGGCGCTCTGTTTCGCCGCCATCGCCAGCGCGACGGACGGCGCTCCCAAAGTCCCCGGTGAGGTGCGCAAACTCCCGCCCGGTTCGGCCCCCGGCGCGGAGAAGACCTAACCCCCCGTCCCCCTTCCCTACTACGTTCGCTGCGCTCACAGGGAAGGGGGTGACGAGAACGTGTGCGTTCGATTGGAGGCTGCTCTTCCCGTTAGATGGGAAAGCAAGACCAGGTACAACGGTAGAGATGAGGTCACCCCCTTCCCTAGCAGAAACAGGCTTTATCGTTTCTGCGCGTAGGGAAGGGGGGCGGGGGGTTAGGCCATGTACGCCATCGGCATGGATCTCGGCGGAACGAATATCAAGGCGGTGGCGGTCACGAAAGAGGGCGCGCCGCTTTTCCAGGCCACCGAAAGCACGGACGATGACCGGGTCGCCTGGATCGAGCGCATCCGGGAGATCCTCGGGCGCATCGAAGCGGAGCAGGGGCAGCCTGCGGGCTGGATCGGCATCGCGTCGCCGGGACTGGCCGCGCCGGACGGGAGCCATATCGCCTGGATGCAGGGGCGCCTCGATGCCGTGCAGGGCTTGAACTGGACGGAGTATCTGGGCGCGGCGCGCTTCGTTCCCGTGCTGAACGACGCGCACGCGGCGCTGCTTGGAGAAGCCTGGAAGGGCGCGGCGGCTGGCTCCCGCAATGTCGTGCTGCTCACTCTCGGCACGGGCGTGGGCGGCGGCGCGCTGGTGGACGGTCGCCTGCTGCAAGGCCATATCGGGCGGGCAGGGCATCTCGGCCACATCTGCCTGAACCCGGACGGCCCGCCGGACATCGTGCGAACACCGGGCAGCCTGGAAGACGCCATCGGGGAATGCACGCTGGCGGCGCGCACGCACGGGCGGTTCGCCTCGACGGAACAACTCGTGCAGGCGCATCGTAACGGAGAGGCAGAGGCGACCGCGATCTGGCTGCGCTCGGTCTACCTGCTGGCGTGCGGGATCGTCTCGCTGGTGAATGTCCTCGACCCGGAGGTGGTCATCCTCGGCGGGGGCATCGCCAAATCCGGCCCCGCGCTGTTCACGCCGCTGGAACGCTTTCTCGATCAGTACGAGTGGCGGCCGACCGGAACGCGCGTCCGCCTCGTCCCTGCCGCGCTCGGCGAGTTCGCGGGCGCGTTCGGAGCCGCCTATAACGCCCTGAATGTCCATCATGAGGTCGCGCTTTAAGCCATGCTGACGCCTTTCCGAATGCAAGCCGTCCAGACGCCCATCATCCCGGTCGTCGGCGAACTGATCCGCCAGAACCCCGGCACGATCTCGCTGGGACAGGGCGTCGTCCACTACGGCCCGCCGCCGCAGGCAACCAAACAGCTTGCGCGCTTCCTCAGCGATCCGGAGAACAACAGATATAAGCCGGTGCAGGGCATTCCGCCTCTGGTCGAAATCATCGAGTCCAAGCTCAAAGCGGAGAACGGTATTCTCTGCGGCCCGGAACGGCACGTCGTCGTCACGGCGGGCGCGAACATGGCCTTCTTCGCCGCCATTCTCGCCATCACCGACCCCGGCGACGAGATCATCCTGCTGACGCCCTACTACTTCAATCACGATATGGCCGTCGCAATGGCGGGCTGCCGTGTCGTCACCGTGCCGACGGATGACAACTATCAGCCTTGCGTGGACAGGATCGCCGCCGCCATCACGCCCAAGACGCGCGCCATCCTGACCATCTCGCCCAACAATCCCAGCGGAGCCGTCTACCCGGAGGCGACACTGCGCGAGATCAATGCGCTCTGCCGCTGGCACGGCCTCTACCATCTCAGCGACGAAGCCTACGAGTACTTCACCTACGACGGCGCGACCCACTTCTCGCCGGGCAGCCTGCCCGACAGCGCGGAGACTACCATCTCGCTCTACTCGCTCTCGAAGGCGTATGGCTTCGCAAGCTGGCGCATCGGCTACATGGTCATTCCGGCCCACCTGTTGGAAGCGGTGAAGAAGATTCAGGACACGATGCTCATCTGCCCCCCGGTGATCTCGCAGTATGCCGCCATCGGCGCGCTGGAGGCCGGGGTCGCCTACTGCCGCAAGCAACTGCGCGATTTTCGCGAGGTGCGCAGCATGGCGCGGGAAGCCTTGCAGCGGCTTGGCCCGCTCTGCACCGTGCCGCCCGCCGAAGGCGCGTTCTTCTATCTGCTCCACCTGCACACGCAACGGGACGCGATGGAACTGGTCGAACGCCTGATTCGGGAGCATGGCGTCGCCGTGCTGCCGGGCAGCACCTTCGGTCTTACCGAGGGCTGCTACCTGCGCATCTCCTACGGCGCGCTGACAAAAGAGAAAGTCGTGGAGGGCGTCAGCCGGTTGGTCTCCGGCCTGCAAGCCCTGTTAGGAGAGGAAACATGAACGTCGTCGGCTGCCAGCTAGACATCGTGTGGGAAAATAAAGCGGCGACGCACGCCCGCGTCCGCGCGCTGCTGGAGGCGCAGCCGCCCGCGAAGGGATCGCTGCTCGTGCTGCCGGAGATGTTCGCGACCGGCTTCAGCATGGCCCCGGAGAAAATCGCGGAGGGCGAGGCCCGCGAGTCGGAGCGGTTCCTGGCGCAGATAGCAGAGGAATTCGGCGTCGCAGTGGTCGGAGGCGTGGTAAACCTGGGGCCGGATGGCCGGGGCCGCAACGAGGCCGTCGTCTTCGGCTCCAACGGTCGCGAGATCGCGCGCTACCAGAAGATGCATCCCTTCACATTTGGCGGAGAGTCGAAACACTACAGTTCGGGGGATAAGCCGCTGCTGTTTCCCTATCAGGAGTTCACGGTCGCGCCGTTCGTCTGCTACGATCTGCGCTTCCCGGAGGTGTTCCGCAGCGCCGTGCGGCAGGGCGCGCAGGTGTTTGTGGTCATCGCGAACTGGCCGCAGCCCCGCGAACAGCACTGGATGACGCTGTTGCAGGCGCGGGCCATCGAGAACCAGGCGTATGTCGTCGGCGTGAATCGCTGTGGGAGCGATCCGAAACTGGCCTATTCGGGCCGTAGCCAGATCGTAGACCCGAAGGGCGTCGTCCTGGCGGATGCCGGGAACGCCGAAGGGCTGATCTCGGCGGAGTTAGACCTGTCCGCCCTGCGCGACTACCGCCGGACATTCCCCGCCCTGGAAGATATGCACCCGGAGTATGTGCCGATACGGAGCGAAAAATGAAATCCCTGGAACCTACGGTCGTTCTGACGCAGGAGCAGATTGACTTTTATCATCGGGAAGGCTACCTGGCGCTGGACGCCATCACGACGCCGGAAGAAGTGGAGTGGATGCGCGGCATCTACGACCGCCTGTTTGAACAGCGCGCCGGGCGCGAGGAGGGCAACCAGTTCGACCTGGGCGGCCCGGATGAGGAGGGCCAGGAGGCCGTTCTGCCGCAGATACTCAATCCGAGCAAGTACGCCCCCGAACTCAAGGAGGGACTCTATCGCGTCAACGGACTGGCGATCGCGAAGCAACTGCTCGGCCCGGACGCCGTCTATCAGGGCGAACACGCCATCTTCAAGCCCGCCCGTTACGGCGCGCCGACGCCCTGGCATCAGGACGAAGCCTACTGGAACCCAATGATGGAGTACCACTCGTTCAGCCTGTGGCTGCCCTTACAGGAGGCGACGCTGGAGAACGGCTGTATGCAGTTCGTGCCGAGAAGCCATCTCTGGGAGGTGCAGCCGCACCACTGCATCAACAACGACCCGCGCATTCACGGCCTGGAGATTGACGAGGCCGATACCTCTACAGCCGTCGCCTGCCCGCTCCCGCCCGGCGGCTGTACGATCCACCATAACCGCACGCTGCACTATACCGGCCCGAACCGCTCCGACATCCCGCGCCGCGCCTATATCCTCGGCTTCGGCCTGCCCGCGAAACCACGCAAAGAGCCGCGCGTCTTCTACTGGAACGACCAGAAGCAGACTCCTCGCGAACAGCGCGCCCGCGAAGCCCAGGCACGCGCAAAGGACGAGGCGCTGACGCCGCCGCTCGGCTGGCAGGAGAAAGCAACTCCCTAAAACCGGGCCTTCAGGATGTCTTGCAGGCGGTCGAAGAGGCGATCTACTTCCTGCGTCGTGGCGGCATCCAGCGTGAAACTCAGTGGGCCGCGCACATGCGTATTCTGGAAGA
>Ga0070741_10016275_pt1 | contig 12440 bp, 10 predicted proteins | sample Coa_R1_4_FD_66440 | JGI IMG/M metagenome (GOLD analysis project Ga0070741, IMG submission 66440) | Surface soil microbial communities from Centralia Pennsylvania, which are recovering from an underground coalmine fire - Coalmine... | ecosystem: Environmental > Terrestrial > Soil > Unclassified ...
ACGAGATTTGTGCTTATTCACCCATTCCGAACGGATAATATATACTTTATGGTCGCCTGTCAAACGTAGCTCATCGTAGCCTATTTTCTTGGGACGAATGATGTAGAGCGGCTCCGATGTTTCGCGCTCAAATCTATGTAATACGGGACGCAGGCGATTGCGATGTGTCACTACAAGATCGCCAACCGCCACCTGCGAGATTGGTCGATAGCCATTGGCGGTGAGCACTTCCTGATCAGGTGGCATGCAGTTATAATACGTGACCTGGTGCCCCGTACCCGCGCCCGCCAGGATGCGGCCACCGGGCACAAATTGAAAATCAGAGAGCGCGTCGTAGAAACGCTTCTCCCACTCGGCCCGCTTCTCCTCGCTCGTCTCGACGGCGGCAATGCCACGCGCCACGCGCGCCCAGGTTTGTTCGGGATAGAACTCCAGCGGCTGCCCGGCTGCATCCTTCAAGGAGTACCGGTCCATGAAGACTTTTTGACGAATCCCTTCCAACTGTGTCATAGTGGAGTCGGCATCCTGCGAAGAGGGACGCTCCTGTTGTTCTAACATGTTATAGCTCCTTCTTGGCCCCAATTTTTGTCAACGTGAGAAATATCGTTTGTTGCATTGAGACATGGTTTTCAAAATAAGCGCTTGTTTTGAGGTCTCCGCAACTCAGTATACTCGGAAAGAACGCCGAAATCAACCCTTTTGGCACAACATATTGATTTTCTAATGTTTTTACCACAATATGTTGATGCCATAGCTCATATGATATGATATGAGTACGTAAGATGGATAGCTATAGGCTATCGAACATTACAGCAGAAAAAGAGCATTTGCGGCTCCCTGGAGGACTCATGCGCGCCGAAATTATTTCCTGTGGTACCGAACTATTGCTAGGGCATATTACCGATACCAATGCGACCTTCCTCGCCCAGAGCCTGCCCACGCTAGGCATCGATCTCTATTTCGTCTCGCAGGTCGGCGATAACCTGGGGCGTATCGTCGAGACGTTGCAGCGGGCCTGGCAACGCTCGGATTTCATCATTATGACGGGCGGATTGGGTCCCACGGAGGACGACCTTGCCCGCGAGGCCATCAGTGCCCTGCTGGGAGAGACCATGCAGGTTGATCCCGATCTGGAGGCGACCTTGCGGGCGCGCTTTGCCCATATGCGAGCGCCCATGCCTGAGCGCAACCTCAAGCAGGCCAGCCTTATTCCTTCCGCCCAGAGTTTGCCCAATCCCATAGGGACCGCGCCCGGCTGGTGGGTTGAGAAGGACCAGCACATCATCGTCGCCATGCCTGGAGTCCCCAGAGAGATGTACCGCATGTGGGAGGAAGAGGTCGTGCCCAGACTGGCTCATGATCTGGGCGGCCTGATCTTCACGCGCATCTTGCGTGTCACCGGCCTGGGCGAGTCCACCGTTGAAGAGCGGCTAGGTATGCTGGTACGCAGCGATAATCCCACTCTTGCCACCTATGCCAAGAACGATGCCGTCGATGTGCGCATCACGGCCAAAGCGCAGACCAGGGAAGAGGCCGAGCGCATGGTGGTAGAAATGGAGGCGCAGGCGCGCGGCAGGCTCGGCCATCATCATGTCTTTGGCACCGATAAGCAGACGCTGGCGAGCGTCGTGGGCGAGCAGTTATTGGCGCGTAAGATGACATTGGCAGTCATGGAATCGCTCACCGGAGGGCAGCTTGCCAATACCATCACGGATGTACCGGGAAGTTCAGCGTATTTTGTGGGAGGGGTGGTAGCCTATAGCAGCGAACTGAAGGCGCAAATGGGCGTGCCGCGTGCTATCCTGGAAATGCACGGCGCGGTAAGTGAGGAGACCGCGTGCGCTATGGCCCATGCCATACGCGAGCGCTTCGGAGCCGATTTTGGCATCGGCGTCACAGGCGTGGCTGGTCCTGACAGGCAGGAAGAGAAGCCTGTTGGCACTATGCATATCGCCGTTGAGGGGCCGGATGGCGTTACAAGCGTCATGGGACCCGGCTGGCGTGCCAGTCGCTCCGATAACAAACGCTATGCTGTGCTGGCGGCTCTCAATCTGCTGAGGCGCTATCTCGAAGGAAACGCCCCTCTGAAACAGTGAGCTTGTGGCTTAGATAACTGGCTAACCAATGTACAAGGTGTGCGAGCGGGGTCCAGGGGCAGAGCCCCTGGCGGGGTGTGGGGCGTCCCCACGCTTCTCCCCTGCTCGCTGCCGCAGGCAGCAAGAAAAACTCGCACATCGGGTTAGCTATAGTTGAGAAAGTGACAAGCTGACAGCGAAAAGGAAAAGCATAGTTTGCATCGCTGCGAGTGTTATCGTGCGTATGTGGTAATATATACGTAATAGGAGTTTTATCATCCAGAATCGAGGCAGATCGTGTATCAACGTTCCGATGACTTTTCTGAATACCGCGAATACGCCGGGGCTAAAGAGCCTGCGGATTATTTGCATCCTGATTATTATCAGCCGTCGTCTCGTTCTGCTCAACCTGCTCAGTCGCTTGATCAGTCTGCAAGTTATGCAGACTATGCCTCAGAGCCTTCTGTCAATCCTTATGATCCTGAAATGATGAGCGAGTATCGTGGGCCATCGGGAATACATGGATACACCGTAGATGCTGGAGCCGAGCAGCGTGAGGCGGCGGAGCGAGGTCGTGCCGAAGGTGGCAAGAAGCGGGGAGGGCTGGCGGGTCTTGGCGCGATTGCCGTAGGAATTGGCTCCTGGCTGCTCAAATTCAAGTCGTTGGCTTTCCTGCTCAAATTTGGCGGGGCCGGCATTACCGCACTGATCTCTATCGCATTTTACTCGCTCATCTTCGGCTGGCAATTTGCCGTGGGACTGGTCGCGCTCCTCTTCATCCATGAGATGGGGCATGCGGTGGTCATGAAGCTCAAGGGTATTCCGGTGGGGGCAATGATCTTTATTCCCATGATGGGTGCGGCGGTAGTGATGCGCCAGATGCCGCAGAACGCGCGTGACGAAGCGGAAATAGGCATTGCCGGACCTATCGCCGGAACTATTGCATCCTCGTTCTGCCTCTTTATGGGCTTGTTGCCGGGCGCTTCGCTGATCTGGGCTGCGCTGGCATACTTTGGCTTTTTCATCAATCTGTTCAACCTCGTGCCAATCGTGCCTTTTGACGGCGGTCGCGTGCTGGCCGCGATTGACCGGCGCGTCTGGTGGCTGGGGTTTGCCGCACTGCTCGGCTTCTTCATCTGGACGTGGATCAACGGCAACTTCTCGATCTTCCTGCTGCTGTTCGTGCTCATGGCCGGTTCTCAATTCTGGTCGCGGCGAGGCGTTGCCAATTTGCCGGGAGCGCAAGCATATTATGATGTGCCAGTAGGTACGCGTATCGTGTTAAGCCTGTTGTACTTTGGCCTGATCGTCGTCCTCGTCCTGGCGATGTCCACGGCCCATGCGATGCTGCCGGTCGGACAGTAGCGCTGTAAACTGGCATGTTTTCCTGGGGCGATCTCGAAAGCTCTGTTTGAGGATGAGAGCCCACAAAACCTAGAATGGTATTTTTTTAGGGTACAAGAAAAGCTCTCTTTTCTTCGGAAGTTAGGAGAATCTGCCCAACTCGTTAAATTTGTATTTTTTTATTACTTCAACTACAATGAGGACGATGGTCAGAGGATCGATTTCCCTGCGGGTATAAGTTTCCTCTGGGATTGGGATGAGCTCACAGGAAAGCAACGAATGTCTGCTCAATCCTAAAGCCATCGCTATCAGTTCAGTAAAAAATTTTTGGGAGCGAATAGCGTGATAGGTACAATTTGTACCCATCACCCATGAGGCAGGTGGTTTGATGAAGGAAAAGAAGAAAAACTCTCCCGGTGCTCCAGAATCAGAAAGTGCTGATATCGCCAAAAAACTCATTCCTCTCTTTGACGAACCAGTGGAAATTCGAGCCGCGCGCTATCAGGGCGAATGGTATTTGAGCGTCAACGATGTGATCAAATTTTTAACTGGTTCAACTGATCCCGGTCAATACTGGAAAAGAATGCGCGCTCGTGCCAAAACGGAGGAATGGGAAGTGACCGCCCAGGAAGTGATTGAACTTCCTCTTCCCGATAGCAGCGGCAGACTCCAAAATACCAATTGCGCGAATAGAAAAACGCTGCTTCGATTGGTCCAAAGTATTCCTGGCGCAAAAGCCGAAAAATTTCGCTTGGTGTTAGCTGAACTAGGAGATGCGTTCTTTGGATATGTTGAGGATCAATCACAGGCGGTTGAACGCTTTAAAGCAAAGTGGCGGAAGCAGGGAAGGGATGAAGAATGGATCGAAGCCCGACTAAAGAGCGATACGGCGCGAAATGAATGGACCACTGAACTTCAACTACGTGGGATTGATGATAGTCGGCAATTTGCATATCTGACCAACAAACTCCATGTGTTAACTTTTGACATTTCTATTCGCGATCACAAAGCCTTGAAGAAACTCCCTGCGCGCGCAAATTTGCAGGATAATTCCACACCGTTGGAACTCTTGATCGAGGCGACCAGCCAGGCAGCCGCGACAGAGGCCCACCGGGATCGAGACAGTTATGGCCTACTGGAACTGGAACGTGATGTCACCGATGCGGCTGAAGTCGGAAAAGCGGCCCGGCTCGCAGCAGAAAAAATGCTGAAAAAGCCAGTGGTGAGTAGCCAGAATTATTTAAAGGCAGGCAATCATCCCGTGATCGAAGCCGCAAAATCTGTCTCCAGCCACGAGCAGATGTCTTTGTTTGAGACGGTCGATGCCGGTCTCCCTGAAGAGCAGTGAGTCGGCCTTTAAAACGTGAGACAACATGCTGGCAAAAGAACCTGAGTGCTCTTTCTTTTAGAGGAGCATCCAGGTTCGATGAGTTATGTTTATTTTTTGCGGTAAGCTGGATATATTGAGAGCCAACTTCCAGACTCTATTTCTGCTCCCCTCTGCTTGCTCCTTCCAGCCGTTTTAGCTCTCAAATCAAGAAGGTTCGTACATTTTATAAACATTAAACACATGACCAGCGTTTGACTCGTAGAAAGAAGGCGCGCTAGAGGTGATTGTTCCTGGCTGGAGGGCTCAAACTCCCAAAGCTCGCGTACAAGATCACGAGCATGATACCAAGCGCTATCATCAAAAGTATTCTGATGAGATTGCAGACAATCAAGAATATTTTCGGAAGTGGTTAATAGGGCTGCTTGCAGCCCTTCCAATTCGAATCCAGCATCCAGTTTGCGTTTCTGTTCCTCTTCGTCCATAGCATTCACTAGCCCAGAAAGGATCAAATGGTGATACTCCTCATAATCTGCAAAAGGGAGAGGCAGGCTCTTTGACAGGGTACGAGCCTGCTGACGTTTCTCTCGAAGTCCTCGCAAAGCAGCTTTAATATGCCGTATTGCTTCACTTTTCCGGCTAATATTGCAGTCAACAATGTCATTTGCGTTTTTCCAGCTAATATTGCAGCCAACAATGTCATGTGCATCACCAGAAATCATTGCCTCTGGCAATTTCGCTGCGTGAGTAGCCCAATGGCACATAACGTTTTTTACCTGATCCAGGGTGATGCCATATTGCTCTCCACACGCCACCCAAGCCCAAATCAACAAATGTCCTCGTAAAAACATTACATGCTTGCTGTTCTGCCGTTTCGGGGCAACGGGCAAACGAGCTCGTAAAGTCATGATATAGGTATCGTACCACTGCTCGATGGCACACAATCCAGAGAACAAATGCGCTTGCCTTTTCGTCCAGCATTTCCGCTGCGCATTAGGCATCAATCCTTGCTTGATAAAGGCATCTAGAGTGTGCTCGTTTTGTCCCGTGGCGGCCTGAAGTGCTTTTGCAGATAAATTTGGTTGCCCTGCCGTGGGATCGTTAGCAAGCTCTATAGCTCGCTGCATAAATGTGTCTATGTCGATATTGATAGTGTCTTTCATGATGAACTCCTTTGCTACTAGCCTAGATAATGTTTGATAATGAGCACCACTACACCGACAATAATGCCAATTATGAGTGGTAGCAGTACCAATCGTACTATACGCCGCATCCAGTAATTCCATGCACCAGGAATCATAGTGTTACCTTTCTTTGATACGTTTGTGTTTTTGCAAAATCATCAAGACGCAATCGCTGCATCTTGTGATTGAAGCGTACCAGAAAATTACTGCGCTAACACGAGATTTTTGTGAAATTTTCTCCGAGATTAAGGATATATAGGAAAATATTTTCAGCCTACAGTAGCAAGTCTAACTCCAATATGTCACTTGAAAGTATTGATATATGTAGGAACTGATCAGTTTGGATAACTCTGGCGCGAACTTGCTTAGGAAGGATGAGATGTGAACAAGTGCTTTTTATCGGAAAAGCAATAGTATTAATAGTCGCAGCCGGTAGTTTAGCAACATGTGGACGTAAAGCGCAAATTCGCGTTGAAAATGCACCTTTTCTGCCGTCTCTCAGCCTTCTCTTGAAAGGGACAAGAACCCGAGTAGGTCAATTGGTCGGAGGCGCTCAGGTTCTTGCTTTATTTGGTTAGCTATCGATCTCCACCTCAGCTTCGATCTCCACCGGGATATTAAATGGCAGTGCCGCCATCCCCACTGCCGAGCGTGCATGAGCGCCCTCTTGCTCTCCATAGAGGGAGAGAATAAGGTGGGAGAAGCCGTTGATCACTTCCGGCTGCCTGGTAAAGTCGGGAGTGGAGTTGACCATCCCAAATACGCGTAGCCAGGCTGTCACACGGTCCAGATCGCCCAGTTCGCGCTTGAGGCTGCCCAGCATTGCCAGCGCGACCAGACGAGCAGCCTCCTGTCCCTCTTCGAGCGAAACCTCCGCCCCGACTTTGCCGAGCGTTTTTGTCAATGAGCCATCGGGCATCTGTGGTCCGTGACCTGAAATAAATGCTCGCTTGCCGCGAACTCGTACCCACGGAAAGGGCAACTGCACCGATAGAGGTCGTTCTGGCAGTATCAGTCCCAATTCTTGTAATTTTGCTTCGATGCGCATGAAACTCCTCCTGTGTCTTGCCGATAGATATATTTCATATAGCCATAATCTATGCTTATGCTTCGATTTCTGACGAGAGGTGCCAGAGTGAGGTCCAGTGGTGTAGCCAGCGCTGGCGTACCTCTTCCTCTGTGGCTCCCAGGTCGTACGCGGGCGAGGTCAGCGGCAAGGCCCGTTCGACTTGTATCAAGACGATGGCCTGAATGGGATTGGCTGTTCCCCGTTGCCGGTAGAAAGCGAGGATCTGCTCAAACGGCGGTTCCTCTGTAAGCACTGTTGCTCTCCCTTTGAAGCGATACCCCTTGCGTACCAGCGGATCGACCACATTGATTTCAATTGCCGGATTGTGTCGCAGGTTGGCAACTGTCCCGGGCGAAACAATATCCGCAAAAATCAGGTGATCGTCGTCCCAGCAGGCTACCGTCCCCTTTGGGGAGAGATTGGGCGTGCCATCTGCACATATAGTAGCAACGTATCCCAGTCGCTGCTCCCGTACGATGCGCTGCATATCTTCGGTCAGAATACCCATAAAAGCCTTCCTACTTTCTTTACCATAAACCAGGTCTGTAATCTGCCGTCTTCTTTGAGCCGAGAGACGAGAATTCATAAAGGTTGGTAGCGTCGTGTTGCCAGAGACACGCTAGGCGTGAGATTTGAGAGCTTGCTGCCATGCATGAACCGGCGGGACCTCCTCTAGCTCTGATTTCGTGAGTACATCAATGAAAACCGGTTCGTTACTCGCCAGTGCATCTTTAATCGCGGGCGCAAGTTGATCGGGATGCTCAATGCGTATGCCATGAACGCCAAAGGCTTCTGCTACCCGTACCGCGTCCATCTTGCCGGAGAAATCGACGCTCATATAGCGCTGTCCGTAGTAGAGGTGTTGCAGCATCTTGATCCAGCCGAAGGAGCCGTTATTAAAATGGAGCAGCGTAATTGGTAGCGCCAGGTCGGCGATGGTCGCCAGCTCAGTTCCCGACATACCAAAGGAGCCATCACCCACCAGCCCCACAATGCGCTCGTTGGGACGCGCGAAAGCAGCTCCAACCGTAGCGGGTAGGGCGTAGCCCAGACCACCATGCGCGCGCGGAATCACAATCGAGCGACCTGGACGGCGGGTGCGGAACTGAGCCGCCGTAAATGGCGTCATCGTGCCAGGGTCGGCGACCACCACCACATCATCTGGCGTATGTTGCCAGAGTGCGTCAATCACGCGTTGAGGCGCAATCGGAATTTCGTTGCACGATGCGCGCTCTGCCGCCTGAGTCCAGAAAGCTTGTGCGCTGTGGGACAGCGTCTGTACAGTACGGGAGCGTGCCGGTGGAGCGATATTATGAGCATCAATGAGTGTCAGTAACGCGCTGAGCGATTCTTTCAGATCGCCACAGGCCGCAACTGTTGCAGGCAGATTGTTGCCCAGTTCATTGGGATCGATATCAAGCCGGAATGTGCAATCTCTCGGCAAGGCGTGTAATCTCGTCCCAAGCTCCTGAGAGCACAGCGCCGCCGCCTGCCACGATGATTGGTCGTTGCGCGGTCAGCAGTGCATCGAGCATTGCGCGGAGAGCGGACTCGGGGGCCTGGCAGCGATATGATGGATAGGTCCGACAGGCGTTTTCCGCGTAGATAGAGGGAGATGTTACCTCTTCCATCAACACATCTTCTGGCAGAACGACATGGACCGCTCCACCACGACCACTGGTCGCGGCGCGGAAGGCGCGGCGTATCACATCGGGCAGCGTCTGCGGGCGCTTTACCACGTAGCTCGCCTTAGTCGCGGACCGTAACAGGTCCTGCTGGTCGATAGCTGTTAGCGTTCCTTTTCCCTCATCGGTAAGCGGGACATCGGACGTGAAAACAATCAGCGGCACCGAAGAGCCGTTGGCTTCGGCAACTCCTGGAATCACATACGTTGCGCCGCCGCCACTGGGCGCTTCAGTGATGCCGGGCTTATAGGAGAGTCGCGCGTAGGCATCGGCCATAAATGAGGCGGAGCGTTCATCGCGCGCCATAATATGTGTAATCTCCCCGCGAGCCTGATAAAGCGCGTCATACAGGATCATAGTGGTATCACCAGGCACACCAAAGATGTGTTTGACCTGGTAAGCTTTGAGCATTTCGACCAGGAGCTGTGCCGCGTTCATAAGCAATCCTTTCCGCCGGCAACCTTCAATTTTTGCTACTAGCGTAACATATAGTCAACTGATCTTGCCAACTTGGAACCGGAATCTGAACTAAGAGACCCGGATTGAAGGTAGCTGGTTACATTTTTATCGACAGCAGGATGGAAGCCGATAAAAGCGAAAACGCCTGGAAAGTTTGCCTCTAATGCCTTCTGATTCTTCTCTTGATTGGTCTGTGAAGCCATTGCTACTTTCCCCTCTTTATCTCGCTATCGTGCCTCTCACGTATGATAATGGCAGGATATGCTTTATTGTACATGAGAAGTGAATGCGATTGGAAGAGAAAAAAGTGCTTACTCAGCTTCGATCTCTACCGAGATATTAAATGGCAAATTCCACTTGTCCCTTCATTGCGTAATGCATAGATATTATAACCCCAACTCAAGCAGAAACTCGCTGACATAGGTGGCTTGACCATCCGAGAGGACAAGGTCCTCGCGCCCGGGAAGTACTTCCTGTATTAGGAGGACGCGCTCTACCGGGTTGGCTAGCTGCTCTGTATGCTTCACCATTTGCTCGAATAGCATTACGCTGAGATAGTTGCGAAAATCGATATAGAGAGGCTTACGATCTTTCGTGTATGCGGCTGGAATGCGTATAAAGCACTCCTGTGGAATCTGATGCGCAACGAGCCAGCGCTGAACTTTGAGCATATATTCAAACGACGAGCTTCCTTTCTCGCGTTTAGGGAGGGACTGCGCTCCCACCATCCAGGTTGCCCGCCTGATCACCAGCTTCCCCAGATACAACCGTGGATACTCCTGGACGGGCAATTCGGCGCCACAGCCTTTGATATCCGGCATGTGGAACAACGAAAGCAAGGGATGCACCGCGCCTTCGCTAAACACATGGAGCAGAAAGCGGTAAAGCGGTGGTTGTTGAGAGTCATCAAGCAGCCCCAGATGTACTGGTAATATCGCTCTTTGCAGTCGGCGTGAAGCAAGGCGTAGGCGATTCATGGAGGGATCGTAGATGATATCTAGATCTGTGAGAGGAAAGCATCTGTCCGATGGACGCGCGCTTACCGTTCCTGGATAGAGAAGCTCATAAGGTGTCTGAGCTCTGCGCAGACTTGCGTTGCTGCCAAAAACCCCGAGAATGTCAGTCCACAATGGCTCACTATCCTCCTGGGAGTGAGGAGCAAGGGACGGAGGAGCAGAGGCGTTAACCTGCGTTTCTAACCATTGCAGATATCCTTCACTGCGTCCAAAACCACTGCGTACCGCGTTAAGGACCAGTTGTGGCACGCCATCACGGAGCAACATCTGACACGAAAAGGCGAGCGAGCGAGGAGGAGAGAGAAACGCCGGAAATCTGGCAATAAACTCGCGCAGGGCAGGAACATCGAGCTGCCCATCCTGAGCATAAGGGGTAGATTGGTGGACAAATGTCTGAAGAAACTCCTGTTGCAGGTGCTGAATCTGCTCCAGCTCGGCCAGATTGCACGGAGGATATGCCGCGCCGTTGGCAACCAGGTGCGTCAGGTGAGAACCACTAATGCGGTAACCAGGTCGCCAGCCTCCCGGCTGTGCCTGTTCGTAGCAGAAATCCTCGTAGAAGCGTAAGATGTTGATCTTCGCATCTGGTCCGTAATGATCGGCGAAAAACGCAGCCACAGCCAGACGACCCGGCAAATGTTGATCGTAGAGCGCGCTTACTTGCTGGAGCAGCGCCAGATCATCGAGTGCCGGCTGAAAGTGTGCCAGAGAGCAGTGGATCGTGCCCCCTTCGAGGAGTGTATTCTCATAGAACGTGTACTGCGCCGATGTGGCAATGCCGCGCTTACGCAAGTCAGTGCTTTGCACGATACTCTCCAGCGTCGTGTCGATGCTCTCGCGCAACATATGACGCTCTGTAGCTTGTCCTGTGGCCATGTACTGTTGTATGGATTGCTGCACTTTTTGGAGCAGGAGCGCGATGGCTTGTACCCGTTCACTGTGAAACGGATGTAGGGATGAGAGCAACTGCTGGAGATAATCGTCTGAAAGATCAGGGATGGCCAGATCGAGTTCAAACAGGCCAAATTCGATCAACTGATCGAGCCCACGCTGAACCTCGGCGGCCTCCGGTGGTGGATACATCTGGGCAATAGTCCGGGTGATGGCGGCGTAGGAAGGGTCTGGAGCGCGGTTAATGATCTGCAATACATCATGCATTTTCCGAGAGTTGGGGAGGCGCATCACCGTTTCGCCCTGCTTCATACGGGCATCTTTCCATCCCAGAAAACACACGCTTGTAACGTCCTCAAGCAGGCTGGAATTCACGCGGAGGGAAAGGGCATTCCGAACCTCGGGCCAGCGCGCGACTCCCGCAGCAATGCGCTGCGCAATGCTCCAATTTAGCGCAATCGCACTGCGTCGCTGCCAGTGCGTCTCGCAGGTGAGAGGAGGGCCGTTTTCTACCCAAAAGCCACGCCCGGTACTCATGAAGGTGCTAAAGGGGCTGGTTTTTGTAGCCATCCGCGAAAGATAGGTGGAAAGTCCGAGTTCCAGTTGTCGGTCGTGGCGCAACGTGCCGCCGGGGTCTTGCTGGCTCCATCTTACCATATCCTCATACAGATCTTTGCTCGCCAGAACCAGCCCCTGCTGAAAGATCTCCTGTTGTGTGATGCGCTGGAGCATCGCACGTTTCTCAATCCATTCTGTCTCCAACGTCTCCTGCCCACACATGCGCAGCGTCTGTATTCGTTCCATCTCGGCCAGCCAGATCCTGATGGTGCTTGCAAACTCTTCTGGCAGCGCCTCCCAGGCAGGAGAACTGAGGGGTTTGGGCATCTGAACGTGGTAGATGGCACGACGTAGCGCCAGCAACTGATAGACGATCTTTTTATCCGAGATTGCTCCTATAGCGTGATATAATGCCTCAGAAAGGGATTCCACCTGGGCCTGGAGTTTGCTCTCTCTTGCCAGCAGTTCATCGATTACTCCCATTGTACTGGTAAAGCGCAGAGGGAGTATACTCTCCATCGGAAGCCCGGCCACGCGCACAGTCAGGGGCGAGCCTGGAGAAGGTGTTGCAGGGATATGTGTCATCAGTGTGCCCTCATGTATGTGAGCAGGTGTCTTGCGTCGATGATAGCAAAAAATCTCTCCTCTTGAGAGGTCGCCCTCGAACAGTTTTTGATGGGTGAAAAGTAGAAGGCACCTGTAAAAACGTATTCAAGTCTTACATACTCAAGTATAAAAAAGAAGAAGAGGTTCGTCAAGGTAATCTGCTACTTACTCTAAAATTTAATATTTTGGTAATCACTAATTTTGATCGTATAAAATTGATATTAAG
>Ga0070741_10016276_pt1 | contig 12439 bp, 11 predicted proteins | sample Coa_R1_4_FD_66440 | JGI IMG/M metagenome (GOLD analysis project Ga0070741, IMG submission 66440) | Surface soil microbial communities from Centralia Pennsylvania, which are recovering from an underground coalmine fire - Coalmine... | ecosystem: Environmental > Terrestrial > Soil > Unclassified ...
CGTGCTTGTTGCGGTGGTTGTCATCGCCGATGCGCGGAGCGTTGCGATCATCGCCGGGCTCAGGCTGGCCGCCTTTGGCCATCAAGCCAGTTTTGCCATGCTTGTTGCGGTGGTTGTCATCACCGGTGCGCGGAGCGTTGCGGTCATCGCGGGGTTCCGGTTGGCCACCTTTGAAAAATGTGCTGGTGTGGTTGGGCTGTGGCTCGCCCTTGGCGAAGGCCATGGTGGCGGGGATGGCAAAGCTGAAGCAGAGCGCCAGAATGGTTGATTTTCGAGACATTATTGAGATTCTCCTAATTTGATTTTTAATTTGTCAGAACTTCAGCACCGGCCTGCCCTAGCCGGCCCTTGCTGACCAATTTCGGGATTTAGTCAGCCCAAAATTGTTTTGTTGTGTTTCGTTAAATAAGACAGGTTGCAGCGGCTGGCAGAACAGAGAAATTGGGACATGGCCGCGAGTGGGTGAGAGTACAGGGGCCCGAAAGAACTACGATTGATTCCATAGATGACACGTTTGTGTCGAAGGTGGGTTTCAACGCGGAGACGCGGAGAGAAATCCGGGTTATCGAAGGCAGAAGCTTACCGCGGATGATGGATCCTGGCCGGTATTAGATGTTGGGCAGCAGGTCAAAATACTCGTCATCCTCGTTCTTGCCGCCCTCTCCTTTGCCAAGCATCTTTTCAGATTCAATAAACTCGATGCGCTCAATCCATTTGACCATCTTGTAGCCAAGTTGATTTTCAACACGCAGCCGCAGGGGCGCACCGTAAACGTCAGGAAGCCGTTGCCCGTTCATTCGCGTTGCCAGCAGACATTGCGGCTTGAGCAGGTTCTCCAGACTTTGCGTGTCATAGTAGTGCCCGCCATACAGCGCGTCGCCAAATGAGAAAAACGCCGCAACCCTGGCCTCCGGCTTTGGCTTTACCAATTCAATGAGCTTCTTCATGGGGAGACCGCCCCACTGCGCGATGCCGCTCCAACCCTGAATGCAATGATGCATGGTGATGTGTTCCACCTCGCCTAGTTGCTCCAGATCAGCAAGCGAGAGCTCGACTGGATTTTCAACCAGGCCTGCTATTTTCAGGCGGAAATCCTTGAAGCCGCTCTCTGCCATCTGCTTCCAATCATCACGGACGGGCATCTTGCCATTCGGCCAGAAATATGGGGATATCTGCTGCGCTGTGTACTTCTGCTCTGGCAACAGTCGGTTCAACGTGAGCATTTGCATGGGATAAGTCACGAACTTGAGAGCATGTTGCAATCCACGGGGATGACGCCAGGAAATGTAGTGGGCCGCGATCCATGAGAGAACGACCACTGCTATACCAACAAATCCGAGGTACATGCCGAGATGCGCCTCATCGTCCGTGCCCATCACAATGTGATTCATGTTGCGCGCAAATCCGGTCATCACGACCAAAGTTACGTGAACAACCAGGAAGGAGAAAAATCCGAGCATGTTGAGGAAATGAATTGAACGTGCCGATTGCCTTCCGCCAAAGATCCGCGCGTACCACGGGAAGCGGTTCACCACCGCCGGCGACATGGCAATTCCTGTTGCGATGGCCAAAGGTCCAAAGACAAATACGACGGTGAAGTAGGCAATCTGCTGGAGCGCATTGTAACCGTAAAAGCCGTTCGGCTCAGGCGGAAGATGCAAGGTAGCGTAGTGGACAAACGTGTTCCATGCCTGCAACAGCACCGTGGGAGAGGTGGGCACGATTCGCCGCCACTGCTCGGTCGTGAACAGCATAACGACAAAAAGAATTCCAGTGATGATGAAGCCATGCACATCGATGAAGTGCCAGATTCGCGCGACGCCGATGGTGTGCCGGTACCCCGGTGTGCCGACAAGCGGCGAAATATAACGCGCGTCATCCTTGGCTGTCCAAAGCCGATCGCGTGGAACCTTGAGCGGCGTGAACCGGATCCATTCGCTGCCGGGCGTGCAACCGTCATTGAAGTAGAGGCGGGGATGGTCCATCAGAATGGAGAGCCCGCTGCGAATCAACATCATGACAAAAAAGAAATTGAAGAAGTGGCAGTAGCGTACCCATGCCGGGAATCCGTGCGGCCCCGCGAAGTTGCTGGGGTATATCTGAGGAATGGCTGGAACACCTGGAAGTCCAGCGATGGCGAACTCAATCCAAGCCGCGACTATTATCGAGAGAACCGCTATACCGAAGCCGATAAGGATTGAAGGGCGAATCCAAATGCGGAATCGACGATCGGGCGGATAGTGTACGGCTTGGTGTGCCGCATCGAACTGGACCATGCCTGCCTCCCCGAACTGCTATCGAAAAACCGGAAGCTCCGGAAACCTCGATCTGTTCGCGACCTCGACGGAGAACAGTTTTGAAAATCTGAATTCTGGACTCGTACCACTAATCATATTACATAGTGAATTTCCGACTCACGTTACCCAAAATGGAGTGCTGTACGTTGCGAGCCGATTTAAAGACTCACGGTTTCTGAGATGTTTTTGTGTCGCCCGGGGGACAAACCTACGGAATAACACGGATATACGAAGCAGGAATTGATTAGTGAATCCCAATGTGCAAAACTTTTGTCAAAAAAATCATTGTCGTTCCTAATTGGGTGGAATCTGCCTTTGCACGTACCTAAGTGACGTGACAAGAGTAATCACTAATGAGGCTCACCTCTTAATTTTTCATATTTTTGGATGCGGTCATGGGTTACTGTCTTATATAACGAGGTACTCGGAACTATGACGGATGGTTCTTTCGACCCTATTTCAGAGCGTTTGCGCCGGTTGTCACTTGAACTGAGAGATCTTGAAGGTGAACTCAAATCAGGCAAACCTCCGGAAACCCTGCTCTTGCAGGAGTTTCGCCACGTGCTGGATAACGCACGACTGACGGCCTGGACGGTGAGCGAGCTGTTGAACGCACGCGAGAGGCAGCAAGACCCTGCAAAGGTCATATCGTTTGTGGTGGCAGAGAGGCTCCGCCGCGCAAACCAAATGCTGAAAGATTTGTCCGCCGACATTGAACAAGAGGGCGTGACCTGGCAGACTCACGGTATCCAAAACCTCTTTGACACTGTGAAACAATTACAGGTGCAGCTGATCAAGCTCATTGACGAGCATCGGACAAAATTTGAAAAGGTACGCGAAGCGGGGAGATAGGACCTTTGGCACAGACAGAGGACGCTCTGTTGCTCATATTACGTCTGGGTTCCTGAACTCCACAGATAGAACGTTGAATGTTAACCCTCTCTGCGGCCGTCGATAGTTAATGAATCATCTCGCACCGTTCTCAGCTTTCGCTTGGCTGGATGACATTATTGTGCTTCAGCAAGGCCCCATTCTGGAGTAGGGAACTCATATCAACTGCTCTCGCAGAATGGACTTTATGCGGAGCTGTTTCAATTTCATGGAATGCATTGCTAAACCATTATGGCACCGGTATTTGATAAGTCGATTCCAATTTTAAGCGCCATCGGCTCCTGCCCAGCGGCATGTTAAATTCAATAATGAGGGGCGAGTGAAAACAACGGCCAATGCCGGCAGCGATCGCTTTCAGAGCGATGCAGGCAAGTATGCCGCCTACCTGGAAACTCCTGAAGGCCGGTTGCGCGCGGACCTGACCTTTGCCAACTTGCAGGAATTTCTCGGGTCGGTCAAAACCTCGTTGCGCGTTTTGGATCTCGGATGCGGCACCGGGACAACAGCCATTCGCCTGGCGCAGCTTGGCCATCAAGTTATCCTGCTGGATTCTTCGCCAGCGATGCTCGATCTTGCACAGCGTGCCGCACAAGAAGCGGGGGTTGCGGAAAAGATCACGGTCAAGCTCGGCGATGCCGCTCGATTGGCGGATCTGTTCACAAATGAATTGTTCGACGTAATCCTTTGCCACAACCTGCTCGAGTATGTCGATGATCCCCAAGCCGTGCTGGGTGGCGCTGCCCAAGTGATGCGGAATTCGTCGGCGATACTGTCCATCCTGGTACGCAATCAGGCGGGCGAGGTATTAAAGGCCGCGATTCAAGCGGGTGATTTGGCTGTCGCTGAAAACAACCTCACCGCGGAATGGACGCATGAGTCGCTGTATGGCGGCAACGTGCGACTGTTTACGGCAGACGGTCTGGAAACCATGCTGCAAGCGGCCTCACTCACAGTAACCGCAAAGCGGGGGGTGCGCGTGATTGCAGATTATTTGCCGCAACGAATTTCTCGCGATGATGACTACGAACGAATTTTCGAACTGGAACGCAAACTCGGCAGCCTGCCCGAATTTGCCGCAGTTGCCCGTTACACACACTGTCTGGCGCGCCGCTCACATCAGTAATGGAGTATCGTGTTAAAGATGCCGCTTCCATCCACTACTTCCAGCGCGGCGGCGCTTGACACTGGCATTTCTCTCGGGCTCGGGCTCACCAATGAGTGCAATCTCGCCTGTGCCTTCTGCTATCGCGATCCCACGCGCACGGACCGTTTATCCCGGGATCAAGTTAAGTCAGTTATGGAGCGCCTGCCGATTCGTTCTGTAAATCTGGGCACCGGCGAGAATGGGATGCATCCGGAATTCAAGGCAATACTGGCTTATTTGCGAAGTCAACAGGCCAAGCTCACCATCACTTCCAACGGCCATAGTGTTGCTATTTTAGAAGACAGTGAATTGCGCGCCTTTCATGACGTCGAGTTCTCTCTAGATTACCCGAATGAAGCCGAACAGGATAAACAGCGCGGCCCCGGCAACTGGGCGCTCATTCATCAACAGGCCGGGCGTTGTGTGCGGTTAGACGTGCCCGTGACCGTCATTGCCGTCATGATGAAGTCGAACTACTTGCGTTTAGCTGATGTGGCGCGAGTGGCTAAAAAATTTGACGCTCCCCTGCGAGTGAATGTTTACCAATCGGTGCGATCAGACTTGTATGCGCTCACGTATGAAGAATACTGGGAGGGGTTCCGGCAGCTATTTGAGCAGACCGATGTGATCGCCATCGGCGAGCCGCTGGTGCGGGCGATGGCCGGCCTTCCGCCTCGTATTGGCGGATGCGGCATCAGCACCATTCGCGTGACGCCGCGCGGTACCACTCAACCGTGCGTCTATTGGCCAGGAAGTGGATCACCTTTACCCGAATTAATAAATTTAGGACCAAAGTTGATCGAAACGAATCCATTCATTGAAGCGCGATCTCTTCCCGCGGTCTGCGAGTCTTGCCATTTTCGCAACTCATGTCATGGCGGCTGCGCTGGGCGGCGGCGACTGCAAGCTGCGCTTCAGGAACCTGACTTTTACTGTCCCGTTGTTCGGGGGCAGACTCAAAAACTGGACATCACGATGGCTGCGGCACGGGACCTTCCTAAGGGAGAGAGCTCTTGCACCACAATTGTGATGGCGCGGAGTTAAACATGCGACGTTTCATTCGTGCGAGCAAGATAAGCTTCTTACTGGTTGCTGCTCTCGTTTTTATATTTGGCAGTGCGAGCCTCGCAGCTTCACGGTCTGTGATCTTGACGGCCTGGGCGGCACAAAACAGCGCGCAAACCAGTTCTCAGACTGCGCCGCGCAAGACAAGCAAACCCTACACTGGCGATCTGTCGGTTTTTGAGGCTAAAGACCGCGACGAAAAGTTACAGGTCCAGCGTGTGATGGATATCCTTGGGATTAAGGAAGGCGTCAATGTAGCTGACATCGGAGCTGGTTCAGGATGGTTTAGTGTTCGCGCCGCGAAGCGGGTAGGAAGCACTGGTGTTGTCTATGCCGTAGACATCAATCCAGATGCTATTGCTTATATAAATCGACGCATCAAGCACGATGGCGTCAGCAACGTTCATCCGATCCTGAGCACAGAGGATGATCCCAAACTCCCGAAGAACAGTATTAATTCCGTGTTGCTGTTAAAAACTTATCATGAGGTCGCGCATCCTGTGCTTCTGCTTGAGCATTTGCGGAGATCCCTGCGCAGCGGAGCCAAAATCGGCATCATTGATCGCAATGGCAACGGCGAGGACCACGGCGTCTCGCGTGATGTGGTAATAAAAGAAGCCGCTCAGGCAGGTTATCAGTTACAGGAACAGTACGACTTTGTTAAGGGGGATAAGCAAGATTATTTTCTTGTCTTCCGCTTGAAATCAACCCCTAAATAGCCCGGAAATGTCCTGCATCCCTTCTGCAGAATCCGCTCTGGTCGATATTTGCGGGCCGTTCATTACAAAGCACAGCCCAGTCAGACAACCAGGCTGTGCGTCTGTGATTTATTTCGCGTCAACCCAGTTATCCGAACCTGACACCTTAACGGCTACATTTGTGAAGAAAACGTGCACCGGATTGCTGTCTGCGGTACCTTTGTGCTCCGTTGAGATCCAAAGAGGACCAGCCTGCTTGTAGCCTTCCCATGTCACGTCAACTAGGTTCGGCTTTGCGGTTCCGCCATGATGAAAGACCATTTTCTGGATTCGATTGTCGGAACCGACGTAGACTTCCCAGGTATCGCCGGGGGTGTACCCAACATTGGAGGGGTACTTCATCACCACATGGTGAGCGGAGCCTTTTCCCCCTGGCACTTTTTGCATACCTTTATCTTCTATGCTGGCACCGCTGTCCCAGACAAAGTGGAATGGTAGAAGCAGCCAGTACTGATCGTTAATGAAACCTGGGTCGATTTCTTTCTTCACATTTTCAGATTGGCTGTCCAGTTGAGAGCGAACGTATGTCACTTTTACGTCCTTCCCAGCCTTATCTTTCCCTTCGTAGGTGACCCGGTCAGCTTTGGGCTCCCAAGTCCAAGTTCTGACAACTTTCTTGCCGGGAATATTAAAGGTGTAGCGGATGGCATCAATTTGGCCCCATGAATCAAGACCGTAGGCTTTGGCAATCTCATCGGCAATGGGTGGGCGCGTTTGCGCTGCGGAAACTGCAGTAAGGACCAGCACGAAAACCAGGAACCGGATCGTTAGTGAACGGCTCAACTTTGCCATGTAGGACCCTCCTTAATAATGTGAGATGACGCATAAAGGCTTGTGGATTCCAGCAATTTGGCACGGCGGTGCGGTAGCTTTCACTCTACTTGGTCCGCTGAAAATTGTGGCGCGGCTGATTGCGTGGTCCGGTGTAAAACAATAACTGCAGCCGCTATTGCTACGGCTCCGTATTCCAGTAGCAAAATCCAGTTAGGAACTGACCACGGTCGTCCAAGCGTACGCAGATGCCAAACGTAGTAAGTAGGTATGATGCTCACTGTCCAAATCGCGATCGGCAGGGTTGAGGTTGATCGCAGAAATGGCAGCAGCCAGAGCAGGTACCACGGATAGACCACCGGCGCACAAAAAAGCGATGCTGCCATTGGCCATGCGATGGCGGCTGAAGACCATTCATCGGATCTTCTTCTCATCCAGGCTGCAGTAAAAAAGCCGGCGAGCACTGCCAGCCCAGCTAAAACCTGTGGAGAGATCACTCGCTCGAGCGTCACGAACACGGGATTGTTAAACCGAAAACTCTGCACGTATGCACCGAGCGAGCCCAAGGAAACCCGACCATGGTTGAGAAAAGGCACATATAAAAGTCCAACCACGACTGCTGCCAACGCTCCATCTCGCACGCGTATCCGCCGCCAGTAAAGCGGCGCAAGAACAATGGGAAGAAATTTCACCGCGACTGCGAGACCAAATGCCACCGCGGCAACGGCACGCCATTGCCGCAAAAGCGCAGCAAACGAAACCAACAATAGTAATGCTCCAACAATATCGATATGGCCGCTGCCTGCCACCTCTGTGGCCAGCAGTGGGTTCCAGGCAAAGGCAAGGACCCAATGTGCTGCCTGCCCACTGCGGCGCAAGACATCGAGCAAGACCAGGACAATCGCAAAATCACAGATTACAAATGCTACTTTCAATGCAAAGACAGATTCATCGATCGCTGTTACGGCGCGGAAAAACAGTTGAGCGCCGGGCGGATATGGGCTCGGTAAATCCGGATGATTCAGCGTTCGCGTCTCTGAAGTGTGCAGCTTTGCAAGCGCAGGATCGTTGGGAATGACGGTGTATGGATTATAGCCGAGACGCTGTACGCGGCCATCCCAAACATATCGATGGATATCATCATCTAAACCCGAAGGCTGCAGCAGGAATAAAACGTGCCACACAGCAGCCAGCAAGAGACCGAAGACGACAACGCGCTTTGGAAATTTTGGCGTAGAAAAGAATTCGCGGACAGCAAGAAGATATGCAATGCCTGCCACACCCAGCAGAACAAGAAAAGATGGTGCGCCAACGCTGCTAAACTTGCGTGCACAGATCGCCAGTGACACAAGTAAGACAACGCCAAGCACGTAGACCCTGTGTGACGGCGCAAACCTCACAACTCTTCCTTAGGCAGACGCAATGTGGCCACTGTTTGTTCCCACTCCTCAAACCATGTCGCCGTTCGCGGTGCCCTTGCCGGGGCGAGCCTCAGTTCTGGAGCGAGCCGAAGAAGATCGTCGGCGACGTCAATGTCATAGAAAGGTTCGGTAAGGTGTGTAGAGAGCTCAAGCGCTTTTGTGCGCGTCAGTAATCTTTCAAGTGCACTTCGTGTTCCCAGCCCATCGTTTTCAAACAGCGTCAGATGCGCAGCCTTGGCGCCTACAAGGTAATAACCACCGTCATATGTAGGCCCGATGACTACATCATGCGCAGCGAGTATTTCGAATGCGCTGTGCAGAACAGATGGCGCAAGATGTGGACTGTCACTATTGAACGCAATCACGTGCTGCTGTCCGGCAGCGGTGAAGTGCCGAAAAACAGAGGTCAATCCCGCCGCGAGGCCTTCATTCTCCTGCGGGACGATCTGCACGGCATTGCCTAAGAAGCGAGTAAGTTCCTCCATGTCCGGAGCAGGGCACATAACGGCCACCTCCACGCCATTCAGCGATTTTGCCAGTGTTACCGTGTCCTCCAAAAGGCAGCGATATAACGCCGTTATTGCAGAAGAAGGAAGGCTCTGACTGAGCCGGGTTTTGACCATTCCTGGCCTTGGCGCTTTCGCCATAATGACCAGCGTGCATTTGTGATTACGCGAATGCAAGCTGGTGTTTCGCGAGGGTTCCATGAGAGATATTTATATCAGGCAGATTGTGTTGGCTGTGGCGTTGCCGGTCTTCGACGTCGAAAATAATACAGAACGATCCGGCTTAGAATGAACCATGCTGCTCCGGCCGTGCCTTTCAGCGTACCGCTGATTTTTGATTTTCCAATGCGCGGGTAATAGCTCACCGGAACTTCAACAATTCGGAATCCGGCAAGAGCGCCTTTCAAAATCATCTCCACTGCCCAGCCATAAGTGGGCTCTTCAAGCGCAAGAGCACGAAGCACATTTGCTCGCCCGGCACGAAATGGGCCGAGATCACTCACCTTCACGCCATATAAAAGCCTGATCAGGCCGGCGGCGAGACGGTTGCCAAACGATTGATGCCAGGGCAGAGCACCGCGATTGCTTTTGCCATTAAGACGTGAACCGAGCGTGATGTCAGCGCTGCCATCGATGATTGGGCCCAGAAGAATCGGCAACTCAGATGGTCGATCGCTGTAGTCTCCGTCGAGGAAAACGACAACGTCAGGGCTACTCGCATGAGCAAGCCCGCTCAAACATGCGCGACCGTATCCACGGCGCGGTTCATGGACGACGCGGGCTCCCATTTTCTGAGCAATTTCGGGAGTCCCATCATTTGAATTGCTGTCAACTACGATGATTTCAGAGACGAGATCGGGCGGAAGCTCGGCGAGCACGTGGCCAATGGCCTGCGCTTCATTGTGTGTTGGAATAATGACCGAGACTCGCATGAGATTTTGATTCACCACCATGGAGAGAGAGGCTGACGTCGCGACAGCAATGCGTCAACGCCCCAGGTTCGACCCGCGCGCCCTATCGCCAGTCCAAGCGATGCAAGCACAGGAACCAACAGTTCCCAGACCCACGCAGTGCCCCACTCTGAAACCCAAAGGCTCGCAAGGTATAAAAATGCAATAAAGGCAATGGGGCGCGTAAGCAAACCGATCACCAGCAGGATTCCCAGTGAGATTTCTGCTACCGCCTGCGCCGGCGCCGCCATTGCGGCATGGTTGGCCATGAATCCCATTACCGCTTTCCACGCGGCTGGCGAGTGGCTCGCTTTGATGTAGTAATTGATCAGGTTTGCGTAGCCCGCAGAGGTGTAAAGACCTTTTCCCAGATTCTCAAAGAAGACCCACACGAACATCGCGCCAATTGTCACCCTGATGAGCGCCAGCCCGCTGGCCGCATAAAGTTGTTTGTTTGCGATGGTTGAAGCTTCTTGTGACGTGCTTACATTTGTGGTCATCGTGAACCTCTTGCAACTAGAAGGATGGGCTGCCCCAGAACAACCCTAATTTTAACCTGTCATTCTGCTATTTCTGATCGCTCTTTGATTGGGCGATAGCGACGCATTCATCATATCGAACACATTGATTGTTCTGATATACCCTGCCTCATTTCTGGTTTCGAATCGTCAAGTTGGTGTGTTGATGAAAGCGCTGTCTCATAGATAGGGCCAGTTAGTTATAATCAGCGGCTGAGGCACAATGTCGAAATCACGCAGGCAGTTCTTAACCCAGACAACTCTCGGTTTATTGGGGGCAGCTGTTGCTTCCCGCGCTAATGCTCAGAAACCCGGGGAACCACCGGCTGGCGCACCACCAGCGTTCAATACGTCACCTCCGGTTGGACCTGAAGTTTCATCAGCTACTTTTGTTGAGGCTGAAAAGCTCGTGAATGTACAGATGACTGCACCCGAACGAACCATGGCCGCCGAGAGCTGGCGCACCTCCATGGCTCCTCTTTATGAAAGGCGCATTGGCCCGCGTAAGATTAGTCTTGAGCCGACGGTAGCACCCTATTCGCGCTGGGAGTCTGCCCTGCCCGGCGAAAAAGTAGGGCCAGAGCACGATCAATTCATCCGCAGCCAAACAGACCCTGGGCCACTCCCGTCGCGTGAAGAAGACATTGCCTTCGCTTCGCTCACGCAGCTTTCGCGCTGGGTTGAAAAGCGGCAGATCAGCTCAGAGCGGCTTACGCACATTTATCTGGATCGCCTGAAGCAATTTAATCCAAAGCTCCGTTGCGTGATTACGTTGACGCGAGAACATGCGTTAATGCAAGCCAGGAAAGCGGACCAGGAAATTGCCGCCGGCAAGTATCGAGGAGCGCTGCATGGTATTCCCTGGGGATCGAAAGATCTGCTCGACACAGCTGGTATTCCTACTACATACGGTGCGGAGCCGTTCAGGAATCGTGTGCCCACAACCGATTCTGTTGTGGTAAAGCGACTCAACGATGCGGGCGCAGTTCTGGTGGCCAAGTTGAGTATGGGAGCGCTGGCGCTCAATGACATCTGGTTCGGCGGCCAGACGATGAATCCCTGGCTGCTGGAAGAGGGCTCGTCTGGTTCAAGCGCCGGTCCTGGCGCAGCCACTGCAGCAGGCTTGGTTGGTTTTTCTATTGGCAGCGAAACTGGCGGAAGCATCGTGAGCCCGAGTATGCGTTGCGGTATTACCGGGTTGCGACCGACGTATGGGCGAGTGCCGCGCACAGGCGCCATGACGCTTTGCTGGTCGCTCGATAAGCTTGGGCCTATGACTCGCTACGTGGAAGACACCATGCTCGTGCTTCATGCTATAACCGGACCAGATGCAGGAGACTTATCGAGCGTTCCAAGCAAACTTGATTTTGATGCTGGTGCGTCTGTGCAGGGACTTCGCGTCGGTTATTTCCCCAACTGGATGGACGCCCAACCCGCTACGGATGTTGACCGTGCCGCATTGAAAACGATCAAGAAGTTGGGGATGGTCCCTGTCGAAGTGAGCTTGCCGGATTGGCCCTATGACTCGCTGGATCTGATTCTTTTTGCCGAAGCAGCGGCCGCGTTTGAAGAGCTAACGCTGAGCCATCAGACCGACGAGTTGAAAGTCCAGGTGCCGGATGCATGGCCCAACATCTTCCGCCAGTCGCGATTCCTGTCCGCGGTTGATTTTGTTCAGTCAGATCGTTTCCGGCGAAAAGTAGCCCTTGAAATGGAGCGCGTGTTGGCTGAAGTGGATTTGCTGCTTGTGCCTTCACTACGTGACGAGATGCTTACCATTTCCAACTTCACCGGACAGCCTTCTCTTACGTTGCGCGCCGGATTTGTTGAAGTGAGTGAAGCGCGCAGTGACTGGGCGCCAGACCCGGCGCATCCGCTTCCAAAATTCTCTCCGCCGCGCCGCGTGCCTCACGGCATTACTCTGATTGGCCGGCTCTTTGAAGAAGGAACGCTGGGACGTGTGGGTATCGCGCTGGAGCGGGAATTCAATGTCGCCCGCGAGCGTCCTGCAGGATTTTGATTTGATCCCCAATCTTTTTCAGCCTCAAGATCTCACAACCGCTGGCGGCTGTTGAAATGGCAAAGCGGAGAGCGCGTGGCAGGCCAGCCAAACCGGTA
>Ga0070741_10016277_pt1 | contig 12439 bp, 9 predicted proteins | sample Coa_R1_4_FD_66440 | JGI IMG/M metagenome (GOLD analysis project Ga0070741, IMG submission 66440) | Surface soil microbial communities from Centralia Pennsylvania, which are recovering from an underground coalmine fire - Coalmine... | ecosystem: Environmental > Terrestrial > Soil > Unclassified ...
TACGATGACGCCATCTTCCCCTCGCGGGCCCTGGAGGCCGGCGCACGGGGCTATGTGAGCAAGGCAAGCGCGCCCGAAGTGCTCATCGACGCGATTTCGGCCGTGGCCCGCGGGGAGCGTTACCTGAGCCCTGATGTGCAGAAGGTGATGGCCCACAATGCCTCGCAGCAAACGAAATCGATGGTGAATACCCTGACGGCCCGGGAATTGGAGGTCCTGCGGCTGCTCGCCCAGGGAGAAACCGTCAAGCGGATTGGCGAGAAGTTGGGTTTGTCAGAGAAGACCGTGGCCAACCACCAGTCGGTCATTCGCGAGAAGCTGGGGGCCCGCAACGGGGTACAGCTCGCCCGTGTGGCAAGCGAGCTCGGACTGTCCCTGTAAAGATGCCGCCGGAGGCGTGGCTCGAGTCCATGCCTCCGGTAGCCCTGTCTGACCGGCGCTCAATGAGCCGTGGGCGTCACCTGCTTCACCACTTCACCACCTTTGATGACCACCGCGACTGACTGCAGGATGGACACATCCTTCAGCGGATCGCCGGCGACGCCGATCAGATCGCCATAGTGGCCCACCGCGATGGTGCCCACATCATTCTTCCTGTTGAGCGCCTCAGCGGCCGTGACGGTTGCGGCCTGAATCGCCTGCAGGGGTGTCATGCCCCAGGTCGTCATGGTCACAAACTGTTTCGCATTGGTCCCGTGCGGATAGACGCCTGCATCGGTGCCGAAAAGCATTTTTACTCCAGCCTCGGTGGCCGCCTTGAAGGTCTCACGCTGCTTGCGGCCGATCATGCGCTCCTTGGCGAGGGATTCCTCGAAGAGTCCGTTCTTGGCGCCTTCGGCCAGGATGTAGTCATCGTTGTAGATGTCCATGTCGAAGTAGGTCCCGTGCTCTTTCGCGAGTTTGATGTCCTCGGCATCCGCAAGGCTCGCATGCTCGATCGTGTCGACCCCCGCAAGGATGGCATCGTGGATGCCGCTGGTGCCATGGGCGTGCACGGCTACGCGCATTCCTAACATGTGCGCCTCATCCACCAGCGCCTTCATTTCCTGGAAGCTGAATTGTTGGGCTCCGACCGAGTCGGTCTTGGACAGCACACCTCCGGTGCCGCAGAACTTGATGACTTCAGCGCCGTACTTGCGCAGTTTGCGCACCATGGCGCGCAGCGCATCCGGGCTGTCGGCGATGTTCACCTGGGGTGTTTTGATGGAGGGCGGAAACTGGGTGGTATCGCAGTGGCCGCCAGTCGCCCCGATGGCATAGGTGGCCGGCACGATGCGGGGACCCGGCACATAACCCTGCTCGATGGCCTGCTTGAGGGCTACGTCATCGTAGTTCTTGGAGCCGACGTTCCGTACGGTCGTGAAGCCGGCTTCCACGGTCCGTTTGGCGTTTGCCACGCCGACCACCGTCCAGAAATTGTCCGTGAATTCCAGCCCCCGGTAGCCGCTGAATCGAGGGTCGGACGTGAGATGGACGTGCATGTCGATGAGCCCGGGGAGAAGGGTGATCCCTGGCAGATCGATGTGCCGGGCATCCGCCGGCGCGGAGGCACCTTGCGGGCCCACGGCGCTGATGCGTCCGTCGGTGATGGTGATTTGCGGATGGTTTACCATTCGTCCCGTGACGACATCGAGCATGTGGTCAGCGGTTACAACGACCGTATCGGCGTGGGCGGCAGTGGCGGCAAGGACCAGGGGCAGGAGGAGCGAAAGACGCGGCAACTTTGGCATTTTTCTAAAAATCCTTTCAGGCGCGGGACCCGCGCGCCGTCCGGTACTGTCGCAGACGCTGAGTTTCCGCGCCAGGGCGTGTTAACACACGTCCGGCACCGCGCCTCGCATAGTTCTAGGCGGCAAAAGTCGCGCCTTTTGCCGCCGGAAACGCAGGCATGCTCCGCAAAAGCGCCGCAGGCGAATTTTGCCAATGAACTGGTTCAGATCCTACCCGATCCGCGTCGCCGCCAATCTCTCTTCGTCCAACGCATACCCCATCCCCGGCGCGTTGCTCAAGTTGAGCCAACCGTCCTGATCTGCCTCAAACGGCGCGGCCATCATGTAATCGCGCCGATCGAAACTCCACTCCGGCGGGTCATACGGGAATTCCAGGAAAGGCGCGTCACAGAATCCGGCGACCAGGTGCGCATTGGCTACGACCCCCATCCCATTCGTCCAGGTGTGCGGCGTGAAGGTCAGATTGTGTTCCTGCGCCAGCGTGGCTACTCGCCGCAGGCCGGTGATTCCACCCACGAGGGCTACGTCAGGCTGTAGCACATCCACACACCCGTCAGCGACGAGGTCGCGCAGCTCATGCAATTGACGTGTCATTTCACCGGCGGCGATCCTGACATCGGTGGTCTCACGTAGCGCGCGCATCCCTGCCCGGTCGCCGCGGTGGAGGGGCTCCTCCATCCAATACACCTCCAGGCGCTCCAGCTCGCGGGCGACCTTCACCGCATCTTTGAGTGACCAGGGTGTCGCGGTGTCCCAGGGCATGCGCCAGCCCTGGTTGCAATCCACCATGAGTTCCAGCTTTTCGCCCACGCGAGCGCGGACGGCCTCCAGCGCTTTCACGTCATCGCGCCAGTCGCCGCGATGGAACCGTATTTTCAGAGCGCGAAATCCTTGCGCAAGGTAGCGTTCCGCCGCATCCGCCAGGGCGGTGGGAGCGCGCAATGTGCCGGACGAAGCGTAGGCACGCACGCGGCTCGACAACCCGCCCAACAGCTTCCAACACGGCTGGCCGGTGATCTTGCCCGCCAGGTCCCAAAGCGCCAGGTCGAGTGGCCAGCAGCGCCCATGATGGAAGTCGATGTTTGACAGCACCCGGTAGTGCCGCTCGATGGCCAGCGGATCCTGTCCCACGAAGAGGCTCTCATGCCCTTCGAACCCGAGCATGCGATCGCCGGAGCCCAACCCGACCAACCCGGTGTCGGTTTTCACCCGCACGATGGTGGCGTCGAAGTACACGCGCGGCCTGGTGTCCCAGCTCGCATGAAACGGCGGGTCGTAATTCAGGCGGTGATGCGTGATCTCGATAGCGGCGATGCGGTGGGTCATGGCTATTTATACGCCGTCCAGATAGTTTTCAAATCCGCATACTTATCGATTGCATGATACGAGCGGTCCCGACCGAAGCCGGACTGTTTGAAACCTCCGAATGGCGTCGCCAGCGATGACCGGTCGAAGGTATTGACCCAGACGGTACCGGCCCTCAAGGCTCCGCAGAGCCGATGGGAGACATTCATGTCGGAAGTCCACACCGCGGCGGCAAGCCCGTAGATAGTATCGTTCGCAAGCTTCACCGCCTCGGCCTCGTCGGTGAAAGTCGAAATGGTCAGTACAGGCCCGAAAATCTCTTCGCGCGCAACGCGCATGTCGGCGCGCACGGCCTCGAGCACCGTGGCCTCCACGTAGTAGCCGCCGGATTCCTCCAAAGCGCGCTTTCCACCGAGCGCCACGCGCGCCCCCTGGGAAATGCCGCTGTCGATATAACCCAACACGCGTTGCATGTGTCCCTGGTCGATGAGGGCGCCCATCTGGGTCGAAGGCTCGAAGGGATGCCCCAGGGTAATGGTGGCCGCGACCTTCGCGATTTCCGCAATCAGTTTGTCCTTGACGTCCTGGTGGACGATGACGCGCGAGCCGGCGTGACAGGTTTCCCCGGCGTTGTAGTAAATGCCCCAGGCAATGCCTGATGCAGCCGCCTCGATGTCGGCATCCTTCATGACCACGTGCGGGCTCTTGCCGCCGCACTCGAGCGCCACCCGTTTCAGGTTCGACTCGCCGGCATAACGCAACATCAGTTTGCCGACTTCGGTCGAGCCGGTGAAACTCACCATGTCGACATCGCCGTGCAACGCCAGCGGCTTGCCCGCTTCCTCGCCGAAGCCCGTGACCACATTCAACACACCCGGGGGGATGCCCGCCTCGACGGCCAATTGCCCCAGGCGGATCGCCGTCAGCGGCGATTGCTCAGCGGGTTTCAAAACCACGGAATTTCCGGCGAGCAGGGCAGGGCCCAGCTTCCACGCACTGATGATGAGCGGGTAATTCCACGGTACGACGGCAGCCACGACTCCCAGCGGCTCACGGCGGACCAGCGCCAACTCATGGGGCGCCGTGGGAGCCACCTCGTCGTAGAGCTTGTCCGCGAATTCGGCGTAGTAGGCAATGCAGTCGGCCGCGAAGGTGACGTCGACATTCACCGAGTTCAGGATCGGTTTGCCGACATCGAGCGTTTCCAGAATTGCCAGGCGATCAATGTCCTCCCGAATGAGCTGCGCGAAACGATGCATGACACGCTTGCGCGTGGCCGGGTCGGTACGGCGCCAGCTTCCTTCGTTGAAGGCCGCCCGTGAGGAGGTAACCGCGGCATCGACGTCAGCGGCGCCACAACGGGCCACCTGCGCGACGACACGGCCGTGAATCGGGCTGATGTCGTCGAAGACCCGCCCATCGAGCGCGGCGACCAGCTTGCCGTTGATGAGCGCGCGGCCCTCGGTTTGCGTGGCGGCCGCGAGTTGTTCCCAATCCTGACGGGACCGTGTGGCGCTGGGTGTAGACATCATGCACTCTCATTCAACATCAATTCGGCCAGGTGAAGCAGATCGGCGTCGGATACCGGGCGGCGATTGGAGCGACGCATGGCCGAATTTTCCGGGCGCGCCATTTGCGCCGCCAACTGCCCGGCGGTAATGCCGTCGTGACCTTCGCCAGCCAGGGAAATTTTGATGCCAACATCGCGTACGATCCGGTCGAAGGCGCCTGGAAGCTTGCTGGCATGCGCCGATTCGCCCATGGCCGCAGCCGCTGCCGCATAGACACCGTCGTCCTTTTCGATATTCCACGGCAGTGTTGCCCGTAGGGCCAGCCCCACGACCCGGCCATGATGGATCGGGCGCAACGAGGCCAACGCATGCCCGATGTTATGGGCAATGGCTGTTCCACAATTGTCGATGGCGATGCCTGCGAGTGTGGCAGCCCATTGCACTCCACCGCGTGCCGCGACGTCGTTGGGCTCTTCGACCGCACGCCGCAGGTGTTTCACCACGAGCCGGATTGCTTCATGAGCGTAGAGATTGTTGGCCGGGTTGGCGTTGGCATTGGTCGCTGCCTCGATCGCGTGGACGAGCGCATCGATGCCGGTAGCCGCCGTGAGGTGTACCGGCAGGCCCGTGGTGAGGACCGGGTCCAGGATGACCAGGTCGGCTTTGATTTCCTCGCCCCAGAGCCAGATTTTCGCGTGATTGGAGTCTGCCAGAACCGCGGTGCGGGTGGTCTCGGAGCCCGTCCCGGAGGTGGTGGGGACGCACACATTCACCACCGTCGATTTTGGAAAGGGGTTTGCACATAACCCGTAGTGGCCCGCACCGGCCTCGGCCCCACAGATGGCGGCAACGGTTTTGCCCACATCCAGCGCCGATCCGCCGCCGAGGGACACCACGGCGGTCGCTTTCGCCTGGCGTGCCAGGCGGGCCGCCGCGTCCACCTGCGCCATGGTGGGATCGCTCTTTACGTCATCGAACAGGAGGGTCCCGAGCTTCGCTCCCTGGAGGGCCGTGCGGGCGGTTTCGATCATGCCGGTGCCCTTGAGGCCCGGATCCGCCACCAGCAGCACGGGGGTGCCGGGAGGGACGAGCTCCGCGACGAGGCTTCCGATCGAGCCGAGAGCGCCGGCTCCCTGGACGATCCGGGGGACGCGATCGAGTGAAATAGTGGTCATGAGAGGAAAAAGGGGTGTCGGCTGCCCGGGAATGGAGGGGGAATTTCACCGTTGCCGGTGCTCAAGTCAAAGCCGAGAAATTGGCTACCCACATCGAAAAAAGGCATTGGAATCCGAGGGGGCATGGGGCGACGCTACAATGAGATCGAGCGTGGCTGGAGCCTGTCTCGCGACAGGCTCTGATGCGGGGTCACAATAAGGCCACGCCGGTTGAAGGAGCGTGCCATTGTGAAGAAGACGATCGACAGACGCTGGCTCCCCTTGAATGCATTGCGTGCCTTTGAAGGCGTCGCAAAGCATGGCAGCTTCACCGCGGCCGCCAATGCGCTCCTGATTTCGCAAAGCGCCTTGTCACGGCATGTGATCGCCCTGGAGCGTCTCACCGGCGTGCAGTTGTTCGATCGCAAACCGCATGCACTCTCCTTGACCAAGGCGGGCCAACATCTGTTGCCCGCGGTCATGAAGTCCTTCGACCGCCTCGAATACGCACTCGATGACATCCGCAATGAAGGTGCGCCGGTGCAGCGAACGCTGCGGGTGCAGATGCCCCCGAGCTTTGCCGTGCAACTCGCGGTTCCCATTCTTCGCGATTTCAGAAGCGCCAGCACTGAAGTCGACATCGATCTCATCAGCGCGTATGGAGTTGGACCCCCGTTGGGGGATGTGGATGTGGCCGTGGTGTACTCGAAGCCTGCGGTGACGGACCTGGTGACCGACCTTCTCTGGCAGGAGCGCGTCAGCATTCTCTGTCATCCCGGTGTTGCAGCCCTTCACGCAGGCAAGCCCCTCGGGGCCTTCATCGAGGCCAACGAGATCGTTCATGTGCGCATTGCCGATTCTCCGCGCCATCACCTGTGGTCACAGTTCGCGCGCCAGGCAGGGGTGAGCGGGATCAACTGTGAGCGCGGGCTGGTATTCGACACCGCGGTGCTGGCCGTGCAATACGCCATGAGCGGGCAGGGGCTGGCGCTGGTGGATACCCACCTGTTCGAGGAAGAGATCCGCAACGGGCTGTTGGTAAAGCCCTACGACGTGACTTTTGACGGCGGCTACGGGTATTACCTCATCACTCACCCTGAAGGCCTGAGCGACACGGCCATTGCGCTGTTCCGCTCCTGGCTCATCGAGAGGTTTGGAAACCGTGCAGCGGCGGCTGAGCCACCGGTGCATCTGGCCGTATCCAATGAGTGAGCCGCCGTCGGCGCTCAAACGGTCCCGTGGCGCGCTGTTGCAGCTGAAGGCGCTCCGCAATAACGACGGCAGCGAACCGCATCCGGCCGCTCGGGACCTGGTACACGATGCGCTCCGGCGCGGCACGGACCGGCGCCGCGTGTTGCGGGTGTTGAGTTGGCTGGGCGTGTCGGCGGTCTCGGCCCGGGCGGTCCTGGGGCTTCCCAATCCCAAGTACGCGCAGATGCCGCTGCAGGCTGCGCGGCCCGCGGTGACCCCCAGGTCCGGCGGCACCCTTCGATTCGTATGCGCCATCCAACAGATGACCGATCCGGCCTTGACCACCTGGATCGAGGCCTCGAACCTGTTCCGCAATTCGGTCGAATTCCTGACTTATGTCGATTCCGACAACATCACTCATCCTTACCTGGCCGAGAGCTGGCACCCGTCCGAGGACCTGAAGACCTGGGATTTCAAGCTGCGGGATGCAGTGAAATGGTCCAACGGCGACCGCTTCACCGTGGACGATGTGATCTTCAATATCAGGCGCTGGATCGCACCGGCTTCCAAGTCAGCCAACCGGACCACCTTCGCCGCCATCACGGGAGTGGAGGCGCTGGATGAGCTGCGATTCCGGCTGTACCTGTCGCGTCCCCTGTGCTCGCTTCCCGAGCAACTTTACGCTTACACGTGTCCGATTCTGCATCGCCGGTTCGAGGAGCAGGGTGCCAATTGGCCCCGCAATCCCATCGGCACCGGGCCGTTTCAGCTCGCCGACTATCACGTGAGCCGCCTGGCGGTTTTCAAGCGCCGTCGCGATTACTGGGGCCCGCCGGCGTACCTGGACGAGATCCGCTATGCCGATCTGGGAACCGAGCTCGCCACGCACGTGGCGGCACTCGCCGCGGGGCAGGTCGATGCGCTGTACCGGGTCACCATCACCGAGCTCGATCTGGTGCGCCGGTTCCCCAACATGCAACTGTTGACCGAGCCCTGTGCCCAGACATTGGTCATGCGGATGAAGCAGGACCAGAAACCCTACGACGATGTGCGCGTGAGGAGGGCCGTGATGCTGTCCTGCGATCGCGAGCAGATGTTGCGACTGGCTTATCGCAATATGGGTGTCCTGGGCGAGCACCACCACGTGGCGCCCTTTCATCCCGATTATTTCAAGCTGCCGCCGATCGAGCGTGACGTGGCCGAGGCTCGTCGCCTGCTGGCGCAGGCCGGGTATCCCAACGGAATCGACCTGACACTGTCCCTGGGTAACACACAGGGCCGCTACGAGCAGGACACGGCACAGATTCTCCAACAGAACTGCGCCGATGCCGGAATCCGGCTGTCGCTGCAGGTGTTACCCGCCGCGGAATATTGGACGGTCTGGGACAAGGTGCCCTTCGGGATGACCTACTGGGCTCATCGGCCGTTGGGAATCATGGCTCTGGAGCTGGCCTATCGCTCCGGCTCAGCCTGGAACGAAAGTCACTTTACCAATGCGCGGTTCGACGCCGCGCTCGACGCCGCCTCGGGAATTCTCGACCCGCGCGAGCGGTCCCGGGCGATCGGCGAGTGTGAGCGCATCCTGCAGGAGCAGGCCGTGATGGTGCAGGCTTATTTTCCGAAGAAATTCACGGTGGTGAGCTCACGCGTGCGGGGGTTCCGCGCCGATCCCCAGGACTACTACCGCATGGACAGGGTGTGGCTCGCATGACGGCGGTGAGCGCGCTGTCGGGTGGTGTGTCACGCTGGCTGCTGCGCAAGCTCCTCGGCATGGTATTGACCATGTTGGCTGTTTCATTCCTGGTATTCGCGGTACTGGAGCTGAATGTCGACGACGTCGCCGTCAAAGTACTCGGGCAGTTCTCCACCGCGGACCAGCGCCATGCATGGTTGGTGGAGAACGGCTACACCGCGCCTTTCCTGTTGCGTTATGTACGCTGGTTGTGGGAGTTCATGACCGGCCACTGGGGAACTTCCACCTACTACCGCGAGGACATTCTGACCCTGATCGCCCCCCGGTTGGCGGCGTCGGGCTTGCTGGCGGGGGCGGCACTGTTGGTCATCGTGCCCACCGGGTTGGTCATGGGGATCATTGCCGGCGTGCGGGAAGGGTCGGTCATCGATCGCCTGGTGTCGGTGTTTGCGATTGTCACGACCTCCGTTCCCGAGTTTGCCTCGGCGGTCTTTCTCACCGCGCTCTTTGTTTTCTGGCTGGGCTGGCTGCCCGGGGTCAGCACCATGGCGGATGGATTTCATCTCAGGGAGCTGGTGCTGCCGGTGTGTGTGCTCACCTTGTATTCGGCCGGTTACGTGGCGCGCATGACTCGCTCCAGCATGGTCGAGGTCATGCAGTCACCCTACATCCGGACCGCGCGACTCAAAGGCAATCCCATGCGACGGGTCATCGTGCGCCACGCGCTTCGCAATGCCCTGGTCACGCCGGTTACGGTGATCATGTTGCAGATCCCGTGGTTGCTGTCCGGTGTCATTGTGGTCGAGGTATTTTTCGCCTACCAGGGCTTCGGCACTTTGCTGTACCAGGCAGCGCTCAACACGGATATCTACCTGATTGAAGCCTGCACCATGGTCAGCGTCGTCGTCGTGGTGCTGACCCAGGTCGCGTCCGATCTGCTGTATGCGTGGCTGAATCCGCGGATGTCCATCCGTGGTGCCGCCAAAGCGGGTGCTGAATGAGTGTTGGCTGGCTGAAGTCCCTGACACGGCCGACAGCGGCCACCGGCGCGCTGCTGGTCGGGGGGTGGCTGGTCGTTGCGCTACTGTCTCACGTGCTGGCTCCTTACGATCCGTTCCATAGCATGCTGCCCTTGATGTCTCCGGGAGCTCCGGCTCCGGACGGCGGCACGTTTTGGCTGGGCACGGACTCCTTGGGCCGCGACGTGTTGTCGCGCCTCATCTACGGTGCTCGGACGGTTGTCGTGGTGGCAACCGTTGCGACCGTAACGGCTTACCTCGTCGGCATCAGTACCGGCCTGTTGGCCGGCTATTTCCGGGGCCGTGTCGACATCCTTCTGTCGTTCTTCGCGAACGTCATTTTGTCCTTCCCCGTTCTGGTGCTCTACATTGTCATCATTGTGGCGCTCGGCGCTTCTGCCGCCAATGTCGTGCTGGCCGTCACGTTTGGCAGCGCGCCGGCCATCTTCCGCATCGTGCGCGCGATCACCATCGATCTGCGCGGCCGCGATTTCATTGCCGCGGCCGTCACCCAGGGCGAGAGCACCTGGCGAATTCTGCTGGTGGAGATCCTGCCGAATTCCAGCGGGGCGTTGATCGTCGATTTCTGTCTGCGCCTGGGCTATTCAGCCATTACCATGGGCGTGTTGGGTTTTCTCGGCTTAGGGTTGCCTCCGCCCACACCGGACTGGGGTGGCATGGTGAACGAGAGGCGCACCCTGGCCTTCGCCTTTCCGCACCTGGTACTGTTTCCCTGCCTGGCCCTCTCCTCGTTGGTCCTCGGCTTGAGTTTGCTGGCCGACGGCCTGCGTCAGCCGGCGGCGCGTGTCAGGAGAGTCGCCTGATGTCGGTTCCGTCACTCTCGAAGAGTGGTCGCTGGTTGGGACTCAGACGCCGTGGTGCCGCGACGGCCGAGGCCGACGACACCGGGCCGATCCTCTGCGTGGAGGGACTCACCGTTGCCCTGCCCAAGGGCGCCGATCGCGCCCTGGCCGTCGACAATGTTTCGTTGGAATTGCGCCGGGGTGAGATTCTGTGTGTCGTCGGGGAGTCGGGCTCGGGTAAGTCGGCGCTGTCAGGGGCCATCATGGGCGCGCCCGCGCCGGGGCTGAGAGTCGCCGGCGGCAGTGTCAGGTTGCGAGGCCAGGAGCTCACCAGGCTCTCCGAGCGCGCCTGGTGTCGTATCCGGGGCAATCGGATCGCCATGATCTTCCAGGAGCCCATGGCGGCCTTGAATCCCGCCATCCCCGTGGGTCGGCAGATCATGGAGGTGTTCGAGCTCCACGACCGTAAGCTGACTTTGCCGCAGCGGCGTGAGCGGGCGTTGGCCTTGATCAACTCCATGCAATTGCCCGATCCGGAGCGGATTTTCGAGTCCTATCCGCACCAGCTTTCCGGTGGCCAGTGTCAGCGGGTGATCATTGCCATGGCACTCGCCATGAGCCCCGAAGTTCTGATTGCCGACGAGCCGACTACGGCCCTGGATGTCACGACCCAGGCCCAGGTGTTGAAGCTCATCCGCGAGCTTCGGATGGCCCACGGCCACGCGATCCTGTTTATTACACACGATTTTGGCGTCGTGGCGGAAATCGCCGATCGGATCGCGGTGATGCGTCATGGACGCATCATCGAGATGGGCGTGGCGCGCCAGGTCCTGACTCAACCCCAACATCCCTACACTCGCGAGCTGTTGGCCGCGGTGCCGAGCCTTGTTCCGCCTGCGGATCATAGCCTGGAGGCTTCTTCGAGCCAGCCGGTACTCGCGGTGAGCGGACTCAAAAAGAGCTATGGCCGTGTCGAGGCGGTCAAGGAGATCTCTTTCGAGCTCGACCGGGGGACCACGCTGTCCATCGTCGGGGAGTCCGGATGCGGAAAGAGCTCACTGGCACGGCTGATCGTCCGGCTCACCGAGCCGACGGCGGGCCGCGTGGACGTGAACGGAAAATGCTTTCTGACGCTCACCGGCGGTGAGCTGCGCACCTCCTGCCGCGCTGTGCAGATGATCTTTCAGGATCCCTTTGGCTCGTTGAATCCCCTGCGGCGGGTGGGAGCAGTCATCGCACGTGCGGCGATGCTTGCCGGCGCGGACAGGCGCACCGCTCGAGCGCGGGCGGCCGAGCTGATCGACCGTGTTGGGTTGCCCAGGGAGGCGCTCGAGCGCCGCCCCGCGGCCTTCTCGGGGGGGCAGAAACAGCGCATCGGCATTGCGCGAGCCCTTGCGATGAGCCCCGATGTACTGATTGCCGATGAAAGTCTGTCGGCGCTCGACGCATCCTCCCAGGCACAGATTCTGGAGCTGTTGCGCAAGCTGCAGAACGAGCTCGGGCTGGCCATTTTGTTGATTACGCATGATCTGCGCGTGGCGGCGCAGATCAGTCACCGGATTGCAGTCATGCAGGCGGGGCGGATTGTCGAGATCGGTCCCGCCGCGCGGGTCATCAACTCACCCGAGCACTCCTACACCCGGGAGCTGCTGGATTCAGCGCCGGGCCGTGGCCTGGTGTAACGGGCGCAATCGAATTCTGACGGAGTCTGAGCGGATATGAAGAGTCATACAAAGGTGGTGGTGATCGGCGGGGGCGTGGTCGGCGCCAGCGTGCTATATCACCTGACAAAGGCGGGCTGGAAGGACGTGATGCTCATCGAGCGCGAGGAGCTGACAGCCGGCTCCACCTGGCACGCGGCCGGCGGTATGCATACTGTGAATGGCGACCCTAACGTCGCCAGGCTGCAGCAATACACCATCAATCTCTACCAGGAAATCGAGCAGATTTCCGGGCAGTCCTGTGGGGTGCACATTACCGGCGGCATCATGTTGGCCGGTACGCGCGAGCGCCTGGACTGGTTGAAGATGGCC